>Ga0111538_10012278_pt1 | contig 11328 bp, 8 predicted proteins | sample SoiMethybrSBSTD1_FD_79669 | JGI IMG/M metagenome (GOLD analysis project Ga0111538, IMG submission 79669) | Bulk soil microbial communities from a Populus tree surrounding site in Tennessee, USA - Soil MetaG P. TD hybrid SBSTD1 (version 2)... | ecosystem: Environmental > Terrestrial > Soil > Tree... | reverse complement strand
CTCTTCGATCTGGGCCGCTACCCGCGCGGACAGTCGCGCAACCGCGTGTTCTCCAAAGCCGGGCTGGTCAAAGTCTATTGCCACATTCACTCACAGATGAGCGCGTCGATCATGGTCTTCGATCATCCCTTCTTTGCCGCGCCGACGGAGAACGGGGCCTTCGAGATCACCGGGGTCCCGGCCGGCCGTTACACGATCGTGGGGTGGCACGAGCGCGTTGGCGAGCGTTCCCGATCCATTGAGGTGACAGCCGGCGAGCAGACCGAGATCGAGCTCGCGCTGCCTGTTGACGTCGCGTCCTAATGGCGAGCCGGCCTCCGCGTCTGATCGTCCGGACGTTGACGGTCACCGTCGTGGGCGTTGCGGTGTTGTTGTCGCTGGTGTTCGTGGTCGTCAGCCTCAACATGCGGCAGCAGGTGCGTCAGAACGTGGCCGCCACCCTCGAATCGACGCAGCACGTCTTTGCCGAGCTCGAATCCCTCAGGCAGCGCGAATTGCGGGCGCGAGCCGCGATTCTGGCCGAGAACCCGACGTTGAAGGCGGCAATGGATACGTTTGCCGCCGAGTCGCCGGGAGCCGACGAGGAATGGCGCGTGCAGCTCGTGGCAACGGTGACCCGCGAGCTGGAGAAGCTCGAATCACACGTGGAGGCGGACGCCATCGTCCTGGTGGATCAGCGGAATCAGACGCTCGCCGCCGTCGGACGGCTCGCCGGACAGTGGCCGGTCGGCTCCCGAGCGACGTTCACCGTAAAGCCGACGGCACCGGATGCCGGCGAAGGCATCCTACACACCTCAGGCGTCGCTTACCGCACGGTCTGGGTCAACCTCGAGCTGGACGACGTCGTCATCGGCACACTGTATGTCGCGACGCTCGTCGACGATCATTACGCCGACGTGCTCGGTCGGGCCTCGAATGCGCAGATCGCCGTAGTCACCGACGGCCGGATCGTCGCCGCAACGCTGCCAGCCGCTGCGGCACGTGCGTTCGATCTCCTGGTCGCTGCGACGAAACCTGCCGAAGGCACCGTTGAACTGAACGGCGAGGCGTTCGCCTTCCGGCGATTGCTCGATATCGGCGACGCCAGTTTCTACGCGTTGGGCTCGATCGACGAACTGTCCAAGACGGCCACGGCCGCCGCGATGCGGACGATGGGGCTAGTCGCGGGCGGGGCGATGCTGCTGGCACTTCTCGGGAGCGTTTGGCTGGCGAGAACCATCGCCTCGCCGATCGATCGACTCTCGCGATCGGTCGAAGCCGTCGCCGAGTCACGACACTTCGCCGGCGACCTCCCGCGGAGCGGTTCGAGCCGTGAGCTCGACGCGCTCAGCGATACGTTCAACGACCTGATGGCGTCGGTGACCGCGGCGGAAGCCGAAACCGAAGCCGCGTATACCGGCGCCATTCGAGCGCTGGCGGCGGCGCTCGACGCGCGCGATCCGTACACGGCTGGGCATTCCGAGCGGGTCAGCATGTTCTCTGTCGCAGTCGGGAGAACGCTCAGCCTCAGCGAGCCGGAGCTCGAGATACTGCGGCTCGGCGCACTGCTACACGATATCGGGAAGATTGGCGTGCCCGATGCGCTGCTGCGGAAAGCGGGCGCGCTGACCGACGCCGAGTACGAGCAAATCAAGCAGCATCCGGTGCTCGGCGCACGGATCCTGCGATCGGTTCCTTTCCTCTCCCCGCACATCCCAATCGTGGAGCTTCATCACGAGCGACCTGACGGCCGCGGCTATCCGTACGGTCTCCAGAGTGACGCCATCCCGCTCGCGGCGCGGATCGTCCACGTTGCCGATGCCTACGATGCGATGACCAGCGCCCGCGCGTATCGTGGCGCGCGCTCGTCGACCATGGCCATCGAGGAGCTGTGGTGCTGCGCGGGGACGGCTTTCGATACCGCCATCGTCGAAGCGTTCGTGATGACGCTGCGTCAGATGCAGGAGCCGGAAACGCTCGAGTCACCCCAGCCGCTAAGTGCCGTCCATGTCTGAACGACGCATCGCATCAACCTTCAGCGGGCTGATCGTGTGCATGGTGCTGACGAGCTCCGCGGCCGCGCAAGAACTGTCCAGAGTCGGCCTCGACTCGGTCGTCGCCATCGACCAGTTCGTCGGACAGAACGCTTCGGATCGCCCGAACATCGTCGTCGACATCAGCACCGTCGTTCGTCTCGGAGGCGGCTGGCGCGCCTTCGTCCGGCCGTGGTTCAGGCAGCCGCGGTCGCCCGAATGGGACAAAGAGGTCTACCAAGCATTCATTCAGTACGAGCGCCCGGGAATCGTGAGCACCCGCGTCGACCTTGGTTATCTGGCGTCGCCCATGGGGCTCGGGATCATGGACTCGCGTCCTGGCGTCAATCCGCTCATCGGCGGGCATTCAGCATACTTCTCGTCACTGCCGCCGTTCGAACCCTCGGCGCCCCGTGTGTCCGCGATCGCCTCCAGCTATCCGTTGGGCGCCCAGGTAACCACGTCAACGGCGAGATGGGACGTCCGCGGCGCCCTCGTCGCCTCAGCTCCGACACGCGGTTACGTAATCAACCGTGAGAGCCCACCGCACACCGCACCGACGCTTGAAGGCGGCATCGGATTCACGCCACGGACCGGCACGCGCATCGGTGCGTCGATCGCGCACGGTGAGTGGGCCACGGCTGAAGAAGTCCCGCGCGCGGGTGAGGGGCGATCGATGACGATGGGCGGAATTGAGGGTGAGCTTGCCATGGGGTACACGAAGGTGGCCGGCGAGGTGATGAGGACACAATTCGAGACGTTCCGAGGCCCGGCCGTCGCCTATTCGTGGTTCGTGCAGGGCGTGCAGACGCTGGCACCGCGGTGGCTCGCGGCCGGCCGTCAGGAGAGCGTATCCGCGCCTCCGGCGATCAGCGGACCGGTGGCGGGCCGCCGGTCGATGATGTACGGCACCGAAGCGACGCTCGGCTATCGCCTCAACAGGGACCTGCTGCTTCGAACGGGCCTCGCTTTTCGCAAGTCATTTACGCGGACGGACTGGGATCAGCAGGTGGGTCTGTCGCTCGTTTGGTCGAAGCGATGGTGGTAGAAGGTGAGAATGGGAATGCAGAAGGCAGCATTCAGAATGCAGAAGTAGCGGTCCTACTCCGAGCTCGCTGTCAGTTGAGTTCCACACTTTGACTTCTGCATTCTGACTTCTGCATTCTGAATTCTGCATTCTCATAGTCGATGCTGGTCTTCTACATCTCGAGCCACGGCTTCGGGCACGCGTCTCGGGAGATCGAGGTCATCAACGCGCTCGCGCGTCACCGGCCGGCCTTGCAGGTGGCCGTGCGGAGTCAGGTGCCGGCCTGGTTCTTCAACAGCTCCACGCGGCGACCGATCGACGTACAGCCTGTCGAGACCGACACCGGGATTGTGCAGATTGACAGCCTGCACGTCGACGAACCTGAAACGGCGCGTCGCGCCGCGGCGTTCTACGCGGACTTCGACGCGCGCGTCGAGCAGGAGGCGCGCTGGCTCCGTCTATCCGGGACCACCGCGGTCGTCGCCGACGTGCCGCCGCTCGCCTGCGCCGCCGCCGCCCGCGCCGGCCTTCCAGCGATTGTCCTCGCCAATTTCACCTGGGACTGGATTTATCGTGGGTTCGACGGCTTCGACCAGCGGGCGCCGCGGGCGATCGATGTCATCACGCGCGCCTATCAGACCGCGACACACGCCCTGCGACTCCCGCTGCACGGCGGCTTCGACGCGATGGCCGACGTCGTGCGTGACATTCCCTTCATCGCCCGGCGGTCGACGCACAGCCGGGCATCGATTCGGGCGGCGCTTGGCGTGGACTCGGGCCGACCCCTGGTGTTGGCGTCGTTCGGCGGGCACTCGCTTCGGATGCCGTACGAGATTGCCGGTGGCGACGGACGCCTCACCGTGCTCATGACGGAATTCGAGTGGAACCGGAACGAGGCGATCGCGAATCCAACCCACCTCATCTGCCTGACCCAGGAGGACATGGCGAACCGTCACCTCCGCTACGAGGATCTCGTGGTCGCCGCCGACGTCGTGATCAGCAAACCCGGTTACGGCATCGTCTCCGAGTGCATCGCCAACGGCACGGCCCTCCTGTACACGTCACGCGGCCGGATGATCGAATACGACGTGTTCGTCGACGCCATGCCACGAATGCTTCGCTGCCGCTTCATCTCCCAGGAAGACGTCCTCGCCGGCCGGTGGGCGGACTCTGTCGACGCGCTGCTGGCACAACCGGAGGCACCGACGCGTCCGATGACCAACGGTGCCGACGTCGCCGCTGAATTCATTCTGAAAAAGGCTTTTACCGCATCGTCATGACGGCCCGTTGATCGTTCGGTCGGGTGTCAGGGCCACGGCGCGCCACGAGCCAGCGCGCGTCTTGGTTCAGCGCGCGTCGTGAAGCGGGGTGGGCTCGACCGCACACACCGCGTAGGGCCCTGGAAGGAGCAGTACGACGGCCGGTGGGAAGTTCAGCATCGGCGGCGATGCGGTTCGCTGGCGAACGCCGGCCGCGTTCGCGCTGCCATGCATGAACGCCTGGTACGTTCGGTCCACGACGAGGATCGGACGCTGCTGCGCGGTGTCTTCGAGATAGGTCTGGAGGGCGGCCGGCGCCGGTTCGGACGTTCGCAGCCACGGGCGCACGCGCCGGAAGTGATAATAAACGCCGTGCGTCAGGTCTTCAGGCGGCACGTCCACGTACAGCCCTGGTCCGCCGACCCGCCGTTCGACATCGAGAATGCAGTCTCTCGACTGCCGAATCGGATGCTGCTCCAATCCAATCCGGGCCCATGAGTCACGGTAGCCAGGCAGCGGCAAAAGGCTGGAGACGAGTACTACCGCCGTCGCCTGGCTGCCGCTGTTGACGGCGCCGCCCAGCAGACCGAATACGATCGACACCACAATCGGACGGAACAAGCCCGAGCTCTTGAACAGAGTGTCGCCACCGGGCGCCAGATTGATCGGCCCGAAGACGAGCGTCACGGCGGCAACGAGCAGGGCCAGCGCCGAGATACTCACCAGCACAAGCCGCACAGCCGACAACTCCAGGACGCGAGCCAGCTTCGGAGCCCTGGCGATTCGTGCCTCTATCGCCAGCAACGCACGCCGGAAGGGGGAAGCCCCGAGCATGATCAGCAGCGCGATGACATAGCCGATGCCCAGAGCGAAGGGCGGTAGAAACGGGTACACGTAGTGGTAGATCTTCGATGTCCCGAATGACATACCGATGACCGGCAGCGCGCCCCACAGCACAACGGCCATGCCGTCGACCGAGCGGCGCATTACGCTCAGGACGAGCAACGTGACGAAGCCGATGATCACCATCCAGTGCTGCCCCGATTCGGCGAACCGCGCGTACATCGTCGTGAAGTAGTAATGCCAGGGCTGGAGGTGGCTGGGATCGAGGAACGATGTGAACCGCGTGTAGACGTGAGCGGTGAAAATCGTCTCCCAGAAAAACCACCCATAGCGGAGCGACGCCCAAATAAACCACGGAGCGATCGCCACAGCGGTCAAGAGTGCGGCCACGCTCCAGACCCGCCAGTCGCGGACTAGCTGACGGCGTCCTCTCGAACTGAACAGAACAACCGCGGCCATGACCATCGGCAGGAACGCGACGGCGACGAACTTGGTCATGAAGCCGAGGAAGAAAAACAAGCAGACGGCGAGGACATGACCGGCACGCGCCCGCCACGCCTCACTGTCGAACCACTCCAGGAAGTGAAAGATGCCGCCGCAATAGGCGAGCACGAGCGACGCTTCCATGTTGTTGGTGCGCAGCCCGTGCTCGAAGAGCAACGGCCGGTGCGCGACTAGTACCAGCGCCGCCACCACGCCGCACACCGGCCCCGCCAACCGCCGGCCGATCAGAAAGACGTAGACGAAGGCCAGCCCGCCGAACGTGGCATCCCAGAACCTGATGCCGAATTCGTTGAGCGGCAGCAGCCCCAGGCGAATGGGTGCAGCGACAATCCAGAACTTCAGCGGAGGCTTTTCAATGAACGCAAAGTCTTCATTGGGGATGGCCTTCGGCTCGAGCCAGTCGCCGGTCTCGGCCATGCGATCGACGGCAAACGAGTAGATGGCCTCGTCGTTATCGATGTCGGCGCGATCGAGGCCGACGAAGAGCGGCAGGCAGAACAGCGAGAGAACCAGAACCAGCCAGAGCCGGTCCTGTTTCATCCTTTGATGCAAGTCACGAGCGACCAGATCCGCGGGATATTGACTTTCTCGATCGTCACCGGCTCGATCTCCGCTTGCGCCAGGAACGCCGGCAGGTCGAGATCCGACTTGAAGCCGATGTGGACGGTGAACGGCGAGATGGCCCGCTCCAGGGAGGCGAGCAAGGCGTTCGGGCTGCGGAAGTGGTTGAGGAAGATGATGCGTCCGCCGGGCCGGCAGACCCGCTGCATTTCGCTCGCAACGGTAACAGGGTCTGGCACGACGCTGATGAGATACGGGGCGTAGACGATGTCGAAAGTGTTGTCGGCGAACTTGAGGTTGGCGGCGTCCATCTCGAGGAGCCGGACGTTCCTGATGCCCTTCCGAATGATGCGCTCGCGGGCCTTTTCCAACATCGAACTCGAAAGATCGATGCCGGTGACCGAGCAGTCGCGCGGATACAGGCCGGCGTTGATGCCGGTGCCGACGCCTACTTCGAGGATGCGATCGCCTGGAGCGACGCCCATCCGCTGGATGGCTTGGACCCGGCCCGGATGCAACGTCGGCCCAAACGTGAAATCGTAGACTTTCGCGAGCTTGTCGTAAACGGCGTTGACGAAATCGTTTTCGACCGCTGTGACGGACAGCGCACGCGTCGCTGCGTCAGACCCGATGAGTTCCTGGTCCTGCGCCCCATTCGTGCGCTCGAATAATGCCATCAGCAGCCTCAGTTTATGAGCAGCCAGCCCGACCGACTATACATCCGACCCTGAGCGAAGTCCATCGAGGACGGCCAGAGCGCTTTCGATTTGGCCTGATGGGCTCGAAACCTGCAACCCCTGGACAAGGGGCCTCAGCGTCGCGGCAATCTCGCTCGCAATGGCAATGCCTTCTGCCTGGGCGGCCTCTGGCCGGTCCGCACGCCGCATCCGTTGCACCAGGGAATCGGGCACGTGCGAGCCGGGCACCTCGTTCGCCATGAATTCGGCGTTGCGAGCGTTCTCGAACGGCAGAATGCCGGCAATGACCGGCAGCTTCGCGCTTTCAATCCGACGGAGGAAGCGCTCGAAGCCGGGCACATCGAAAACAGGACGCGTCAACACAAACTCTGCACCAGCCTCCACTTTGTACTCGAACCGGCGCAGTTCGTCATCGAGGCTCGGTGCCCCGGGGTTGACCGACACGCCGATGTGAAATGCCGTCGGACGTCCGATGTCCTGTCCGCCGACATCTGCGCCATGGTTCAGCCGCGAGACGACGTTTGTGAGACCGATTGAGTCCACGTCGAACACAGCCGTGGCGTCGGGATAATCGCCAACCCGGCCTGGATCTCCCGTGATCAACAGGACGTTTCGCAGGCCGATGGCATGCGCGCCAAGAAGATCGGACTGGATGCCCAGCAGGTTGCGATCGCGACAGGCATAGTGCAGGAGCGTTTCGATGCCGGCCTGCTGTTCGATCAGGACCGCCAGGGCCAGCGCGCTCAAACGGGCGCCGGCGCGAAGACCGTCGGGGATGTTGATGACGTCGACGCCTCGGGCCTTCAGCGCGCGGGCCCGCTCGATGGTTGCCTGCGCGTCATAGCCGCGCGGCGGGCGCACCTCTGCCCCGAGCACGAACCGACGCTGGACGAGCGCGGCGGCGAGCGCCGACTTCTGTTCGCGTGGCACGGGTGGCGCTCCGGCCGGCGCCGATGTGCCGAGGCCGACACGCCCGAACCGCGGCCCGGAGGTGCGGTCGCTGTGCTCGGCACCGGGCGCCGGTCCACGGAGTGCGGACTTGATCTGGCGGATGTGTTCAGGCGTGGTGCCGCAGCAGCCGCCCACGACCCGCACATTGTGCTGGACGAATCGCCGCGCGTAGGTGGCCATGTATTCCGGCGAACAGAGGTAGATGTTGCGCCCCTCGACGTCGCGCGGCTTTCCGGCGTTCGGCTGCGCGGAGAGGGGCAGCCGGGTCACGGCTTCCATCCGCTCGATGGTTTCGAGCATGGGCGCCGGACCAACGGCGCAGTTCACGCCAAGGATCGTCGCGCCATGGCGCTCGAGCTCGGGAGCGAACCGCTCGGGCGGTGTCCCGTCGAGCGTATTGCCGTCCTCCTCGGTCGTCATCTGGGCGATGATCGGCAGGTCGGTCAGCGACCGCACCGCGTCGATGGCCGAGCCAATCTCGTTGAGATCGCGGAACGTCTCGAGCACGAAGAGGTCGACGCCGCCGTCGAGCAGGGCCTGCGCCTGTTCCCGGAAATAGTCGGCAGCTTCGTCGACACCGGTCTTGCCCCACGGCTCGATGCGCACGCCGAGAGGTCCAATCGACCCGGCCACGTAGGCCGAGTCGCCTGCCGCTTCGCGTGCCAGACGGGCGCCCTCCATGTTGATGGCGCGCAGGGAGTCCACCAATCCGAATGTCCCGAGTTTCACCCGGTTCGCCAGAAACGTGTTCGTCTCGATGATGTCGGCGCCCGCGCGAACGTACTCCTCGTGGAGGCCTGACACGAGCTCCGGCCGCTGCAGATTCAATGCCTCGAAGCTCTTGTTGATGAACACGCCCTTCGCGTACAGCATCGTGCCCATGGCACCGTCGCACACGAGAACGCGCTCATTCAGGGCTGTGAGGAAATCAGGACGCATCTCAGGTGAGTCTTGAATTGAAGATTTGAGATTGAAGATTGAAGATTTCAGCAAGGCGGTTTGCCGTGCAAAAACCCTCTAAGCAGCAATCTCCAATCTTCAATCTCCAATCTTAAATCTTAAATACTTCATTGCCATGGATCAGGTGTCCAGCCGTTCGCACTTCAGCGTATCGGCGTCGATGAGCAAGTACGACTTCGTGACGAGGTCGAGACCGACCGAGCGGACGCCTTGACGCACCGAGTCGGTGAACTCGTGATGGTGGCCGAAGAGATGCAGCCGCGGGCGCATGGACGCCAGTACCTCGTTGATGACGGTCTTCCCAGCATCGATCCGTCGTCCCGCCGGATGGAAAGGGCGGGGCGCCTCATGTGTCATGAACACATCAATCTGCGTCAGGTTCCGGCAGGCGAGCACTTCATCGCGAACGAAGTGGCGTCGCTTGTCGTCCCGACTCTTGCCCAGCTTGATCGATGCTCCGCCGGCGCGACGTCCCCGTGAAGGCGGCAGAGCTGCCGCTGCCGTATGGTACCAGCTCGGTGCGAAGGTTCCGCCCAGCGCCGCCACTCGCCACGGCCCAACACTGTACGGTCCGCCATTCGGCAGGTAATGCAAGGTTGCGGCGGGCGAATGCCCCTGAATCGCCTCTGCGATGACGTCGAAGTCCTCGTTGTTGCCCTTGATCCAATAGAGGGGCCGCAGCGGTGTGAAGTACTCGCCGTCGTTGCTCGCAACGTCGCCGACTTGAATCCAGACCGGCACGTCCTCGTGCCGCGTCATGATGTCCTGAACGGTGTCGAAGGCCCCGTGAATGTCGCCGAGCGCTCCGATCTGCATGGTCGGGTCGGGTAACTCGCCACCGCAGCGAGTTCGCGCTACCGGGCCGGCTGCCCTCCCGTCGCCGCGGGTGCTGTCGAGGCCGGGACGAGCAGCTCCTGCTTGTCCCACACGAAATCGTCCTTGCTGTAAACCGCCAGCTCGTAGTCCTTGCCCATGAAAATGGCGCCCACCGGGCAGGCCTCTTCGCAGTACCCGCAGAAGATGCAACGGGTTTTGTGAATCTGGTAAATGGACGCATACCGCGGGCCGGCCTGGACGGTGCCGTCGTTCTCGGCGGCCTCGAGGTAGATGGCGTCGGCCGGGCACGCGACCGAACACAGGCCGCACGCGACACACTTTTCCAGGCCGTTTTCGTCGCGCATCAGCACCTGTTTGCCCCGAAATTTCGGGAACATCGGGACCTTCTGTTCGGGGTAATTGACGGTTATCGGCTTCCGGAACAGGTGTTTGAAGGTGGTCGCAAAGCCGACGAGAAAGGGCCGAATCACAGCCATTGCTCCCAGTTTACTCGGCCGCTAAGATCAAGTAAATCAGTCCTCTGGCCGGAGGGCTGGTTTTCAGACATGCCAGGACCGACATTTCTCTCCGCCGAGCAGGTGCTGCTCACGACGCTCGTCGTGAAGCTGGCCGTCATGGCCGCCCTGGCCACGATGCTCGTGCGGTATCGGCGGTTCAGGCACATCCTCATCTTCGAACGGCGCGACTGGCCAGATCGCCTCGTTTTCGCCCTGGCCCTCGGCGTGCCGTTGTCCTCCGGCGTCGCCGCGCGCCTGCTGCTCAATTACTACGCCGCGGATCTCAGTCTGGAGGGAGCGTTCCTGGCCGGTTTGATTGCCGGACCTTATGCCGGCGCGACAGTCGGCGCCATGGCTGGCATCCCGCCTCTCTTCAACGGCGAGATCATCGCGCTGCCCTTCGCCGTGGGGTGCGGATTCGCCGGCGGCGGACTCCGCGAGCTTTGTCCGAAAGAAGCGATCTGGCATTTCTCGCCGTTCGTCTTCACCGGACTCCACAAGCGGGCGTGGCGGATGCTGCGCAGCTTCCAGGTGGACTGGCAGGTTGTCCTGCTGCTTGCGCCGATTGGCCTCGAGCTCCTCCGGCAGGCGCTTGGCGCACGGTGGGGCGACGCGCGCCTTTTCTACGTTCCACCGCGGTCGATCTGGACGCTGACCGTGATCCTGCTGGCGACGGTCCTCGGCGTCGCCACGCCGATCAAAATCTGGAACAACGCCCGGATCGAGCATCGCCTACAGGAGCAGGAGAAGCTCCTGCTGGCGGCCAAGATCGAGGCGCTGGCGAACCAGATCAGCCCGCACTTTCTCTTCAACACGCTGACGTCGATCTCGTCCCTGATTCGGACGCAGCCCGACACCGCGCGGATGCTCATCACCAAGCTTTCCGGGCTGCTCAGACGGCTGATGCGGAGCACCGATCATTTCGTGACGCTTCGCGAAGAGCTCGCCTCGGTGGACGAGTACCTGGCGATCGAAGTCGTTCGCTTCGGACCCCAGCTGCGGGTGGTCAAAGACATCAGTGCCGAGACGCTCGATGTGATCGTGCCAAGCATGATTCTCCAGCCACTCATCGAGAACTCGATCAAGCACGGACTGGCGCGCAAGGTTGGCGGCGGCTGCATCACGATTGCGACGGTCCGCAAGGATGGTCATGCGGTCATCGAAGTCCAGGACGATGGG
>Ga0111538_10012277_pt1 | contig 11329 bp, 12 predicted proteins | sample SoiMethybrSBSTD1_FD_79669 | JGI IMG/M metagenome (GOLD analysis project Ga0111538, IMG submission 79669) | Bulk soil microbial communities from a Populus tree surrounding site in Tennessee, USA - Soil MetaG P. TD hybrid SBSTD1 (version 2)... | ecosystem: Environmental > Terrestrial > Soil >... | reverse complement strand
CGCGCCAGAATGCGGGCGCACGCTTCCTCGGTGTTGCGAACCGCAAACCTGAACACCGTTCCGCCGTCCTGCTTCACGTAGTGCAGGCGCTGCTGGACCGTCTCGAGCGACGCCGGCATCTTGCTGCCACCGGCAGGCATGCATAGCGCATAGCCGCCGCTGCCGTCGACATAGTTCTCGAAGTCGAGGATGCCGATCTCGGGATCATCGCTGGCCTCGACGACGGCCGCGCCGGCACCGTCACCAAAGATGACGCACGTGGTGCGATCGGTGTAGTCGATGATGCTCGACATCACGTCCGCGCCGATCACCAGCGCGTGTTTGCTCGCGCCGGTGGACACCATTTGGGCTGCCGTCGTCAGCGCATAGGTGAATCCCGAACACGCGGCGAACAGGTCGTAGCCCCAGGCGCGCGACGCGCCAATCTTGTGCTGCACGAGGCACGCCGTGCTCGGAAAGAGCATGTCGGGCGTCGTCGTGCCCACGACGATGAAGTCGATGTCGTCGGGAGTGAGCCCGGCGCGTTCGATGGCCTTCTTGGCGGCTTCGGTGGCCAGGTCGGACGTCGCGACGCCCGGCTCGACGATGTGCCGCTCACGAATGCCGGTGCGCTGCAAGATCCACTCGTCGCTGGTCTCGACCATCTTTTCGAGATCGGCGTTGGTGAGTACTTTCGGCGGCACGTAGGTGGCGAGGCTGGAGATGCGCGCACGACACATCGTTCGCGGCTTGTCCGCCGCCGCGGTTCGCGGAGCGAACCGCGAGTCAGCGCTGTCTCCTCGGGTCGCATCGCGACCCGAGCCGGCGGAGGTGGACGAGGCGTTTACCACAGGCGAGAGTCCCTTTCGGGGGCAGTGAGCCCGAAATATTCATAGGCGCGCGACGTGGCGACGCGGCCACGCGGCGTGCGATCGAGAAAACCGGCCTGAATCAGGAACGGTTCGTAGATGTCTTCGATGGCGTCTCTCTCTTCGTTGATGGCGGCGGCGATGCTGTTGACGCCGACCGGACCGCCGCTGAATTTATCGATGATCGTCCGCAGCAGCTTGCGATCGACTTCGTCAAAGCCATGGTCGTCCACTTCGAGCATCGCCAGTGCGGCGCGCGCGACGTCACCGGTCACGACTCCATCCGCGCGCACCTGCGCGTAATCGCGGACACGGCGCAGCAGTCGGTTGGCGATACGCGGGGTTCCGCGGGAGCGCCGCGCGATCTCAATCGCCGCATCGGGCTGCACGGTGACGCTGAGAATACGCGCCGAACGACGGACGATTTCCTCGACGTCGGACTCCGTGTAGAAGTCGAGACGATGCACGATGCCAAACCGCGCCCGCAGCGGAGAGGTCAGCAGCCCGGCGCGGGTGGTCGCACCGATCAACGTGAACTTCTGCAGTGGCACCTTGACCGATCGCGCACTCGGTCCTTGCCCGATGACGATGTCGAGCTCGTAGTCCTCCATCGCCGGATAGAGGATCTCTTCGATCGCCGGCGCCATCCGGTGGATCTCGTCGATGAAGAGCACCGCATGCTCCTGGACATCGGTGAGCATGCCGGCGAGGTCGCCGGGACGTTCGATCACCGGGCCCGCGGTGCCGCGGATCGGCACGCCCATCTCGTTGGCGATGACATAGGCCAGCGTTGTCTTCCCGAGACCTGGCGGGCCATAGAGCAGGACGTGATCGAGCGCCTCACGCCGCCCGCGCGCTGCCTCGATGGAGACCTGGAGGTTCTCGCGCAATCGGTCCTGACCGATGTACTCAGCCAGCGATCGCGGGCGCAGACCCGCTTCGTACTGCGCGTCATCGTCGGAGGGACGCGAGGTGACGAAGCGATCGGTCACTCCTGGACGTCCCTTTCAAGGAGCGCACAGAGTGTGTGGCCGAGGAGCAGGTGCATCTCCTGGATCCGAGCGGTCGTTCGAGAGGGAACGAAGATGCCAACGTCCACCTGCCCCGCAAGCCGGCCCCCGCCTTCTCCAGCGAACGCAACCGTCACGGCACCGGCCGCACTGGCAGCCTGCAGTCCCCGAATCACATTCTCGCTGTTGCCCGAGGTCGAGATGCCAATCGCAATGTCGCCGGCACGGCACAAGGCCTCGAGTTGTCTGGCAAACAACGCGTCGAAGCCAAAGTCGTTGCCGATCGCCGTCAAGGCGGACGTGTCGGTCGTTAATGCCATCGCGGCAAGCGCGGGGCGATTTGCTTTGTAGCGGACGACGAGCTCAGTCGCCAGATGCTGGGCGTCCGCTGCACTCCCTCCGTTGCCAAAGAAGAGCAACTTGTTGCCAGCTCGCAGCGCCGCGGAGCATACGCTTACCAACCGAACGAATTCGTCCGCAACAGCTTCGCGAATTTTCTCCACGAGCGCTGCGTGCTCGTCGAGCTCCGCGCCGAGGTAGGCGGAGACGGAGGACGGTGCGGCGCCTTTGATATGGTCGCTCACCGCATTAACTCGCGCAGCGCTGTGCGGACCGCGTGCTCGAAAGAGGCATTCGGATTCGAGGTCACCGTCTTATCGATGGCCTTCTCGGCCTGCTGCCGATGATAGCCGAGGTTGAGGAGCGCAGAGAGCAGATCGGTCCGCAGCTGATCCGCGGGCGACGAGGTCGGGGCCGCACCAGGCGCCACGGTTACCGCAACCTGCTTCAACCGATCCTTGAGCTCGAGGACGATGCGTTCAGCGGTCTTCTTGCCGATACCGGGGATCGTCGTCAGTCGTGCGACGTCGGCGCGCTGAACGGCGGACACCAGATCACGAGTCTCCATCCCGGACAACACCACAATCGCCAGTTTTGGACCGATGCCGCTGATCGCGATCAACCGCTCGAAGAGCTGCCGCTCCAGCTCGGTGAGAAACCCATACAACTGCAAGGCGTCTTCGCGCACGTGCGTGTACACGCGCAGCGAGATCTCCGCGCCTTCCTCGCTGAGGTTGTAGAACGTGGAGAGCGGCACGTGGACTTCGTAGCCAACACCACCGACGTCGACGGTGACCGTGTTCGGTTGCTTGTCGTGAACACGGCCGCGGAGGAACGAAATCATCCGGGCGCGAGAGGACGGTACTGCCGCCAGGATTTCAACGGCCGCTTGTCAGGGATCGGGGATCCGGGATCGGGGATCAGACGATTCGTGCTTTTGATCCCTGATCCCTGATCCCTGATCTCCGCCATACGCGCCGAATGCACGTGACAAATCGCGACGGCCAACGCATCCGAGACATCGTACGGCGTCGGCGGCTGGGTGAGACCAAGCAGGAGCTTGATCATCTGCTGCACCTGACGCTTATCCGCGCGGCCATAGCCGACCACCGCGCGCTTCACTTCCGCGGGGGTGTACTCAACGATCATGCAGCCGGCCTCCACGGCCGCGAGTAGCGCGACGCCGCGCGCGTGCCCAAGCTTGAGCGCGCTGCGAGCATTGACGGCGTGAAAGATGCTCTCGACGGCGACGCAGTCGGGCCGCGTCTTCGCAAACAGCGCCACGAGCTCGCGATGAATACGGGCTAAACGAGCGGGAAAGGCGTCTGCGGCTGCGGCTGTGATGGCGCCGCAGGTCACGAGGCGATGACGGCGGCCGTCCGTCTCCACGCAGCCGTAGCCGGTGCGCTCGGAGCCGGGGTCGATGCCGACGATTCTCACGCTAGGGAAGCCTCGATCTCCTTCTCTTCGATATCGAAGTTGGCCCACACGTGTTGCACGTCGTCGTGGTCGTCCAGGGCTTCCATCAACTTCAACATGACCGAGGCGTCCTTGCCCGTCAGCTTCACGTAGTTCTGCGGGATCATCGCGACTTCGGCGCTGGCAGGCTCGAGACCGAGCGCCTTCACCGCATCACGCACGCCCTCGAAGCTTTCGGGCGGACACACGATCTCCCAGACGCCGCCGTCGTCGCTCATATCGTCGGCGCCTGCTTCGAGCGCCACTTCGAGCAGCTTCTCCTCGTCGGCCTTTTCCTTCTCGACAAGGACTTGTCCCTTGCGATGGAACATCCACGCGACACTGTTCTCTGCGGCCAGGTTGCCGTTGTATTTCCCGAGCATGTGACGGATCTCGCCGACCGTCCGGTTCTTGTTGTCGGTCAGCGACTGAATGAGGAGCGCCACACCGCCAGGACCGTAGCCTTCGTAGGTGATCTCTTCGTACGAGACACCCGGCTCTTCACCCGTGCCGCGTCGAATGGCGCGCTCGATGTTTTCGCGCGGCATGTTGTTCGCCTTGGCCTCGGCGATGATGGTCCGCAGCCGCGGGTTCATGTCGGGATCGCCGCCACCGCCGCGAGCGGCGACGGTCAATTCCTTGATGAGGCGCGTGAAGATCTTGCCGCGCTTCGCATCGGCGGCACCCTTCTTGTGCTTGATTGTGTGCCACTTGGAATGGCCAGACATGGGCTAGAACTCCAGCAAATACGGGGATACCCGGACCGCGCATTTTACCATGCGACCGGGGCCGGCGCCCTCGGACGTCAGAGTGCCTTTTTTCATCGGCGCGGCGTGCGAGCCAGAATCACCCACACATCCGCGCGAGGATCCCACGCCCGGCCTCGGTAGTCACCCAAAAGCGCAGCGATCTCAAATCCGGACTTTTCCAGGCGACGGACCATCTGTGGGACCGAAAGCGTGCGAAACGTTAGGGCGAACCGGTGGACGCGCGTCATTCCGCCCCGCCGCTCGGAGAACTCCTGATCGAAGATGGTCAGGTGGCGCGCAGGGTCCTGACGGACCGTCTCTAGGAGGGTCACATGCGCCCCGCCGCGGCGACCACGCCATCCCTTGAGGCTCAGACGCTTCCTGTATTCCTTCCACGACGGCAGGTCGGCCACGAGCTCAATGCCGAAGGTGCCGCCAGGCTCGAGCACCCGATGCACTTCGCTCAGCGTCGCCTTCAGGTCTCGCTCGCGGAGCAGCGACTGCAGGATGCCGTATGGGGCCATCACCATTGAGAAGCTCCCGCCCTCGCCCGTGGCATCTGCAACCGACGGGCTTCGGCGAGACAGGCTCTGACCAAATGGAAGAAATCGGATATCGCCGCGGATCAGCGAGATCGTGCTGGAGAGGCGCGCCCGTTTCGTGCGCGCACGGGCACGCGTGAGCATCGGTTCGGATCGATCGATACCCACCAGGCGCACACCGGCGCGACCGAGTGGCAGCGAGATGCGGCCGGTGCCGCATCCCAACTCGAGAACCTGACCACCTGCTTGCAAGGCGAGGTTCCGCCAGAAGGGCACGTCACGCTTTCCCAGCGTGCGCGCGTTCTCCCAGTCGTAGAACGGCGCGTACTCGTCCCAACCCTCATGGCCTTCCACTAGGACTTTTGCCCCACGGTCGCGAAGAGCATCGTGTTTTGAATCTCGACGAAGGACGACCCGGCGGCATTCGCTTCGCGCTGGTATCCCGTGAGCATGTCGAGGTACTCGCGCCCGAGCCACGCCGCGGCATCTGATCTGGCTGTTTTCAGCGCGCTTTCGACCGCCTCGCGCCGCGCCTGCCACGTCGACGGTGGCGGTGGACCGAGAATCGTTCGCGATACGGGAAACAGCCGAACGGAGAGCGGCTCGATGCCCTGGCGCGCAAATCGTTCGGGAAGCGTCGGACCAATGGCGGAGCGATCGCCACGCGGACCGTCCAGGGCGATGAAGAACTGCGCGGACAACTCGAAGGCACGCCGTCCCATCGGCGTCGAGCTGAACCCATACCGCGCCGTGTTGTCTGGTTCGACAGCCACCACGCGTCCCTTCGTCGTCGTCACCCGCGCGAACTCAGCGACGGCCGTATCGACCAGCTCGATGTGCTGCAGGACTGCGACGCTGTAGATCGAATCGAACGCGCCATCCTTGAAGGGCAGACGGCATGCGTCGGCAGCCGCAAATCCGACGCGGTGGTTGTGCGCCAGCGTTTCCTGCCGTGCCGCAGCAACCTTTGACGGGACGAGGTCCACGCCGAAGAGCCGCAACTGCGAAATATGCAGCCGCCCGATCTCGACTTCGGCGAGCCCCTCACCGCAGCCGACGTCCAGAATCCGGTTGCCGGGGCGTGGTGCGAGCGTCTCCTCGAGGAATGCCGTGAACGCATCGTCCCACCACGCTTCCCGCAGATGCTTGAGCGTGGCGGATGTCAGCGTGTCGATAGAGGCCATGTGTCTGTCAATCCGAAACGGCGAGTTCGCCCGGGACGATCGGTCGGGTGCGCGGCAACATCCCGAGCCGCGACATGTGGCCAACAACCGCGAGGATGCCCACGAACACAATGAGCTTGACGCTATCGCCCATTCGGGTCTGGGGCAGCACCTTCCACATCAGCCAGAGGATGGGTTGTGCGATCGCAACGGCCCACACCGATCCGTAGAAATAGCGGCGCTCGTGTCCTTCTCCCTTGGTCGATCGCTTGACGCGCGGCAGATAGCCAAGCGCGCCGAGCAACCACATCGATCCAGCAATCGGGAAATAGGCGACCTCGTACATCTGCTTCAGGCGCCACTCGCTGGTCAGAATGGCGTAGCCGAGGCCGGCGATGTTCAACACGGCGAATGCGATGACTTCTCCCCAAGCGGTCGTATAGCAGACGCGGCGATACAGAGGGTTCGGGCGATCCTCCGTGAAGCGAATGATGTACGGCCGCGGCTCGCAGCCCGGCAAACGGCCGCGCAGGCCGGCGATCGCCGTGCCAATCAGCACCAGACCCAGCCAGATGAGCAGGCGTGAATCAAAGCCGCGCTCGAAGAGATCGAAGGTCAGCGGCCCGGGCGCAATGAAGAACACGAAAATCCAGATCGGCCAGTGATTGAACCGGTAGTACAGCTTGTTCCGGTGACGAATCTTCCGATCGACGTCGCGCTCAATGTAGAGGGAGTCTGTGGCGAACTGTGGTTCCGTAGACATCAGCAGTCGGAATCTTATCAGCGGGCGACTCGGCCCTCGTCCATGATCAGCACCCGATGGGCGCATGCGCGCGCGAATTCTTCATCGTGCGTCGCGACGACCAGCGTTCGTCCCTCAGAGGCCAGTTGACGCAGCGTGGCGGCCAGCTCGCCGCGTCGCGCTGGGTCGAGCGACGCCGTGGGCTCGTCCATGAGGAGCAACGGTGGGCCGACGGCCAGAGCCCGGGCAATCGCCACACGTTGAGCCTCTCCGCCGGACAGCTCGCGCGGCACCGCATCCGCCCTGGCGCCGACGCCCAAATGGTCGAGCAGATCGCGTGCCTTTCGCTCGGCCTCGGGCAGCGGCTGGCGCTGCACGTGCACCAGCGCCAACCAGACGTTATGGAGCACGGTGAGATGCTCGAACAGGTGATGAAACTGAAAGACCATGCCGACGCGCCGGTGTAGCTCGCGAAGCGCCTCGCCGCGCGGCAAGGGTCCGGCGGACAGCTGCAGACCATCGATGGCCACGCTTCCCCCGGCAATCGGGTCGAGTCCCGCCACCGCCCGCAACACGCTGGTCTTCCCGGCACCTGACGCGCCCATCACCGCCAGGATCTCTCCGCGCGTGACATCCAGCGAGACACCACGTACGACAGGCCTCGCGCCACGTCGCACCTCCAGATCGCGAATGGCGAGGACGCTCATGCCCGGCGCCACGTCCGCTCCAGCCGTCGCGCGAGATGCGACACCGGCAGGGACAACACCAGATACAGCGCAGCGCACAACATACCGGGCACGAACCAGGTGCCGATGTTCGACGCAAAGATCGTCGTCTGCTTCGTGAGCTCGACGACGGTGATCAACGAGACGAGCGAGCTGTCCTTCAGCAACGCGACAAAGTCGTTGGTCATCGGCGCCAACGCCAGGCGAAGTGCCTGCGGACCGCGTATGAGCATCAACGTCTGACGGTCGCTGAATCCAAGCGTGCGCGCAGCATCGAGCTGGCCTGGTGGAACCGATTCCAGCGCGCTGCGATAGATCTCGCTCTCGTAGGCGCCGTAGTTCAGCCCGAGACCGATCAGTGCGGCAAGAAACGCCGGCAGCTGCACGACTGTGGCCAGTCCGTAATAGATCACAAACAGTTGCAAAAGCAGCGGCGTCCCTCGAATGAGCTCGACCCAGCCAGTCAGCAACGCCTTCACCGGTGCCGGACCATAGACACGTCCACTCGCGATCAACACACCGACGACGATCGCCAGCGCCATCGACAGCACCGACAGCACCAGGGTGATGACGGCGGCGGTCAGCAGCGACGGCAGGTATCGCAGCGTCGCATCCCAGACCGACAACTGTGCCGCAGCGGTTGGCGTCTGCGGTGCCGACCCGGATTCATCGGCCGTCACGCGCGCATAGAGATTCCGCTGATCGTCGTTCCACATCTTCCATCGCCGGAAGATCGCCTCGAGCCTGCCGTCACGCATGGCCTGCTTGAGAGTGGCGTCGATCTGGTTCCGAAGCTCGATGCTCTGTGGCGCCAGGATCCCTACGTAGTAACCCACGCCGACGCTGGTGGGCTGATTGGTGAGCCCGGGATGACGACGAACACCTCGCTCGGCGAGTACTTCGTCGAGCAGCACGGCATCCACACGTCCGATCGCCAGGTCGGTATATGGGTGCACATCGTCCTCGTACGGAACGACGACCACGCCATCGTCCTTTTCAGCCGCGGTGAGCAGATCGAACGCCAGCGTTGCCGCGAGCGTCGCCACACGACGGCCGCGCAGATCGGCTAGCGTTCGATAACGCGGGGCATCGGCCGCACGGACGGTGAGGATCTCTCGGAACCGGTAGTACGGAACCGTCACCGCCAGGCGCGTGCGTCGCGCGAAGCTGTCTTCAATGCCGCTCAGACCGATGTCGAAGTCGCCGCGCGCGACCGACGCATCGATCGTCGTGAATCCGGTCTGGATGAAGCGCGGCGTCCGGTTCAGACCTTCGGCGAGCATCGCCGCGATGTCCACTTCGAAGCCAACGACGCGCGTGGGGTCGGCGGGGTCGGCCTCGACAAACGGCGCCCCGCCTTCAGCGTCGCCGCCCCAGCGCAACTCGGGCGTCTGCGCCGCGGTGTTCACGGCAACGAGCGCCGCCGCGCACACACACATGACGGCGCGCGCCCACGCGCGCGCGACGATTCGCGATCGCCAGTAGTGACCCATCGAATGGGAAGAGAAAGTAATTGTGCCAGAGTATGTCTCATGCGCGAGTGGGACGCCGAGACGCGTTCTCGGAGCCAATTAACCGCCGCGTTTTCGCTGCTCGAGTTCGTCGAGGGTCCGCGGCCAATCCTCCCGCAGCAAACGCGACAGCGAGCGATCGGCGAGGAGGCGGCCTCCTGTCTGACAATTCACGCAGTAGTTCGCCTCGTTCGCGGCGTAGACGATGCGCTGCACGGGAGCACCGCAAACGGGGCACGGCTTGCCGTAGCGGCCGTGCACGGCCATGCCCTCGCGAAACGCCGTCACCTTCTCAGGGAAGTCGTCGCCCGTCTCTTCCCGCAGCCGCTTCGTCCACGTGGTCAGCGTCGCGCGCGTCGCCTCATACAACCGGCGAATTTCTTCGTCGGTCAGGCTCGACGTCTGCTTGAACGGCGACAGACCCGCGGCGTGGAGAATCTCATCGGAGTACGCGTTGCCGATGCCGCTGAAGAGATGTGGATCGGTCAGCGCACGCTTCAACGTGTGGTTCTCCTCCGTGAGCGCTTCGGCGAATGACGGTAGGCTCGCCTCGAGCACTTCGAGGCCGCCCGGGTTGTGACGCGCCAGCGTCTCACGGCCTTGCACAACATACAGCGACGCTTGCCGCTTCGTGCCCGCTTCCGTCATCACCAGCGTGCCGTGCTCGAAGTCCATCGCCAGCAGTCCGACTTTGCCGGGCACCGGCGCACCAGCCGGCTTCCAGCGAAAGCGGCCGGCGATCATCAAATGGAAGACGAGAAACACCTCGCCTTCGGCCTCGAACACGATGCGCTTGCCCAATCGATGGAGGTCTACGATCGTGCGTCCGTCGATCGCTGTCAGCGGCGGATCGACCGAACGCAGCAGAAACGGCGAGACGAGCCGAACGCGCTGCAGTTGCCGCCCGACCACGCGCGGACGAAGCGCGTGGAGATACAGCAGGATATCGGGCAGTTCAGGCATTTCTCCGTTAATCTTACGTTCGGCGTCGAGGCCAACCTATGCGTAAGCTTCTGCTGTACCTGGTACTCGCGGTCGTCGTGGTGATGCTGTGCGCCGCGGGGTTCGTGTACTGGTTCTTCTCCGGTGATGGACTGCGCCGTGCGATCGAGCAGCAGGCAACCGCGTTCCTCGGCCAGCCCGTAAAGATCGGACGTGCGCGCGCGGGGGTCTTTCCGCGGACGGCGATTCACCTCGGCGACGTGCGCATCGGCGACCCGGCGCGTGTCACGCTCGCCGAAGTGGATGTGTCGACGGACTTTCGCGAGCTGCTCTCCCGCCGCATCCAGGACGCCGCGATCACGATCGCCAACAGCCGCATCGAGATGCCGCTGCCGTTCACGATCCCCTCCGGCGGCGAGGGCGAACCGTCGGCAAACACGTCGGGGAACACCCCGAGCGTCGTCGAGATCGTATCGATTCGCACCATCGCCCTCGACGACATCGTCGTCGTCAGTCGTGGCAAGGCAGTGCGGGTCTCGGCGGAGTCATCTCTCGCCGGCAATCGTCTGACGCTCCAGCGCTTCGAGGCACGTTCCGGAGCGACGACGCTCGACGCCGAAGGCGAGGTCGATCTCGCACCAAGTGTCGAGGCGCGACTGAAGGCCAAGGCGAACAAGCTTGACGTCGATGAACTGCTCGCCCTCGCCGATGCCTTCACACCGCCACAGCCAAGCAACCGGACGACCGCCTCACCCTCGGCGCCAATGAAGATCGCGGCTCGAGTGAGCGCCGAAACGGCGACGGCGGGAGGCATTGAGGTGCGCCAGTTCGCGAGCGATCTCGAGATGAACGGCGACCGTGTCGTGCTGTCTCCGCTCACGTTCCAGTTGTTCGGCGGACGTTATCAGGGGGCCGTCAATGCGCAGCTCGGACAGACGCTCTCGCTGACGATCAAGTCGCGGCTTCAGGATCTCAACGTCGCACAACTCGCCGCCTTCGGCGGCTCTCCGGACACGATCAGCGGCACGCTCACAGGTGCAGGCACCTTCAGCGGCTCGGGCCCCGATGTCGCAGCGGTGTTGAAATCAGCGCGCGGCATGGGCACGGCGACGATCGCGAATGGCGTGATCCGCCGGTTGAATCTCGTTCGCACGGTGGTGCTGTTCTTCGGCCGGCCGGCGGCCGACACCACCGAGGGCACCGACCGGTTCGAACGGATCGATACGAGCTTCACGCTGGCGAACCAGATCTTGCGTGCCGAGCCGCTCTCGCTTCGTTCGCGCGATGCGGACATCGTCGG
>Ga0111538_10012275_pt1 | contig 11330 bp, 10 predicted proteins | sample SoiMethybrSBSTD1_FD_79669 | JGI IMG/M metagenome (GOLD analysis project Ga0111538, IMG submission 79669) | Bulk soil microbial communities from a Populus tree surrounding site in Tennessee, USA - Soil MetaG P. TD hybrid SBSTD1 (version 2)... | ecosystem: Environmental > Terrestrial > Soil >... | reverse complement strand
TTGCGCATCTCGTCAAGCTTGCGCAGAACGCCCTGCTTTTGCTCAACGGTGTCATCGACGACGGCCAGCTTATGGCGCGCTTCGGCCAAGACCTTTTCCTTAGCGTCGATGCCCAGCTCGAGCGACAACATGCGAAGGTTAGTCGAGCTGTGCAACGACAATGTCGCGGAGGGACCGGCCGAACCACAGATCGCCGAGGAATTGTTCTGCACACCGCTACAGATGTGCAAGGTCATTCGGCGAACAAAAGGGACCAGCTACCAGACCCACGTCGAAATGGATTGATGGTCTGGGCTGGTCCCCCCTTTAGGCAGGCCTGGTGCGGGGTTGAGGTCTGCCTGTCCTAATAAGTGCAGAAAATTTTTCCTGGCAACGCTTCCGCAAGCACATGAGCGGCAGTTTCATTCGGGGGCAGGCTGTCTTATAGTCATGTCATTCTCGGGAACGCCAGTAACGTGGAATGGAATGCTGCGACCCGCGAATGAGGAGCACCCGGTTTGCTTTTGTTGACGCGTCCGGGCTCTCTGATCGTGGTACGCACGTGAGCGCGGAAGCAGAGCGACGATTGGGTGCTATGACAGGCGGCGCGACGATGAACTCCCCGACGATGGCACAGCAGCCAGCTACGCCACGTCGCTGAAGGCGATAGTGGGATGGCCGACCTGCTAATTTCGTGAAGCGCGCCAGTCAAGTGCCAGCGGATTGTCGGCGGGCTCGCCGTCGCCGTGACTGGGCATTCCATGCTTGTTGATGCGCTCGCGCAGATCCTTGCCGGTCTTGAAGAAGGGCACGAACTTTTCCGCCACCGACACCGCCGCCCCCGTGCGCGGATTGCGGCCCGTGCGGGGCGCGCGATGCCTAACCGTGAAGGCGCCAAAATCCCTGAGTTCCGCCCGGTCGCCGCGCGCCAGCGCGTCGACGATCTCGTTGAGCACGACGTTGACGATGCGTTCGATGTCGCGGTGATAAAGATGCTGGTTGGTCGCGGCAATCTTCTGTATGAGCTCGGATTTGATCATCGTTCGGCCCTCCTAACCCCCGACAGTTCTAAACCGAAGTCATTGTATTTCTCATTTTTCGAACCCTGCCAAAACGGACGCCAGGCCGTCAACCCGCTGGCGAGGCGGCTTTGAGCTGGATGTTGATTACGGTGTGGATAACGCCCGCGACCCCCAGCGAGGCCAGCAAAGCGATCGGTGCAGCTCGTCCTGTCGTTTTCCCTGCGGCCCTGCCCATCCAAGCGCGGACGAGTCGGCGACCCGGAAGTCGAAGGACCTAGTCAGGAAGCGTCCGCTTTACCTCACAAAGCCGCCCAACTGCGCTCTCCGTCGCAAGGTTTGAGAAGTGCCACTTTCTGCCGTGAGCAGATGCAGCATACCTGCACAGAAGGTTGGACTACTCGATCACCTCGTCGGCATGGGTAGCAACGATGGAGGGACAGTGATCCACAGCTGAGCAGGTGCGAGATTGCTCCGTTGCCAACCCGCGAACCGAAGGCCAGCCTTGTCTCTTTCATTGAACGTTGGGAACCAAGATGAACGACAGCACCCGCGAAAGGCTGCTCAAAGCCGCGCTTGTCGTATTCGGCGTAATCTTCCTCCTTGTATACCCGCTCGGTTTGGTTTGGCCGTCGGGATGGGTGTGGCATGGGGGCGAAGGCAAGTACTACTTACAGATGATTTGCGGGATATATGCCGTGCTGGGTGCATTTCTGATCAAGAAGCGCCTGTATTGAACGACGAAGCGCGGGACTGACTCGACTGATAGTCAACGGGTCACAACTCACCAGTCCGCGATGGCATCGCGCCGGTCGATCTACCCCCAAAATCTGCCGTTCTAAGGATCGGCGCCGCACGGGGAATTCGTGCCAGGTTCGGACGTTGAGCAGCGCTCGAACGTCGTCAAACACGGACGGGGCAAAGCAAGCTACCAGTTCGTCGTCGGACAGGCTGGGATTCCCGATCTCAAGTGTCACCAGTCCGCAAAGGCGTGACTGCGCCAACTTCTGAAACAGATTCAGAAGGGCTGCGAAACCATTCAGCGGGAACTTCCAGGCGGCACCGAACCCCTGCCGGAGCAAGCACAAGGTCAACCGTGGCGCCGCATTCATAAGGGAGCAGACCGCGAATTATGCTCATCCCATAGCCGGGCTTGTCAGGAGCCACAACGGGTGGGCCGCCGATTTCCTGCCATTCGAGTACAAGAAGAGGACGTGAGTGCCCATTCACCCGGCGATCCCACCGGATCGACACTCGACCACTCTGAGTAGAGAGCGATCCGTATTTTGCAGCATTGGTCACCAGCTCGTGGAGCACCATCGCCATCGGCTGCCCCACGTCCGCGGGCAATACGACCTCGGCGCCCTCGATCTCGGTATTGCTACCTGTGGCATACGGTGCTAATCCGCCTCGGACAAGTTTCGTCAAGGATATCCCCTGCCACCGACGCGCGCTCAAGAGTTCGTGCGTCGTTGCCATCGAACGAATACGTCCATCTAGCGCTTCCAAAAAATCGCCCGTCGAGCGGCTGCCCTCAACGGTGCGGGATACGACCGCGCTAACAGTCGCGAGCGCATTTTTGACTCGGTGATCGAGCTCCGCGACCAGCACCTTCCTTTGTTCCTCTAATTTCTTGCGTTCAGTGGCATCAATATTGACGCCAACAAGGCGTTTTGCATGACCGCCTTGGTCATACTCTATGAAGGTGCGGGACTCTATCCAGCGAATCTCTCCACAGGGACGGACAATGCGATACTCCAAATGACTCTCGCTTCGTTGCTCAGCAAAAGCTTGGTGGCGAATCGTTAGAAATTGAGCGAGGTCGCCTGGATAAACTCTGGACCGCCAGTCGCCGACAGAAACCTCTACCGTCTCCTCTGAAAAACCGTAGATGGTAGCAAAGCCTGGTGATATCTGCATCGTTTGCGCGGTGGTTTCCCAAGCACTGTCTACGTTTATCGCGAACGTTCCAACCCCTGCGACTTTTCCCGCCAACTCGAGCTGTTTGTTGCGGTCTGCAAGTGCCTGCTCTGTCTGTCTACGCTCGGTAACATCTATGTTCACGCCAACCACCCGTCGTGGGCGCCCTTCCCCGTCGAATGCAATGAAGCTTCGCGACTCGATCCATCGAACCTCGCCGTCGGGACGCAGGATCCGGTATTCGGCTTCATATTCCCCGCTGCGCTTCCGAAAAGCCTCCGCTCGCATTTTCTCTATCCGGAGGAGGTCCTCTGGGTGCACCCTATCTCGCCACTCGCTGCGCGTGGTCTTTTTTGCCCCCTCCGACAAACCGTGTGCGGCCACATAGCCTTCCGAAACTTCCATCAACTCTGTCCCGATGTCATACGAGTAGCTGCCGACGAGAGCGGCGCGTCCGGCCATTGCGAGCTGGACATCGCGTTCAGCCAGTGCCAGCTCCGCCTTCCTCCGCTCACTGATATCGACAGTCATGTTGATTACGCCGACGACTGCACCGGTGCTATCTCGTACCGGCGTCGCATAAGGAGCGATGGGGATCCGCGTGCCATCCATCCGCTCAAGGATCGCGTCTTGGTCTTGCACGCTGCGTCCCTGCTTTAGGGCGATCTGGGTGGGGCCATCTGCCAATGCCATCGGTCGACCATCGGTGTGATAGAAGCGCGAAAAGTTACTCCACTTGTCTTCGCCCAACTTCGGTTCGACCCCCCACAGATCGATGGCGGCCTGGTTGCAATAGGTGATCCGACCGGTTGCGTCGGTCACGTAGATGGCGGCAGGGAGCGCCCCCAGCAGCTCACGCGACAATCGCGCGCTTTCCGGCAGCCGTGCCTCAGCGTGCTTACGCTCGGTAGTGTCGCGAGTGACACCACGCTGTTGCACGGACCGATCGTCCTCACCTCGCATGACTGTACCCTCCACTGCAACCCAACGTTCGCGACCACTGCTCGCCGGTGCGAGGCGCGAGACGATACTCGGCTCCCCAATGAGGCGCCAGAGCTTGTAGCTGGAAGCACAAAACAGCTCGCCACTCCCCTGGCTGAAGAATTGTAGGTGGGCACTCCAGGCCTGACCCATCTATTCGACACTGCGAATGTCGCCTGCGGGTCAAGAGCACGCCCGGCGATGGGTGCCCACCAACGTCCGTTGCTCCCCCGACTCCGGAAGATGCGGAGCGAGATCAACTACTTCGCTTCTGTGCCAATTCCGGAAGTAAGGCCCATTACATTCATCTGGAGCGGCCAATACGGCGATGGGGTCGTCAACCGCTTGGACGATTCCCCACCGGGAACCCGCAAGAGCAAATACTTCAGGACGAAAAGCAAGTGCGCTGCCTCATTTGAGCAGTCGTGTTACGGTTGGCAGAAGGAAGGAGCCCGCAGGCCTTTCGCGTGCAACGTTCGCCCGGGTTGTCTGTTCGGCTTCCCGAGCGTGAGACGCCACGGATTACGCCCCTCCGGCGAGCCCTCGGCGCAGCCCTCCCGCATGGCCGTGCATGTCATCGGTTTCAGCTGTCGCCGGCGTCGGTGGGCACATGGGTGCGATCCGTTCGTCGTCAACCACGTACCGGCTGCTCATATACAGCGCGTGGGCGAGTGGCTGGCGCCGCCCTAGTTCAACGGACCACAAGCTAGCCTGGGCGAAAAGTCGTCGTGACTTGAATGAATGACGATCGAGCGATTGGCGACATCAGCGAGTGTCAACCGTGCCGCAACGACCACCTTTGTAGCGGTTTCGTCAGAATAGACATCGAGATGAGGCAGGTTGCCTAAATGGCTAATGAACGTTGTCCCGCTCAGTTCGCCGGTTCCCGAAAACCACAAGTGGCTACCCGCTGCCAGACCAGGAACGAGTTCGCCGTCTTTTAACGCAGGCCCGCAATTCGGGTTCTCGTGAACATGAAATGCATACATTCCCGAACGCAGGCCTCGCAGGTTTGGCTTGAGGAGCAAAGCCGGCTCTTTTCGGCCTGCGACCACGATTTCGGTGTTCTTGACAGCAATGGTGCCGACGACATCTCCTACGCCGCTTGCCGAGGTCAGCCTTACAGTGACCTTAGCCTCTAGTGGATTCTCCGGCCAGGTCAGAAATCGATCGAACATCTGAGCTTTTTGTTCAGTGGTCAGCTTGCTCTTCGTGCTGCCACTTGTGCGTGCCAGGAAAGCGTCGAATTGCTTGCGGATGGCTGCCAGGGGTGACGGATCGAGATCGGGCAATGCGGTTGCAGCCGATGCCGGGGCAATTACCAGCACCGTTCTTGCCTCAGCCAACACGCCCCCGTCGAGGTTGACGAGGTTTATGGCAACTTCAGATCTCCCGTGCGGCCCGACTGGTGTGATGATCGTGAGACCTGGCGCGGCAATCAAAGGCACAGACCATATTCCAGGGGCGACGGCGTGGCCATCAGAGAGGTTGGCAAATTGGGGCAGACCGCGAATGCGAATGGAGCTGTTTTTGGGAAGGCCGCCCTGCGGCGAGACTTGGATCGGAAGTTGTGTCTTGGATGAGGGCGCGGCTAGCGTAAGGGGTGCGACGGTGATGGAGACATGCTGTGCCTCCTGCGCCCATACCGGCTGCACCCAGGCTCGCGCAGTCAGGTCCAGGGGCAAGGTCGTAACCGCGGCAGGTCCGATAGTCACGACGCGCGCGAGGAGACGGCAAGCGAACCGCACGCGCATCTTGCTCCCGATGCAACCCGGAGGATGTAGGGCACGCGCCGCGCAATGCACGTTTCGGTCGACGCAAAGGCTTACAGGTCGCTCCGTTCGCCTGACTTTTCCGCGAACGGTAGCAAACCACATTTTCACCGAATCGCGTGTAGAGCCAGCCACTTAGGAGCACTCGCACGTCGTCGCAGGGTCTGGCGGGCGCCGGCGGCCCGAACCTTGGACATGCCAGACAATCTTTAATTTGGGCTCGGACCCGCACATTCAACGTCCGCCATTTGCATCAGGTTCCGCTTATCCTCGCCGTCCTATGCAGCACCTGAGCGACTCGTCTTGCACCAGCGCGAAGAAGCGCAGCGCAGAAACGATTACACAAGTCCCTTGCGCCTCGATCAGATTTCACAAACGCAAAGCGAACTTAGCCAAGCTTCAAGACGGTTTAGCCAAGACGGTATTGACGCGGGCGATGATCGAGGCACCCGCTCAAACTGGTGCCGAATTGGCCTTGAAGGCCTCTGTGCTGTTGGATTGGCTCGCGCAGCAAGCGGGGACATTCCCGGAATGCTCAGCGCCTCCTTGTGTCGCGACATTCTGCGGCTGTTCCCCGCGCGCCAAACTCGCCCGACGGGATCTAACGCAGTTGCAGGGCGGCGTAGGCACAAATCAAGTTGGACGATGACGCGTTGCGGGTAGCCACCGGGGGAGAGCAATTGACAGCTAGGAGTGGAAGGGGCCCGCGGCCGATGTTGCAGACCCACTGAGCTGAAGAGCACGGCGTGTTTGCATGGGTGCTCGCAATCAACCATTATCCTGCTACTATCGGGCGACCGACGCTTGAACAGAAGCTCGACCACTCGGTACCTAACAAGGCGCATGATCATTCCCGGCATCGGCATAGTGACCACGGGGACCGTCGCGATCGGAAAGATCGACGTGCTGCGGATCCACGCAGCGGAACTATATGTTGCTCCCGCGATTGGCGAGTTCTTCGATTGCAAATGTTGGCGTGATGAGGCGGAGAGCTTCTTCTTTGGCCAATGGGCTGATGTTGAACGAGCCCACGCGATGTTGGCGACGATCCGATTTGCAATGGAGCGAGAGGTTGCAGACTTCTTCGAGACTGACACAGGTGGCGAAAACCCGAAAATGTTGGCGGCAAATTTTTCCAAGGGCATGGGACTTCGACTCAGCCAGCGTCTGCGGCGGCTCAAGGCCAGGCGGCCAACTACAATTCTGGCGAGAGCGAAGGACCTTGCTGCGCCATTCGCCAAGTTGCTTCAACGGCCACCATTGAAGAGAGATAGGCCATCAATTAGCTCGATTGCCTATGCTGCCGGTGTCAGGGCCGGCGATCGCGTTGCGCTTCTTAGTCCTGAATCAAAACGTCGCAAGGGCCGCTGATCTCGAGATGCAAGCCAACAAGCTCGACAATGATGAAACGCTTACATTAGGAGGTACTTCGCAATCCTTCCGTGGTCGAAAACCTGGTCGATTTAGGTGCAGCAATCGGGTTCCAACATCAAGGCTGTTTGGCGTTCTGCACTTGGCTCAGCTGCCTGCGTAGCTGCGCTGCGATTTTCAGCGCCGCATACTTTGCGCTCCGTTCGCGGCTGAGCTGCCCGCGCAAATCGTAGGCGGCACGCTCGGCGGCTTCCCTTGCGCTGTTTTGCTCATTGGCGCGCTGTCTAACCTGCTCGACATTGCGCTCGGCAAGCTCCTTTGCCTCTCGCACACGATCCAGCTGTCCACGCAACTCCCGCGCCGTGCGCTCGGCGGCTTCCTTGGCGTTCTGTTCCTCAGTGGCTCGCTGGCTAGCCAGCTCGGCATTGCGCTCTGCAAGTTGCTTTGCTTGGCGGGCCCGATCCAGCTGTTCATTCTCCCGCCGATCGTGTTCCTTGGCGCTGCGCATCCGATCTAGCTCTTGGCGAACCTCGCGAACAATATTCTCCGCGGTGTTTCTCGCTCTCCGCTCCTCTTCCACGCGCTTTCCTGCCTGCTCGGCCGCGCGCTCCGCAGTTTCCTTTGCAATGCGCTCGCGACCCAATTGCTCCAACGTCGCTCGCATCGCCTGCTCGGCACCCTCTCTGCCCATCGACACAGTGTTGAGACGCTCTTTCGCTGCGCGCTCAGCGCGCGTCTCTGCCTCTTTGGAGTCAGTGTCCAAGATGCCCTGTCCGGGCCTAAGAGTGATGTACACGCTTCTGGCGACCACCATGGACGCAACTATGGTCGCCAGCAACCCGACAACGATGGCCCACCGCCGGACGCCGCGCCTGTCAGTCACGGCCGATTGCGCGGGCAGATTATCAGGGTGTTTCCCCTGCCATGGATCGTAGGTGCCGAAGTTCCAGATATGACCTTCGGGGTCGCGGCATGCGTAGCTACGCCCGCCGAAGTCGTCGTCTTGAATGTCCAAAATGATCTCTGCGCCGGAACTCTTGGCTTTGGCGCAGTGTGCATCCGCATCACTGACTTGAAGATAGCAGCTCTGCGTCTCGGCGCCCCCGATCTCGTCCGGCTGCTTCATGTATCTGTTAAGCGCGGTGTCGCGAACCGGTGCAAGCATCAGCATCGCGCTGCCGAAGGTCAACTGAGCGTAGTGCACCACCGCAGTTTCGCTTGTGGCGACGAAGTGCCTCTGGAACCCAAAAGCGGCGCACAGCCAATCGCTAGCCGCAGCAACATCCCGATACCTCAGTGCAACACTCGACATCGACGATCTAGCCCCTTTGGCCCCACCCGCTTCGGTTGCCGAGTGCGGCGGTGCCAATCCGTTCAGCGACCGCTTTGACTAGGCGTACGCCGCATCTATGACAGCCGGTCCGGACAGCAACGCTCCCAATCTGCGTGATCTGCCTGCGCCGGTCGTCACAACCGATTTAAGGCGACGAATGCGTTGCTCGCTAAGCCCATGCAAGTGCGTGCGTTTTCGGGCGTGGCAACTGACTCCGCTGGTCGTAACGAGACAACGCCCACCGCCCGCTCCAACGAGCTGAACAAGCAACGTCACGCGCCGACTGGTCCAATATAACGATAGTATTGGCGAAGCCGGCTCGCCTCTAAAACCGAATGCGTGCCCCAGTTACGAATGCGAACCATGGCTTTGTTGGCAAGACTTCCAGATTGTTGGGATTACCTCCGCATGCCTGTGGAGACGGGGCAGGGACAGTATCGCATGGAAAGCCGATAACCTGCGCCTGATAGTGGTGTGCTTGCGCGTACAGCAGTAGGCTCTTTGCATCGAAAGACTGTTCGGCTCCGAGCCCCCAGCGACGGACCTCGGTTTCCGCGAGCGTGCCCCAGATCACAAGCTCACCTGGGTTGACAAGATCCGCTCGAAGAAGGTTGCCAATATTGAAGTTCTTGTAGAGCCCGTAGTCAGCGTAGAAGGTCGTCTTACCATACGGCAGCCATTGCTTGCTGATGCCAAGCTGCGCATAATGGAAATGGGCCAGTCCATTTGCGCTGAGGATGGAAACATCGTCGTCTCGCACCCCGCCAGCGAGCGTAACGTACAGGCCGGTAGGTTCATTTATCAGCGAGACCGAGCCCTTTGCGTCTCGATAGCGGTGCGCGGGGTCATCCCTGTAGCCGATGCCCGCGACGAGGCGGAAGCCATGCCCTTCCGTTTGGTAGCGCGCCGCAACATCCCAAATATTGTCCTCTCCCCACGCCGCCGAAAGAACAACACCGCCCATTGGCGGCGTGTCGTAACGTGCAAAGAGGCCGCGCAGCGAATCGACATTGTGGGCAATCTGTCCCCACTGCAAATCAGTGATGAACCCACTGCCCGACTTGAGCCAGATGCCGAAATGGTTGTTGTAGTGGACTGCGGCGTCATTCATCTGGCTGCCGAGATTTAGCAGCGTGAGGTCGTCGGTCGCCGGCGATTGCTGGCCGAGGGTCAGGCGCCCGAGCTTGCTGTTCTCTAAGTATCCATACGCATGACGGAGCCGGATGGCACCATCGCCGAGGTCGCCCCAAGGATCGCCGTTCGATACCACGAATGATGACGTAACCCTCGAATCGATCTCAACCCGGTAGCCCAATCTCAGCTCGCGCTGAAATTGATGACTTCCCATGAGGCCAAGGCGCGACGATGAGGTCTCGTTGTCGACAGCGTAAGCACGAGATTTGGTGCCATCGTTCCAGAACATGATCGCGCGGTTCAATTGGCCATAGATCCGCAAGGCGCGTGTGGAATTCTCGTCCCGCGAAAGGGCGGCTGTCAGTCCGCTTAGAATGTCCTCTAGATCAGCGCAGCAGGTTGTCGCGGTGTCGTTGCCCCGCGCTGGAGCCGAAAGCAGGCTCAGCTGCGAGACGGCAAGAAAGACGCCGACCCACCAAGTACGCGTACTCAACACACTCCCCCGCAACCATCGCACAGGCAAAGCCGTACTGGCCGCATTGAAATGCTAGCAGTCTCGTCCCAAAGCGACAACCCTTCAGGTAAGTTCGATGACGGCCTATTGCTCTGTTGCCACAACAACGCCACCTGGGCAATGTACTGGCCAAACGCACGGCCAAACCACTGCTGAGATGCCGAGCCGACTGGGGGGAGGTATCATGGTCAAGCCAAGATCAACTTGGAATTCACCGCACTGGGCAGCTGGGCTTCCGCTGCGGATTAACTGATGGGTCTAACGGGGCGGGGTTCGCCAATGTACGATTTGTACGCCATATTGGGGCTTACCCGTAGCGCCAGTCGCGACGAGATCAGGGCGGCATATCGCGCGCTGGCGAAACGCCACCATCCCGATCTCAATTCCGGCGACAGGCAAAGCGAGTGGCTCATCAAGGGGATCAATCGCGCCTTCGAAATCTTGGGCAATCCCGAGTCGCGTGCCGCCTACGACCGCGAGGTCGAGCAGGAGCGCGCCGCCATTCGCCGCCGCTTCTGGGGCTCGGCAGCAATAGGGGCAGCAACCTTCATCATGACGGTGATTTCTGTCTGGCTGACGTCGATGTGGACGCAGACAGTCTCGATCCACCAATCGCAAAAGGGCGAACCCAAAGTTCTGGTCGGGAACGAGAACGCGGTCAAAAAATCACCGGCCGAAGTGGTTGCCAACAGCGGGCCAGTTGCATCAGGAGACGGCGACGAGCGCGATACCCCGAGCGAGCTGGTGATTGCATCCGTGCCAGGTGCCTTTGGAGAGCCCCTGATTTCGGCGATCGAGGAAAAGCAAGGTGCTCCGCCAAGCGATAGGGATGCACACTCAGCGCCCGTAGTCGGCCCAGCGGCAGGACAGAAAATTTCCAGCGCATCGTCGCCCAAGCCGGCCCAATCGCCGCAACACGTAATCATTACGTCCGCTCCTCCGAACAACGCGTCGTCGCGCACTGGGGTTGCGATGACGACGCCGCTGGAGGCGGGTACGAAGCAACCGACTCCTGCGCGCGTGGTCACTCAGCCCAGTCACAAATCGAACCCACGTAATGTTATGGGCAAGACAGCTGTACTCGGACGAGTCCCCAAGAAGCCCAGCGCACTGCAAGGAGTGGAGAGGGAGCCCCGCATCGTAGCAAGAACCGCCACGGCACTGCGATGGCCGAGTGCTGACGAGCCATTTGTCAATTTGGGTGGCAGAAGCAGGTAGCCCCTCCCTGCATCAGAGACCTGATCCGAACATGGAGTGTGGCGGAGCGAGCATCTCGCAGCATACATCCCAAGCAGCCCTGGACAGCG
>Ga0111538_10012274_pt1 | contig 11331 bp, 6 predicted proteins | sample SoiMethybrSBSTD1_FD_79669 | JGI IMG/M metagenome (GOLD analysis project Ga0111538, IMG submission 79669) | Bulk soil microbial communities from a Populus tree surrounding site in Tennessee, USA - Soil MetaG P. TD hybrid SBSTD1 (version 2)... | ecosystem: Environmental > Terrestrial > Soil > Tree... | reverse complement strand
GTCCCTCGGCAGGATATCCCTCCGGCCGCGAGAGACTCGTCGCGATTCTCCGGCGCTCCGGGGGCGGCACACGAGGCTGCATGGCGTCCAGTGCAGAGAGCCGCGGGGACAGCTTCGCGAGCATGGCTGACGTCAGTTTCTGCAGCCCCGAACGCTGGAAAAAATAGATGAGATCGGAGATGGCCGCGATGCGTCCGCGGTAGGGGAGGACGTGGCGCAGGAGGAAGCGTGCCAGCGCATTACGGGCGGTCCACCGCGGCGAGCTGCGCTTGAGCTCCTCGCGGAAAGACTCCATCATTTCCCCCATGTGAATTCCGGAGGGGCACACCGTCTCGCACGCCCTGCACACGATGCACTGCTGGATGTGCTGCTCGGCCACCGGGCTCAGCGCTTCGCCCGACTCCGCGTAGGAGCGCATCAAGTAGATGCGACCGCGGGGAGAGTCGGCCTCTCGGCCCGTCACCTCGTGAGTGGGGCAGTAAGGTATGCAGAGACCACAGTGGACGCAGTCGAGCGTGCGAGAATATTCCTCGAAACGCGACCGGAACTCTTTTTCTTGTTCGTGCAGAGTGGTCATGTCGAGCCCGCGGCGGGTGGATGGGCGTTCGCAAGCGGAGCGCGCAGCGGCTCGTTGCCGAGGATCCGGCCGGGTGAAAAGATTCCCGCCGGATCCAGCACCGTGAGGAGGCGCTGGATCAGCTCGAGGTTCGGCACGCCGCTGATCGCGTGGCGGTGCTCGCGTCGCAGATCGGGCGGCAGATAGACCAGCGTCGCTGCTCCGCGCGCCGCTTCCGCGGCCTTGCGGAGGTCCGCGAGGGGGCCGGCCAAGCCGTGCCCGGAGGGCACTGTACCGCGTGCCTCCGCCCCGAGGTCGGAAGACCCGGGTGCGTGGCGTCGCCAGCGGGCCGTGACGATGCCGCAAAGGACGTCCGTGGCTGCGGCAGCTTCGAACGCGTCGTGCGGACCGAATGCGGCGAGCGCGCGTCCTTCGAGAGTCGGAGCGTCCGCCGGCAATGCGCAGAGCCGCGCGATGCCCAAGTCATCGGTGGGAGCCTCGCCCGGCGAGGCAAAAGCCGAGAAATAGCTCAGCAGGTGGTCGACTCCGGCTCCCGTCAGTGCCCGGGTGCCGAGTACGGAGCCGCCCCGGAGCGCAGCGTCGATCTGGGCTTCTTGCCACGCCACGCGCTGGCTGCTTCCCTCAAGGAGCCACACGACGGAGCACGCGGCACCGGCGGATTCGCCCGCGCCTCGCGCGAAGTCCTCGGGGGCACTCCCCGACAGCAACCAGAGCGCAGCCAGATCGATGCGCAGGTCGCGCAGCGCGCTCGCGGCGCGCCAGGCATCATCGCGCGTCGCGAAAGACGCCATGCCACCGAGGCGGCGCTCGGGGAGCGGCCGCAGCTTGAAATTCACTTCCAGAATGGGTCCCGCGGTTCCAAATGAGCCAACGAGCAGCTTCATCACCTCGTAGCCTGCCACGTTCTTCACCACCATGCCGCCCGTTTTGTAGGTGCTCGCGCCGCCGCGCACGGCGTTCATCCCGATCACCCAGGAGCGCAGAGGGCCCAGCGATCCTCGGCGGAAGCCGGGCTGCGCAGCGGCAACGAGGCCTCCCGCGGTGCCGGCGGACCCAGGGTCCGCCGGAATCTCCTGGCCGTTCGCGTCAAGGACCTGCGCAAGCTCCTCGAGAGGCAGGCCCGCCTCGACGCCCACGGTGAAATCGCCGGGTTCGTAGCGCAGCACGCGACGGAGCCGCGCGAGCGAAAGGATCTTGGACCCCAGGGGTGGAGGGTTCCCGAGGTAGGCGTGGGCCCCGTGCCCCGTGGGCACAAGCGGCGTGCGGCTGCGCTCCGCGTCGCGCACCAGTTCGACGACCTCTTCCGGGGTGCTCGGCTCGAGGACAGGCGTTTCGGGACCATAGAAAGCGGCCGCCCAGCGGGAAATTCCGCGCGATGCGCCGGGCTCGGGCCGGGAGCGAGGGGGGGGATTGGGAATCGGCGGGCTGTGGGGGTTCAGGGCAGACTCGGGGCCATTGGCCGCAAAAGGAGCAGTGTAACCGAGAAGCCGTGCTCAGGATGCCCGAGCTTGCCGCCGGCAGCGCGTTAGCGCGCCCATCAGCGTGCGCCGAGAAAGTGAGCCGTGGGGGCTGCGCCGCAGGCCGCCGTCCAAGTTCCGGGAAGGCGCCCGCGCCGATCGAGAGGCAACCTTGGCGACGCGCGCTCACGTTCTGAAGAGGCGCCTCTCTCACTGCCGATAGAGGGATGGCTGCCCCGCCTGTCGGCCCCAGCTCTGGGCTCAGAATGCAAAGATCGCCTTCGAAGCACATCCTTGTCCTCGACGACAACCTGACCGTTCGCAGGTTTCTCGAGTCCACTTTGCTCCAGGCGGGATACTCGGTGATCTCGACCGCGTGGTCTACCGTCGGCGAGTCGTCGCAGCTGCCCCTGCACGACCTCGTGCTGATGGACCCTGCGTGGCGCGAGGGTGCGGATCCCGCCGTGTGCCTCGAGCTAATGCGCCGTCGAGGCCTCGTTCCAACGGAAGTCATCTGGATGTCGGACGCCGTCGCGAGTGGCGCAGAAACAAGCGCCGTCCCCGCGGGCTTCGCCGGGCGTCTCACGAAACCTTTCACTTCCGCGATCCTGCTCGCTGCAGTGGCGCAGGCGCTCGAGCGGCCGCCCGTTCAGCCCGAGCCGGAGCCTCGCGCGGAGGCGGCAGTAGCGGCGGCGAGCCCGAATGGACCCGCTGCGCAAATCGCCGCTCCACAGCCAGCCGTGGCCGAGCCAGCTCTCGCAGCCGAGACTCCTGAGCGCACTGCCGAGCTCGCCCCTGCGGCGGCGCCCGCCTCGGAATCTCCGGCGGCTTGGAACCCCGAAGGCGCCTCGATCCGCCACCTTTCCGAGCTTCTCGCGTCGACGCTGCACGGCGCACTCGATGCGGCGCGCCAGGCGAAGGCCCCCACGGCGGAGGCCGCGCTGGAGGGGCTGTCGAGCTCGCTTTTGGCGCCCGCGTTCCTCGACTCGCTCGCGCAGAGAGGCTTCGACACGGTGTCGCAGTTCTGGCGCCAGGGGCTGACGGCGAATGGCCAGACGCTGAGCCTGTCCGAGGTGCTCAATCCCATCGCGGGAAACCAATCGACGGGGATCCTAACGGTCACGGCCCCGCGGAGCGCTATCGAGCTCCATCTATTTCGCGGAAAAGTGCGCTTCCTCAATCCTCGAAGGATTCACCTCGGCGCCTACGCGGACGTGGTCTACTCGAGCCGGCTCACCCTGCCGCGAAAAGCCCTCGAGGAAGCCCTGCAGGCCGCCGCGACCGACGGAGATTCGCTCTACTTTCACCTCGAAAAAGCCGGAGTCGTCGCGACGCCGAACATCCGGGAGCTGATGCTGTCGTTGGGGGTCGAGGTCCTCTGCGAGGCGCTCGCCGAGAGCGAGCACAGTTGGTACCAGCTGCGTACCTGCCCGAACATTGCTCCTTCATTTCTTGAGCACGGAGTCGAGATTCAGGCGCAGCGCCTGCTGCTCATGCTCTATTCCAGGATGGACGAGTGGAAGCTCCTCGAGCGCGAGGTGCTCCGCGCCAGCGGCAAGTTCGCGCTGAAAAATGCCACGGGTCCCGTGCGCATCTCATCGCCCACACAGGACCATCTCGTCGTCATCAAGGCCGTCGATGGGGCGCGCACCGTCGAGGAGATCGCCGCCGTCTGCAAGCTCGGGCTCTTCGAGACCTGCAAGATCATCAAGAAACTGAAAGAGGCTTCGGTCCTCGTCACGAACTCTGAGCCGTGATGCCCGCCCCGGCGTGACGCACCCGGAACCGTAACTCTTACAGCGGGATCTTCCCTGCGAGCTTTTTCCCGACCTCCACGCAAGATCTCGCGTCGGGAAAGATTTTTGCCGGATTGGACAGCTCGAGCGGGTCGACGGCGTGCCGGAGGTCGATCTGCAGCCGCAGGTCTTCTGGCGTGAAACAGAGGCTCATGAAATCCATCTTCTCGAGGCCGATGCCGTGCTCGCCCGAGATGCTGCCCCCCACTTTCACGCAGGCCTCCAGGATCTCGCGGCCCGCGGCGAGGACGCGGGCGCGCTCGTCGGGATCGCGTCCGTCGTACGAGATGTTCGGGTGCAAGTTGCCGTCTCCCGCGTGGAAGACGTTTGAAACGGTGACGCGGTACTTCGCCGCGATCGCGTAAACCTGCTGAAGCACCTCCTCGAGGCGCGTGCGAGGAACGACCCCGTCGAGCACGTAGAGGTCGGTGTTGATGCGGCCCATGGCGCCGAACGCGCCTTTCCTGCCTTTCCACAGCTTCTGCCGCTCCGCGTCGTCCCGCGCCGCCTTGAACTCGATGGCGCGGTTTTGGAGCGCGATTTGACGGATACGCTCTTCCTCTTCGTCCATCCCCGCCTCGAGCCCATCCAGCTCGACGAGGAGAACCGCGGCCGCGCCCTGCGGGTATCCTGCCCGGAAAACGGATGCCTCGACGGCCTGGATGGTCAGCTGATCGAGGATTTCGAGCGCAGCGGGAAGGATTCCAAGGCGCGTGATGTCGGAGACCGTCCGGCAGGCAAGGTCCATCCGGTCGAAGATCGCGAGGAAGGTGCGCGTTGCCTGCGGGTTGGGTGTGAGACGCACAGTCACTTCCGTAACGACCCCGAACGTGCCTTCGGTGCCAACGAAGAGACCCACCAGGTCGTAGCCCGGAGCATCCGCGAGGGGGCTCCCCAGCCGCACGGCCTCGCCGCTCGGGAGGACGACCTCGAGCGCGAGGATGTGGTCCGTCGTCATGCCGTACTTGAGGCAGTGGGGGCCGCCCGAGTTCTCCGCGACGTTGCCGCCGATCGTGCAAGCTTTCTGGCTGGACGGGTCCGGGGCGTAGTGGAGGCCTTGGGCCTGTACGGCCTGGCTCAATCGCAGATTGATCACGCCCGGTTCGACCACGGCGAAACGGTTCGGGATATCCACGTGCAAGATGCGGCGCATGCGGTTGACGTCCACGACGACGCACCTGCGCACGGGCGTGGCCCCCCCGGAGAGCCCGGTGCCGGCCCCTCGCGGGACGAAAGGGACCCCCTTCTCGGTGCACCACTTCACGACCGCGATGACCTCTTCCCGGGAAGCGCAGAGCACCACTGCCCCCGGCGGCTCCTTGTGGAGGGGGAGCCCGTCGCACTCGTACACCCTGAGCTCCGACGTGTCGAGGATCAGGCGGTCCGCCGGCACGGCCCGGCGAAGCTCCGTGAAGTCCACGGGCGCCGGGGCGACCGCGCTGGGGGCACTCGCGGGTGGGAGCGACATCTCGAGGGCAGAATAGCCGGGTCGGATGCGTCCAGCGAGCCAAAAGAGCCGAACGATTCCGCGCGCCTCGGAGAACAGAGGCTGCAGATTCAACCGGCTGCAGAGATATCGATGGAGTGTGGCTTTCTCCCACAGGGACGTTGAGCGATGGAGCGAGGCTCGAACCAGATGGAAATCCGTCGCGGCATCGCCAGCACGAAGCGGAGAGGTCCCCACCTGCGCAGAACATCTTTTTGCACGCCGACGCGGCCGACCCGTGCGTCGCGATGAGGTCGACCGATGCGGGCTACTCGAATGAGGGGGTCGAGCAGACGCCGGTCGGGTGACAGCTCTCTCTATCCATCGCCCTCACAGATGCTGCATCGTTGGTGCTGGATCGCTGGCGGCCATCGCGTGGGCCCCTTCGTCCACCCACCACGATGGGAGGGCCAGGATGCGAACGACACCCTCCCGCTTGCCTACTCGTCTGCCCCGGCCGGTGTTCGCCCCCTCCCGGTGGTTTTCCCCCTCGGGGTGATCCTACCCAGGCAGGGCGGCGGGGCCGCTGGCTCAGGGCAGAAAAAAAGCCGGCCAGAGACAAGTTGTCACTGGCCGGCTTCGTCAACGCGGGCGCGCAAAATCTTTTATGATTGCGATCTTAACCCTTCCAATCGGAAGGCAACCGGCGCATCTATCTTTTGGCCTCTTGCGAGGCTCACTGAACCCTTAATGCAAGCCGGATGCCAAACAGAGGCTGCTGCTGCCCCGCCCGGTCTTTTCTGCGAGAATTCAGCAGCGGCAGCAGGAATCGGAGTGTCCGCGACAGACCGTTTCGGCCCCGGAGCCTTCGATTTCAGAAAGGGTTGTTGCATTAACCAGCAACTCGATTTCGCTCGAGGGATCCGTTTGCAAGCTTCGCAATCGGCGCTACTCGATTTTGCAATCGCCGATCTCGGGTCGAGCTCCATCCTGACTTCGGTCGGCCCTACGCCCGTCGATGCTGAGCTGCAGCGGACTCGGGCCCACGGAGCGGATCTCGAGCCGCTTCCAATTCTCAGCAGGCAGCCCCGAGGAGCTCTCCGGCGAGAGGGGTGCGCCGGGCGCTGCCGCGGAAACGGGTGGTGAAAGCCGGCATGCTCCGCCTCACCACGGAGTGGCTCAAGAAGTGCTCCGGCGGGCTATTTCGGCGCCTTCGCCACGGAGAAATGATCAGCGTCGAGCGCCGTGGATGAGCGTGTCTCCGCCTCTTGAAAAGGCTTGCGGCTCCTTTGGAGCCAGCCTAAGATCCCTCGGCCGCTCTACGAATACTCACCGACCTTCAACGCAGCTCCAGAGAGGAGTCCTTCATGCGCCGACGCGCTCCCCGAAGTCTTTTCGGCTTCGCTTTGACCGCCAGCCTGCTCTCCGCCTGCACCGTCTGGCTCGGCGCTCCGCCTGAAGCCGCGGCTCAGGAAAAGGACTCGGCCAAGGGCGCCAGCACCACCGCACCCGCCGGCACCCAGGGGACGATCCTGGGCGCGCTCCCCGCGGACACGGTGCTCTGCGTCAGGAGCCCAAGCCTGAAAACGCTCGGCCAGAAACTGAAATCAACTCCCTTCTGGGCGCTCAAGGACCACCCCGATGTCAAGAAGGTGCTCGACAAGGTTCGCACCGATGCCGCCGCGGGGCTTGCGCAGGCGCAAAAAGAGCTGGGCTTCGATCCCGTCGAGACACTGGCGGGCGTCGAAGGCGAAGTGGTGATCGCCCTTGGCGGCCTCGAAGCGCTCGCCACCGCCCTGGGGGAGTCCCTGTCGGTGGGGCAAATGCCGCAGAATTTCAATACGGAAAATGTTCCGCTCCTCATCGCCGCGGATGCGGGCGGCTACGCGCCCCAGCTGCACGAGCGACTCGAGAAGCTGATGGCTTTCGCCGTTAAGCAGGGCGCCAAGAAAGAGACCGTCGACTTCAAAGGCGGCAAGATCACCCGCCTCACCGAAAGTCACGAGAAGGCCAAAGACGGCGACGGCGCCGAGGCCAAGGGCAAGAAAGGCGACGACGAGGGCGACTCGAAGAAGAAGTCCTCCTCGGACAAGCCCGAGAAGCCCGAGAAGCCCGGCAACGAGAAGAAAGGGGGCTCGGATTTCGTCGCGCGCGGGGCAGCCGATCCGTCAGCACTCGCCGCTGATGATGACGACGACAAGGACGGAAAAGACGACAAGGACGATGCCGACGAAAAGGACGACAAAGACGAGAAGAAGGACGACGACGTCGAGGAGGCCGCGCAGCCGCCGGTCAACGTCTACTTCGGAGAGCTGGGCAGTCGCGTTTACGTCAGCACGAGCCGCGCCATGCTCGAGAAGTGCATGCAGAAGCCTGACGAGCCGCCGGCGCAGGGTCTGGTGTCCACGCCGAACTTCAGCGAGACCTATCGCCAGACGGGCACGGGCGACCTCTACTTCTTCGTCAACGTGAAGCAGTTCACGACGTCCGTGGGCAGCGCCCTCAGCACCACGTTTTTCGCCTTTTTCTGGCAGAAAATCGAGGCACTCGTCTTCGGGAAGAGCCTCAATACGCTGGGTATCGCGCTCAATCTCGAGCCCTCGGAGATTCACGAAACGGTCTTCGTCCATAACTCGGGCACGTCGGACGGGGTTCTCGGCATTTTCAAGAATGAGCCTTTCTCTCCCACGGATGCCGCGCCGGTTCCAACGGACTGCCAGACGTTCTCTTCGCTGAGCTTCAACCCCGAGCAGCTCGGCAAGATCATCAAGGACGCGGTCCAGACCGCCATGGCGTTCCAGGGGCAGGCGAAAGACGTCGACTCGCTGACTCAGGAAATGATCGGAGTCAAACTCAGCGAGGTGATCTCGGCTCTGGGGAACAAGCTCCATTCCTTCGCGGGCGTCCCCTCGACGGATGGCAACCCGCTCGCGGGAGCCAATTACGTCATTGACCTGAAGAACGGCAGCGCGCTCCAAAAGGTCCTGAAGAAGCTCTCGGAGCTTTCGCAGGGCCAGTTCACGCCGGAGAAATTCAAGGATCGCGACATCTACTCCTACGACCAGGGCTCATTCAGCCTGCACGCATCCGCCGGCGAGAAGCACCTCGTCCTCTCGGGCAGCCGCTCCGAGGTCGAGAAAGTGATTCGCAAGTCGCAAGAGGAGGCGGGCGGCGCCCCCCCGGGCGGAGAGGAATTCAAGAAAGCGGCTGCCGCGATGCCTCCCAAAGTCGCCATGGTCGGCTACTCGGCTCCGGACTACTTCAAGAACTTCATCAAGTCCCTCGCGAAGAGCGCGGGCGACAGCCCCGACGAGGAAGTCCAGACTCTGTCGAAGGCCGCGATGGCCTTGGCGGAAGCGGTCGGTTCCAGCGTGGCGTTCGGCGTTTGGAGAGATTCCGGCTTCTTCGCCGACACGCACCTCAAACTCGCCGCGCCGAAGGCTCAGTAACCGCAGCTCGCGGGGGTTTCACGGGCCCGCCGGGCTTCGAGGTCGCTTCGTGGGCTCTGCTTAGAAGCCGCCGAGGACGGGGCTCATGTCGAGATCAGCCGGCACGCCCGGAAAGTTCTGCCGGATGAAATCGTCCTGAGCTTCCCGTGTCTTTCGCGAAAGCCGGTTCTGGAGCTTTTCGCCGCAAGCCTGGCAAAGGACCAGCGCCGGCATGAGGAGGGATTGGCTGCGGCAGGTCCCCACGAGCGTGTAGCCCGTCGTGAGCGGTCTCGGGTAGCCGCAAAAATGGCAATAGCAGGAATCCTCCGATGGGCGGAAGCTCGAGAGAAGGAAGCCTTTCAAGGCCTCCATGGACTCCTCCGAGAACTCCTTCGATAGGCCCTCACCGCAGGTCATGCAGAGGGCCATCTCGAAGATCACCTCGCGGTCCCGATAGACTTTTTGGATCTCGTAGGTGCAGCCATTGAGGAGGTCGACCGAGCAGGCGCTGCATTTCCGAAAAGGGCCCCGCTCGCAGAATGAGTGAAGCTCCTTCGGGATCTGGACGAGCTTACCGGTGGCGCTGGGAGGGACGAAAATCTTGGCCAACGGATCGTCTTCGGGATCCAAGGAATCAGCTCTAGTCTTTCTCTGGACTACCGGGGAACCCCCCCGTAGCTTCAATTTCGACCTCTCCGGCGAGCGCGCGGCGCGCGGACCCGGGCGCCGGGAGGTGCAAAGCCAGCGGAATTCTAAAACGGCTTGACGCGTACGGCAAAGCGAATGTTGCCGGCCGGCGTGCGAAGCGGCGGAGGATGCATGAAGCATAGATCGATCCAGGGCAGGGTTGGGAGGCGGGCTGCGCTCGGAGTCGTCCTCACCCTCGGGCTTGCAGGCTGCACCGGCGATCCCGTCACGCTGATGAACCAGGGCGTCGAGCGGCTCGAGGCCTATGACTACCTCAACGCGCTGAAGATCTTCCAGAAGCTCTCATCGTCCTACCCTGGTTGGGAGGCTGCCCAGGTCAACCGCGGCATCGCCGCCCTGAACCTCCAGTCGAAAGAGTACTTGGACGAGGCGGAGCTGTCCTTCGACAAGGCGCTCGGGATCAACCCCAAATGCCTGCCGGCGCTCGTCAGCCGCGGCATGCTCTACCAGCACCAGAACCGCATTGACGAGATGCTGAGGGACTACGACCTCGCCGCGAAGATCGATCCCGAAGACCCCCACATCCTTTATCAGCGAGGCACGGCGCTTCTCGAAAAAGGCCGCGTCGACGACGCCCAAGTGGACCTCGAGAAAGTGGTACGCCTCCAGCCGTCTTTCGCGTCGGCCTACTGGAAGCTTCGAGAGCTTTTCGTGAGGCGCGGCGAGCGCGAGAAAATGATGGGCGCGATCGATAGTTTCCAACGGCTCGAGGCCGCCGACGCGAATCAGGGCGTGAAAATGGGGCTCAAGTACGGGGAAGGAGGCAAGTACAACTTCGCCATCCGTGGCACGGCCCCGCCAGGCTGGAAGGGGTCCGCCGCGGCTCCGAAGCCGACCGCGCCGGTGTTCGGCCCGCGCGTTCGGATCACGCAGCAGGGCGCGATCGCGAGCCAGCGGCCCGACGGCCGGCCGAGCGCGCCCGCGTTCGCGGTGGGGGACCTCGACGGGGACGGCGCCCTCGATCTCGTTCTCTCCGCCGAGAAGGACGCCTCCGGAAGCTCGGCGGCCGTGTACAGCCCCGATGGGGCGTCGGGGTGGAAGTTGCGAGGAGCACTGCCGCTGCGGGACGTTCGTGCCTGCGCGCTGGGCGACGTCGACGGCGACCTCGATCTCGACCTCGTCGCCGCGGGAGAAGGCTGGCTGCGCTTCCTCGAGAACGACGGCGCCGGCAAGCTGACCGAGAAGGACTGGAAAGTGGAGGGGAGCGATTCCGGGGGGTACCCCGTGAGGCTCCTCGCGATCGACGCCGATAGCGACTGGGACCTCGACGTCCTCTGTTTGCGCCAGGTCGCAGGAAGCGATGGCAAAGTGCAGTCGCGGCTGCAGCTCCTCAACAACAACCGGGACGGGACTTTCAAGGACATCGCCGCAGCGTGCGGGCTCGGCCCTTTTCCTTACGCGGCGTCGGAGCTCATCGCAAGCGACCTGGACGGCGACGTCGACGCCGACATCCTGGTCTTCAACGGCGCCGGAGGGACCGCCGTGCAGGCTTTCGCGAACGACCGGGTGTGGCGCTACCACCCCGTGCTCTCGCCGGGAGCCACCCTCGCGCCGGGGCTGCGCTCCTGCGCCGCGGGGGACCTCGATGGCGACGGCGACCAGGATCTCATCCTCTGCTGCGACGACAGGATTCGCCTCTGGTGGAACGAAGGGGGAATCCAGTTTGCCGAGGAGACTGGCCCCGCTGGGCCGACGTTCGATACTGGCGGCGCCAGCGCGGCAGTGCTGGCCGATTTTCAAGGCAACATGACCCAGGGGCTCGTTCTCATCGACGCGGCCCGCAAGGATTCAGGCCCGCCGGGCGCGCTGTACTTCGCAGCACCGTCGTCCCCCAAGGGCTGGCGGCACTCGAGTCCATTGCAGCCCATCCAGCTCAGCATGGAAGGTCTGAACGAGCCCGCCGAGCGAAGCGCCGCCGCGGTATTCGTCGCCAAAGGCC
>Ga0111538_10012272_pt1 | contig 11332 bp, 14 predicted proteins | sample SoiMethybrSBSTD1_FD_79669 | JGI IMG/M metagenome (GOLD analysis project Ga0111538, IMG submission 79669) | Bulk soil microbial communities from a Populus tree surrounding site in Tennessee, USA - Soil MetaG P. TD hybrid SBSTD1 (version 2)... | ecosystem: Environmental > Terrestrial > Soil >... | reverse complement strand
CCGGCAAACGCTTGTGACGGACAGCGCCAAATTGTGGAGGCCAACGAGAGAGTGCTTTCTGACGCCGTACTGGGATTAAAGGCCGAGTAGTGGCAATATGGCTATTCAAGACGGTCTCAAAGAAGATCGACGCGCCGTATCGGTCGGGCCCGTCAAAGGCGTGGCTGAAAATCAAAAATCCGAAAGCACCGGCAGCGACACGCGTCATCGATGGGCGACATTGGCCCAAGGTCCAACTCCAAGAATCTGCGCGGCGGGTTAGAAACGAAGAACAAGCGGAATCCCTTATCCCGCCTTGTGGCTGAACTTGGCCCGTGACGGGGTGACGTTGCGGGCCTTTTGTTACGCTGGCGAGTAGTTCAAATGGACGGGTGCTGCGACAACGCAATGATACGCGGAACATACCGATCAGCGCCGTGTTTTAAACTTGGCTGGTGGAGTTGACGGAGGTACAGCCATGCTTCGTGCCGTTGTGTTAGTCGCCGGGCTGACAACCGCTTTGCCCGCAATTGCCGGAGAAATGACCGCAAGCGAGGCACGCCAATTCGTCGTTGAAAAGCTATTTAGCTACACCTGCTTTGATGGGACACGCGGGATGGCCCGCGTCCATGCCGACGGTTCGGTAGAAGGCTCGATCCAACCTCGTGCAGGATTAATGCGCTACGGTACAATGCCAGTTGGTACATTGCGGGTCGAGGGCGAACGAGTCTGCGCGTCGCTGCCCCGCGCAGCACTCCAGCCATGCTTTTATTTGGAACGGACGAACGCCGAAAGCTTCCGCGGTTCGATTGCAGGATTGACCTTCGCCTATTGCGACTTCACACGAGCGCGTACCATGTCGGGGAACTGAAAGGGCGCGCTTGACTGCGAGCGCCGTCGAGCCAATTTTCAGTCACTATGCCCTGCGATGGCGCAATCATCTTTGCTGATCTGATCGGCAGGCTTGACGTGCTGTACGTTCACTGTCCCAAGTGCAGCCGTGCTGGCCGTTATCGGGTGCAGCATTTAATCGAGCAACGCGGACGCAAAGCCAAGCTGATCGACTGGCTTGATGAAATCACCGCCGATTGTCCAAGAAAGCAAGCGCACAATATGAACGATCGGTGCGGCGCTCGCTTTCCTGACTGACCGAGGGTGCTATAAAAAGTCGCTCCGCCCTATAGAGATGCCCCTACGATCACATCGAAGGTGAGTCATGCGTCTCCCGCTCTTGCTGACCTTAGCCGCCTTTCTCTTGGCTGCGTGCGGGCAAAGCGAGCCGCCAGCCAAGAGTGAGGCTGGTCCTCCGGGTCCCGCTGGTCCCCCCGGACCGCCCGGCCCCCCCTGGTCCGCCAAGCTCCGGCGCCAGCGGACAGGCAATCAGGGTCGCCGTACGGCCCTGCGAACTAACGATCTGCGGCGCGAGTTGCGAAAAGAATGAGCAAATTCTCAATGCCCACGCGATTAATCCTGGGGGCGAGATCGTCTTTATGGACGAACGCAACTTGACCTTCCGACCGAAGGAGCGGTCTGCATTTCTCGTGCTCGCTTGCATTGCTGTCGCCACGGCGACGCAGCAGGAGGCCACGGCGACGCAGCAGGAGCCATCGGTCGAAGATCGAGAGTGCATCACCGCTGCCACTGGCAAGCTGCCGACTATTGGCGCGCTTGAGGTCAAAAGCCGCACGCTGCAGCCGTCGGCCCAAGGACGGCGTGACTCAAAACTGTACAACGTCAAGGTGGAAATCGATGTTAGCGTGGCCGGACAGAGTTCAACCTATGTCTTTAACTGCATCCGCAGTGACACGCTCACGGTGATCCAACCCTTGGGCATGCGGTGATGCGTCGGCATGAACCACAGCATAGTCGCCACGAGCGCAAAGAGCGCCGTTGCCGTTGTACTGTTTGCGGATGGCGTCGAGCTGATTTGCGACCGGACTACAGCAAGCAGCAGGCGGCACGGCAAAGCGTGGGCTGGATGATGCCGCCCGCCCAAAGCAGACATGAGCGAGTGCACTGCACATGTCTGCTTTCGGGGGTAAAGCGGACATGACTTTTTGCGGCGCGAATGTTTGCTTTTGACCCAAAGCGGACGTGGCCGGTCACTCGCCCCCTTCCGCTGCACGTTGAGCCGGTGCGATGCCTTGTCTTGAGCCTCGGAGGAGCCAGCTGCCCTGGTTGGAGTAGTGCGGAGACGTGGTCGTTTGCGGCACGAGCACAGCGATCTGCGATACCGACTTGAATTGTCTTTCCAATAAACTTTAGCATACCGTGAAAAACGTCCGCGGGGGCGAACGTGCAATTTCGCTTTGAAAACAAGATACTCGATTCTGATCGCCGGGAGCTTTGGCGGGGCTCTGAGCTCGTCTCGCTTGAGCCGCAGGTGTTCGACCTGCTGCTGTATCTCATCCAAAACCGTGACCGCGTGGTTAGCAAAGACGACCTTATCGCTTCGGTTTGGGGCGGCCGGATCGTGTCGGACTCGACTCTCGACAGCCGTATCAACGCCACGCGCAAAGCGGTCGGCGACAGTGGCGAGGAACAGCGGCTGATTCGGACCGTCGCGCGAAAGGGTGTTCGCTTCGTTTGCGCAGTAGATGAGGCGACAAAGACCGAAACCTCCACATCGCCTAAGCCGGCGACAACATCGGAGCAAGAGGTCCATTTCTGTACCGCGTCCGACGGCGTTCGTATTGCTTACGCGCTCGCAGGGAGCGGCCCTCCGCTGGTCAAGACGGCCAATTGGCTCAACCATCTCGAATACGACTGGGAAAGCCCAGTCTGGAGCCACCTGCTACACGCCCTGGCCGCCGAGCACCGACTGATACGCTACGACGAACGCGGCAATGGCCTATCGGATTGGAACGTAAATGACATCTCGTTCGAGGCCTTCGTGCGCGATCTCGAAACCGTGGTTGATGCAGCCAAGCTCGACCGGTTCTCCCTGCTGGGAATTTCGCAAGGCTGCCCGGTTTCAATTGCCTATGCGATACGCAATCCCGGCCGTGTGAGCCATCTCGTGCTTTATGGGGGCTACGCTCGGGGCTGGCGCCAGCGCGGCGATCCCGCGGAGATCGAGAAGGCCGATGCAGTGCAGACCCTGATGCGGCATGGCTGGGGCCAGGAGAACCCAGCATTCCGTCAAATCTTTACGACTCGCTTCATGCCTAGTGGCACGCCTGAGCAGATGCGTTGGTTCAATGACCTGCAACGAATGACCACCTCGCCGGACAATGCCGCGCGTATTCGGCGCGCTAACGAGAACATCGACATCACTGACCTGCTGCCACAAGTTCGGATTCCAACGCTCGTCCTGCATTGCCGCAACGATGCGGCGCAGCCTCACGAGGAGGGCCGCATCCTTGCCGCCGGTATACCTGGAGCACGCTTCGTCACGCTTGAAGGCCACAATCATCTTATTTTGGAAAGTGACCCGTGTTGGGCTCGCTTCCTCGACGAGATCATGGTTTTCCTCAAGACCTGATTTTTCCGACGGTCATATTCTGTCTGGCAAGAGTGGGCGATGTCCCGGTTTTTTTGTACGAGCCGAATTCTTATATGTCCGCTTTTGGCCCAAAGCGGACATCCCTAACTGCACCGCACATGTCCGCTTTTGGGGGTAAAGCGGACATCAGGGGACCGAGTTCTGCGGATCAAAATGATCATTGAAGCGCTTCAATGCGCGCGTCGATCTCCTTAATAGCCCGTTGTCTCTGTGAAGCATTAGGCAACGTCCTTGCATCGACACGGAGCTTCCAAAGCACTTTGCGCATCGCTTCCTTGTCGAACCATCGCGCCGAGAGCGTATCGGCGGCCTCCTCGTGGCGAGCTGCACGATAGTTGGTCAATTCAAACCCAGGGGCGCGATGTCCAAGTACGATATGCGCTATTTCATGCCCAAGCACCGCACGGAGTTCGGCATCCGTAAAATCATCGAGGAGCGCCCGTGTAACGCCGATGTAATAGTGGCTTCCCAGGTTTCCAACCGTTGCATTGGCGTATGGCATGGAAATCTCACACACCACCACGCGGTGTCGGAAACCGCTCGCCTCAACAACGTCCATCATCGCGTTCGTGACACGCGGGTCGGTGATCTCGGTCCCCACGCGTTTATCGCGCGCTCGGGCTTCTCGGCAGGGGTCCGCCGCTGCAGCGTGTGCGCAAACTATCGGGATCGCGCACAACGCGAAGACTGTCGCAGCGGCAGAGCAAAGCATGAGCTTCATTACTTGAGGTTGCCTCAAATCGGCGTGGCGGTGAAGGATCGCCTGCCCGCCCGGTCAGCCGTTTTTGCAGTGACCATGAGGTAACCTTAATCGCGGTTGCCGAATTCCCTTTTGGTCCGTAGCGGACACTCCAAGTTGCGCTGCAAATGTCCGCTTGGGGGGAATGCGGACATGACCTTTTGCGGGAATCCGCTTTCGCGGTCGCTTTCGGGGGTAAAGCGGACATTGGCGAGTGCACTGCACATGTCCGCTTATGACCCAAAGCGGACATTGGGCGGTCTATTTCGCTGCGGCGCGAAGCACAGCTCTCTATCCGCGATGTGCTAGGGTGCCCTTGGCGCGGGGAGTAAGCCCATGAGGCGGCGCGAGTTCATATCGCTTCTCAGCGGCGCGGCAGTTGCATGGCCGCTCACGGCACACGCGCAGCAGTCGACTATGCCGGTGATTGGATTCCTGAGCAGTGCACAGCCGCAGGTTTTCGCGCAGATGATTGACGCGTTCCGGCAAGGTCTAAACGAAACTGGCTATGTCGTAGGCCAAAATGTTGCGTTCGAACATCGCGCAGCAGGGAGCGAATACGACCGATTTCGAGCCATTGCGGACGATCTAGTTGGCCGGCAAGTCGCTGTGATCTTTAGCACCGGAGGCACTGTCGCGGCGCTCGCGGCCAAGGATGCGACTTCGACGATACCGATCGTCTTTTACATGGGCGGCGACCCGGTCAAGCAAGGTCTCGTCGCCAGCCTCAATCGCCCTGGTGGTAACCTTACCGGCTTAGGCTGGCTCGGTGTGGCTCTTGGAGCCAAACGACTGGAATTACTTGGCGAGTTGGTGCCAAATAACATGGCCATTGCCATGCTTGTGAATCCAAACAATCCGGATAGCGAAGTCGAAATCCGGGACGTACAGGAGGCCGCCCGCGTACTTGGGCGGCAGATACATATTATGAGCGCCAAAAGCGAAGCTGACTTTGACGGCGTCTTCGCGATGCTAGTCAAACAGCATACCGGTGCGCTTATCATCGCCGGGGATGCGTATTTTAGCGCCCGACGCGGCCGGATCGTCGCTCTCGCGACGCGCCATGCAGTACCCACAATGTACGACCGGCGTGACTTTGTGGATGCAGGTGGCCTCATCAGTTATGGGCACCACCGCGCAAGTGCTTATCGGCAACTCGGCATCTATACTGGCAGAATTCTTAAGGGTGCCAAGCCTGCCGAGCTGCCCGTGTTGCAGCCGACCAAATTCGAGCTCGTTATCAACCTCAATGCGGCAAAGGCACTCGGCCTAAACGTGCCGCCATCGATGCTCGTGGCCGCTGACGAGGTGATCGAATAACGATCCTTTTTGCTGCGCTGCATGAGTCCGCTTCTGGCCCAAAGCGGACATGAGCTAGTGCACTGCACATGTCCGCTTTCGGGGGTAAAGCAGACATGGGCTACTGCGGGAGTCCGCTTTCGCGGTCGCTATTGTTGGACCACCGTCCAACTCGATTACCTCCGGTGTTTAGGTTCATCGTCGCGGCGAAATCATTCACCTACGTCCAACGCCATTCCCTCGAGGGAGAATGATTATGTCCCCACAACCCTCATCAGCTATCCGGCGCAGCACCACCGCCGCAGAGACAAACATGAGTTTGGATAGACCGGGGCTCGACGAGCTAGTTCCGTCCCGCTACGCGGTGAAGATCGGCGCGATTGACGTGATGGTGATAAGCGATGATGGTAACGCCGCCAGCGGAGTCAATGGCCACCAACGCCGACCCCGCTGTCCGGGCGGCCTGGCTGGACAGCATGTTTCTGTCGCGGGAGGCGTTCGATTGGGCGCTGAACGCGGTCGTGGTGCGTACTGGCGGCCGGACCATACTCATCGACAGTGGGCTAGGGGTGGAAGTCCCGGACTTTCCGCGGGCCGGGAATTTGGTGCATCGACTGGAGGCCGCCGGCATCGATCTCGCGTCCGTGACCGACGTGGTGCTGACCCACATGCACTTCGACCACGTTGGTGGGCTGCTCGTCGACGGGGTGAAGGAGCGGCTGCGTCCGGACCTGCGGATCCACGTGGCCGCCGCTGAGGCCAAGTTCTGGGAGTCGCCCGATTTTTCCCGCACCGCCATGGGGCCGATCCTCTCGGACGTGGCTCGCCGGGCTGCCACGCACTTCCTGAACGAGTACCACGGCCAGCTGCGGCCGTTCGAGGCTGAGTACGAGGTTGCGCCGGGGGTGGTCGTCCAACGCACTGGCGGCCACACACCCGGGCATAGCGTGGTACGCTTGGCGTCCGGCGGCGACCGGCTGACGTTCGGCGGCGACGCCGTGTTCCCGGTCTCGTTCGATCATCCCGGGTGGCACAACGGCTTCGAACACGACCCCGAGGAGGCGACGCGCGTTCGGGTCCGTCTTCTGCGGGAGTTGGCGGCGAACCGCGAGTCGCTGGTGTCCACGCATATGCCGTTCCCATCCGTTGGCCGGGTAGCGGTCGCCGGCGACCTCTTTCGTTGGGTACCGACATGGTGGGACTACTGACCGTAAAACCTACGCGACGAGTCAGAGTGCATGAAGGGTCCGGAGGCAACTTTACTGTGTTGGGAGAAGGTCAATTTTCAGCGTACGGAGGTGCCCATGAGTACGATTACGACCCAAGACGGCGTCGAGATCTTTTACAAGGATTGGGGTGAAGGTCAGCCCATCGTGTTCAGCCACGGCTGGCCGTTGTCGGCCGATGACTGGGACGCGCAGATGCTATTTTTTTTGAGCAAAGGCTATCGCGTCATTGCGCATGACCGACGCGGCCACGGCCGATCCACTCAGACAGGCGACGGCCACGACATGGATCACTATGCCGACGATCTCGCAGCGGTGACTGCCCATCTCAATCTGAAGGACGCCATTCACGTCGGCCATTCGACCGGCGGCGGCGAGGTCGTTCACTATATAGCGCGGCATGGCGAGAGCCGCGTATCGAAGGCAGCAATCATCAGCGCGGTACCACCCCTGATGGTACAGACGGCAGCCAATCCGAAGGGATTGCCCAAGACGGTGTTCGACGATTTGCAGGCGCAGCTCGCGGCCAACCGCTCGCAATTCTACCGCGACCTCTCTTCGGGCCCCTTCTATAACTACAATAAGACGGGGAAGCCTGCCGAGGCGACCATTCAAAACTGGTGGCGACAGGGCATGATGGGCGGCGCCAAGGCTCACTACGACGGCATCGTCGCCTTCTCGCAGACCGACTTCACCGAGGATTTAAAGAAAATCTCCGTTCCGGTTCTTGTGATGCACAGCGAAGCTGATCAGATCGTCCCCTACGTCGCTGCCGGGCCGTTGTCGGCGAAGCTTTTGAAGAACGGAACGTTAAAAACCTACAAGGACTTCCCGCACGGCATGATAACGACACAGGCAGAGATTATTAATGCCGATCTCCTGGCCTTTCTGAAGACCGGTGCCACGGCAGCTGTCGCCTGAGCAAAGCGCTGGACCACATATTGGAGAGACCGCCACAAGGCGGTCTCTTTTTCGTTCTGCTCGCTGCGTTTGCGAACAACCGGTGGTTAGCTTTTCTATTCCTCAAAAGGCGCGTTCATCAAAAGATCGACTGCCGATACGACCTTATACCCAGGTACAAAACGTTCGCCAAAATCACGCAAGAAATTGTCCGAACTTGTTTCTGGCCTCATCTGAATGACATGACAGCACGCCTGTGCAAATTTCTCCTTCATCTTAAGGCGCGGAAATGCGTTTACAATGTCGGCCATCTCTGCCGTCGGGATGGCGCCGACGCCAAAGCCTCCCCAGTCCAACCCGATACCCATAGTTCCGACCGCGACTTCCGGCTCTTTGTAAAGCCCTATAGAGGGCGTCGAGTTTAGGGCGACAAGATCCCAGATCAGCTGCGCACGCCGATCCGATAGACCGCGCTCGGCGACAAAGGCTCGCGCAGCGTCTGCACCATTGACCTCGAAACGTTTGGGACCTGTCACACTATCCGTAAGTCCTATGTCGTGAAGGATCGTGCCAATCGCCACGACCTCCGAGTCATAGTCGATGTTCTTAGCCCGCGCGATGCTGATCGCGAAAAGCCATGACCTAACGGCGTGATTGAATAGATAAGGCTCAGAGAGCCGCTGGGCATAGTCAAGCGCGTCGGCGATTATTGGAGTATTTGGCACGCTGATGCCTGCAACCAGTCCTGATCCGAATTGTTCCATTTCGGTCTCCACGGCGGTCAACCGCGTTGTAGGCGCGTAGTATGTCCGCTTTTGGCCCAAAGCGGACATCCCTAGCTGCACCGCACATGTCCGCTTTTGGGTGTAAAGCGGACATGGGTTGACGCACTGCAAATGTCTGCTTTTGCCCTAGAGCGGACATGGATGGCCCTTCCGGTGCACCGGTTTTTGCCGGTACGATTGCTCGTCTTAGCCCTCAGGGGCGACGATGAGACGGCGCGATTTCATCAAAGTGTTTGCTGGCTCGGTGAGTGCGGCGGCCGCTTTCGGCAAGCGCGAAACGCGCAGAAAAATTCACTCGAATTGGTTTCACAAACATTCTCTATGGGGAAGGGAACTAAGATGTCTTACGCAGTCGTGACGGCAGTGATTTTCGCGTTCGTGGCGATCATGCATGGTTGGCGGACTCGCTTTGAGTTATGAATTGACCTTGCTCATTGCGTGGCCGCTCAGACCAATCGGGCCGGATGATATTGCGCCTACATTCGTAAGCACACCGTTTTGAGCCAATGCCCTGATATTCCGGGCTATGACGCCCCTTAGATGCTGAAAAAATCCTATGCGACCGTGGACGCCCACGGACAGGGCCACAGGTGCCTTGTCTCACGTCGTTCTGATTGGGATGGCACCGATGAAGTCAGGCTTCCCGATCTCGACGCCACAGTGGCGGAGGATGTCGTAGGCGGTGGTGACGTGAAAATAGAAGTTTGGCAGCGCGAAGTGATGGAGATAGTCCGCACCTTTCATGTGGCCCTTAATACTCGGGCCAAGCGGGAAAATGATCTCGCGGTCGGCGGAGTCGTCGATCTTCTTCGCGTCGAGCGACTTCACAAAGGCGACCGTCTTCGCAATGCGAGCCTTGAGTTCTGCGATCGTCTTCTCGTTGTCCTCATACTTGGGCGGGTCTGTGTCGGCGAGCCGTGCACTGCCGTTCTTCGCTTGATCGCAGGCGATCTGCACTTGCTGAGAGAATGCGAACATGTTGGGGAAGAGGCGCGAGTTGAGAAGCACAGCCGGGTCGATGCCCTTCGCTTGGGCATATGCCTCGGCCTTGTCGAGGAGCGCCGAGAGCGCGTTGAGACTGATCTCGAAGACTGGAATTGATGCGGTGGACATCGACATCGTGGGAACCTCGCTCCGATCTGCCGGTTCGTGCTCGCCCCCGCCCTCATCTGCCCGTCATTGGGATCCGACGGCGGTCAGTGTAGTCAGTGAATTCAGTGGTCCCGTATCCCTTTCCCTAGACCCCCATCTTCCTTAACGATTCAAGATAAGTAGAGAGGTTGAGTATAGAAAGGGATGGCAAATCACTGACTTCACTGACTTGACTGACCAGATTGCCCGCCGCCGACGACGGAGACCGCAGCCCCGCTAGACTTATACGTGTAACTCTAGTCTGTATAATTGCGATGCTTGTTTGCGGCTTTATAAACTTTCACTGGCCTCAGTTGCTGTGAACTATGTCCGCTATTGGCCCAAAGCGGACATGCCTAGCTGCACCGCACATGTCTGCTTTCGCGGGTAAAGCGGACATGACTGTTTGCGCGAGTCTGCTTTCGCGGTCGCTATTGGGAGCAAAGCGGACATGCCCTTTTGCACTGCATATGTCCGCTAATGACCCATAGCAGACAATGTCATCACGTGCGAATTGGAACTTTGCGAAACCTATCGCGTTTAATCTGCATGCCCCAACATGAAAACGTAGATCGCGCCCGCGCTGAGCGGATATTCAAAGCGCGTGAGCAGCAAAGAGCTGAAGCTCCAAAAGCAACTGCGGACTATTACGCGGCTTTGCAGAAAATTCGTGACCGCACTCAAGAGCTGAGGCGATTGCGGCTCGAGCGCGAAACGCAAAAGAAAGTACGACCCGCTTAGACGCGGTGGACGCACAGCTGCTCCTTCCCCCTTGCGAAGCTGAAATTGCGAATGCGCTTCCGGTTAAGCGCGGCGGTCCGGCTCACATTCGCTTGGCAACCTCAATAACTTAGGCGGGTTGCCTTGCTTGACGATGTGAGGTTGTTGAGGCGACCAGACTTACCAAAAGTGCGCGGAGTTGAGCGCGGCTAAATGGCTTCGGTAGCACAGGGATGTGTTCGTGACGAGGCTCTACAAGATAATCATAACCTGTGACGAAGGCGCACGGGATGTTTTCGCGTAGGAGCAAGTCCGCTATTTCGCTATTGTATCGTCCATCAATATTGATATCTAAAAGCACAGCGTCGAAATTTCGTTTTGCAAATTCTCGCCGCGCCTCCGGGATCGCTCGGGCCACGGCGCTGACGCGGTAACCAAATTCTCGGATCGTTTCTTCAAGCAGCAGCGCGATCAGAAGTTCATCCTCAATAACGAGAAAGCGCGCAGCACAGCTGGGACTTGCCGATGGGCTGACCATTTAAACCCCCGGTAGATTGCAATCGCCGATTTCGGGGTTGGTTATGTCTGTCAAACGACATGGTTACAGCAAAGTTCCGCCCCACCCAATCTTTAATGAGAGCCTATCGGAACGTCCTCCAGGGCAGTTTGTCTGCGGGCTTACGAGGCCTCGAATAACGCGCTCGATGTCTGCTTTTGGCCCAAAGCGGACATTGGTCATTGCATCGCACATGTCCGCTTTCGTGGGTAAAGCGGACATGCCCTTTTGCGGAATTTCGCTTTCGCAGTCGCTATTGGGGGTAAAGCGGACATGGCTTGTTGCAGCGCATATGTCTGCTTTTGACCCAAAGCGGACATTCAATCTGAGACAATTTCCGATCTGTTCCTTTAGGTACTGGCCTCTTTCGGCCCCCCCTTGTGCCCCAGTGGTCCCTTTTAAATTTACCGGTTGCTCTTTTTGAAAGTGATCCATTTTGATCAGACTTTCGAACGATAGATGCTGAATATGACCCATCACCGGCTCGGCCCT
>Ga0111538_10012271_pt1 | contig 11332 bp, 9 predicted proteins | sample SoiMethybrSBSTD1_FD_79669 | JGI IMG/M metagenome (GOLD analysis project Ga0111538, IMG submission 79669) | Bulk soil microbial communities from a Populus tree surrounding site in Tennessee, USA - Soil MetaG P. TD hybrid SBSTD1 (version 2)... | ecosystem: Environmental > Terrestrial > Soil > Tree... | reverse complement strand
GTTCGGCGCTAATCACCACACTCCCCGCCTCTGGACATCGAGGGAAGTCGAGCTCGTTCGCGAGGTCGCCGAGCGGACCTGGCACGCCGTCGAACGCACCCGCTCCGATGCGGCCCTGCGGCAGCAGAAACAGCGACTCAGCCTCGCGCTCGAAGCGTCGGCGGGCGGATCGTGGACGTGGGAGGCCGGGACGAACCAAGTTGATTGGGACGAACGCTTCCGCGAGCTGTACGGTTTCACGCCCGACGAGCCCGCGGCCCCTGACAAGTGGGGGCGACGCGTACACGAGGACGATCGTCAGCGGACGTTCGCGCTGGCCGACGCCGTCCTGACGTCGAAGACTCAGGACGCCTGGGAGAACACATTCCGCATCGTCCGGCCCGACGGCAGCCTGCGCTGGATTCAGAGCCGCGGCCGCGCCGACCGAGACGCCGACGGTAACGTCACGCGAATCACTGGCCTCGACCTCGACTTCACGCGGCACCACCACGCGGAAGAAGCGTTGCAAGCGCGGCGCGACGAAGAGCACCATCGCACGTTGCGCACGCTGCTCGAAACCGCCACACAGGGCATCGTCTCGGCGGACGCGCGCGGCATCGTCGATTTCGCCAATCGTGCCGCCGAAGTGATGTTCGGCTGGACCGCCGAAGAGCTGGTCGGCCAGGAGATCGATCGGCTGATTCCGTTGGTACTTAGCAACGGCGCGAACGCCGGTGGCGGCCTCGACCTCGTCAGCGCGCGAAAGGACGGGTCGACGTTTCCGATCGAAGTCACCCTCAATTACGTGCCGACGCCTGGCGGCGGTCGCACCTTCGCCTTCATCACTGACATCACCGAGCGCCGGCGCGCCGCGGCGGTCCTTCAGGAGCGCACCACCGAACTGGAACACCGGACGACCCAGCTGACGCAGATGGCGTGGGACCTCACCCTCGCCGAGCACCATGCGCGCGAGGAGATCGCCAGGACGCTGCACGATGGGCTTCAACAACTCCTGGTCATCGTGGCGATGAATCTCGAGCTTCAGTTGAAGCAGGAGGCTGACGACGGAAAAGTGCCGAGCGTGCTTCTGACAGAGGCGAAGCAGCAGCTCGACGAAGCGATGGCCGCCGCTCGATCGCTGAACCTGGAGCTGTTTCCTCCCGTGCTGCAACGTTCCGGCCTGCCGGCAGCGCTGACCTGGCTGGCGAACTGGACACAAGACAAGTACAAGCTGGAGGTGCGGATCGCCGCCGATCCGCTGGCGGATTCCGCACGGCGGGATGTTCGGACGCTGCTCTTCGAGTCGGTCAGAGAGCTTCTTTTCAACGTCGTCAAACACGCACAGGCCGATTGCGTCACGTTGGAACTCGTCCTCAGAGACGACGATCAGCTGTGCATCACCGTGACTGACCACGGGGCCGGGTTCGAGCCGGCACGACTCGACGACCGGTCGCAGACGGGGCAGGTGGGGTGGGGGCTGTTCCGCATCCGCGAGCGGCTGACGCTGCTTGGCGGTCACTTCGACATCGACAGCGCGCCAGGCCGGGGGACTCGGGTTCGTCTGATCGCGCCGCGTGGCGACGAAGTGGAGACCGCCGCCAGAACGCTCGAGTTGAGGTCCACGTCGAGCGGGACGTCAGCAGGCGGTGGCAAGGCTGGTCCGCCGCCGGCCGCGCTCAGGGTTCTCATCGTCGACGATCACCCGGCGGTGAGGATTGCGCTGCGAGCGATACTTCATCAGCAGCCGGAGCTCTCGGTCGTCGGAGACGCGTCGAATGGTGTCGAGGCCATCTCTCACGCCTACGCGCTCCGACCCGACGTCATCCTTATGGATGTGGCGATGCCGCACATGGACGGCGTCGACGCGACCGCGCGCATCCGCGCCGAACTCCCCGACATCACAATTTTCGGGCTGTCGATGCAGGCTCGGAGAGAGACTGCCCACGCGATCGAGCAAGCCGGCGCGGCGGGGTTCTTCGTCAAGGGCACCGACACGCAGCGGCTGATCGAACACCTGGTGGAACTTCACGCGTCTCGCGGCGCGAGGCAGCAGGCGGACGCGTAGCGTTGGCTCGTCGGCCGCAGGCCCGTGGCGACGATGTCTCGTGATGGCTTGCATCGCGTCGACGGCAACAGCACAATCTCGCGGGGAGGCAAGACATGAACGGACGTGCACTCGTCGTCGGGACCGCGCTCGCGCTCACCGTCGGGATGGGTCTCGCGTTCGCGCAGACACCGCAGAGCGTGGACAGCCTGGTGTCCTCGGCCAAGAACGCGGCCGGACTCGATTGGGCCGGCACGTTTCTCCGCCTGTGCATCGTACCAGCCCCTGCCGCGGGTCGCGGGAGAGGTGCGGCGGCAGCCAATGCCGCGCCGGCAGGCCCGCCCGCCCGGGGCGTGTGGTACGCCGAGCCGGCGAAGGTCGCGGATAACTTTTATTTCCTCGGGACCAAAATTCACAATGCCTGGGCGCTCGTCGGCAGCGACGGCATCATCGTGTTCGAAGCCCTCTTCGAGTACGCCGCGCCCGACGAGATCGCGGACGGCATGCGGAAGCTTGGTCTCGACGCCAGCAAGGTGAAGTACGTCCTGCTCTCCCACGCGCATGGCGATCACGACGGCGGCGCGCGCTTTCTTCAGGACAAGATGCCGGCAGCCCATCTCGTCTATGGCGGTCCGGACTGGGATGCGGTCGACAAATCCACCAACCGGCCAGGCGGCAAACCGAAGCGTGACACCGTCGGTGCAGACGGCATGAAGCTGTCGGTCGGCGACGCGTCGGTTCAGATCGTGACGACACCGGGGCACACGGCCGGCACGCTTTCTTTCCTCTTCGAGATCAAGGACAACGGCAAGCCGCTGCGCGTGGCCTACGTCGGCGGCACGGCGATTCCGTTCGACGGCCAGGCGGCCTATTACGACGGCTATATCGCCTCGGTGCGGAAGATGGCGAAAGCCGCCGCGGATTTCGGCGCGACCGTGCTGCTCTCGAACCACACCGAGTTCGACAACGGCTACTACAAGGCACACACCGCCGCGAACAGGAAGCCCGGTGATGCGAACCCCTTCGATGTCGGTCGGGACACCGTCGGTCGCTATTTCACGGTTGTCGAACAATGCTCGACGGCCGCCAAACTGCGGGCCGCGGGCACGCGGTAGACGCGTCTCGCGCGGGAAGCTCGGGCCGATCGACCTTCTTATCGACTCAGGCGATGGTTCTTGAAGAACTGCCACATGACGCCAGTCGTGTCGACCTCCTGCTTCGCCCAGGTGTGGCCGAGGCCGTCGATGCGGATCATGCGGACTTCGGCGCCCTCACCACACCCCTGATACCGCATGGTGGAGAGGGGTCCGGGCGGGTCCTCGAGCATGACGTCTGTCTGACAGGAGTTGTGGCGCGCCCAGCTGGCGAGTGCATCGGGCACGCTCTCCAGCCATTCGGCGCCTCGTCCCGCTGCATGCCCGTCGTACGGGTTTTGCGGATCCGCCAGTCCGTGGAACGTCAGCACCGGCACAGGACGGCCAGTGCACGGCTCGGGAAACCGCAGCCCGGAGACCGGCGCGATGGCCGCGATCCGGGAACCCAGGCGACAGGCGAGCAGCGACGACATCCGTGCGCCGCCGGAGAAACCCGTCGCATACACCCGCGTGGCGTCCGTGCAGACGCGCGCGGCGACATGATCGATGACGTCCCCGACGTAGGCGACGTCGTCGGGCCGGCCGTCCTGTACGGGAACGTTCCAGCGGGCGTCCACCGCCTCCAGCGTGGCGACGATGAATCGCTCGCTGGCGCTCAATGTCTCGAGCCCGCTGTTTCTAGCTTGGCCCGCTGAACTGCCGCCGCTGCCGTGCAGGTCGAGCACCAATGGCAGACGAACATGTCCATCGTACCCTGGCGGGACGAACAATCTGTAGGCGCGCTGACGCTGCCCGGACACGAGCTGCTCCGCCGACACACCGGATGCGTGGGCCAGATTACAGGCTGGGGCCTCAGGCTCGCGGCTTTGCGCATGCGCGGCAGCAGCGCTGAAAACGATGGCGCACGCGACGGCAGTGTGCAGCAGGCGCATTGCGGTTCGTCCTCCACTGCGCAGTGTGCCTGAAGGTCGAACCGCCATCAAGCCTTCCAGGCGATATACTCGCCGCTCGAGGGGAAGATCCATGGCCATCAACCTCACGGTCAATGGGCAGCGCCACGCGCTCGATATCGAGCCGGACACCCCGCTGCTCTGGGTGATCCGCGAAACGCTCGGGCTCACCGGCACGAAGTTCGGTTGCGGCATTGCGGCGTGCGGCGCCTGCACGGTGCACCTGAACGGCCGCGCCGTGCGCTCGTGCACGCTGCCGGTGTCGACGGCGGATGGGGGCGACGTTGTCACCATCGAGGGGTTGGCGCGCGACGGCACGTTGAGCGCGGCGCAGCAGGCCTGGATTGATCACCAGGTGCCGCAGTGCGGCTATTGCCAGTCGGGCATGATCATGGCCGTCTCAGCGCTGCTTCAGCAACATCCGCATCCGACCGACGACGAGATCGGCGCTGCCATCACCAACATCTGCCGCTGCGGTACCTTCGTTCGTGTCCGCCGTGCGATTCACGCGATCGCGGAAGGGTAGGGCGCCATGGGCAAGTGGACACGGCGGGCGTTCATCGGCACGGGTACCCTGGTCGGCGGCGGGTTCGTCCTCGGGGCCGCCGGATTTGCTTTTTCGCCGAGCCGCCACAGCGTGAAGCCGGAGGACAACGGCGCTGGCGGCGCCGGTCAGTTGAACACGTGGATTCTGATCACCCCTGACAACCTCGTGACCGTGCTGGTGCCGCATTGCGAGATGGGCCAGGGCGCGCAGACGGCGCTTGCGATGATGGCGGCAGAGGAAATGGGCGCCGACTGGAACCTGGTGCGGGTCAAGGAGGCACCCGCACGTTCTGAGTATGCGAACGCCTACATTGGCCGCGCCTTCCTGGGTGACCGGCTGCCCGGATTCCTCTCACGGGGCTTCGATTACGGCACCTACAGGCTCGCCGCCTGGTATGGCACTCAGGCAACCGGCGGATCGACCTCGATTCGAGGCACTGGCGTCTACGGCATGACGGTCGCCGGCGCCGCCGCCAGAGAGATGCTGATCGCGGCGGCGGCCGAGCGCTGGGGAGCGGAGCCGTCGGAGTGCTCGGCGGCAGGCTCGCGAGTCAGCCACGCCGGCAGCGGACGCAGTGCCACCTTCGGCGAACTGGCAGACGCGGCGGCGATGCAACCGATTCCGTCCAGGCCCGCGCTGAAGGATCCACGAAGCTACGCATTGCGACGGACCGCGCAGCGGCGGTTCGACATTCCGTCGAAGGTCAACGGCAGCGCGATCTACGCCATCGATTACACGATGCCCGGGTTGCTCTCCGCGGCCGTTACGATGGCGCCCGTAGCTGGCGGCACCTTGAAGTCGGTCGATCCCGCGCCGGCGGAGGCGATGCCCGGCGTGAAGCGTGTCGTGCAGCTCGAACACGCCGTGGCAGTTGTCGCCGACACCTACTGGCACGCACGCCGCGCGCTGGCGGCGTTGAAGCCGGAGTTCGACGATGGTGGGCACGGGGCGGTGTCCACCGAGACGATCTTCGCCGCGTTCGACGCGGCGCTCGGCGCGCCGCCGTCATTGCCCGGGTCGCCGGCGAAAGTCGTCACCGCCGACTATACGGTGCCGTTTCTCGCTCACGCGACCATGGAGCCGGTCGTGTGCACCGTGAGAGTCGACGGGGATCGCGCCGATGTCTGGGCCGGCGTGCAGGATCCGCTGAACGCCCGATCGACCGCCGCCGCCGCACTGGAGTTGGGTGTCAATCAGGTGCATGTCAACAACCTCGCGCTCGGCGGCGGCTTCGGTCGCCGTCTTCCCGGGTATCTCGACTACGTCGGCCTGGCCGCGCGCATCGCGAAGCCGATGTCGCCGGCACCCGTGAAGGTGGTGTGGAGCCGCGAGAACGACATCCAGCACGACTTCTATCGTCCCGCCGGGATGATGCGATTCAGTGGCGGCCTCGATGCGGACGGCGCGCCGACGGCGATCCGCTCCGTCTACGCCGGCGGTGGCGATCGTGAATCCATGTTCATGCCGTATGCCATTGACAACGACGCCACAGCGCATGACGCGAAGCACCCGATTCCGACCGGCCCGTGGCGCTCGGTGCTCAACTCGCAGCACGGATTCTTCAAAGAGTCGTTCGTCGACGAGCTGGCGCACGCCGCCGGCAAGGATCCGTATCAGTTCCGCCGCGATTTGTGTGATGCGCAGCCGAGGTTCCGCGCACTGCTCGAGAAGGTGGCGGCGATGTCGGCCTGGGGCACGCCGCTGCCCGAGGGCGAAGGCCGGGGCATGGCGATTGCCGAGAGCTTCGGCACAATCGTGGCGCACGTGGCGCACGTCTCGGTGTCTCCCGAGGGGACGCTGAAGGTGCTGCACGTCCACTCTGCCGTCGACTGCGGCGACGTCGTCAACCTCGACACGGCGACCGCGCAGGTGCAGGGCGGCGTGGTGTTCGGCCTGTCGGCGGCGCTCCTCGGCGAGATCACGATTGCCGAGGGGAGAGTCGTGCAGCGAAACTTCAACGATCACCAGATGATTCACCTCAAGGACGTGCCCGAGGTGGACGTCGAGTTCGTGCGATCTGATGCGCATCTGGGCGGACTCGGCGAGCCGGCGGTGCCGCCGGTGGCACCAGCGGTGACCAACGCGATCTTTGCCGCCACCGGCATTCGGGTCCGGAGCCTGCCGATCAAGAACGCGAAGCTCGTGAAGTCGGGTGTCCCGACCTAGAGCGGCGCCTAGTGCGCGTGCTTCCCCGAGCCCGCATCTCTGCTGCTAGGAAACGGGCTGCAGCGCGAGACGTTCGCAGAACGTCCGGAGGCATCCATTGAATGCCGGTGCGTCCTCCCAGAACGGCGCGTGCCCGACGTTAGCGATCATCTGGACTTGCGCGTGAGGCACGCTGGCTTTGTGCTGATCGACGACGGCTGGCTTGACAATCGCGTCCTGAGTGCCGTGCACAATCAGAACGGGCTTGCGGATACTGGATAGAAGATCGTCGTTGTCGAGGGTGCGGGAGAGGATCCCCTGCCGGACGAAGGATGGAACCGAAACGTTGTAGCCCAACATGAAGTACTCGTCTTCTGGCGAGAGCTCTTGGGCGAAGCACAGACGCAACAACCCCCGCAGGCCGCGTGCGCTCTCTTCCGCGCCCGCGGAGAAGAGATCAGGCACGAGGCTGAGGAACTCGGGGGTGATGACCGACATGGCGTCTTCCGTCCCCAGCTTCGTGATGCCGCTGACGATACCTATCCCGCCAAGCGCCTCCTCACCGTAGTGGCGGACGTAGTCGAGGATGACGAGCGGTCCGTACGACCAGCCACACACAACGGGGTGGTCGAGTTTCAGAGCCTGAGCGATCGCGTTGACGTCATCGGCCCACAGCTTCGAGTCAGCGTAGCCGTCGCGGGGTTTCTCCGACAGGCCGTGGCCCCTCATGTCCATGGCAACCAGACGGTAGCGCTCGGCCAGGTCCGAGTTCAGCTGCCGGCTCCAGGAGAGCCAGCATTGCGAGTTGCCGTGAATGAACAGAATCGGACGGCCATCCGGGTTGCCGCTCTCGACCGCGTGGAGCCGGACACCGCCGCCGCCGGTGATCGTGTGGTGCTTCATGATGGTGCTCCTCGTCGTGATGGCGCTATTGAGGGCGCTGCTGTATTGCGTTCGGACGGCGCGATGTTATGCCCAGCGGTGAGGCCCGTAAAGGCATGACTTGCCTTACCAGGAATGCTGTTATCGGGTTCCGGCCCGACGAGGATCCATGGCGAAACTCGTCTATTTGAGCCTACCGGCTCATGGCCATCTGAATCCGGTGCTGCCGCTGATTCGAGAGCTCGTCCAGAGATTCGGGCACGACGTGCTCGTGTATTCCACGCCGGAGTTCGAGTTGCGTATCACGCAATGCGGTGGACAGTTTCGCGCGTACCCGGCCAATCCGCTGACTGCGGTCGGTCTCTCGCAGGCCGTCAGAGACGGCAACATGGCGAACATGTCACGTCTGCTGCTCGAGGCGTCCGAGAGTCTCATTCCGTTCGCGGTCGGTGAGATCAGACGTGAAGCGCCCCGCGCGGTCGTGTTCGACGCCACCGCCGTCTGGGCGGCCGTCGCCTGCCGGGTGCTGGCGGTTCGTAGCGTGGCCACCATCCCTTTTCTGATTCTGCAGGACAGCGATCTGGTCAGGCGGCGGCCCCGTGCGCTGTTGAAGGCGTTGGGCTTTGTGCCGGCGCTGCCTGGCATTGTCCGATCGCGGCGGCGGTTGATGAAGGCCTATGGCTCAGCGATGCCTGCGAAGCTGTTTCCTGCTCTCGGTGAGCTCAACATCGCCTTCACTTCGTCCACGCTGCAGCCGCGATCGCCACAGATCGACGAGAGCTTCAGGTTTGTCGGTCCGTCGATCGATCGACAGCGCGATCAGATTGAGTTTCCGTTTGCTCAACTGGACGGCCGTCCAGTCGTGTACATTTCGCTGGGCACGATTCACGACCAGGCCTACGACTTCTATCGGAAGTGTTTCGAGGCGTTCGGAGATCACCCGGGTCAGTTCGTGTTGTCAGTGGGCACCACCACAGATCAGACGCGGCTCGCATCGGTTCCTCGTAATTTCATCGTGCGTTCGCACGTCCCTCAGTTGCAGATTCTCGAGCGCTGTGCCGTGTTCGTCAGTCACGGTGGAGTGAACAGCATTCACGAAGCGCTGTACAGCGGTGTCCCGCTCGTGCTGGTGCCGCAGCAGTTCGAGCAGTTATGCAACGCAGTCATCGTCGAGGAACGAGGCGCCGGTCTCGTCATTGACGGGCCGGCGTTGCGGGGCAAGCTTCGCGCGTCGGAGTTGCGCGACTCGGTGCAGCGATTGTTGGGAGACGGGGCCTTCAGATCGAAGGCTGGCGAGCTGCAGCGGGAATTGCGTGCCACTGGTGGCACTGCCGAAGCGGCGGACGCGATCGATGCGTTTATTCAGCGTCACTAGGCCAGCATACGCTCGGCCGCCCAACGCGCATTGCGGGCCGATCCTGGATCGCCGTCGATGAGCGCCGTCGCTGACGCGCCGTCGAACAGCACCATCAACGAGCCGATCAACCGGTCGGGCGATGCCGCGCCGGTTTCCCGGACGAGCCGCGACATCACGTCCTGCACCCACCGCCGCTGCTGCTTTGCCGCGACGCGGATCGGGTGAGCGGGATCGGCGACTTCGGCGCTGGCATTGTGAAATGGACAGCCGCGGAAGCCGGGACGCTCCACCATCGCCACAGTCATGTCGAAGATCTTCAGGATCTTGGCGCGCGCACTGAGCCGCGGGTTGTCGAGATGCTTCTGCACTTCGTCGCGCCATTCGGCGCCCTTCCGCTCGAGGTAGGCCGCGACTACGTCGTCTTTCGATGGGAAGTGGGCGTAGAGCGACGCCTTAGCGATCCCCGCCTCATCGATCAGGCGCTGGATGCCGACGGCCTGAATGCCCTCGTCGTAGAACAGCCGGCAGGCGGTGCTCATGATCCGTTCGCGCACCGAGGCGTCAGGCGGGAGCTCGACCGGGACGGCGCGCCGCGTTCTGGCCATGCCTTGACTCTACCAGACCGATCGGTCTAGCATCAAGTCAGTTACTAGACCGACCGGTCTGTTCGGCGCGTCCGCGCGACCCGGTCGCAGCGAAAGGGGAACGTCATGGCAGTTGCAGTCAAAGGGACAGTGGCCTTCGTCACCGGCGCCAACCGCGGGATCGGCCTCGCGATTGTGAACGCGTTGCTCGACCGCGGCGCCGCCAAGGTCTACGCAGGCGCGAGGCGTCCGGAAACCCTCGAGGCCCTTGCCGCCGCATCTCAGGGGCGCGTCGTGCCCGTCCGGCTCGATGTCACGCGCCCCGACCAGATCAAGGCGGCCGTGGATACGGCGGGCGACGTCACGCTGCTCGTCAACAACGCCGGGATCGTCGCGCAGGTCGGTGGGCAGTTCACCGACAAGGCCTGGGTGACGGCCGGGCGCGAGGAGTACGAAGTCAACGTGCTCGGTACGCTTTCGGTCACGCAGGCATTTGCACCTGTGTTGGCGGGCCAGGGCGGTGGCGCCGTGGTCAACATCAGTTCGGTCGCGGGCCTCGTGTCGTTCGGTCTCCTGACTTCCTACAGCGCATCGAAGGCCGCACTGCATTCGGTCACGCAGGCGACACGCAGTTGGCTCAAGGCGCAGGGCACCTACGTCGCCGGCGTCTATCCGGGACCGATCGACACCGACATGGCCAAGGCGCTGCCGATCGACAAAGCTTCGCCTGAGGCCGCCGCAAACGCGATCCTCGACGGGCTGGAAGCGGGAAGCGAGGAAATCTTCCCGGATCCGGTCGCGCGGCAACTCGGTCAGCTCTACCTGCAGAGCCCGAAGGCGCTCGAACAGCAGCAGCTGGCCGGATGAACACCGACTGTTCGCCTCACGTCGCGAGATGCGCCCGCGACGTGAGGCGCGAGACTGAAATCAGTCACCCACCGAGTGGAGACACTCGTAATAGCCGATGACCGGCCGGTAGATGAAAGGCTCGTCGGTCGATTCGCAACGTTGCCCGTTGTAAATGTCGGGTCGAATCAGCAGGATGTTGCCGGCGTAGACGCCGTTCTGCCAGGCCTTCAGCTGATAGGTGACGGGCCGATCCGCCGGCGGCGGCACCACGGGGAATCCCTGGTTTGGGTGGCTGCAGACGACCCGCCCCGGCACTGGTGACGTCCGGCACTCCCATCCGCGCGCCGCGAAGTCCTCAGGCGTCGCGCTCGATGCGTCCTGGACGATTCGATCGTTCGTCACCGGTGCACCCCCGCCCTCGACGACTGCGCCTGGACTGGTCGGTGTGCTGCACCCGACCGCCATCAGTGCACAAGCTAACACCATCACCGCGATCCACCCGGGCCGTCCGTTCGGTCTCATAGGTCCTCCTCCTTTTGGCTGCTGCCGACGTGGCCTATACTTCAGCTAGCGCCGGTACTGTCACGCGACGACGATCTCGTGTCGCACGTAACGGGAGACTTAACGCCGGCGGTTCTGAGCAGTCACGAAATCGAACCGAACGAAGGCCGAAAATTGGCCGAAATTGTCTGGTCCGCGAGATGGAACGACGAACAAGTTCACCTCTTCGGCGACTTCGTGCTCGACACGAAGCGAGGCTGTCTGCTGCAGGCCGGCCAGGATGTCCACCTCCGCCCTCAGGCGTACGCGGCGCTCGCTTATCTCGCGGCCAGCCGTGGACGCCTGGTCACCAAAGGTCAGCTCACGACCGTGGTGTGGGGGGGACGAGCTGTCATTGACG
>Ga0111538_10012270_pt1 | contig 11332 bp, 8 predicted proteins | sample SoiMethybrSBSTD1_FD_79669 | JGI IMG/M metagenome (GOLD analysis project Ga0111538, IMG submission 79669) | Bulk soil microbial communities from a Populus tree surrounding site in Tennessee, USA - Soil MetaG P. TD hybrid SBSTD1 (version 2)... | ecosystem: Environmental > Terrestrial > Soil > Tree... | reverse complement strand
TACACCAAGGGCTACAAGTTCTCCACCTACGCCACCTGGTGGATCCGCCAGGCCATCACCCGCGCCATGGCCGACCAGGCCCGCACCATCCGCATCCCGGTGCACATGGTCGAGCAGGTCAACAAGATGGTCCGGGCCCGCCGCGACCTGGCCACCACGCTGGGCCGCGACCCGTCGATCGCCGAACTGGCCGCCGGGCTGGGCATGGCCGACTACCAGGTCCTCGAGCTGATCTCCTACGACCGCGAGCCGGTCAGCCTCGACCAGGCCGTCGGAGCCGACGGCGAGAGCGCCCTCGGTGACTTCGTCGCCCGGGTGGACCCGCGCGAGGAGCCGGCCGACAGCGTCACCAGCGGCATGCTCCGCTCCGAGGTCGAGATCGTCCTGTCGACGCTGTCGCAGCGCGAGCAGGCGGTGATCCGGTTGCGCTTCGGCCTCGACGACGGCAGCCAGCGCACCCTCGACGAGGTGGGCCGCGAGTTCGGCCTCAGCCGCGAGCGCATCCGCCAGATCGAGAAGGTCACCCTGCTGAAGCTGCGCCACCCGAGCCGCGCCAAGCGCCTGGAGGCGTACGCAAGCTGACCCGTTCCGGGGGGCCGGGGGGTTCACCGATCTTGGACGTCCGCTACGGCACCGGCCGTAGCAGACGTCCAAGATCGCGTTTAGGGGCGGCGCAGCCGGCGCGGGCCCGTGTCCGGGCGCGCGGACTCGCCGCCGACGTGGGCCTCGACCTGCAGCACCGACAGCCCGTTCTCCCGCACCAGCACCGGGTTCAGCTCCAGCATCGCCAGCCGGGTCTGGTCGTCGGCCAGCTGACCCACCCGCAGCACCAGGTCGCGCAGCGCCGCGACGTCGGCCGGCGGCGTTCCGCGGTACCCGTGCAGCAGCGGCGCCGCCTTGGGCCCCCGCAACAGCCGGTCGGCGTCCCGGTCGGTGAGCGGCGCGGGGCACCAGGCCAGGTCGTCCAGCAGGTCGGTGGCGAGCCCGCCCAGCCCGAAGCCGATCACCGGGCCGAACGCCGGGTCGTCCACCACCCGCACCACGCACGGCACCCCCGGCGGCGCCATCCGCTGCACCACCACCTCGACCCCGGCACCGAAGCGGTCGCGCAACTCGGCGTGCGCCCGCTCGACCTCGTCGGCGGAGGCGAGATTCAGCCGCACCGCGCCGAGGTCGAACCGGTGCCGCCACGGCGACGCCGCCACCTTGAGCACCACCGGCAGGCCGACCTCGACGGCCGCCGCCGCCACCGACGACGGCTCGCCGCCGACCCGCCGACCCGCCACCACCTCGACGCCGTAGCAGGTGAGCAGGTCACCGGCGCGGGAGTCGAGCCCGGGCGTGGCGCCCGTCCAACCCTCCCCAGACCCGGCAATGATCGACGCCGCCCGGTCCCGGTCGATCCCGTCGAGGATCGGCAGTTCGCCGGCCGGCTCGCGCCGCCATGCCGCGTATCCGGCCACCCGGCCCAGCGCGCGCACCGCCTGCTCCACCGTCGGGTAGACGGGCACGCGGCCGCCGTCGTGTCCCGCCGGGAAGACCGCGACCACCGGCTTGTCGGCCTCGGCGGTGACCGCCGCGATCGCGTCGCCGATGCCCGGCGACCCCGGCTCGACCGGCGCGTAGGCGACGAGCACGGCGTCCACGTCCGAGTCGGCGAGGGTGTCCCGGAGCAGGCTCACCACGTCGCCCTGCATTCCCAGACCCACGGACCGCGCCACCGTCACGACGAGCCCGGCCGCGGGAGCCGCCGCGGCGGCGAGCGTGGCGAACACCTCGGCGTCGCACACGACGCCGAGGCGGGCGCCCACCGGCAGCGGCTGGCTCGACAGCAGCAGGCCGACGTCGAACATGTCGGCCACCGTGTCGACCCGGATCACGCCGGAGGAGGAGAACAGGGCGGCCACCGACTCGCCCCGGCTGCGCGCCTCGGCCGCGACCGCGACCACCGGCTTGTGCCGGGTCAGTTCGCGCGCGATCCGGGTGAACTTGCGCGGGTTGCCGAAGCTCTCCAGGTAGAGCAGCACGACGTCGGTCTGCGGGTCGTCCCGCCAGTACTGCAGCAGGTCGTTGCCGGACACGTCGGCGCGGTCGCCGTTGGACGCGAACGTCGACAGGCCGATCCCGCGCCGCCCGGCCGCCTCGAGCAGCGCGATGCCCAGCGCCGCCGACTGGCTGAAGAACCCGACCCGGCCCGGTGGCGGCAGCTTCGGCGCGAGCGTCGCGTTCAGCCCGATCGCGGTGTTCGCGATGCCGAGGCACGCCGGCCCGACCAGCCGCAGACCGCGCTCGCGCACGAGACGCACGAGGTCGGCCCGGCCGGCGTCGTCGAACCCGGCGGAGATGACCACCACGCCGGTGACGCCGGCCGCGGCGCACTCGGCCACGACGCCGGCCACGCCGGGCGCGGGCACCGCGATCACCGCCAGGTCCGCGCTTGCGGGGGCCAACTCCGCGACGGCGGCCAGCCCCTCGATCTCGCCGGCGCTGCGGTGCACGGGGTGCAGGCCGCCGGCGAACCCGGCGTCGCGCAGGTGCCGCAGCACGGCGGCGCCCAGCCCGGTGCCGTCGGCGCGGGCGCCGTACACGGCGACCCCGTGCGGGTTCAGCAGCCGGGTCACCGACCGCGCCTCGGACCGCCGCTCGCGGTCCCACTGCACGGTGAGCGAGCGGCTCGTCGGTGCGATCGGGAACGTCAGGTGCACCACGCCGTCGGCGTAGGTGCGGGCGACCTCGTAGCCGGCGTCGCTGAACACCCGGATCATGCGGGAGTTGTTCGGCAGCACCTCGGCGACGAACCGGGAGATGCCCACGGCACGGGCCCGGGCGGCGAGGTGCTCCATCATGACCGAGCCCAGCCCCCGACCCTGGTGGGCATCCTCGACGACGAAGGCGACCTCGGCGTCGGGGGCGCCCTCGCCGAGCCGCTCGTACCTGGCGACCGCGATCAGGTCCGGGCCCGACGACGCGACGATCGCCTCCCGGTCGTGGTGATCCACGTTGACGAAGCGCTCGAGGTCGCGCGGCGGGATGCGCGGGTACGGCGAGAAGTAGCGCAGGTACCGGGTGCGCTCCGACAGCCTGCTGTGCAGGGCGACGATCAGGTCGGCATCGGCCGGCTCGATCCCGCGCAGGTGGACGGTCGAGCCGTCGGACAGGACGACGTCCGCCGGTTCCACGGCGCTCAGTCCCGCGGATCGTGCGGGTCGAGGCCGTGCAGCGGGAACACGGCCGAGCGGGTCGCGGCGATCGCCCTGTCGACGCTGGTCTCCCCGCCCGGCTGCCACGGGGTGTGGGCCGCCGGCGAACCGTCGGTCATCGTCCTCGGCGGACTCGCCTTCGGGAACCGGGTGCGGGCGAAGTCGCGCCAGCCCTGGGGGGTCGGCGTGCCCGGGTCCAGCGGTTCGCCGGTGGCGATGGCGAGCAGGTGCGTCCAGGCCCGCGGCACCGCCTCGACGAGGGCGTATCCGCCGCCACCGGTGGCGATCCAACGCCCGTCGGTGACCTCCTCGGCCAGGTCGCGCAGGGCGAGGTAGGCGGCCCGCTGCCCGTCGACGGTCACCCGCAGGTGGGCCAGCGGGTCGAGCCGGTGGGCGTCGGCGCCGCACTGGCTGAACAGGATCGTCGGCCGGTACGCCCGGAGAAGCCCCGGGACGACCGCGTGGAACGCGCGCAGCCAACCGGCGTCGTCTGTGCCGGGCGGCAGGGCGACGTTGACGGCCGTCCCCTCGGCGCCGTCGCCGCCCGTCTCGGCGGGGAACCCGGTGCCCGGGAACAGCGCGAGCGGCGTCTCGTGGAGGCTGATCGTCAGCACCCGCGGGTCGTCGTAGAACACCTCCTGGACACCGTCGCCGTGGTGCACGTCGATGTCGACGTACGCGACCCGTTCGGCGCCGAGGTCCAGCAGCCGCTTGATCGCCACGGCCGGGTCGTTGTAGACGCAGAACCCGGACGCGCGGCCCGGCATCGCGTGGTGCAGCCCACCGGCGATGCTGACCGCGTTGCGGTGCTCGCCGGCCCACACCGCCTCCGCGGCGCGCTGGGTGGCGCCGACGACGAGCGCGCTGGCCTCGTGCATGCGGGCGAAGACCGGATTGTCCATGGTGCCGAAGCCGTAGCCGGCGAAGCCCATGTCCGTCGACGCCGCTTTGACCGCCGACAGGTACTCGGCCGTGTGCACGGTCAGGAGCTCCTCGTCGGTGGCGCCGCGCGGCTTCTCGACGACCACGCCGTCGCGATCCAGCACGCCCAGGTCGCGGGCCAGCGCCACGGTGAGCTCCAGCCGCACCGGGTCGAGCGGGTGGTCGCCGAGGTTGTAGCCGAGCATGCTCTCGTCCCACAGCACGAGCGTCATGACGGGTCTCCCGTTTCTATCGGTCGGCCGGGATCGGTGATCCACTCGCTCCAGGATCCGACATACACGGCCGGTTCGTACCCGATCGTCGTCAGGGCAAGCGCGATGTGCGCGGCGGTGATGCCGGAGCCGCAGTAGGTGCCGATCTGTCCGCCCGGTGGCAGGTCCTTGGCCCGTTCCTTCATGGCGTCCGGCGGCAGGAACCGGCCGTCCGGGCCGGCGGTGTCGGCTATCGGCAGGTTCTTCGCACCCGGGATGCGCCCGGCGATCGGGTCGAGCGGTTCCTGTTCACCGCGGAACCGCGCCGGCGCGCGGGCGTCCAGCAACGCGCCGGCCGCGGCCCGCGCGGCGGCGCCGGCCGCGTCGAGCACCGGCATCGATCCCGGACGGACGGTGAAGTCGCCGCGCGGGCGCTCCACCTCGTCGGTCGTGACGGGCCGGCCGTCGCTCGTCCAGGCTGCGTAGCCGCCGTCGAGCACCCGCACGTCGGCGTGCCCGGCCCAGCGCAGGATCCACCAGGCGCGGGCGGCGGATCCCGTGGGCGGCGCGGCGCCCTCGTCGTAGACCACTACCGGGTGATCTTCGGAGACGCCGAGGGCGCGCAGGGCCTCCTGGAGGGCCGCCGGATCGGGCAACGGATGGCGGCCGCCGCGCTCCCCCGGCTCGGTGCCGGGCGGCCCGGCGAGCACGGCGTCGCGGTCGAGGAAGATCGCGCCCGGGATGTGACCTTCCTGGTAGGTGGGTCGGCCGGCGCTTCCCGGCGGGAAACGGACGTCGAAGACGATCGGTGGCTGGGCCGACGCGAGAGCGGCGGCGAGCTCCGGGACGCCGATCAGCGGGTTCACGGCGTCGACTCGCTCCGCGAGTCGACGCCTTCGACGTGACCGCCGCGCTCCGCGCGGCGGTCACGTGCCTTGCCGATGGTCAGCCCGCTTCGCTCACTCACGGCATCAGTTTGTCTTACCGGGCAGGTAGCATTCCCCACCGGGAGGCAAGGCTGTGAATGACCTGGTCGACACCACCGAGATGTATCTGCGCACAATCCTCGAACTCGAAGAGGAAGGGGTGGCGCCGCGGCGGGCACGCATCGCCGAACGCCTGCACCAGAGCGGCCCCACCGTGAGCCAGACAGTGGCCCGCATGGAGCGCGACGGCCTGCTCGTCGTCGAGGGCGACCGCATGCTGTCGCTCACCGAGGCCGGGCGCACGTACGCGGTCTCGGTCATGCGCAAGCACCGCCTCGCCGAACTGCTGCTTGTCAACGTCATCGGGCTGCCCTACGAGGAGGCGCACGACGAGGCCTGCCGGTGGGAGCACGTGATGAGCGAGGGCGTCGAGAAGCGGGTCTACGAGCTGCTCGGCCGGCCCACCCGGTCGCCGTACGGCAACCCCATCCCCGGCCTCGACGAGTTCGACGCCCAGGCGCACACCGAGCCCACCGAGGGCGAGCGCAACCTCGCGTTCCCGGGGCTCGACGGTCCCGTTGTGGTGAGCCGCATCTGCGAGAGCGTCCAGACGAATGCCGACGTGCTGCGGCTGCTCCACGTCGCCGGCGTCGACCCGGGGGCCCGGGTCACCGTCGCCCAGGAGCGCGACTCGGTGCGCATCGACAGGGGCGAGGAGCACGTCATGCTCCCCCGCGAGGTCGCCTCCCGCGTATTCGTCACCGTCCGCTGAGCGTTACTTCAGGACGGGTCCAGGAATTTCGCCAGTTCCGCGACGCGGGGGACCATGCCGTCGGCCTCGGTCTGCGGCTTGTCGGCCGGCAGGCGGTAGCGCACCACCATGAGCTGGCCGGTCTTTGTGAGCCAGCCGATCTCCACCGCCGGGCCGGGGGCCGTCGCGTCAGCCGCCGGCGCGGGCCGCACCAGTTGGTAGGCCGCGAGCCCGAGGCCGGCCAGGTCGGCCGATCCCGGCGGCGCCGCGGCCGTCTTGAATCCGGCGGCGGCGACCGAGGTGGGTGTGACCGCCAGCGTGAGGTCGGGGTAGCCGGCTCCGCTCTTCTGCAGCACGCACGTGACTGTGGTGTCGCGCTGGGCCGCGGCGGCGACCTCGAACTGCACCCCGATCAGTTGCTCGACGGCGAAGAAGTCGAGTAACTGGCAGGCCCCGCCGGCGGCGGCGGCCGGCGCCCGGTCGGTGCCCCGCGCCGGAACCGCCGCCGTCTGCGTCTGCGGTTCAGCCTTTTTGGGCGGGTCGCTGCCGCAGCCGGCCGCCAGGCCGCCCGCGAGCACTCCGAGCAGAATCAGCCGCGATGTGGCTCCGCGCAGACTCACGCCCGACACCGTACGGCCCCGGCCGGCCGGACGAAAGCCGCCCTCCGCCCATATATGGATCTTGGACGTCTACTGCGGCTGCCGCCGCAGTAGACGTCCAAGATCGCCTCGCGCCGGTCAGCTGCAGCCGCTCGTGGACCCGCAGCCCTCGCAGACGTAACAACTGCCCGCCGGGCGCATCTTGGTGCCGCAGGTGAAGCACAGCGGTGCGTCGGCCGCCTTGCCCTGGACCGCCTCGAGCAGTTCGGTGGACGACCCGACCCGCGGCGGCACCGGCGGCTCGGCGGCCGTCTTGTCCTCCGCTTTCACCTCCACCGGCTTGGGCGCCTCGACCGGTGCCGACGCGGCCATGGCGGCCATGTCGACGCTGGTCTCGCCGCTCTCCTCGCGCACCTGGGCGGCCCGCTCGGCGGCGGTGAAGATGCCCAGTTCGGCGCGGGTGTCGTAGGGCAGGAAGTCGAGCGCCAGCCGCCGGAAGATGTAGTCCATCACCGATGTGGACATCCGGATGTCCGGGTCGTCGGTCATGCCGGCCGGCTCGAACCGCATGTTCGTGAACTTGCTGACGTAGGTCTCCAGCGGCACCCCGTACTGCAGGCCGATGGAGATCGCCACCGAGAACGCGTCCATCACGCCGGCCAGGGTCGAGCCCTGCTTGGACATCTTGAGGAAGACCTCGCCGAGACCGTCGTCGGGGTAGGACGACGCGGTGAGGTAGCCCTCGGCGCCCGCCACCGAGAACGACACCGTCTGGCTGGGCCGCTTCTTCGGCAGCCGCTTGCGCACCGGCCGGTACTCGATGACCTTCTCCGGCTCCGGCTTCTCGGCCGTCGCTTCCTTCTTGCCCGGCTTCGCGTTCGACAGCGGCTGGCCCACCTTGCAATTGTCGCGGTAGATCGCCAGCGCCTTCAGCCCCAGCTTCCAGCCCTCGAAGTAGATGTTCTCGACGTCTTCGACGGTGGCCGACTCGGGCATGTTCACCGTCTTGGAGATGGCGCCGGAGATGAACGGCTGGATCGCCGCCATCATCCGCACGTGCCCCATCGGCGCGATCGCCCGCTCGCCCATCGCGCAGTCGAAGACGGGGTAGTGCTCCGGCCGCAGGCCGGGCGCGTCGACGACGTGCCCGTGCTCGGCGATGTACTCGACGATCGCCTCGACCTGCTCCTCCTGGTAGCCCAGGTTGCGCAGGGCGCGCGGCACGGTCTGGTTGACGATCTGCATGGAGCCGCCGCCGACCAGCTTCTTGAACTTGACGAGCGCCAGGTCGGGCTCGACACCGGTGGTGTCGCAGTCCATCATCAGGCCGATCGTGCCGGTGGGCGCGAGCACGCTGGCCTGCGCGTTGCGCCAACCGGAGCGCTCGCCGATCTCCAGGCAGCGCTGCCACTGCCGGGTGGACTCCGAGAGCAGGGCCGCGTCGACGTCGCCGGCGGGTACCACTGCCGCATTGGCGGCGGCGTGCTTGCGCATGACCCGGGTGTGCGCCTTGGCGTTGCGAGCGTACCCGTCGTACGGGCCGACGACGCCGGCCAGCTCGGCCGAGCGGCGGTACGCGGTGCCCGTCATCACCGAGGTGATCGCGGCGGCGAGCGAGCGGCCGCCGACGCTGTCGTAGGCCAGGCCGCTGGCCATCAGCAGCGCGCCGAGGTTGGCGTAGCCGATGCCGAGCTGGCGGTAGGCCCGCGTGGTGACGCCGATCTTCTCGGTCGGGAAGTCGGCGAAGCAGATCGAGATGTCCATCGCCGTGATGACGAGCTCGACCGACTTGACGAACCGGTCGACGGCGAACGATCCGTCGGAGCCGAGGAACTTCATCAGGTTCAGGCTGGCCAGGTTGCACGAGGAGTTGTCCAGGTGCATGTACTCGCTGCACGGGTTCGAGGCGGTGATGCGGCCGGTCTCCGGGCAGGTGTGCCAGTCGTTGATGGTGTCGTCGTACTGGATGCCCGGGTCGGCGCACTCCCAGGCGGCGCGGGCGATGCGGCGCCACAGCCCGCGGGCGTCGACCGTGTCGATGACCTCGTTGTGCTGCCGGCCGCGCAGCGCGAACTCGCCGCCCGTCTCGACGGCCCGCATGAACTCCTCGGAGACGCGCACCGAGTTGTTCGCGTTCTGGTACTGCACGCTGACGATGTCGGCACCGCCGAGGTCCATGTCGAACCCGGCGTCGCGCAGCGCCCGGATCTTGTTCTCCTCGCGGGCCTTGGTCTCGATGAACTCCTCGACGTCCGGGTGGTCGACGTCGAGGATCACCATCTTGGCCGCGCGCCGGGTGGCGCCGCCGGACTTGATGGTGCCGGCGGACGCATCGGCGCCGCGCATGAAGCTGACCGGACCGGACGCGGTACCGCCGCTGCTCAGCAGCTCCTTCGACGCCCGGATGCGGGACAGGTTGACGCCCGAGCCGGAGCCGCCCTTGAAGATCAGCCCCTCTTCCTTGTACCAGTCGAGGATCGAGTCCATCGAGTCGTCGACGGCGAGGATGAAGCAGGCGCTGACCTGCTGAGGCGAGGCCGTGCCGACGTTGAACCACACCGGCGAGTTGAAGCTGAACACCTGGTGCAGCAGCATCCAGGTGAGCTCGTGCTCGAACACCTCGGCGTCGGCCGGGCTGGCGAAGTAGCCGTGCTGCTCACCCGCCGACCGGTAGGTCTTCACCACCCTGTCGATGAGCTGCTTGAGGCTCCACTCGCGCTCGGCCGTGCCCACCGCACCACGGAAGTACTTGGTGGTGACGATGTTGGCGGCGTTGACGCTCCAGAAGTCGGGGTACTCCACCCCGCGCTGCTCGAAGTTGATCGATCCGTCGCGCCAGTTCGTCATCACGACGTCGCGGCGCTCCCAGGCGACCTCGTCGTACGGGTGCACGCCGGCGGTGGTCCACACCCGCTCGACCCGCAGTCCCTTCCCCGCCGCGCCGTTGGCCGCGCGACGCCCCCCGCTGCGCGCGGTCACGATGCCGTTGGACGTACTGCTGCCGGCTGCCGGTGCGCTCGACCCTCTGGTCGTACCTTCCCCCGCCATCAGGCTGGCCCCCTCGATGTCACACGGCCGCGGCCGCTCGATCTGTTGTTTCTTCGTCGGTGCGGCGTCGATCGCCGCGAACTGCCGTCGCCGTGCGCCGGCTGACTAGCCGGTGGCGTGGACCACCGATCCGTTCGCCCCGCCGCCGGTGCCGTTCGTGCCTTTGGCGGCGCCGGACTGGGCCACGCCGCCCGCCCGGCGCAGGGTGGCTATCTCGCGCTCGAAGTCTTCGAGCGACTCGAACGACCGGTACACGCTGGCGAACCGGAGGTACGCGACCTCGTCCAACTCGCGCAGCGGGCCGAGGATGGCCAGCCCGACCTCGTGGCTCGGCACCTCGGCGGTGCCGCGGGCCCGGATGGCGTCCTCGACCTTCTGCGCCAGCACGGCGAGGTCGTCGTCGCCGACCGGGCGGCCCTGGCAGGCCTTGCGCACGCCGGACATGATCTTCGTCCGGCTGAACGGTTCGGTGACGCCGCTGCGCTTGACGATCGCGAGCACCGCCTCCTCGACGGTGGTGAACCGCTTGCCGCACTCCGGGCAGGACCGCCGGCGGCGGATCAGCTGACCGTCGTCGGCCTCACGGGAGTCGACGACGCGGGAGTCGGCGTGCCGGCAGTACGGGCACCGCATGGCTGCCTCCTCCGTGATCATTTGCACGCCGCCAGGCATGCCGAGCCGACCACCCCCGCTTCGAAGGGGGTGGTTCTGTGGATAACCGTGTGCAGAACCTGTGGGTGGCCGGCCGAAGCCTGTGGCCCAACCTGTGGACAACTTACACCCATGTAACTACTACATCTAGGGGTTGACGGTAGGCCGCCGCGGACGCGGACGCAAGCCGAACGAGCGATTCCGCCCCGCGTGTCGCACGTCTCAACGCCGCACGGGCAGCGTCAGTCGCTGACCGGGGTGGATCACTGACCCTTCGAGGTGATTGAGGCGCTTCAGCTCGGCGACGGCGTCGATCGTGCGCCACCGTGGCAGGTTGCGCTCCGCGAACGACCACAGCGTGTCGCCGGGCTGGACGACGGCGGTGACGGCCGGCCGCGGCGGATCGGCGGCCTGCCCCGGCGACGCGGCGAGGAACCCGACGAACGCGCCGAGCAGCAGCACGAGGGCGAGGACGACAAGCCGGCCGCGCCGGGTGAGCCGCACCGGCGGCCGCGCGGCCCAGACGTCGCGACCGACGCCGCGACCGGTGGCGGGCTCGCTCAGCAGCGGGGCGACCCGGCGCCCGGCGCCCTCGCCGGGACCCGACCGGTGCGGAACCGGTGCGCGTTCGGGCCTCGGCCGGCGACCGGGCCGCGGAGCGCGCGCCGGCGCGCGCTCCGGTTCCCGCCGCGTGGGGACCGTGCGGCGCAGCTCTGCCAGCAACTCCGGACCCGCCAGCAACTCCGGACCCGCCAGCAACTCCGGACCCGCCAGCGACTCAGGACCCGCCGGCAACTGAGGACCCGCCAGCGGGACCGGCCCCGCGACCGCCTCCTCCCGCCACGAGCGGCTGCCGGGCCCGCGGCGGGCGAGGAAGGCCCGCGCGGTGGCCGCCGCAGCGGGCCGCCGGCGGCGCGCGCGAACGGTGCGCGCGAGCGGCACGGGCGACGCGGTGCAACGCCCGGCACCCGATCGTTCGAATTCCCGCATCTGGCACCTCCCGAGTTCGAACGGCGCGTCGAAC
>Ga0111538_10012269_pt1 | contig 11333 bp, 6 predicted proteins | sample SoiMethybrSBSTD1_FD_79669 | JGI IMG/M metagenome (GOLD analysis project Ga0111538, IMG submission 79669) | Bulk soil microbial communities from a Populus tree surrounding site in Tennessee, USA - Soil MetaG P. TD hybrid SBSTD1 (version 2)... | ecosystem: Environmental > Terrestrial > Soil > Tree... | reverse complement strand
CGCCAGAAAAACGCAAAAGTCGAACTTAGAGCCTGTTTCAAAACGACCTCCTGGCTTCGTCCGGCTGCGACCGCCGGATGACGCGTCGCTCGGACAGGACGTAATTCTCCGAAATGGATCGTCGAGGGGCGGGCTCCGCACGGAGCTCCGCCCCTCCGCGAGCCGCCCGGGAATTCTGAGAACTCTGAGCAAACAAGAGCCGCGCAGGACGGGGCGTGCCCGCGCGGGCACTCACGTGTCCGAGGTGGTTGCCTCGTTGCCTAGTGCGGCGAGCGGGGTGGAGTTGGGCGCCGCCTCGAGGAAGCGGCAGGCGGGGAGCGGGGCAGCGGGCAGACCACGTTATCGGAGGCGGCGCTGCGGTCGCTGAAGCCGCAGCGAGAGCAACGGCAAGCCTCATTCCGCTTCTCGGCACCCTCGTCGGCCGGACTGGGCTGATTTCCAGCGAGGATGCTACTCTTCTCCGCGGCGATCCCGAAGGACACCGCCCATTTTTAGGGTCTGAGGCACGGAGTGCCTATTTGTCGCAAGGAGTAGGGCTGGCATGGTAACGATCGAGGAACTCGTTCAGCAGCTGGTCGAACGCAGCGGATCGGACTTGCACCTCTCCGCCGGCGCCCCGCCCATGATCCGCATCCACGGAAAGCTCGTCAGCACGGAGCAGGAGGTGCTTGAGACCGACGTCACGAAGAAGCTCATCTACAGCATTCTCGACAATGAGCAAATCCTTCGCTTCGAGAAGGACTATGAGCTCGACATGTCGTTTGGAATCTCCGGTCTGGGACGATTCCGAACCAACGTGTTCTATCAGCGAGGCGCCATAGGCGCCGTGCTCCGGGTAATCCCGTACGAGATCAAGCCCATGGCCGAGCTCGGCCTGCCGGTGGACGTCTGCGAAGAAGTCTGCTCGCGGCCGAAAGGCCTCATCCTCGTGACGGGCGCGACGGGAAGCGGAAAGTCGACGACGCTCGCGTCGATGATCGACTTCATCAACCGGACGCGCAACGAGCACATCATGATCATCGAGGATCCGATCGAGTTCGTGCACCAGAACAAGTGCTGCCTCATCAACCAGCGCGAGGTCGGCACGGACACTCGCGGCTTCCGCGAGTCGCTGCGCACGGTATTGCGGCAGGATCCCGACGTGATCATGGTCGGCGAGCTTCGCGATCAGGAGACCATCTCCTCCGCATTGACCATCGCAGAGACCGGCCACTTGACTTTCGCTACGCTGCACACGAACGACGTCGTGCAGACCATCAATCGTCTCGTCGACGTGTTTCCGTCGTACCAGCAGCAGCAGATCCGCACCCAGCTATCGTTCACTCTGCAGGCCGTTTTCTGCCAGCAGCTGCTCGTCCGCGCGGACAACCGCGGCCGGTCGTTGGCTGTCGAGCTCATGATCGCGACGCCCGCCGTCCGGGCCCTCATTCGCGAGGACAAGGCCCACCAGCTCATGTCGATCATCCAGACCGGCGGCAAGCACGGCATGAAGACCATGAACCAGTCCCTTGCGGACCTCTACCGCTCGCACCAGGTCACGTTTGAGGAAACCATGGGCCACTCGGTGGACCCGGAGGACTTGAAGCGAATCCTTCAGAAGCAGGGCACTGCGGGCATCTCGGTGCAGGGATCTACCGGGGGCCACTGATCCGGACGCTCAGGCGTAGACCATGGCAATTCCAAAGTTCGACAAGCGCTTGAAAGGCATCCTGGCGAAGCACAACGTGCTTCCGGAGGGCACCGTCGGAGAGGCGCTTGCACGAGCCGAGAGCAGCGACAAGTCGCTGACCCAGATCCTCCTCGACGACCAACTGGCGTCCGAGGACGACATCATCTGGGCGCTCAGCCAGGAGTGTCACCTCCCGCCGCTGAACGTCTTCAAAGTCCAACCGGACGAGACGCTCGCAACGCTGCTGCCGGAGAATCTAGCCAGCTACTACGGCGTGATCCCGATCTCGAAAGTGGGCAGCATCATCACGCTCGCGGTCTCCAATCCGTTCGATATCCTGCAGCTGGACGACATTCAGATCGTCACGGGCTGCGCAATCCGCCCTGTCCTCTCCACGGACGTCGCGATCCGGAAGGCCATCCCCGAGGTCTACAACCGGGGCCAGCAGATGGTGAAAGACCTCCTGGACAACATGGGCGAAAGCGACGTCGAGCTGAAGGAGCATCCGAAGGAGACCGTCGATGATTTGAGCGAGATCTCGACGGAGTCGAGTCAGGCTCCCGTGGTGAAGCTCGTGAACCTCATCATCCTGCAGGGCCTGCAGCTCAAGGCGAGCGATATCCACATCGAGCCGATGGACAAGATCATGCGGGTCCGCTACCGCGTGGACGGCACGCTCCACGAGGCCATGACGCCGCCCAGGAAGATGCAGAACGCGCTCGTGAGCCGCATCAAGATCATGTCGGGGCTCGATATCGCGGAGAAGCGCAAGCCTCAGGACGGCAAGTTCCAGCTGAAAGTCGACAACCGCAAAATCGACTTCCGCGTGTCCGTCTTGCCGCTCGTCCACGGCGAGAAGGTAGTGCTGCGAATCCTCGACTCCACCAACCTGACGCTCAATCTCGACTCCCTTGGCTTCGAGGAGAGATGCCTCTCCGACATTCGCACGGCGATCTCCCAGCCGTACGGAATGCTCCTCGTCACGGGTCCAACCGGCAGCGGTAAGTCGACCACGCTCTACTCCTGCATCCGCGAGGTGCTGACGCCGGAGGACAACATCGTCACGGTCGAGGACCCCGTCGAGTACCAGCTCGAGGGCGTGAACCAGGTACAAGTGAGCGTCAAGCGGGGGCTGACGTTCGCCGCCGCGCTGCGATCCATTCTGCGCCAGGACCCGGACACAGTGCTCGTCGGAGAAATTCGCGACCAGGAGACGATCGAGATCGCGGTGAAGGCCGCCTTGACCGGTCACCTGGTGTTCTCCACGCTCCACACGAACGACGCTCCGTCCACGATCACGCGTATGACCGACATGGGCGTCGATCCATTCCTGGTGGCGTCATCCGTCTGCTGCGTGGCGGCCCAGCGTCTCGGCAAGAAGCTCTGCGAGGAGTGCAAAGCTCCCTTGGACTTCCTGCCGCCGGCCGAGCACCTGCTGAGCCTCGGTTTCACGGAGGCGGAGCTCAAGAAACTGGTGCTCTATAAGGCCGTGGGTTGCGCGCGCTGCGATAACAAGGGCTACAAGGGCCGTTTCGCGATCCTCGAGACGATGCCACTCAACGATGACCTCCGAAGGATCATTATTCGCGGCGGGTCCGCGCTCGACATCAAGGCCGAGGCGGCGAAACAGAACATGACCACCTTGCGGCGCGCTGGCCTCATGAACGTCATGAGAGGACGCACGACCCTCGAGGAAGTACTCAAAGCCACGGTTGGAGACTGACACATGGCGGCTTTCAACTACAAAGCAAAGCGAGCCGACGGTTCGATCATCACGGGAAGCGTCAACGCAACGACCGAGACCGAGGCCGTAATGGGCCTTCGCCGCCAGGGTCTGATGGTCCTCTCGATGACGTCGGGGAAGGGGTCGACCAAGTCCGCCGGCGGCTCGATCTTTGGTGGCAAGAAGAAGGTCAAGGTCAAATCCGTGGAGATGGTGGTCTTCACCCGCCAGCTCTCGACCATGATCAGCTCCGGTATCCCGCTGATGGAGGCCATCGAGATCCTGGGCGAGCAGACGACAAATCCCGGCTTCAAGGCCACCCTGCACGACATCGCAACCAACGTCCGCGCGGGTAAGGACCTTTCGCAGGCTCTTTCGGCCCACCCGAAGCTGTTCCCGGATATCTACACCAACATGATCAAGGCCGGCGAGGCAAGCGGTCAACTCGACATCGTGCTGTCGCGCCTTGCGGACTACCAGGAAGCCGCCGAGAACCTGAAGTCGGAGATCAAGTCCGCGATGACTTATCCCGTCGTCAGCTTGATCCTCGTCCTGGGAATCGCGCTGTTTCTGCTGGTGTTCATCATTCCGAAGTTCGAGGAGATGTTCACATCGCTGAACGTGGAGCTGCCGTGGATCACCAAGGCGCTCCTCGCAACCAGCATTCTGATGAAGAAGTACTTCTTGATCTGGTTCGGCGGCGTGATCGTCGCATTCATTGCGCTCCTGCGCTACTTCAGAACCGACAAGGGCCAGACGGTCCGCGACTGGATTTTCTTGAATATCCCGGTCTTCGGGCCTCTTTTCTCGAAAGTGGCCATCTCGCGCTTCGCGCGAACTTTCGCCACTCTGATCCAGAGCGGTGTGCCGATCCTCGGGGCCCTCGAGATCGTGGCCCAAACGTGCGGCAATCGGCTCTTCGCGAAGGCCGTCATGGTCGCCAGCGACAGCGTTCGTCAAGGTGAGACGCTGGGCGAGCCGCTCGGCAAGAGCAAGCTCTTCCCGCCCATGGTGACGAAGATGATCAGCATCGGCGAGAAGACCGGCGCCCTCGAGACCCTCCTCGAGAAGATCTCCGATTTCTACGACCAGCAGGTCAAGGCGACGGTGGAGTCGCTCACCTCCCTCATCGAGCCGATCATGATCGGAGTGATGGGATTCCTGGTCGGAGGAATGGTCATGGCGATTTTCCTGCCTATCTTCAAGATGGTCGGCGCACTCAGCGGAAAGGGCGGGTAGCCGGCCAGACCTTACCGCCAGCTTTTCGAGACACGTACCGTCCATGCGCCGCCACGGCGCCTGGCGCGGTGCAAACGCCATGGCTCCCGATCTCGAGCGCCGCACAAGGCAGTACCTGATCTTCCGACTGCTCCTCGTCCTGCTGGGCTTCGGTCTAGTCACTTTCTACCAGCTTCGGCTCGAGTCGGCGTTCGCGGAGAAAGGCTTCCTCTACCTCTACGGCCTCCTCTGGGGGTACCTGGGGCTCGCTCTCGCGCTCCTTGCGAGCTACTCCCGCTGGAAGGGGCGGCCGCGATGGATGCGGTATCAGGTCGTGGGGGACTTCATCCTGCAGTCGCTCCTCGTGTGGGGGACCGGCGGCGTGGTGAGCCTCTTCAGCCCGATATTATTTGTCACCCTGGTCGCGGCGACCAGCGTGACCAGCCCGCGCTGGACGTTTTTTCTCGCCGCCGGGGCCGCAACGATCCTCGCGGGCACCACGGTGGCTTGCAGCTTGGGGTTCGCGCCGGTCTCGCTCGGTGACGACAGCTGGAATCTTCTGGGCGACCGCTCCATTTTCGTCGCCGCCTACCTGGTCGGCAGCGTGCTCGCGCTGTTCGCCGTCTCCGCGCTGGGCTCGAGGTTCTCGCACGGCCTGCGAAGCATCACCGGAATGCACAGCGAGATCCTCGAGAACATCGCCGAGGGGCTCGTGGCCGTCGATCGGGAAGGCCGAGTGGTCGAGCTGAACCGTGAGGCGCGCTCGCTCCTGGGACTCGAGAATCCGCACAGGCAGCTGCGGGGTGTCCCGATCGAGGCGCTCTTCCCGAGCGAGCAACACGCGCCGGTGCGTGACGCTTTCCGCCAGGCGCGCCGCCGGCGGCTCGAGACGACCATCCGTGCCCCCTGGTCCCCCGAAGGCGAGGCCAAGGCGGGGCCCGCACGCGATCGGCCCGTTGAGGTGAAAATCTCGTCGGTTCTCGATGACGACGGCAAGCAGCGTTTCCGCATTGGCCTGCTCTCCGACCTCAGTTTGCAGCGCGAGATGGCGGCTGCCGCGCTCCGCATCCAGAAGCTCGAGGACCTGCAGGTCATGTCGCTCGGGATCGCTCACGAGATCCGCAACCCGCTCGCTTCGATCCGCGGGTGCGTTCAGGAAATGGGCCGGTTCGCGCAGCACGATTCCCAATTCGAGCGGCTCATGGCCATCGTGCTGAAAGAGTCCGACCGGCTCGACAAGATCCTCGAAGAGTTTCTCCTTTTCGCGCGCCCGGGACCGATCGACCTCGTCCCGCTCGACGTCGTGGAGCTCGTCGAAGAGGCGGCGCTCCTCATCCGCAGCCGTTCCGAGTTCGGCGGACGGGCGCTCGAGATCGTCGTGCCGAACGAGCGGCCCCGGGTGTTCGGTGACCGGAGCCGCCTGCTGCAGGCGCTGCTGAACCTCGCGCTGAACGGCGTGCAGGCGACGTCGAGCCAGGGAGGTGCGATCCGGATCACTCTGCGCCTCAAGCACTTCGCTACGCTCGAGGCGGGCGCGTGCGGCAAAGACCTCGTCCCGGGCATCGAGCTCGAAGTGAGCGACAACGGAAAAGGGATGACGAGCCAGGAGCTGGTGCGAATTTTCACGCCCTTCTTCACGACGAAGACCACAGGCACTGGCCTGGGCCTCTCCATCGTCAGCCGCATCGTGCGGGAGCACATGGGCGTGCTCGACGTTTCGAGCACGGAGGGGCTGGGTGCCGCATTCCGTATCTGGCTCCCCATCCTGCGCGGGCACGCACCTTCCGCAGCGCTTTCCCCGGTGAGGTCGCCCGGGGAGGACTCCGGAGTCGAGGAGGCAGCTTCCGCTGTGGTCCTGCATGCGTAACTCCACCGCAAACGAGAGCTCCGCGCCGAAGAAGCGCATCCTCGTCGCCGACGACGAAGCGAGCGTCCGCGAGCTCCTGGGCCTCGTCCTCGAAGCGCAGGGGCACCTGGTCACGTTTGCGGCGAGCGGCAACGAGGCGCGCGCGCGATTGGCGGACGGCGCGGAGAGCGTCGACCTCGTGATCCAGGACCTTAAGATGCCCGAGGGCGACGGCATCGAGCTCCTGCGGTGGATCAAATCGAGGACGCCGGAGATCCCCGTGATCGTCATCACGGCGTTTTCATCGTGGGACAGCGCCGTCGAAGCCATGCGCATCGGCGCCTATGACTACGTGCGGAAGCCGTTCGACACGGACCTGATTCGATCCGTGGTGACTCGCGCCCTCGAGACCCCGCGGACCTCGTCGAACGGGCAAAAAGACGAATCCCGCGGCCTGGAGATGATCGGAAACAACTGCCTGGTGCAGGCTGTCTTCCGGCTGATCCAGCTCATCGCGCCGACCGACAGCACCGTCCTGATCCAGGGAGAGAGCGGAACGGGGAAGGAGATCGTCGCGCGATCGATCCACCAGCGGTCGCACCGCCACGACAAGCCCTTCATCCCGGTCAACTGCAGCGCCTTCACGGAGAGCCTCCTCGAGAGCGAGCTCTTCGGGCACGTGCGCGGTGCATTCACCGGCGCCATCGAGAACAAGCAGGGCCTTTTCCGGGCGGCCAGCGGGGGAACGCTCTTCCTCGACGAGGTCGCGGACATGAGCTTGACCACCCAAGTGCGCATTCTCCGCGTCCTCGAGGACCGCAAAATCAATCCCGTGGGCAGCACCGAGGTCCATCCCATCGACGTCCGGATCATCGCGGCGACGAACAAGCAGATGGAAGAGGCGGTCCGCGAGCGGACTTTCCGGGAAGATCTTTATTACCGGCTGAATGTCATCCCGCTGTTCCTCCCCCCGCTGCGTGACCGAAAAGATGATATCCCGCTTCTCGCGGGGCACTTCCTGGCGAAGTACTCGCGCCAGATGAAAAAGAACGTGACCAAAATCTCGGACGCTGCGCGCCACACGCTGCTCGAGTACGACTGGCCCGGAAACGTCCGCGAGCTCGAGAACATCATCCAGCGCCACGTAGCGCTTTGCGAATGCGACACGATCGATTCCGTGACGATTCACGTGCGGCCGCGGTCTTCGCCCGCCGCCGATTCGGTGGCGTGCGAGCCGCCGGAGCAACTGGCCTCGCTCGCAGCAGCTCGACCCGCGATTCCGGCCGATGGCATCAATTTGGAGCGCGAGCTCGAGGCCTACGAAAGAAAGTGTCTGAAAGAAGCGCTCACCCTGACCGGGGGAAACCTCACGGCGGCTGCGAAGCTCCTCGGGATGACTTACCGGTCGATCCGCTATCGCGTGAAAAAGCTTCGCGTGAAGGAAACCGTTTCTTAAGCGCGGGCTCGCGGCCGAAGAACAGGCTCGAGGGACGGGGGAGCTAGGAACGTGACCACGACGAGCGCTCCGATCGCGCCTTGTTCGGCTGTCACCGCGGCCGAGCGCGGAGCCGGCTGCCCACCGCCGGCCCCTCGGTGGCGCTCCCTGCTACCCGCCTTCGCGGCGCTGGCAGCTGCGGGCGTGCTCGCGCTTTTTGTGGAGCGATCGTGGCGCATGCTGGGCCTCGCGGCTCCCGCCGCCGCTTCGCTCGGCATGGGGGCCGTCTCCGCCTACGCCATGGCGTTCACGGGGTACCGCATCCTGCGGCGCGTCGCGCGGCGCGGCGCGGCTGAGCTCGATCCCCTCGAGGCTTGCGTCTTCGAGCTCGGCCTGGGCGCGCTCGCATTCGCCCTGGTCCTCACCGGGCTGGGTGCCCTGCACCTTCTGACGCCGCCGGCGGCGTGGTGTCTCCTCGGCGGCAGCCTCGTCGGGCCGCACGTCTCGTTCGGCCGCGCCATGGCGCAAAGGTGGCGAGCGCTGCGCGAAAGGCCGAGCTTTTGGCTCTGCGGCGTCCTCGCCGCTGCGGGAGCCATGACCTGCCTCGAGAGCCTGGCGCCAGTCACTGCGCAGGACGCTCTCGTCTACCATCTCGCGGTGCCGGCGAAGTACGTCGAGGCCGGCGGGATCACTCCGGTTCCAGGGAACTTCTTCGCCTCGTTCCCCCAGTACGTCGAGATGCTCTTCACGTTCGGCCTCCTCGTCCACGGCGAGTCGACCGCGCAGTGGTTCCATTGGATGCTCGGCGTGGGAGCGGTCGCGTCCACGGCCGCGCTGGCCCGCCGCATTGCGGGTGCGGGTGCGGGTGCGCGAGCGGGAGGCGGCCTCTGGGCGGCTGCGCTCTTCGCTACGTTGCCCACCGGACTCCTCATCTCCGGTTGGGCGTACGTCGACCTGGGCATCGTCCTTTTCGTCACTTTGAGCATCCTCGCGCTGCTCCGCGCATCGGACGGCTCGAGCAGTTCCTGGTACATCCTCGCTGCCGTCTTCGCGGGCGCCGCCGCCGGGACGAAGTACACGGGAGGTTTCCAGGGCTTGCTCGTTGCCGCTGTCCCTCTCGCGTGCGCGGCCCTGCGGCGCTTGCCCTGGAAGCGCGCCCTGACCGACGCAGCGCTCGCTGCCGGAGTCGTCGCCTGCGTCGCCGCGCCGTGGTGGATCCGCAACCTGATATTCACCGGCAATCCCCTCTTCCCGTTCGCGTACTCAATTTTCGGCGGGCGCGACTGGGACAGCGAGAGAGCCTGGGTACTGTCCGCCGCGCTCGGCCAGTGGGGGGGCGCGCGCAGCCTCGCCGCAACGATCTGCCTTCCCTGGAACCTCACGTTCGACTCCCAATTCTTCGTCGAGGAGAGGTTTGACGGAATGGTCGGCTGCGCGCTCCTCGCGGCGTCACCGGCTCTGATCCCGCTGCTCCGCGGGAACCGCAAAGCTCGCTGGGTGCTGCTCGCTGCGCTGGCCCACGCCGTGTTCTGGGCGCTCTTGACGCGCCAGATCCGGTTCCTTCTGCCGGCGCTTGCGCTCGTAGCCGCCGCGCTGGGGGCGGCCCTTTCCGAGGCGGGAGCTCCCCGAAGTTTGCGCCGGGCGCTTGCGCCCACCGTGCTGATCGGGGTCGCGCTCAACGTCGTGATCCACGCGTTCCATTTCGCTCACCACGACCCGCTGCCGGTCCTTCTCGGCCTCGAAACGCGGGAGGCGTATCTGACGCGCGAGATCCCAGGAGGCGATTACCCCGTCTTCGAGCGCATCGAGCGTAGCTTGCCCGCGGACGCCTACATCCTTCTCGGCTCGCTCGGCAATCCGGGGTACCTCGTCAAACGGAGGTACCACTCGGACGCCTTTTTCGAGAACCGGACGCTCGCAGCGATCCTCGCCGCGCATCCCGACCCGTCGGCGGCGCACGCGGAGATGCGCCGGCGCGGCTTCACTCACCTCCTTTTCCGCTTCGACAACGTCTTCGACCCGGCGGGAAAGCGAAGCGAGATCCCGATCGAGGGGCAAAAGACGCTGATGGCGCTTCTCAACACTCACGGGAAGCTCGTCCACCAGGCCGGGGGCACCCTGCTCTACGAGCTCCAATAGCGCGGGCCAAGTTCGACTTTTGCGCAAAAGTCAAACTAAGGATCGCCGGCGCGAACCCAGGCAATGCTGAAGGTCGCGTGGAAGATCGTTTCGCCCTCGGTGCTCCTCGAGTACGTGACGTGCAGCCTCCCGTCGCTGGCCTCGATGATCGAAGGGTACGAAGCGGAGCGATCGCCGGTGAAATCGGCGCGAGGCTCGAGGTGCCTCGTCCAGCGCCACGCCCGGCCTTCATCCTCGGAAAGCGAAACGGCCAGTGAGCGCCGGCCCTGCTCCGTGTCGTTGTTGACGAGCACCCAGGGCCCATCCTTGAGGACGATCGTCTCGAGCCCCGCCCCGGGGTTGGGCAAGCTGGTGTCTTGCGCCATAGTCCACGTCTCGCCCCGATCTTTCGATTCGCTCCGGAGAACTCGGTGAGGCGGCAGTCCGTTGTCGCGCAAGTGGGCCACGATGGTGCCGTCTTTCCGGACGGTGAGCGAGGGCTGCACGGCACCGCCCCCGACGAGCGGCGCGCTCGCGCGCCAAGTGGCGCCCCAGTCATCGGAGATCGCGATCAGGGACATGTCGAAGCCGTCCGAGTAGAGGGGGACGAGGATGCGGCGAGCGTCGAGAACGATCGGATGGACGCGCGGCATCCAGCCGAGCCGCGTCCAGAGCTTCTCGCGCGCTTTGCTCTGGATCTCTCGGGCCCACCCTTCGGCGCGGGCGCGCGACTCCGGCGGCACCGAGGCGAGGAGGTCCGGCAGCAGCCGATCGATCGTCGCGGAAAACTCGGGGCCCGGCCGCAGGAGCAGCGTCCTCTCCTCTTCCCAGCGGGGCACGCCCGCTTCGGGAGCGTCGCTCGTGACCTTGTACTGGAGGAGCGCCGTGTGCCACTCGTTTGCGAGGATGACGGGCCAAAGGAGCCAGAGCTTCCCGCGAGGGTCGACGAAAGCGCAGGGATTCGCGTCCGGGAAGCCGGGCGTGTCCGCGAGCACGAACGGCGGCTCCCACTCTTTCGAGCCGATGCGGCGGCGCGAGCCCATGACCTGCACGTCGTCCGCTTTGCGCTCGCCGCTGCCGCGGTACCAGACGACGAACAGGCTCCCGCGCGGGTACTCGACGATGCAGCTGCCGTGGTTGTGGAGCCGTTCCGGCGGGAAGAGCGCTTCCGCCTCGTAGTCATCGCCCGGCGCCGCGAGTGCGGCCGCGAGCCAGGGGACGCAGCTCAGCCAGCTCACGGCAGATCTCCTCGTGGATCCGGCCAGGAAGTCGAGGCAGGCCCGGGTACCGGGCGTGCATTCTCGAGAGCCAGCGCGAGCGCCGG
>Ga0111538_10012268_pt1 | contig 11333 bp, 8 predicted proteins | sample SoiMethybrSBSTD1_FD_79669 | JGI IMG/M metagenome (GOLD analysis project Ga0111538, IMG submission 79669) | Bulk soil microbial communities from a Populus tree surrounding site in Tennessee, USA - Soil MetaG P. TD hybrid SBSTD1 (version 2)... | ecosystem: Environmental > Terrestrial > Soil > Tree... | reverse complement strand
GAGCACGTCGGCCGCGCGTGCGCCGAGCGCCATGCGCACACCGAACTCGCGGGTGCGTTCAGCCACTGAGTAAGCCATCACACCGTAGATGCCCACTACCGCGAGCAGGGTCGCGACAGCGCCGAAGGCGCCAAGCAGCAGCATGTAGAGTCGAAGATGCCGCACGGAATCGTCGAGCGATTGTTCGACCGTTTTTATCGCCGCGATCGGCGTTGACGGGTCGACTTGGGCGACTGCGCGCTTGACTGCCGGCACGAGCGCCATCGGATCTCCAGCAGCGCGCAGGACGAACGCCATTCCATTCCGCAGGTATACGAAAGGACCCGCAAAGGTCGGGCCTTGCTGCACCTGAGGCACATACACGGCAGGTGAGCTCGAGGTCTGCAGCGGTCCAACCAGCGTGTCGCCAACGACGCCGACGATCTGCCGCGGGCGCTCGTTGGGCACGAAGTCGAATCGGATGTATTGGCCGACGGGATCTTCCTTGGCGAAGTACTTGCGCGCCATGGCCTCGCTGATGATGACGACGTACGGCGCGTCGGTGCGATCGTGATCGTCGAAATCGCGGCCGCGCCGAAGCGGGATACGCATCACGGTGAAGTAGTCGGGCGAGACGGCCGCATAGCTCGCGCGCTGCTGATCGGAGATCGAGGAACCCGCGGTGGCAGACGGCGGCAACGGCCGGCCGTCGATGACGAACGGGATGTCGAGCGTGAGCCCCGTGCTGAATGGAGCGGCCGTTACCGCCGCCACTGACTGCACGCCGGGCACGGTGTGCAGCCGCTGACGAACGCGCTCCACCGTTTCGGCGGGCACCGGACTGATCTCGAACAGGCCAGAGCCGCGGAAGATGCCCGCGGCTTTGAATGAGTCACGCGGCGGCAGTCGGAAGTCGAACGTGAGCACGTTGGTCGGATCGGCGCCGAGCTCGTTCTGCAGTGCGCGCATGAAGCTGCGAATCATCAGGCCGGCCCCCACGAGCAGGACGAGGGCGAGCGCGATCTGACCGCACACGAGCAGGCTGCGCATCCTCCGCCGCTCGATGCTGCCGGTTGCGCTCCGGCTCGACTCTCCCGAGGCATCCACGACGCCCACTCGCGACGCCTGCATCGCCGGGACGACTGCGAACAGCGCCGCGGTCACGAGGACGACGACAGCTGTGAAGCCGAGCACGCGAAGATTGATCGCGGCCTCACTGAGTCGAGGGAAATCGTATGGTGCGAGCGCGACGATTACCTTCAGTCCGGCCCATGCGATCAGGACGCCGACAGCCGCGCCGACCACGGCCAGCGGCAGGCCCTCAGTGAGTACTTGCCGTGTCACGCGCCAGCGTCCGGCGCCAAGCGTCATGCGCAGCGCGATCTCGGTGCGCCGGCTCGCGCCGCGCGCGAGCAACAGTCCAGCGACATTCGCGCAGGCGATCAGCAGGACCAGGCCCACAGCACCTTGCAGGATCGACAGCGACGACACGTAGTCCCCCGCGGGCTGACCGATCGTGTCAACGGTACGCGCATTGGCGCGGTTCAACGACTCCACGCGGACGCTTAGCCCCTGATGACGCCGCGGATCGCTCGTGGCGAGCTGCGCCGACAACGCGTCGAGTTCCGACTGCGCCTGTGCGATCGAGACGCCCGGCTTCAGCCGGGCGACAATACCGTTGCCACCGGTTCGTCCCTCGACTTGTGCACGCGTCAGGCAGAGCGGCGCGAAGAACTCGCGGTTCTTGCCGAAATACTCGAACCCCTCCGGCAGAACGCCGATGATCGTGGTCCTCGTGCGATCCAGCGTGATGACCTTGCCGACGATCGCCGGATCGCCGAGGAAACGCCGTTGCCACATCTGATGGCTGATGACGACGACTGGCGCGACTTGATCGACAACGTCCTCGGCGTCGGTAAAGGTCCGCCCGATGAGTGGTTGAACGCCCAGGGTCCGGAACATGCTGGGTGAGACGGTCTGGCCGAGGATACGCTCGGGCGCGACGCCGTCCTGCTCGAAGCCCAGGGTCTTCACGCCGCAGGCGAGGCCGTTATAGGCCGCGACGGATTCAAATGAACGCGTGAGATCTCTGAACGAGGTATAGCGCGTGATGCTCGACGTGCCTAATTGGTCGGGCCGATCGGCAGGGGTCGTCCAGATCGCGACCAGTCGCTCGGGTTCCTGGAGCGCAAGTGGTTTCAACACCGTCGAATCGAGCAGGCTGAACACGAGCGTGTTCGCGCCGATGCCGAGCGCGAGCGACAGGCCGGCCGCGAGTGTGAAACCTGGAGCCCGACGGAGTGCACGGATACCGCCGAGGAGGTCGGCGGCAGCCTCATCGAACCACTGCAGTCCGCGTGCGCCGCGGACCTCCTCCTTGTAGCGCTCGAGCGAGCCGAACTCGATTCGCGCGGTGCGACGTGCGACCTCTGTGCTCATGCCGCGCGCGACGAGATCTCGCGCCCGCGTCTCGATGTGGAATTCGATCTCGTCAGCCATGTCGGCTTCGACGCGACCACGTCGGAAAAGGCCGGCGATCAGTGAACGCAGCGTTGCCCAGGCCACGGTCACACCCCTTCGGCGCGAAGCGCCCGCGACATGGCAATCGCCAGGCGGTCCCATCGTTCCGTCTCGGTCTTGAGACGACGCCGGCCGGTGGCGGTGAGGCGGTAGAACTTGGCGCGGCGGTTATTGTCGGACGTGCCCCACTCGGATCCGAGCAGGCCCTGATGCTCGAGCCGCGCCAGTGCCGGATAGAGCGCGCCCTGCTCGACCAGCAGCGCACCGCCGGTAATCTGTTCGATACGCAGCAGCACGCCGTAGCCGTGTTCCGGGGCCAGCGAGACAGCCTTCAGGATCAGCACATCCAGCGTGCCCGGCAGCAACGCCGCTTCTTCCGCCATCGGCTCTCCTAAATCGATTAGGTAAGAGAGGAGGGTAGTCCAGTCTCTCCTAAGCTGTCAAGGAGAGAGGGCTTCGAGGGATCTCAGCGCGGCACGACCCACGTGCCCAGGAGCCAATCGTGCGGCCCACGTGCGGGTCGCGCAATGGTGAGCAGGGCACCGATGGCCATAGCGGCGACTGTCAGCATGGCGCCGAGAAGCGGGTTCGGCGGCATCGGCACGAAGCCTTGCACCTTGGGTGACGCAGCGAGGTACAGAAACCAGGCGATCGTCGGCGCCCAGGCGACGACGACGCGGGCCAGCGACAGGAATCGGCCGATTTCTCTCCCGTCGCCCCTGACGACGGCGTGCCCGAGCATGCGCGTGAAGACGCCGCCAGGGACGATAAGTGAGGAGAGGACGCTGAACAGGAGCACGGGAAGCAGTGCGATGGCAGTCACCGCCATGATAATGATGGGGCTGAGGTCGGAGATCTCCTCACGCCGCTCACCTCGTCTCTTCAACTCGGGTGCGAGGACTTCCGTTGCGCGGGCGAGCTGATCGCGAGTCACCGAAGGATGGCGCTCGACGACGCCTGCGGCGATCGGTCGGTATTGTGGGCTGAGCCCCTGCATGATTCGGCCGCTCCAGAAGTCGTCGCTATTCAATCGAGCGCCGTGGCGTCCCGCCAGATAGATTTCGATCGCCTCCCTGACTTCGGGATTTACCTCTCGGCTCTGCGGCTTCGGGTTACGCAGCGTCTCGAGCAGCGACAGCATCTCGTTCGTGTCCCGATTGAACATCTGACTCATTGCCGGCAGCATCACGATGGACGTGAAGCCGACGAGGAAGAGCGTTGGGAGCGAGCCGAGCGCGATCGGCAGCGCGCGGCGCGGTCGCAGGACGCGATCGGGCAGCGCGGCGACACGAACGAGATCGGCGCGAACATCTTCCAGCGTCGGCAGTGTGGCATCCGACCATGTGTCGAGCATCGTGCGCGCCGACAGAGGCATGTGTCTGCGCGAAGCGACGGTCGATGTAAATCCCTGTCTGGCAACCGCCGACAGAAGCGCCACCGGACCGAGATCGGTCGAGGAAACCTGACGCGCCGCTCCGTCGAGACCCGGCGCAGGGAAGTCGAGCAGCACGAGACGGCCGTCGTCTCGAATCCAGATCCGATCGAGACGAAGTACGGGCATCGAGCCATCCTTCGCGGCCGCCGTCAATTCCGCCACCAGATCGAGCAGCCACGATTTGAGCGTCGTCCACTCCGCCGTTGGTCGCGTCACGAGCGGGTAACCATCCGGCGCTTCGAAGGCGTCCCACGCTTCGTTCGAGGAACGCCGTCCCGTCAGCCAGTGCAGACGGCCAGTACGTGAGACATCGCGCCGCACCGCGTCGATCGCGGGCGTCTGCGGCCGGGCCACGTGAATCCACACCTGGCGCCGCAGCACGGGATCGAAACCCATGATGAGGTCGCTGAGCTCGCTGCGAGTGTCCGAGAGTACCGTGAACGGACCGTATCGCGGTCCGTGAGACGACAGCGCCGTCGCGTCAACCGCAGGTGTCGAGGCTGCAGACGTTCTCGTTCGCACCGCCGTCGCCGACCGAGCGACCACTCGCGTCCCGCTCGCCAACTCGTGAAGTCCGATCCAGCCGTTGCGGCGACGGGCGGTGACGAACAGCCCGGCGACCATCGTCATTGTGATGAGGCCTTCGATGAGGTCGCGCGTGTCCTTGGCTTTGAGCGTGGACTTTTCGGAAAACCGGAGATCGCTCATGGGGCCGATCGGACCGACAGAGAAGACCAGCAGGCTGAACACGAGCCACGGAATGTGAAAGACGGCCGTGCGGCGCGCGACCTTCATCACCCATCCGGCTCCGCCGGGTGCCGACAGCCGCAATCCGAAGAGCCGCTTGCCGAGCGACGCGCCCCATCGCGTCTCGAGCACGAAGAAGTACGCGAGATTCAGCAGCCAGGTCCATGGGTGTGACGTGATAGCCGACTGTCCATCGATGACGAGGGGGGCGTTCGCGGCATTCCAGATCGTGACCGGTAGCGACAGCAGCACGATGTCCACCACGCCCGCGAGCAGCCGCAATCCGAAGGCCGCTGGTCTCTCGTCGAGGATCGAGAACGGGCGAAGCGACTCGGCGAGCGCCGTATAGGACGAGGGACGCTGTGCGGGATCTTTCGCGAGACAACGCAAGACGACTGCAGCGAGTCCCTGCGGAATCTCTTTCCGCAGCACACGTGGTGACTTCGGCGGCTCGTTGGTGACGCGGTCGACCAGCTCGCGCAGATCGCGCGCTTCGAACGGGGGCTGGCCCGTCAGCAGGTAATAGAGCGTGGCGCCAACGGCGTAGATGTCCGCACGCAGGTCGAGGGGCTCGCCACGCAGCTGTTCGGGCGCGGCAAACTGCGGCGTGCCTTCGAAGCCAGTGGCGAGCTGCTGATGAACGTCTCGCGCCAGAGTCGAGATCGACAGACCGAAGTCGCCGACCTTGACCGACCCGTCGTTGTCCACGAAGCAATTCGACGGCTTGATGTCACGGTGCAGGATGCCGGCGGCCTGCGCCGCATCGAGCCCGCCAATGATGTCGAGCACCGCAGACACCGCGACCGCCGGCGGCAGCGGCCCTTCGGCCGCGACGCGATCCTTCAGCGTGCCGCCCGGCAGCAGTTCCATCGAGATGACCGGAACGCCGCCGATCTCCTCGCTGCCGAAGATGTAAACGGTGTGCGGATGGCTGATCGACGCGGCGAGCTGGCCTTCGCGCAGAAACCGCGCGCGCTCGTCGGCGTCCTGCAGCCGGCTCCTCAACACTTTCAACGCGATGCGTCGTCCACTGTCGACGTGCTCGGCCTCGTGGACCTCGCCCATCCCGCCGCGGCCGAGCAGACGTCCGATGCGATACGGTCCCCACGACTGGCCGTCAGCGAGCTGCGATACCGCCGCGTGAGAGACGGCTGCGTCTCCACGCGAGATCACCGTCAGCGCATCGTCCAGCGTGGCGTGCGTGAGCGTTTCCGTCCCTGCAGCGAGCAGACACGCCGCGCAGAGACCCTCAGGTGCCTCGTCGCCCAGAGCTTTGCTGCACCGGGGACACAGCCGTGGCAGGTAGGTGACGTCTTCCATGCTGGGATCAGACAGAACCGCGTGACGAGGTTACGCGCCGAGCGCCCGCACGAGGTAGCGAATTTCGTCGTCCACGTCTTCAGGATCCGAGACGGTTTCGGCGATGTCCGTGCGGAGCGCCGTCTGGAACTTGCGGCGCAGACGGTGAACGGCGGTTTTCACCGCGCCCTCACTGGTCTCGAGCCGTGTCGCGATTGCCGCATAGCCTCCCGATGGATTGACGCCCAGCAAGCATGACTTGAGCTCATCGAATTCCGCCTCACGACCCTCCGCTTCCCACTCGCGTCGCAGTTCACCGAGGACGCGATCGATGACCGTCAGCGCCCAACGGCGTTCAAAAAGCGTTTCCGGCGTGGTGGATTCTGCAGGCTCGATGCGATAGCGTCCTTCGGCCTCATCGAAGGCGAGCGGCAAGAACGTCATGCCGCCGCCGCGCTTCTGCGTGCGGCGTCGAGCGGCATCGTTGGCGAGGAAGTGCTGGAGCGACGCCAGCAGGAAGGCCCGAAAGCGGCCGCGCTCCTGACGCAGATGCTCGAAATCTCTCCGCTCGAGCAGTGACGTGAAGAACCCTTGCGTGAGATCGCGGGCATCGTCTGCGCTCGTGCCGCGACGACGGACGTAGGCGTAGAGCGGATACCAGTAGGTTTCGCACAGCGTGGCCAGCGCCGCGCGGGCGGCGGACGAATCGTCGCTGCCGGCCGCGACGACCAGGCTCCACCGTGTGGTCTCGAACGGCACGCCGAATAGTAACCTCTGTAACCTTTGCTCCCCGGAACGATTCGACGTGTCGCTTTTACTTCAGAACAAATCGCTGTGCGCGCCGATTGGTGACGATCTCCGCCGTATAGAGGTTGCCCTTCGAGTCGGCGGCCATGTGATGCACGATGTCGAACTCGCCCGGCTTCGGACCGCGCATGCCGATCGTGCCGATCTGCGTCAGCGTCGCGCGATCGAAGATCGCCACCTGCATCGGACCCGAATCGACGACGTAGAGAAACTGCTGCTTCCGATCGGGCGAGAACGCGAATCCGGCCGGCACGGGTACGACGGTTCCTTGCTGGGCGAGACGCGCCTGCCGCACGAACCTGCCGGCGGTCGTGAAGCTCTGAATACGGTTGTTCGTGCGATCGGCCACGTAGACGACGCCATCACGTGACACCTTCACCGCATGCACCAGGCCGAACTGCGGCGGGCCATCCGGACCGCCTTGATTCGGCTGCGGCGTCGGCGGGTTCGGCGCCATCGCCGCGGGCGGCGCGTTGCCGAACGCGCTCCACATGCGCTTGAACTTGCCGCTGTTTGCATCGAAGACTGCGACGCGCTGATTGCCGTAGCCGTCGGCAACATAGAGCTCGTTCGTCTCCGTGTGCACGAACACGTCTGCGGGCTGGTGCACGTTGACCATGTCGGTGTTCCCGGTGCTTTGTCCGCGCTTGCCGATCTGCATCACCAGCTTTCCGGCGGTGGTGAACTTGAGGATCATGTCGTCGCCGCTACCAGGACCGGTCGGTTTGGGCCAGCCGCCATTGCCGCTGATCCACACGAAGTTCTTCGCATCGACAAAGATGCCGTGCTCGCGTTCCGGCCAGTCGTAGCCCTCACCTGGTCCACCCCAGCTCGAGAGCAGCTTGCCGGACGTGTCGAACTCGAGAACCGGAGGCGCGGCCTTCGCGCGTTGCGCCTCGGGTATTGAGCGCGGCCGATGCAGGACCCAGATGTGGTCGCGAGAATCAACCGAGATTGACGACACCTCGCCAAGGACCCAGTCGTTGGGAATGCTTGGCCACCGTGGATCGACCTGGAAGGTTGGAGCACGCAGAGAGCTCTGCGCCGAAAGGGACGCGGCGGCAAGTGCCAGTCCCAACACAACGACGACCCTGATGGTCACGGTCCGGCTTGTCATAGCGGCGAGATTCTACGTTGTCAGAAAGAACAACACCACGCAGGCGATCGCGAGACACACGATCGCAATCGTCATCGTCCTCAGCTGTTTCCGATGCTGCTCCTCCGAGAGCCGCAACTCTACGATGTTCTCCCACAGCGCGCGCTGCAGGAACGGCTCGGCCGTCATGCGGACTTCTTGGGTCTCGTCTCTTCCCGGGACGACGACTGGGGCGAGAAACCGATATCCGCGCTTCGGCACCGTCTCGACGTAGATCGAGTTCTCCGCTCGATCACCGAGCGCCTCCCGGACCTGCTTCACCGCGAAGTTCACGCCCTGTTCAAAATCGACGAACGTGTCGTTCGTCCATAGAGAGGCTTGGATCTCTTCGCGGGTGACCAGCCGGCCTGGCTGCGCGGTCAGCAGGCGAAGCAGCTTGAACGGCTGTGGCTGCAGGCGGATCTGTCGGCCGTTCTTGAGCAGACGTTCGGCGTCGAGATCGAGCTCGAAAGCTCCAAAGCGTACGACCGGTGGCCGGTTAGGGCTGTGCATAGGGGTGGCTTGCGCCCGCCTCGCCGAAGCCTGGTGCGAAGGCGCTGGCTCAGCCTATCACTGAGACACCCGGGCTCGTTCCTCAGACGTGGAGTCATCGTGTTGAGCCATCAACGGTTGTTGGCACATGGAGCCATCGGTTACGGCGCACCGTCCGCTCATGGCGATTTCCGCCGTCGGCCCGTATATTCGCGCAACCACGAGGAAGGAACGAACATGAATCTCCTCAAATCATTTGGCGTATTCGGGCTGGCTGCTGGACTTGTCCTGGCTGGCCACATCGCCACCGGGTCGGCGCAATCGAAGGGATTCGGCCTGGCGATTACGCCGGTCTCCGACGCGGCGTTGACTGCGCCCACACGCAACATCTACGGGAAGGTGCGATCGCTCTCCGGCCACGTGCTGACGCTCGAAGCCGAGGGCCGCGATATGACCCTCATCGTGGATGAGAATACGCAGGTGCTGGCGAGGGGCGCCGGTCGGGCCACCCGTCACGCCGGCGGCGGTCTGCCGATCACCGACCTCGTTCACGGCGGGGACATTGTCAGAGTGGAGTATCGTGAGTTAAACGGCGCTATGCGGGCCGTTGAAATTCAGATCAAAGGTCGCAATACCATCGCGCCCCGGTAACTCACCAAGCCGGGCGTCCTGAACTGGACTGGAGAAGATCGTATGAGGCTCTTGATCGCAGTCGTCCTGTTGCTTACTGCACCATGGCCAAGCTCGGCTCAACCGCTGGCGCCTGCCTCTCCGGTCGCCACGCTCAGCGCGGCCGAGATGGAGAAGTTCCTGCTCGACGGCCGCATCGTCAAGAAGAAGGAATCGTCCAAGGGCGTGACGAGCGCCTATCGCGTCACCTTGTCTGACGGCGCGCTGACGCACGATGCGCAGGTCCAGAACGTGGACATCGCGAAGCCGTATTTCGATGTGGGTCCAAAGAAGTCAGAGGTCAACTTCAAGGATTCGTACCGCTACAACGTCGCTGCGTATCGCCTCGCCGTGCTCCTCGGCCTCGACAACGTGCCGATGTCAGTCGAGCGCAATGTCGAGGGAAAGCCTGTAGCCATGACGTGGTGGCTCGACGGCGTCATGGACGATGGCGACCGCCGCAAGAAGAAGATCCCCCAGTCGAATCCGGCACGCGCCGCCGACTACTACAACGTCATGTTCGTGTTCGACGAGCTGATTCAGAACCGCGACCGGAACCAGGGGAACATCGTGTGGGCGTCGGACAGCAAGATGTGGTTGATCGATCACACGCGGGCGTTTCGATTGGGAAAAGACCTGCAGACTCCCGCGAGCCTCAACCGCGTCGAGCGGTCGCTGTTTGAGAAGATGCGCGCCCTCGACCGTCAGGCGTTCACCGACTCGGTGGGGAAAACGCTGACCAAAGACGAGATCGAAGCGTTGTTCGTTCGCCGCGACAAGCTCGTGCAGTTGTTCGAAGAGAAGATCAAGTCCCTCGGCGAGGACAAGATTCTCTACACGATTCGCTAAGAGCCAGGTCAAAGGGCAAACGTCAAAGGGCAGAGGTCAGGTACCTAGGTCCATGTCTACGTCTAGGTGTTTAGGTACAGGTACAGGGTGAAGGCGTAGGTCAGGCTGGAGGTGCGACGGTCAGCGCTTGACGCGAAGTAGCAAGATCTCCGACGCAAGCGTTACCTGCATGCCCGCAAGCGTCGCTACACGATCAGCGAATCCGCGCCGAATGCCACGATAGGTCCCCTTCAAAACATTCAGGAGCGCCGTCCGATCGAGTTCCCGCGTTTCTCGCACGACCGCGCGTTCGACGACCTGAAACAGCGGTCCATGCGCGTCCAGTACAGATTCTGCGCGTTCCCTCTCGAGACGAGTTCCCTGAACGAGTTCGCGCAATTCGATCAAATCGTCGGCTGCCGGAACCACGACAAGGTGAAATCCTCCAGTTCCTAAAATACGCGCAGCCTCTGTCGGGTTACGCCTGCCGTTAATGGACATCACCAGGTCGACGCGGTGATCGAGGAGTGGCAATCGTCGATCGGCATTGGCCACGATCCATGTCCGCCTCGGAAAGCGACGTGCCGCTCGATCGATGGCGATGGTCGAGAGGTCGATGCCGATGCCTGTGCGGGTCTCAGTCACCGCGTCTAATGCGTCGCCTGACCCGCATCCCAAGTCGACGATCACTGGAGCAGCACCAAGCTCCAGTGCTGATACGCGAGTAGCGATCGCTTCAATGAGCGTTCGGCCGACACCTGCGGCGAGTAACGACTCACGGGCGTCGACGGCGGACCTTGGATCTCCCGCTACCCGCGACCGGCGATCCTGTGGCTGAAGCAAGTTGACATAGCCGCTTCGGGCGATGTCGTACGAGTGTCCAGCACCGCAGATGAAAGTACGGTCGTGACGTGTGAGCGGCAGCGTGCATCCGCGAACACTGCAAGCCAAAGGCAAGTCAGCACCTGACACCTACACCTCAAACTTGTCCCTAGACCTGATTGCCTGACCTTTGCCTTTTGCCCTTTGACGTGACGTTAGTCTCCGCTGAGTCCACCCCACGGCGAGTTCATGTGATAGACCGCCGATGGCCCGATCATCTCGACGCGACGGATCTTGCCGTTCTCGATCAGAAACGCTTCGCTGACGAGAATGCTGCTCGGACGGTTGAATCCCGGATAGCTGTGCTTGGTGCCATCCGAGAGCACACCCGAGTTCACCGTGCCCTGATCGAAGACGACATGCGCCCAGACGACGCCGCGCTCGGCGTCGACGAGTGGATAACGCCGCTGGTGAATGTTCTGCACCACGTAGTAAAGGCCCATTTTGAACTGCGTGAGACAGTCGTACCAGAACGGACTGATGGCGCCGGGTGCGGCGTCAGCCGGCTTCGGCACGTTCGTGGTCGGCGAGCCGTTCTCG
>Ga0111538_10012267_pt1 | contig 11333 bp, 9 predicted proteins | sample SoiMethybrSBSTD1_FD_79669 | JGI IMG/M metagenome (GOLD analysis project Ga0111538, IMG submission 79669) | Bulk soil microbial communities from a Populus tree surrounding site in Tennessee, USA - Soil MetaG P. TD hybrid SBSTD1 (version 2)... | ecosystem: Environmental > Terrestrial > Soil > Tree... | reverse complement strand
GCAGGAGGTGCGGCGGGACGGGGCGGAGCGGCGGGCGGCGGAGCGGCGGGCGGAGGTGCAGGAGGCGCAGCGGGCGGCGTGGCCGATTCCGGGCCGTCGGATGTGGCTCGCGATGCCGACGCGGGAGTGCCGGATAGCACACCACCTGACGTGCAGATCGACACGCGCGACGCGTCGACCATCGATGCAGACGCTGGAGCACCCGATATCGGAAACCCCGATGCCGCGGACGCCGCGTGTCGTCAGGCGGCGGTGGTGCTGGGCGCAGCGGACAATTTCGCCGTGCTCGCTGGCTCCACCGTCACCAACACGGCTGCTACTTCGGTAACCGGGGATCTGGGCGTCAGCCCAGGAACCGCCGTGACGGGCTTCCCGCCAGGAATGATCACCGGAACACTGCACGCGGGCGATACAACTGCCGCCCAGGCCGAGGCTGACTTGACCACGGCCTACAACGATGCTGCGGGACGAACGCTCTGCGCGATCACGGTCGCCGGAAACCTGGGCGGACAAACCTTGACCCCTGGCCTCTACAAATCGACATCGTCGCTCGAAATCTCTTCAGGGGATCTCACGCTCGACGCTCAGGGCGATGCGACTGCGGTCTTCATCTTTCAGATGGCATCGACGTTGACGACCACGTCGGGCCGTCAAGTCATCCTGAGCGGGGGTGCCAAGTCGGCCAACGTGTTTTGGCAGGTGGGCAGCTCGGCAACCCTGGGTTCGACCTCGGTCCTCCAGGGAACGGTCATGGCCGATCAAGCCATCACCCTCACGATGGGCGCTACACTGAATGGGAGAGCGTTGGCCCGTGTCGCCGCGGTGACATTGGACATGAACACCATCGTGAAGCCGACGCCGTAAAAGAGGACAATCGTTCAAGCGAAGATGCCCCGCGGGATGGCGAGGTCGGCAACCGCCGTGCCCGCCATCCCATGCGGGGCCAGAAACTCACTCCACGGCTTGGTTGTGGCGACTAAGCGCGTTGGGAACGCTGGCCCTCTTGTTGCTCGTGCGTGGTGAGAAGGAGCTCGCCACGAGCGTGATCCATTCCGCACAAGAGACCGCGCAGAAGGTGGTCCACCTCACCGCGTCCAGGCGGGACGAATTTCCTCTGCCTTCGCGGCCAGGAGCTCTCGCTACTGTTGGGTCGCGACCGGGTTCGGACCGATCCAGCGGTCTTGCCGGCTGTAAGGGACATCCTTGGCTTCGTCGGGGGAGACCGTCGACTTGTCGGTTTTGATGTTCTTGGCCATCGTGATCATGAACACGGTCGAGCCGCCCTGACCGCCGACGATCACGGACCACCCGAGGAACATCATCCACATGCGGTACCAGCGTTGGCCGTATTTGGCGACGATGGCGGCCTCGTTGCGCTTCCAGTTCTCGTACCACTTGTGAATGGTGACCGAGTAGTGAACACCGCAGTTCTCGACGCGGTGGACTTCGAAGCCTGCGCGCTCGGCCTGTGAGACGACGAAGCCGAGAGGGCAGCTCGCGTCGGCGCCAGGGAAGATGTACTTGGCCATGAAGAGGCCCCAAACGAGGTCTTCGTACTGCCAGGCGCGGCGCAGGCCGGCGATCTGGAGGTAGAAGATGCCGTCGTCCTTCAGCATGCTCTTTACCTGAAGGAGGAACTTCTGGAAGTTTTTGATGCCGACGTGCTCGGCCATCTCGAGGCAGGTGATCTTGTCGTACTTTTCGTCGGGCAGGTTGCGGTAATCGTCGACCATCACACGGACCTTGTTGGCCACGCCATTGGTTTCGGCGCGTGCGAGGGCAAAGTCTGCCTGCTCTTGGGCGAGCGTGATGCCCGTGCTTTGCGTGCCGTACTTCTTGGCGGCGTGCACCAGCAACGTTCCCCATCCGCAACCGATGTCGAGATGCTTGTCGCCGGGTTTCATCTGCACGTATTGGCAGACGGTGTCGAGCTTGCGGATTTGCGCGTCCTCGAGCGACTCGTCCTTGTCCCGAAAAATGCCGCTGGTGTAGATCATCGTGTCGCCGAGGAACCAATGATAGAAGTCGTTTCCGCGGTTGTAGACGTGCGCGATGTCCCCGCGATCCGATTCGAGGCTGTGCGTCACGTTTTGCCCCAAAAATTCGCGAAAGTAGAATTTGATGTCACCCCAGGTGAAGGAAAAGCGAAAATACTTGTGACGTCCGAGTAGGACCTCGTAGACGTCTTGTTTGAAATCGAGCTTCTCGGCCATGTAGGCCTCGTACACGATCTCCATCGGTATCTTCTTGCCGCGCCATCGAGCAGCGTCGCGCTCGTTCCGCCAGGCGATCACGCCGTCCCAGGCGGCGGCGCCGGTGTCACGCGAATGTGAGCGGTAGATGAGAAGGAGCAGTGGGCAAAGGACGAGGACCACGGGGACGGCGACCCAGGCTCCGGCAAACCAGGCCCATCCGCCACCGGTCAAGAGCATCGACAACGTCGCTAGGATCGTGACGACGGCGAGCAGGGTGAGGACATTTTGCTCCATCACCCAGAAGATGAAGGGGAGGCCGTGGGTTCGACCGCGCTCGCTGTTTTCGGAGGCGCGGGTCGGTATGAGGCGGGGCTTCGGGGCCACCGAGGCGGTCGTCGTCGGATCGACCGCGAGGAGTTGCTTAGCTTCGGGTTGTGTCATGTAGGTTCTTCGTCGGCTCGTTCCACCGGCCTCGGGGTGACGGACGCTTGCAGACGTGTCCGCTTGTGAGGGTCCTCGGGAGGACGAGATCGAAGCCCCTTCATATCATTAGACGGGGCGGGACCAAGAGAGATCGCGAACCAGCAACCAAACTTCGGCGGTAGCGGTGGCACGGCCGGCCGCAATTATTCTCAATGCTCAAGCCATGCGAACGCGGTTTTCCGTTTCGCTGCGCGACCTTACTTCAGGGAAACCGGTCGAGCTTCCTTTGCGACGCACGGGCTGCGGGCGAGACCCTGAAGCCGGACCTGCGGGACCGATCGAGCGTAGGCAAAACCGCACCCGATCGGTCCACGAACGCCCGTTCCTACCTGCCTTCGACCGGCTGAATGACAATCTCCACCCTGCGATTGTTCGCTCGTCCTTCCGGGGAGCTGTTATCGGCAATCGGCCGACTCAACCCTACACCTTGTGCCCGGATCTGTTCCGCAGGAACACCGCGCGACACGAGGTAACTCACCACCGCTTGCGCGCGGCGCTCCGACAGCGTTTGGTTCGAGCTCTCTGAACCCTGCGAATCGGTATGTCCCTCGACCAGAATCTTGTGCTCGCCTTGGTCTTTGAGTGCTTCTGCTACGCGGGTCAGCTTTTCCTGGGCGGTTGGCAGGAGTGCGTCCTTGCCAGACGCGAACAAAACGCCGCCTGGCAACGTGATGACGGTGCCGCGGGGCTCCTGTTTGACCGTCCCCACGGACATTGCCAGCCGATCGACGGCGTCTTTTGCACGCTTGTCGGCCTCGGCATGCGCCGTTTTCTCAGCCGCGAGCTGCTCCTGTGCGCTCGCCAACTGCTGGCCGGTAGCAGTCAGCATCTTCCCCGTTGCAGCAAGTTGCCCCTTCGTTGCCTGCTTGGCGTCCGTTTCGGCCTGTTCCTTGATGGAAAGCGCCTGCTCGTTCCCGGCGTTGACTTCGGCGAGTTCGGCCTTTCTCAGCGCCAGATAGGCGAGATCTCGCGTTTTCTGATCGTTTGGAGCATCCATGAACGACTGTTCTGCCTTGTCCAGCGCGACCTTGGCCTCGTGAACCTGGTCGGGTTTGAATTGGGCGGCCACCCCTCCTTGGGCTTGCGCACGTTGGTAGGCCGAGCGAGCGTCCATTAGTTCCTGGGGAGCTTGGGTCGACGCACATCCGACAGCGCACACCCCCAGCACGATACCGACAACCAATGTGGTGCATTTCTGCAAAAACTTCATCGCATTCTCCATATCTTTTCGAAATGTTTCGAAACATTCGACCCAAGCTCGCTCGGGTCGACCCGAAGACAAAGTCAGCCTTCGAGCTCAGATCGGTGGAACAGGTCAACCCAGGCTGGCCAAGGGGCTAGGGTTTTGGGGCGCCGGTCCGAATCGCTCGGACATCGTCGAGCGCTTTTGCCGCCAGTGCTTTCGACTTTTCCGCTCGGGCTAGCGCGATCGAGAGCTCGGCGTCGGCCTCGGCTCGCGCGAGAACGTACTCAGCGCGTTGGTTGTCGTTGTCTCGAATCAGCGCCTTGCCGCGCTCGAGCTGCTCTTGGGCGAGCTTCAGATGAAGCGCCGCTTGCGGGACGTCTCGACTTCCCGTCTCCTCCGCCGCTCGGATGGCCGCCGACGATGATGCGGCTTTCGCATTCGGCGCCGGATGGCTCGCGCACCCGGACGCCCCTATCCCACCGGCGATTGCAAGCGCAACCGCCATCCGGTTGAGGACTGTTTTCATGATCTCTCTTTTCCGTTCGCCCCAGGTCGGCCCAATCGGTGAGTCGTCTTTACCCACAAGCGAGGCACGAGAGACGAACGCCACCAACCACGCAAGGGCCATGCCGCTAGGTCCAGCCCGTGCGGCGTTTAGCCGGTTTCGATCGCAGTCCTCGATGCATGATTGGCGTCATCGACGAAGTTTCCAAAAGCCTTGAAATTGCCTGAGCACGACTCCAACTATCGACGCGGCGAATGTTTGACCTTGCGTCGCGGGAATGATCGCATCGTGATCGCCCCACCATACGGCGATGGGCGGGAGCTCGGGGATCTGGTGCGCCCGCATGGCACCGCGAAGGAGTTCGCAACGAGCGTGATCCATTCCGCAGCATCATCGTCACCGCCGGGCTCGCCGAGATCGCGGCGGGGGCGATCGCCATGGGTCTCGGGGGTTATCAGCGCGGTGACCATCGCTGGCGCTTACATCGTTGGTGTGGGTTCATCCCGCAGGGTCCTTACATTGCCCTCCCAGCGAGAGCCATTTCGCGAGACGCGGATATCCGTACCGAGCGTGAAGAGTCGATAACCGCCATCTTACCGATTGACGCGTCGTAACGGACGCGCGAGACAATGCCGTCGGAACCTTCGTCCTCCGATGAATGTCCGCGATCGACGCCACAGGGGGGAACCGCCATGCCAACCATCGATAGTCCGGCCGAGCTCATTTGAGTGATGTTCCCTGACGAAGCCGACCACAGCGCGTTGGTCGATGCGTGGCTGGATGGCGCAGCCGGGCTCGAGCCGGCGCAACTGGTCGCCATCTTCGAGCGCGCGCTCTCGGCTCTCTGGCGGCGCGCCGAGGTTACGCTGGGCGAAGTCACCCTGACGGCCATCGTCGACCGCGTTCTTTACACTGCCGCGGAAACGCACCCCGTCCTCTCCACGTTGAAACTCGATAAAGCGGGCGTTTGCTTCGATGAGTTTCGCGAAGCGGGCGCCCAACAAGTCGATCTCACCGAGGCCGTCCATCTGGTCCTCGTGGAGTTCCTCACGGTGCTCGGCCACCTCACCGACGAGATCCTGTCCCCTGCGCTGCATGCAGAACTCGCGAAGATCACGCCTCTAGGGCCGGGCGCGATGCGAGGCAACGACGACGGTACCCAGGGACCCCGATCATGACGACGAAACGCACGATCCCGCGCATCGAAACTGGCGTCCGCAACCTTGATGCGGTTTTCGGGGGCGGGCTTCCGAAGGGCTCGGTGAGCGTGATCAGCGGCCCACCGGGCTCGGGCAAGACGATCCTCACGCAGCAGTTGTGCTTCCACGTCGCCTCGCCGAAGACGCGAATCCTCTATTTCAACACCCTGTCGGAACCGACCGCCAAGACACTGCGCTACCTGAGACAGTTCGCGTTCTTCGACGAAACGAAGCTTGCCGAGGACTTTCACTTCGTCGACCTCGGCGTGATCCTTCGCTCGAAAGGACTCGAGCAGACTTCGGCGCTCCTCATGGAGCGCATCAAGAAGGTCAAGCCGGGGATCGTCGTCATCGACAGCTTCAAGACCTTCGACGATTTGGCCAAATCGAAGGAGGAGCTGCGCAAGTTCGGCTACGAGGTGTTCGTGAACCTCATGGCCTGGGAAGCGACCGCCTTGCTGCTCGGCGAGTACGGCGCAACCGAGTACGTATCGAACCCTCTCTTCTCGGTCATCGACGGGCTCGTCACGCTCTCCCAGCGCGAATCCTCGGGCGAGCAGCAGCGGTTTCTCCAGGTCGTCAAGATGCGCGGCACGGAGCACAGCCGCGACGAGCATGCATTCGTCATCACCTCGAGCGGCATCGAGGTTTTCGCGCCGCGCGTGACGATCCACCGAGAACCCAACGGAGAAGAGCGCGAGCCTCGCTGCAAGACCGGTATCGAGAAGCTCGACGAGCTTCTCGCCGACGGTATCCCTCGTGGCTCCAGTCTTCTCATTGCCGGCGTGGCCGGGACGGGCAAGACGGTGATGTCGCTCGAGTTCATCTATCGAGGCGCACTGGCCGGCGAGAAAGGAATCCTCTTCTCCTTCGAGGAGACAGCGGAACGCCTGCTCGCCGCGGCAAAAGGCATGGGGTGGGATTTTCAGCGAGAAATCGAGCGGGGTATGATCGAGCTGGTGTTCATCCCTCAGCCGGAGATCATGGTGGAAGGGCACCTGCTCATGATGCGCGAGCGAGCCGCAGCGCTTTCCGCCAGGCGTATCGCGGTCGATTCTGTGTCCGTGTTCCTGCACAAGATCAAGGACCCTCAAATCGCTCGCGAGAAGATCTTTCAGCTCGCGACCATCGTGCAGAACACGGGGGCGGTCGGCTTCTTCGCGACCGACATCCCCTACGGCTCCAATCAGATCAGCCGATTCGGTGTCGAGGAAACCGTCGTCGACGGCGTCATTCTCCTCAGCTCCACGGAAGAGGGACTCGAGCGCCAGCGGTACATCGAGGTCTACAAGCTCCGCAATACCGCCCATCTCAAGGGCCGCCACAGCATGGTCATCGGGAAGGGAGGCATTCAGGTGTTTCCGCGCTACGCCGCAGACGTTGCGGAAGAAGCACCGCCGCGACCCCTCGGATTTGGCGAGCGTCTGCCGTCCGGCATTCCCGGGCTCGACCCGCTGCTCGGCGGCGGACTTCTCCCGAGGAGCGCCACGCTGCTCGTCGGTAGCCCGGGGATCGGCAAAAGTACCCTGGGACTTCAGTTCATCCTCGAGGGCGCAAGACGGAAAGAGCCGAGTCTGATCTTCACCCTCGAAGAGAGCCCCGAGCAGCTCGAGACCGCGGCGGGCGCGCTCGGCATGCCGCTTCGGAAATGGATCGAGAAAGGACTCATAGAGATCGTGTACCTCTCGCGTGGACACGTCCGATCGGCGCAGTTCCTGACGGTCCTCGGTGACAAGATTCGAACGCTGAAGGCGCGGCGTGTGCTGCTCGACGGCATACCGCATATCGAGCATCAAACCGCGGCGGGGAATGAACTGCGGCAGCTTCTGAGCAGCCTCGTCGCACGTTTCAAGCTCCTCGACGTTACCAGCTTGCTGACGGCCGAATCCCGAGCACTCACCTTCGGTCGCCAATTTACCGAAGGCGGTTTCTCTCCGGTCGCGGACAACCTTCTACTTCTGCGATACATGCCCATCGACGGTGAGCTCATCCCCGCGATCAGGATCGTGAAAACGCGAGGCAGTGCTCACGAAAGAGGTACTTATTCCTTTTCCCTCGGTGAGGGCGGCGGCCGCATCACGCCGACCCCGCTGAGGCGCAGCACCCGCCGCGCACGGCGAGCCCGGGGGAGCCCCGCGGGCAAGCCGTAACGAGCAGAGAAGCAACCCCGTCACTCTTAAAGAGTCCTGGTGGGAAATCTCGGGGCCAGGGCAACCGCGACCGCAAGCGCAAAGTCTGCGCGCAGAATGCAAACAAATAAGCGGCGGGACGCGGGCCAAAGCGCATTCGGTCCGCCATACTGGGACCCCGGCTCTGGCTTCACGATGGTCTGCAGGTTGCTCTGCTTTACGCTTGTCGGCCGCCTCATTGCGTGCCCCCCTCGAAGTCAGGTCGGAACCGGACGCTGAATGATGACCTTCGAAAAAATGGGACGAAGGACCTAGGGCTAAACAAACTGCCATGGCACGATCCTCCAATCCGCCCAGCGTCCCTTCCAAGGCGGACACCCGTATCCTGGTCGTTGACGACGAGACGAGCGGGCGACTGGCGTTAGTGCATATTCTCGAACAGGACGGGTACACGCTCGACAGCGCGGAGGACGGGTTCAGCGCTCTCCGCATCGCGGGCGAGCATCCTCCGGACCTCGTCATTACCGACCTCAGGATGCCGGGCATGGACGGCCTCGAGTTGCTCTCGAGGCTGAAGGAAGGAAACCGCGCTCTCCCGGTCGTCGTCGTGACCTCGCTAAGCGACGTGGAGTCCGCCGTCGCCGCCATGCGCGCGGGCGCCGACGAATACCTCGGTAAGCCCATCGACGCCGCTGCGCTCGAGGTGGTGGTCGAGCGAGCAATCGAGCGGCGCAACCAGCGCGTCGAAGCCGAGTCCATGCGCCGCCAGATCGTGGTGCAGCAGGAGCGGCTGAGGCGTCTTTACGACATCAGCAAGGAGCTAACGCGCTTCGATACCATTGCGCACACCGTACCCGAGGTTCTGGCCCGGCTGAGTGAGTCGGTTCCCCTGCGCACTGCGATCCTGATGGTAGAGCAACGAGCGGTCCCCGAGAACCGCACCCATGCCATCCTCTGGCATGCCGAGGAGGTGGAAGCGGCGCGACTGCACGAAGCGACAGCCCATGCGAAGACTGCCTATGCCTACCTCGTCCGCAAAAGCTCCTGGGTCGAGGAGGAGCCTGGCGTAAGCCGGCTTCCATCGACGCCTCCACCGCCGTCCGGCGGGCGCAAAAGCGGGTTCGTGCTTCTTCCGCTCGTCATCGAGCATCACCAGATCTTCGGCGCGCTGCAAGTCGAAGGCGCGGTCGGACTCGACGAGGCGGACCTGGCTTTTCTCAATGCCGTTGTCAACCAGCTTGCCATCGCCCTCGACCGAGCTGCCGCCATCGAAGCGAGACAAGAGGCGGCTCAAGCCGGCATACGCGCCGCGGAAGTCCTCGCCGACGCCAGTGCGACCCTTTTTTCCTCCTTGGGGTACGAAAAAACGATCGCCGCTGTTGTCCGCGCTGGTGTTCCTCCTCTTGGCGACATGTGCTTCCTCGATCTCGTCGCTGACGACCAGCGCCTTCGCCGCGTCGCGATCCAGCTGGCCGATCCCCAAGGGGAGCGCGCCGATCGGGCACAACCTCGTGAATCTGCCGCTCACCCTCGAAGTCCGCAGACCCAGGTGCTCCGGTCGGGCAAGTCGGTGCAGGTGTCCCGTTTCGATCCTCCATCGGACGACCCGGGGCGCCACGACCTCTTGGAAGAGCTCGACGGAAGGTCGATGATAGCTGTGCCCCTCGTCACACGCGAACGAAGTCTCGGCGTGCTCACGTTCGTTGCGACCGACGGCGAGCGTCAGCATTCGGCGAGCGACCTCGCGCTCGCGGAGGAGATCGGGCGTCGCGCCGCCATTGCCATCGACAACGCCGAGCTCTACGAACAAGCGCAGCGTGCCATTCGAGCGCGTCAAGACTTGTTGGCCATCGTTTCACACGATCTCAGAAACCCGCTCAATACCATCCTCATGGCGACGACGCTTCTCACGAACGCAGGTCCGACCGGGGAGTTCGCAACGCAAAAGAAACGGATCGATATCATCGAACGCTCCGTCCAGCGAATGCATCGTCTGCTCGGTGACCTTCTCGACATCGCAAGTCTCGAAGCGGGTCACCTGTCCGTGGAAGTGCAACGTTGTCCTGCTGCCGCTCTCGTCAGCGAGGCCGTCGAGCTAAACGAAGCTGCGGCGGCGCAAAAGCAGCTTCACCTCGAAGCGATCCTCTCCAGCAAGGACCTCCAAGTCGAATGCGATCGAGGTCGAGTCCTCCAAGTGTTCGGCAACCTCATCGGCAATGCCATCAAGTTTACGCCCAGTGCCGGGTCGATCAGGGTGGCTGCCGCATCTCGCGGCGAAGAAGCGCTGTTTTCCGTGGCGGATTCCGGACCAGGCATTGATAAGGAAGAACTTTCGCACGTCTTCGATCGGTTCTGGCGGGCGAAAAAGACAGCGCGCCTCGGGACGGGGCTCGGGCTGACCATCGCCAAGGCGCTCGTGGAGGCGCATGGTGGGCGAATCTGGGCGGAGAGTACCCTCGGAAAGGGCGCGACCTTCTACTTCACGTTGCCCGCGGTCGGGGGCAGCGCCGCACATCGATAAGGGAGCTTGGGTGGGGCGTTCGCGCGTCGCCCTATCAGCGCATCTTGTCCGCGGCGCGAAAGTAGTGCCGCGCGTACGCGACGAGCTGCTTGTCGGTAGGGTGGTCGACCGTCTCGACGCCGACGATCTTCGGAACGAGCGTGTGATGGCTCTTGTGCACATACTTGATGAATTCGAGCTTCGCCGCAGCGGGGCCCGTGACGAGGATCTCTTCCACTCCGTCCAGTGCATGGGCGACGTCGTGATAGAATCGCTCCGCATCCGCTGGATGGCTTCGCTCGGCCGTCATCTTCGGGTGCCGGTGAACGTGATGATGCGGGGCCTCGAAGGTGGAGGTGTCGAAACTCTCCGCGTTCAGGAGGAAAATCTTGGCTTCGTGGTGATCGATCCAAACGGCAGCGTGTCGAGTCGTCATGGCCCGACATTGAGCAAGACTCGCGCCGGGTTTCAAGCGGAAATTGGCCCGGTCTCCCCAAGAGAGACCGGGCGTACCGCTGCTCGTTGCCGGTGCAGATTCGGCGAGAAGCGCGAATTTGCCGAGCTGCTAGCTCCCTGAGTTCCCGGAGACGCGAAGGGTGAACGCAGAACCCGCGCCCGTGTGCATGCGTTGCGTTGCCCGGGCTCTCGGCGTCGCTTGACATGCGGACAAGAAGGTCCACAGCGCTGGGCGCGCGTCTTGCTCTGGTCTGAAGTGTTGAGGCGAGACGTTTTCGCGATGGGAGCCACCATGTACTATTTTCTATTGATTGTCGTCGGCGCAGTGGTCGGAGCGCTTGCCCGATTCATCGGTCCGGGAAAACAGCCGGCTCCGCTGCTAGGCTCCGTGCTCTGCGGCGCCGCTGGTTCGGCGATCGGGCAATATGTCGGTCGTCTGACTCACTTCTCCGAGGAAAGCGGATCAGCCGACTTCGTGACGGCCCTCGTGGGGGCGATTGTGCTCGTCGCCGTGTACCACGTGGTGACGCTCCGTCGCTTGACGCACTGACGAATCAATCAGCGGGGCGACCGCCGTGCTCATCGAGCCACGCCCGGATGGCGTCGCTGACGATCGTCTCGACCTTTCGGCCGGATCGCGCTGCTTCTTCCCCGAGCGCTTGTCGCAGGTCCTGCGCAAG
>Ga0111538_10012265_pt1 | contig 11334 bp, 10 predicted proteins | sample SoiMethybrSBSTD1_FD_79669 | JGI IMG/M metagenome (GOLD analysis project Ga0111538, IMG submission 79669) | Bulk soil microbial communities from a Populus tree surrounding site in Tennessee, USA - Soil MetaG P. TD hybrid SBSTD1 (version 2)... | ecosystem: Environmental > Terrestrial > Soil >... | reverse complement strand
GAGCACGGCGCCGATCCGGCACGCCGGCCACGCCTTTCCAGCCTCGCCGACGGGCTGATCCTGTCGAGGGTGCGACGCCGGTGGGGAGGCCGTCTGCGGGGTTGGGCGGTGCCCGGTGACCCGGCAACTCGGGAAGTTTCTGAATTCTTTGCCTCCGCGGGCGTGCCGATTTACGTTATGCCGGGCGTCGCCCCGGCCGTGGTGGCCCGGTGATTGCACCTCGTCTGCCGGAAAGGTGCGCCCATGCCCTCGATTCGTAGTATCGCGATCCTCACGCTTTTTCTCGGGGCCGTCGTGTCCGCGGCCCCTTCGGCGGACGCGCCACAGCCACCGCCGTCCAGCGAGAAGAAGCTCGATGACGCGACCATCGAGCGGATCCTCAAGATCCAGGAGGAGCAGGAGGTCGCCGTACGACTCGTCCTGCTCCCGGCGAGCGTCGAAGATCGCAAAGGCCGGTTCGTTCCCGGCCTGACCGCGAAGGATTTCAAGCTCCTCGACGAGCGCGTCCCGCAGGAGATCAAGTACTTCTCGGTCGAGAGCGACGAGCCCGTCGCGATCGCGTTCCTCCTCGACGTGTCCGGAAGCATGCGGCAGAGCGGCAAGCTCGACGCGGCGAAGGAGGCGGTCCGCCACTTCGTGGACGAGCTGCGGCCGCAGGATCGCTTCGCCCTGATCTGTTTCGCCGACGAGCAGGTGTCGTGGGTGACGGAGTTCACGTCGGACAGGAAGCGGTTCCTGGAGCGCCTCATGGTGCAGGAGGGATACGGCCAGACGGCGCTGAACGACGCGGTCGCCGCGACGCCCAAGCTCGTGGACGAGAGCACCACCGGTCGCAAGGCCATCGTGCTCATCACCGACGGCGTGGACAACGCGAGCCGCCTGACGGCGCAGCAGGCGATGGAGACCGCGCGCCGCATCGAGGTCCCGATCTACACCGTCGGGTTCACGACCCTCCCTTGGGAAGACGAGAAGCGCGCCCAGGACCTGGGGTTCAACATGGCCATCCTCCGGCTGTTCGCGGGCGAGACGGGCGGGGAGGTCTTCGTCGTCCGGGACCCCGACGAGATGAAGGAAGCCGTCGTCAAGATCTCCTCCGAGATGCGGCACCAGTACCTCATCGGGTACTCGCCGGGCCTCGATCGCTGGGATGGCCGGTTTCGAAACATCCAGCTCGTCGCGCGCAATGGCCGGTACGCCGTACGGACCCGTAAGGGGTACTACGCCAACCCCTGAGCGTTACGGCGGAACGTAAAAACGACACGCGCGTCCCGACTACATCCGCCCGTTTGCTCCGATACGTACCGCGAAAACCGACGGGTATTGTAAGTAGCCCGTTGTTTTCGTCATGGCACGTGCCTTGACTTCTTACGTTGTGGCAGCTCCGCCGCCACCCTGCCATTGCAGGGTGTACGGAGAGACGATACAGTCGCCCCGCCGTTCCGGAGGGGGGACGGGATCAGGAGCATAAACCGCATGCCTGGGCGACCAACTCGGCGCCGGCGGCGGCTGCGAAGGAGTCAGCACATGTTCAAGAGGATGGGATGGACGGTGGCGGGCGTCGCGGCGCTCGCGCTGGTGGCTTCGACGGGCTGCGTGAGCAAGAAGGTCTGGAAGCAGAACGTCGCCGAGACCGATACGCGCATGAAGGGCGTCGAGAGCGGCCTGGAGACCCAGGAGAAGCGAACGACCGACCTCGCTCGCGAGACGGACGGGCGGATCACCGAGGTCAAGGGCACGGCGGAAAAGGCCGTGGAGCTTGGCACCACCGCCCTGAGCAAGGCCGAGTCGGCCGAGAAGGCTGCGCGGGGCAAGGTCCTCTGGACGACGACGCTCTCCGACGATTCCGTGAAGTTCACCTTCGACGGCGAGAAGGTTCCGACCGAGGCGCAGGCGATCCTCGACGACCTCGCCAGCAAGGTGAAGGGCATGGACAAGGGCGTGTACCTCGAGATCGAGGGGCACACGGACAACATCGGTAGCGAGGACTACAACGAGCACCTGGGCGAGATGCGCGCCGAGGCGGTTCGTAACTACCTCGCCGAGAAGGCCGGGATCCCGCTCCACATCATGAACGTGATCTCCTTCGGCGAGTCCAAGCCGGTCGCGGAGAACAACACCCGCGAGGGCCGCTCGAAGAATCGCCGCGTGGTGGTGCGGGTCCTCGAGTAGCGCTGTTTCCGACGAATACCGGGCCGGCCCCCGGCGTCCATGACGCAGGGAGCCGGCCCTTCGTGTCTTCGGGGTTGCTACATTCCTTCCGGAGACCCTCCATGAAACGCTCCTTCCCCGATCTCCTGGCCGAGCGCGTTGTCCTCTTCGACGGCGCCATGGGCACCCGCCTGTACGACCTCGGCGTCTTCCTGAATCGCTGTTTCGACGAGCTCAACGTGTCGCAGGCCGATCTCGTCGAGAGCGTCCACCGCTCCTACGTGGCGGTGGGATGCGACGTCGTCGAGACCAACACGTTCGGCGCCAACCGGCTGAAGCTCGAGAAGCACGGTCTCGGCGACGAGGTTCGCGACATCAACCGGGCCGGGGCCGCGATCGCCCAGAAGGCGGCGGGAGACGCGCTGGTCGCGGGTGCCGTGGGACCACTCGGCGTGCGCATCGAGCCGTGGGGCCCGACGTCCGTGGACGAGGCGGCGGCCCTCTTCGCGGAGCAGGCGGAGGGGCTCGTCGAGGGCGGCGTGGACCTCTTCTCGGTGGAGACCTTCTACGATCTCGCTGAGGTCGAGGCGGCGGTGCTGGGGATCCGCCGCGTGAGCGACCTGCCCATCGTGGCCCAGATGACGCTCGAGGACGACGGCAACAGTCTGGAGGGCGTGGATCCCGAGACGTTCGGTGCGCGGCTCGCCGCGCTCCCCGTCCAGGCGGTCGGCGTGAATTGCTCGGTCGGACCCGCCGCGATGCTCGAGGCGGTGGAGCGGATGGCCCGGGTCGTCGATCTGCCGCTCGCGGCACAGCCCAACGCCGGCAAGCCCCGCGCCGTGGACAATCGCAACCTGTATCTATGCAGCCCCGAGTACATGGCGGTCTACGCGAAGCGCTTCGTCGAGGCCGGCGCGCGCATCGTCGGAGGATGTTGCGGGACGACGCCCGATCACCTCAAGGCGATCCGGCGAGCGATCCGCGCCGCGGCACCGGCCAAGCGCGCCTCGGTCGTCGTCTCCAAGGATGCTTCACCGGCCGCGAGCGAGATCGCCCCCGTCCCGGTCACCGAGCGCTCCCGCCTCGCCCGCTCGATCGCGGAAGGCCGCTTCGCGATCAGCGTCGAGATGCTCCCGCCGCGCGGGCACGAGCTCGACAAGACGCTCACCTCGGCCCGGCTCCTCCATGACGCGGGCATCGACGCCATCAACATCCCCGACGGCCCCCGCGCCACGGCGCGGATGAGCCCCATGGCGATGGCGGTGCGGCTCGAGCGCGAGATCGGGATCGAGACGATCATCCACTACTGCTGCCGCGACCGGAACCTCCTCGGCATGCAGTCGGATCTCTTGGGCGCGCACGCGCTGGGCCTGCGCAACGTCCTCATCATCACGGGCGACCCGCCGAAGCTCGGCGACTATCCCGACGCGACGGCCGTCTTCGACGTGGACAGCATCGGCCTGACCAACATGGTCACGCGCCTGAATCGCGGGTATGACGTCGGCGGGAACCCCATCGGCGCCCCGACGTCGTTCTACGTTTCCTGCGGCGTCAATCCCGGGTCCCCCGACCTCGACCGCGAGATCGCGCGGTTCGAGTGGAAGGTAGACGCGGGCGCGCAGCTCGCCGTCACGCAGCCGGTCTTCGACGTGGACGTCCTCCTTGCCTTCCTGGAGCGCGTGCGCCACGTTCGTATTCCGGTGATCGCAGGGGTCTGGCCCCTGGCGTCCTACCGTAACGCGGAGTTCATGAACAACGAAGTCCCCGGAGTCATCGTCCCGCAGCGCGTGCTCGACCGCATGCGCGGTGCGGATACCAAAGAGAAGGCCCGAAGCGAGGGGGTGGCGATCGCGCGCGAGTCGCTCGTCGCTCTCCTGCCCCACGTGCAGGGCGTCCAGATCTCGGCTCCCTTCGGCCGGGTCGCGACCGCTCTCGAGGTCGCGGAGGTCATCCCGTCCGAGCGGAGACAACCCACGAAGGAGAACGCGTCATGACTCGAAGCCCTCAAGCCCGCTTCCTGGCCACGCTCCTGATCTCCGCGGCCGCCTTCGGCTGCAAGAAGCACGCGGAGCAGCAAGAGCTCACCGGAACGCCGCCTCCGAGCCCGGAGGTGGGTCAGACCGCCGAGGCTCCGCCTCCGGCCGCACCAACGGCCCCGAAGCCCCACACGAAGGCGCCGTCCCAGCCGTCCTCCGGGCAAGCTTCGGCGCCGGCGCCCGCTCCGAGGTACGAGCCGGTCGTGAAGACTCTCGCCGCGGGGACCGAGCTCCAGGTGGCGCTCGACACGCCGGTCTCGAGCGCGACGAGCAAGGTGGGCGACTCGGTGCGCGCGCACCTCACTCAAGCGATCATCGTGGACGGGGCGACCGCGATCCCCGAGGGGTCGAGCGTCGTCGGCACGGTCACCGAGGCCGTCCCGGTCAAGAAGATCGGCGGAGCCGCGAGCGTGGGCGTGCGCTTCGACGCCGTCGAGCTCCCCGGCCAGACCGTCGTCATCGACGCCTCGATCCAGCAGAAGGCGAAGAGCGAGACCGCCAAGGACGCCGGGACGATCGCCGGTGCCACGGCCGCCGGCGCGATCCTCGGCCGCGTGCTCTCCAAGCACGACAAGACCAAGGGCACCATCATCGGCGGGGTCATCGGAGGCGCGGCCGGCACCGGAGCTGCCGTCGCGACCAAGGGGAAAGACGTCGAGATCGCGGCGGGCACCCCCTTCGTCCTGAAGCTCGAAGACGCCACCAACGTGACCGTCCAACGCTGAGGTCTTTCCGTCCCCGACCGGGGACAGCCAGGGGAGAAGGGCCGGGCGATCCGGCCCTTTTTCTTTTCCGGCTCCGTGGCACGCCGGTTGAACTCCTCCGGAGCGCCGCACGCGGCGGCAGGAGGCAGCTTGCGATGAAAAGGACACTCTCGATCGTGGCCCTGGCCGCCGGCATCCTCGCCATGGGCTCGGTTCAGGCGGCGCCCGGCACCGACAGCGCCTTCAACTTCCGGATGGGCGGCTTCTTCCCGTCCGGAGGCGGCGACTTCTGGGAGGCCAACGAGGCAGCCTTCACGCTCGATCACAGCGACTTCGACGGGTTCACCGCCGGCGCGTCCTACGTCGCGGGGCTCAACAACTACGTCGAGTTCGGATTGGGGGCCGACTTCTACTACGAGGCCGTGCGGTCGGCCGATCGCAACTTCGAGGACCAGTTCGGAAACCCGATCCTCCACGACACGCGCCTGTCGATGATCCCCATGTACGTCGATCTCAAGCTCCTTCCGGCCGGTCGCTACAAGCGCACGGGCGCCGGCGGCCAGCGCTTCGTCCGCCGGCCCGTTCCCTACATCGGCGGCGGCATCGGGATGAACTACTGGGAGTACGAGGAGGAGGGGGACTTCGTCGCCTCCGATCTCTCCATCGTCTACGACCGCTTGAAGACGTCCGACCTCGCCTTCGAACAGCACGTCATGGCCGGCATCGAGTTTCCGGTCTCGCCGCAGTGGTACATCACCCTCGAGGCCCGCCACTCGTGGGCCGAGGACACGCCGGGCGGCCCGTTCTCGACCATCAATCCCGGAGAGCTCGATCTCGGTGGAACCTCCGTCTTCGTCGGAGGCTCGATCCGCTTCTAGCGGATGGGACCGGCCTGGGGGAGGGGCTCGCCCAGCAAGGTCGCGACCTTGCGCGTGAGCATCTCCCCCATGTTCATCCCCTTGATGACGACATCGTCCACGCCGAGCGCCTGAAGGCGCGCCCAACCGTCGCCGTACATCTCGGACTCGTCCTGCGCGGTGAAGAGCAGCACGGGGCACGTCTTCCCCGGCGCTTCGCGCAGGAGGGCCAGGCCGTCCTCGCCTCCCTTGAGCGCGAGGTCCAGGAGCAACAGGTCGATCCCGCCCCGCATCAGCTCCGTCCGCGCCTCGCCGACCGAGCGCGCCGTCTTCACCTCGTACTTGCCCGACAGCGCGTCGCGCGCGATCTCGACGAAGTACTCGAGGTCCTCGACCAGGAGCAGCGTCGGGCGGCGCAAATCCAAGCCCGCCGCGTGTCCTTCGGGCGTGAAGTGCAGGCCGCACCGCGGACAGCACACCTCGGTGGGGGCGACCGGCGGGGGAGGAGGCGGCGCAGCCACCGCCTTCTTCTTCTTCACCGGAAGCTGAAGCGGCACCGGCGTTCCGCAGGCCTGGCAGGGCACCGACCCACCGCCCTCGGGGATCCGCGTCTCGTCCACGAGGTATCCCTTGCGGCAGGACGGGCAGCGAACCTCGATCTTCACCGGTGCGCCTCGACGGTGCCCACGAAGTACGGCATCGGATCGACGGGATGGTTCGCGAGCCGGATCTCGAAGTGACAGTGCTCGGTCGTCGCGTTCCCGGTGCGTCCGACGAGGGCGATCGTGTCGCCGCGTTTCACCGCGTCACCCGGCTTGACGAGCGTCTTCCGCGCATGACCGTAGAGCGATTGCACGCCGTCCCCGTGATCGAGCACCACCATCGACCCGTACCCGCCGCGCGTGACTCCCGCGAAGGCGACGACACCGTCGCGCGCCGCGAGGATCGCTTGACCCGCGCTTCCACGGATGTCCACGCCGGCGTGCTTGTGCGTGCGGCGCTGCTCGCCGAACGGCCGCATGAGCGCGCCTTCGGCGACGGGCCACAGGAACGCGTCGACCGTGATCGGCGGCAGCGCCGGCTTCGAACGCCGCAGAGGGGCGGGGTAGGGCTCGACCTCCAGGGTCATCCGTGCGCCGGGAATGAACACCGGCGTCCCGATGTCCACCTTCGTCGGGTCCGCGATGCCGTTCGCCGCGAGGACCACGTCCAAAGGCACGTCGTAGGCGTACGCGATCCTCCACAGCGTCTGCCCGGGCTGGATGACGTGGATGACACCGTCCGCGGGCTCCTGGGCGTTCGTCTCGGCAGCCTCCGGCTCGGGAGATGGAGACGGCGCGGGCGGAGGCGCGGGCCTCCCGAGCTCCTTGGCCGGGGCCTCGGGAACGGTCGTGGGAGGCGGTGCCAAGGCCCCCGCGCATCCGGATGTCAGCAGGAACACGACCACCGAGGCGGCCCGGGTTTGTCGGGGAGGCATCGCCCGAAGTTTAGGTCCCGGCCGGACCCGAGACAACGACAAAGCCGGGGTCGTCTGCGCCCTTGAAAACTGTGGGCTAGAATCCATCGTTCCTTCGCACGGAGGTCCGGCATGCGCTTCTGTTCACGTACGTTTCTTGCGGCTTTCGCGGTCGCCCTCCTCGCCTTCGCCTGCCACGCGCAGTCCGCACCGACCGCACCGGCTGCACCCACGGCACCACCGAACTTCGTGAAGGTGCCGCCGATCCAGTTCTCGGAGCCGTTCCCTCCGGCGAAGTTCGCGAACCTCAACACGAGCCCGGGCCAGCCGGCCACCGTGGATCTCCTGACGTATCTCGGCAAGAAGCCGATCGTCTTCGTGTACTGGATGGCCGGTAACCCCCGCGCCGAGAAGATCCTCCAGGACACCGCCGCCGTCGTGGACGCCGCGGGGAAGGACAAGGTCGCGCTGCTGGCCGTCGCGTCGCCGGTGTACGGCTCGACCGACGTGACCCCGATCAAGACGCGCTCGCAGGCGCTCAAACTGACCATGCCCGTCCTCTACGACGAGGGCTTCCGCATCCTCCAGCAGCTCGAGGTACACGCGGTGCCGAACATCTCGATCGTGGACGGCACCGGCCGCCTGCGTCTTGCGAACGGCAGCGCGCTCAAGCAGACGCTCGAGTACAAGCTCGACCTCGAGACCGCGATCACGCGCCTCGCGACCACGGGCAAGATCGGCACGTACGGCCCGCTCCCGCAGTACTACCCGGTGAACGAGCTCGTCGGCCAGAAGTGCCCCGACTTCTCGGCGCCCACCCTGACCGATCCCACCACCAAGCCGTTCTCGTCGATGCTCCAGCCCGACAAGCTGAACGTGCTCGTCTTCTGGTCGGTCGATTGCCCGCACTGCAAGGCCGCGATGCCGAAGCTCAACGAGTGGCTCAAGGACCACCCGGAGGGGATGAACGTCATCACCGCGGCGCGCGTGACGGACGACGCGACGCAGAAGCGCACGGCCGAGTACTGCCGCCTCTCCGGCTTCGTCTTCCCGACGCTGGTGGACAAGGACCTGGAGATTGCCGGGCGCTACAACGTCATCTCGACGCCGACGATCGTGATCATCCGTCCCGACGGCGTGATCGACTCCGCGCTGACGTCGGGGGAGATCGACATCGGTCTCGCGCTCCAAGCGCGGAAGCAGCAGCTCCTCAAGGGCGGGGCGAAGAGCTAGTTTCGCGCTTGGTCGGCGATGTCGGTCAGGTCGCCAATCGTTCCCGGGCGGTCGAGCTGCCGCCGTCGATCGATGAGGACACTCGCCAAGCCCGCCGCGCGAGCACCGGCCTCATCGAGCTCGGGAACGTCGCCGACGTGCAACGTCGTCTCGGGGTCTCCTTCGAGTCGCGCGACCGCACGCAGGAAGATCTCGGGCGCGGGCTTCTCGACGCCTTCGAGACCCGAAACGACCATCGCATCGAAGTAACGAGCTAGGCCAAGATCCTCCAAGAGTCCCGGCAGACGCGAGTCCCAATTCGAGACGACGCCCAGGCGCACGCCCATCGAGCGCAGCTCGTCGAGCGCGGGCACGACGTCGGGGAAGACGACCCACGCGTGTGGATCGCGGAAGGCGTCGCGGAGTGGCTCCAGGGCGTTTCTTGGCAAGTTGGCGGGGAATGGACCACCGGGTGTGTGCTGCAGCGCGCGCTCCACGAAGTGGAGCCAGTACTGCGCTTCACCGCCGGGGTACGTGCTGTAACGATCCTTGCCGGGCGTGTGGGTGCGGTTGAACTCGGCCCAACCGGCGCGAAGGCCGCGATCGAGGTCCGCGGCCGGGAGGTCGACGCTGAGAGTTCTCAGCACGCGCGCGTACACCGCCCCGAAGGACTCACGCGGGCCGATGAGCGTGTCGCCGGCATCGAAGAGGATGACGGGGTAGCGCAGGACCTGTTGCACGGGCACGCATCGTAATACCCTGTCGGCATGTCCACCCCCATCTTCAAGGTCGATTCGTTCGCCGAGGAGCCGTTCTCGGGGAATCCCGCGGGCGTTTGCCTGCTCGAAAGCGCGCAGCCGGAAGAGTGGATGCAGAAGATCGCCGCCGAGATGAATGTCGCGGAGACGGCGTTCCTGGTGCCCCGGGCCGATGGATTCGACCTGCGCTGGTTCACGCCGACGGTCGAGGTCGATCTGTGCGGGCACGCGACGCTCGCGTCGGCGCACGTGCTGTGGGAGACGGACCGGCTCACGTCGAGCGCGATCGCGCGCTTCTGGACGAAGAGCGGGGAGCTGACCTGCCGGAAGGAGGACGCGGGGATCGTCATGGACTTTCCCGCGGAGGTGGTGTCGGCCGCTCCTCCGCCTCCGGGACTGGAGGCGGGACTCGGCGTTCCGTTTTCCTTCTGTGGTCGCAATCGGATGGACTACCTGGTCGAGGTCGCCGACGAAGCGACCGTGCGCCGCGTGGAGCCCGACCTGCGGGCGCTGATGAAGTACCCGGTGCGCGGGGTCATCGTCACGGCGCGCGCGTCGAGCTCGGGGATCGATTTCGTGTCGCGCTTTTTCGCGCCGGCGGCGGGCGTCGATGAAGATCCCGTCACGGGTTCGGCCCATTGCGCGCTCGCGCCCTACTGGGGCGCGAAGCTCGGGAAGACCGAGATGCTCGGCTATCAAGCATCCAAGCGCGGCGGACGCGTCGGCGTGCGGTTGGTCGGGGGGCGCGTTCAGCTCGTGGGCCGCGCGGTGACGGTGCTTCGCGGAGAGCTCGCCGTCTAAGGTAGCGGCGTGTCAGGCACCGCTTCCGCATTGGCGGAAACGGTGCCTGACACCGATTCACTGTGCGGCGGGCTTCGTCGCTGCGGCGGCCGCGGCGGCGCCGCCACCCGGCTTCTTCGGGATCGTGATGTCGAGCGTCGTGACCTTCCCGAGCGTGTCGAGCGGCTTCGGGAAGTCCTTCGCGCGGCCCACGATGAGGACCGACAGGTCGTCGGGCTTGACGTACTTCTGCGCGACCCGGGTCACGTCGTCCTTCGTGACCTTCTCGATGTTCGCCCGATAGCGGTCGAGGTAGTCCTCGGGCAGGCCGTAGTAGGCGTACGTCATCTGCTGGGCGAGGATCCCCGCCTTCGAGTCGTAGTTGAAGACGAACGAGTTGAGGATGGACTCCTTCGCGCGCTTCATCTCGTCGTCGGTCGGCGGGCTCGTGATAATGCCGCGGACCTGCTCGCGAAGGGCGGCGATGGCGTCGTAGACCGACTCCGACTTCGTCTGCATCGTGAGGCGCATGAGGCCGGGGCGGTCGAACGCCGCGCCCAAGCCGCCGCCCACGCTGTAGGCGAGGCCCTTCTTCGTGCGGATCTCGTTGACGAGGCGCCCGGAGAACCCACCCCCGAGGACCTCGTTCATGACGACGGCCGCGAAGTAGTCGGGGTTCTTCTGCTCGATCCCGAGGTGCGCCATCGAGATGTTCGCCTGCGTGACGTCGGGCTTCTCGATGAAGAACACGCCCGGGTTCGCGGTCTTGCGGTAGGACACCGGCGGGGTCGGGGGCGTGCTCCCCTTCGCCCACGATCCGAACGCGTCCTCGATCGTCTTGCGCATCGCCTTGGAATCGAAGTCGCCGATGACGCCCACCATCATCGCGTTGGGCACGTACCACGCCTTGTGCCAGGCGACGAGGTCCTCCCTCGTGATCGCGCCGATCGTCGTGTACTCCTCGAGGGAGATGATCGGCGAGTCGGCGCCGTAGGCGAGGCGCGTGATCTCGCGGTTGGTGATGCCGCCGACGTTGTCGTTGCGGCGGGAGATCGACGAGTTCGCCTGGATCTTCGCGAGGTCGAGCTTGTCCTGCGCGAACGCGGGGTTCTTCAGCATGTCCACGAAGACCTTGAACACCGCGTCGAAGTCCTGCTTGAGCGCGTTCATCCCGGCGTTTCCGGAGTCGCCGCCGATGCCGGAGCTGACGAAGGCGGCGCGGGCCTCGAGGTACTCGTCCATCTGATCGCCGGTCATGGACGTCGTTCCACCGGTGCGCATGACGAGCCCGGTCTGGCGCGCGAGGCCGACCTTGTCCTGAGGCTCCCAGTACCCGCCGGTCTTGATCCGCATGTTGACGTTGATGACGGGGAGCTCGTGGTC
>Ga0111538_10012264_pt1 | contig 11334 bp, 12 predicted proteins | sample SoiMethybrSBSTD1_FD_79669 | JGI IMG/M metagenome (GOLD analysis project Ga0111538, IMG submission 79669) | Bulk soil microbial communities from a Populus tree surrounding site in Tennessee, USA - Soil MetaG P. TD hybrid SBSTD1 (version 2)... | ecosystem: Environmental > Terrestrial > Soil >... | reverse complement strand
CGCATCCCCATCGTGCGCACGATCCGCCAGCCTCCCGAGAGTGTTCCGAGTCCCATTGCCGCATGACAGGCCAGGATCACCCAGAGCGGCACGTGCGGCGCCGCACCGCCCTGCGCGCTCAGGTGTCCCGTCGCCAGCAGCGCCGCGACGATGATTCCGGCGGTCTTCTGGGCGTCGTTGCCGCCGTGGCCGATCGAGTAAAGCCCGGCCGACACCAGCTGGAAGCGGCGAAAGTAGCGATCGATCGAGCTCGGCGCGCGGCCCCCGAACAACGTCATGACGGTGCGCATCAGGAAGGCGCCGAGCAGCATTCCCATCATCGGCGCGAGCACGATGAAGACGCCGGTCTTGATGAAGAGCTGGCTGTCGAGCGCGCCGAAACCGGCCTTTACGATCGCCGCACCGGCCAGGCCGCCGAGCAGCGCGTGCGAGGACGAGGTCGGCAGCGCAAACCACCAGGTCAACAGATCCCACAGGATCGCGCCGACCAGGCCCGCACCGACCAGGGTCAACGAAGCCGCGGACGGATCGACGCCCTTGGCGATGTTGCCGGCGACTTTGGCCTCGAAAAACAGGAACGCGACGAAATTGAAAAAAGCCGCCCACAGCACCGCGAAGCGCGGGCCGAGCACGCGCGTCGACACCACGGTGGCGATCGAGTTGGCGGCGTCGTGGAAGCCATTGATGAAGTCGAACACCAACGCCAGGACGATGATTGCAATCAGGGCTTCCATGGCGCGCTACGTTCACGCGTACTCGAGCACGATGCCTTCGAGAATGTTGGCGACGTCTTCGCAGCGATCGGTCGCCATCTCGAGATTCTCGATGATGTCGCGCCACTTCAAGACCGCGAGCGCGTCGTAACCGCCGTCGAACAGCGTCGCGAGCGCGCGGCGGAATTTGCGGTCGCCTTCGTTTTCCAGCCGATTGATCTCGACGCACAGGTCGAGCATTTCCTTCGGGCGCTTGACCTGCGGCAACAGGCGGATCGCCTTATCGATCGCCTCCGTCGCCCGCAACAGCACTTCCCCGAGCTCCAGGACGAAATCGGGGCACTCCTCGATCTTGTAGAGCGCGACGCGCTCGGCGACCGCTTCCGTCAGATCGAGCACGTCGTCGAGGCAAGTGATCAGCGAATGGATGTCTGCCCGATCGATCGGAGTTATCCACTGCTTGTGCAGGCGCGCGATCGTGTCGTGGGTGATCTTGTCGCCTGCGTGTTCCGCGTCGTGCACCTCGCTCGCGAGGTCGACCGCCCGCTTCGGATTGCGCAGAAGCTCGAGCAGAAGCGTCGCCGCCTGGACGATGCACGAGGCGTGCTCCTCGAAAGCCTTGTAGAACGCGCGATCGCTCCTGCTGGCGCCAATACCGAGCATCGCGGCGCGGCGGAGACTAGTGACGCTAGCCGGTCAGGGAAACCCATTTCGTCACTGAAACGACACACACTCACGCAATGGCCGTTAATCGCCCTTGGAAGGGGAATGCGGCACGGGGCGCTACAGTCGGAACGGAATCCGCCGGCAGCACGCCGTTCGGATCGGGCGACCTTGACCCCCCAGTGCCGCGCTCACATAGGTTCGCTGGCCTTGCCGACCCTCGACGCCGAAACGCTCAGACGCGCGCTCCCGTACCCGCTCGAACGCACGAACTTCGAGGGTCTCGGCGCGCGCTACGAAGGCAAGGTCCGCGACAACTATTCGTGCCCGGATGGACGCCGCGTGATCGTCGCGACCGATCGGATCAGCGCCTTCGATCGCATCCTCGGTACCTTGCCGCTGAAGGGCCAGCTCTTGAATCACGTCTCGGCCTTTTGGTTCGAGCGCACCCGGGACGTCGCGCCCAATCACCTGCTCGCCGTGCCGGATCCGAACGTGCAGATCGTCCGCGAGTGCACACCGCTGCCGGTCGAGATGGTGGTGCGCGGCTATCTCACGGGTACGACGTCGACCAGCATCTGGATGCATTACGCGCGCGGTGTGCGCGAGTTCTGCGGACACCGGCTGCCCGACGGACTGCGCCAGCACCAGCGCCTGGCAGAGCCGATCCTGACGCCGAGCACCAAGGCCGCGCACGGCGGCCACGACGTCTCGGCGTCACGCGCGGAAATCCTCGAGCTCACGGGCATGCCGGCGTCGGACTTCGATCGCGCCGCCGAGCTGGCAATGGCCCTTTTTGCGGCCGGCCAGCGCTGGTGCAAGGAGCGTGGCCTTATCCTGGTCGACACCAAGTACGAATTTGGCACCAATAGCGACGGCCAAGTCGTGCTGATCGACGAGATTCACACGCCGGATTCGTCGCGCTACTGGTTCATGGACACTTACGAAGAGCGGTTTCAAAGCGGCAAAGACCCCGAGAGCTTCGACAAGGAATACGTGCGGCGCTGGCTGTTTGCGCAAGGTTTCTCGGGCGACGGACCGATCCCCGCGATCCCCGACCAGGTGCGGATCGAAGCCATGCTGCGCTACGCCGAGGCGGTGGAACGCATCACGGGTCGAGCCTTCGTACCCGATCTCGAGCCCGACCCGATCGCCCGCATCAAGCGCAATCTGGGCATCGGCTGAAGGCACCCTCCAACCGAAAGCGCGAAGATGAAAGCAACGGTATACGTCAGGCTGAAGAGCGAAGTGCTCGATCCGCAGGGCCGCGCGGTGCAAAAGGCGCTCGATACGCTCGGCGTGAGCGGCGTCAAGGACGTGCGCATCGGCAAGCTGATCGAGATCGAGCTCGACGCAGCGTCGCCGCGCGGAAGCGAGCTCGATGCCCAGTTGCGCAAGATGTGCGACGAGCTTTTGGCGAACCCCGTGATCGAAGATTACGAGATCGAGCTATCTTGATCGGCTGCGCCGGATCGCGACCACGAGGTGTTCCCACACGCGCACGCGGCGTGCTTCGGCCGCGGGCCAGTAGCGCCGGGCCCAGTCGCGCGCGGTGTCGTCGCTCTCCACGTCCATACCCAGCCGGTCGAGCAACGCTTCGAGCTCATCAGAGCCGATCTCGGCGTGGACCGGTTCGCCCACCACGTGTGACAACCGCCGGGCGATGGCCTTGAACGGCGGTGAAGCGTAGTCGGGCGCGATGTAGGTCATCGCAAGCACGCTTGCCGGTGCGCTGAGCGCCGCGATCGCCCGCAGGGTGGCTTCGACCGCAGGGCGGCTCAGATACATCGCGACCCCCTCCCATATCCACGCGCTCGCTTCTGCCGGATCGAAGCCGGCTCCGACCAGGGCTCGGTCGATCGCGTCGCGCTCGAAGTCGATCGCGACGAAGCTCACACGCTCTGCGAGCGGCGCGAGCCCTCCCACGCGCTCACGTTTGAAGGCGCCCGTCGACGGGTGATCGAGCTCGAAAACCGTCACCGCCTCGAGCTCCGGCATGCGCCAGGCACGTGCATCGAGCCCGGCACCGAGCAGCACGAGCTGGCGGATCCCGTGGCCCACCGCGCGCCGGACGACCTCGTCGATGGCGGCGCTGCGCAGCGGCACGTCGAAGCTCAAACCGAGCGAAAGCGCCCCGAGCGCCCGATGCAGGAGCCGTGGCCCGAACGGCGCGCGTCCCGCCCAGCGCACCACCCGTCCGACGCCATCCGGCAGCAATTGCGCCGCCAGAGGATCGTCGATCACCGCGAGCGCAGGGGGCGCTTCCGTGTAAATCGCGCGCAGAGCGGCCACCCATTCGCTGGTTCTGCTGGGTCGACCGTCACGCATCGTGTGGCAAGCTACCACCGGTTGTCGCCCACGTTACGCCCACGCAGCGTCGCACCCGGAATCGAGGTATTCCCCGCGCGCACGCCGACCTTGCCGCCCGCGACGCACACCAACAGCTACGCGCTCGGCACGCGCGAGCTCGTGCTGGTCGAGCCGGCGACGCCGTACGCCGACGAGCAGCGCGCCTGGCTCGACTGGGCGCGTGGCCAGACGGCACAGGGACGGCGCGTGCTCGCGATCATCGCGACCCACCACCACGGCGATCACGTCGGCGGTGCCGCCGTGCTCGCGCGCGAGCTCGACCTGCCGCTGTGGGCGCACCGCGCGACCCAGGAGCGCTTGCCCGAAGTGCCGTTTCAGCGCCTGCTCGAGGACGGCGAGCGGATCCGGCTCGCCGGACCCGAGCCACGAGAATTCGTCGTGCTGCACACGCCCGGCCACGCCCCGGGCCACATTTGCCTGCACGACGCGGCGTCCGGCGCCGTGATCGTCGGCGACATGGTCGCCAGCGTCGGAACGATCCTGATCGAGCCGACCGACGGCGACATGAGGCTCTACCTCGAGCAGCTGGCACGCCTGTCCGCCCTGAACGCGACCGTCGCGCTTCCGGCCCACGGCGATCCGATCGAAAGCCCGTCGCGGCTCTTCGATCACTACATCGCGCACCGGACGATGCGCGAGACCAAGATCCTGAATGCGCTGCGCGCCCGTGGCGCCGATGGGGCAGTTCCGGACGACTTGGTCCCGATTGCCTACGACGACACGCCCCCGGCGATCTGGGGCCTCGCGCGGCTGAGCCTCGAGGCCCACTTGATCAAGCTGGCGCGGGACGGCCTGGCGCAAAACGCCGGCGACCGCTACATGGCAAGGTGATGCCGGAACGCGACTCCTTCGATCGAGCCTTCGTCGCATTCAGCTATCTGCTCGATCGCCGCGGCAACGAGCTGGTCGAGCCGCTGACGGACCCGGCGGTTGGGGCCGTCGAGCTGGTCCAGCGCCTGTCCACCGGCGAGCGGCCCGCGCGCGCCCACGTCTTGGCAGCCGAGCTCGGCCGTGTAGCCAGCGCCCTCGAGCGGCGTCGGTTAGGGTGAACCAGTGACGACATTGAGCAAGGGTCGGCTCGTGCCCCAGAATAGCTTCACGGCGCCGCCCGAGCGTATCGCCCTTCCTGGTGCCCGAGCATCGCGAGGCCGCGTAGTCGCCGCCAAAGTGCTCGACGCAGAAGAACGCGCGCGGGTGATCGTGGCCGAAGCAGAGCGGCGCGCCGCCGCGCTGGTCGAAGCCGCCCGCAGCGAGTCGGCGGACGTGCGCCTGCGTTCGGTCGCCGAAGGACGGGCGGAAGGCGTCGCGGCGGTCGCCGCGCGTGCGCTCGCCCTCGCGGAACGCGAAAACAGCTTCGACGAGCGGAACCTCGAGCGTAGCGTGGCGCTCGCGCGCGTGCTCGCGGAGCGGTTGCTCGGCGAGGCGCTCGCGACTGACCCGGGCAGGGTGGCGGCGTTGGCCCGCGCCGCGCTGAGCGAAGCGCGCGGCGCACGGCGCGTCGTGATCGTCGCTCACCCCGAGGACCTGACCGAGCTCGGCATGCGACTCGGCGAGCTCGGCTTCGACCCGAACGCGATCACCCTGCGCCCGGATTCGGGCCGCCGCCGCGGCCAGCTGAGGCTCGAAACCGACATCGGCGTGCTGGACGCGGATCTGGCTCCCCAGCTCGATCGATTGGTGACCAAGTTGCGCGAGTCGCTACAGCGATGAGCTCCGGACCCGCGTACGGCGGCTCGTTTCCCCCCGCGCCAAGCGGTCCACCGGCTCCGGAGCCTCCGCTACCGTCGGGGGAACCCGAGCCGAGCGACGTGATCGAGTGGCGGCGGCCGGCGCTGCTGTTCGCGCTCAGCGTGGTCAGCATCTTCCTCGCGGGCGCGATGTACGTCGCTCCGCCCGGTGCGACGCTCGCGCAGTGCGTTACCCGGATTTACACGGGGTGGACGTTCGCCGTACCGATGCTGGCGATCCTGCTCGCGCACGAGTTCGGTCACTACATCGCCGCGCGCTTGCACCGGGTGCCGGCATCGCTGCCCTACTTCCTCCCGCTTCCGCTGCTCAGCCCCTTCGGCACGCTAGGTGCGGTGATCGCAATGCGCGGGCGCATCCGCTCGCGCGACGCGCTGCTCGACATCGGAGCCTCCGGGCCGCTCGCCGGGATGGTGGTTGCGATCCCGGTGCTGGCGATCGGCCTCCTGACCTCCAAAGTCGGACCCGCGCCGCTTCAGAACTACACGCAGGAAGGCCAGAGCCTCTTGTACTGGGCTCTCAAGCGGCTCGTGCTCGGCCCGATGCCCGCGGGCTACGACGTCAATCTATCCGCGACCGCGTTCGCTGGCTGGGCCGGCCTTTTGATCACCATGATGAACCTGATCCCCTGGGGTCAGCTCGACGGCGGCCACATCGCGTTTTCCTTGTTCGGCCCCTGGCAGAACCGCGCCGCGCGCTGGTTTCGCAGCAGTCTGCTGGTTTTGTTCGCCATGAACCTGCTGGCGTTCGCGATCCCAATTTCTCAAGGTCGCCTGCAGATGAGCTACGGCATGGCGTTCCTCAACTCCTGGGCATGGCTGATCTGGTGGATGTTGCTCGGCCTGCTCGGGCGGGTCTCCGGCGGCTCGGATCATCCGCCGTTCGAGCCGGGACCGCTGTCTCCGGTGCGCAAAGTGGTGGCCGCCGTTTCGCTCGTGCTCTTCGCGCTTCTCTTCATGCCCCGTCCCTGGACGAATTACTGAAATGCCGAACCCCCTCTTCAACGATCGCGACGTCGAGTTCGCGCTTTACGAAATCTTGCACGCCGACGAGCTCTGCCGGCTGGCGTTTTTCTCCGATCACACGCGCGAGACGTTCGATCTGTTCCTGCAATCGTCGCGCAAGTTCGCACGCGACGTGCTGTTTCCGGCCTACAAACCCATGGACGACGCGCCGCCCAAGCTCGAGGCGGGGCGCGTGCACGTCCATCCGTTGATGAAGGAAATCTATCCGCGGCTGGTCGAGCTCGGCATGCTGAGTGCCACGCGTTCACACGAGGTCGGCGGTCAGCAGCTGCCGTTGACGATCGCGTCGGCGGCGGGCGCGTACCTGGCGGCGGCCAATTTGAGCGCCGCGGGTTACCTGATGCTGACGACGGGGGCGGCGCGGTTGATCGAGTCGTTCGGCAACGACTGGCAGAAAGAGCATTTCATGGCGCGCATGTACGGCGGCAGCTGGACCGGCACCATGGCGCTCACCGAGCCCCAGGCCGGAAGCAGCCTGACCGACGTCAAGACGCGCGCGACGCCGCTCGAAGACGGTTCGTATTCGATCCGCGGCTCGAAAGTCTTCATCTCGGGCGGCGATCAGGACATGACCGAAAACATCGTGCACCTGACGCTGGCGCGCATCGAGGGCGCGCCGCCCGGCATCAAGGGTGTGAGCCTGTTCGCGATCCCGAAGTTTCGCGTCGAAGGCGAGCGCTTCGTCGACAACGACTGCACGACGGCCGGCGTGTTTCACAAGATCGGTTACCGCGGTCTGCCGAGCATCGCGCTGAACTTCGGTGAGAATGGGCAGTGCCGCGGCTACCTGGTCGGTGAGCCGAACCGCGGGATCCGCTGCATGTTCCAGCTCATGAACGAAGCGCGCGTGGGCGTCGGTATGCAGGGCGTCGCGACGGCCGCGGTCGCCTACCAGGAAGCGCTCGAGTACGCGAAGGTTCGCCCGCAGGGCCGGCGTTTCGAGCAGCGCGACCCGGCTCAGCCTCAGATTCCGATCATCGAGCACGCGGACGTGCGGCGCATGCTGCTCCGACAGAAAGCCATCGTCGAAGGCGGCTTTCTGCTGCTGCTCGCGACCGCGCGCTACTTCGATCTCGCCGAGCACTCGGAAGAGCCCGCTGAACGGCGGCGCGCCAACCTGCTGCTCGAGCTTCTGACCCCGGTCGCCAAGAGCTTCCCCGCCGAGAAGGGCTTCGAGTCCAACGTGCTCGCGATTCAGGTGCACGGCGGCTACGGGTACACGAGCGAGTACATGCCGGAAGCGTGGATGCGCGATCAAAAGCTGAACAGCATCCACGAAGGGACGAGCGGGATTCAGAGCATGGATCTGCTCGGCCGCAAGGTCGTGGCCGAGGGCGGCGAGGCGTTGCGGCTCCTGATCGAACAGGTGGCGAGCAGCGCGTCGAGCGCCCGCGCGGCCGGAGTCGATCCTGCTTGGTGCGACGCCGTGGAGCGCGCAGGCTCGCTGATCGCCGGGCTCACCGCCGAGCTCGGAGCGCGCGGCCTCGCCGGCGACGTCGCCGCGATGCTGCTTCACAGCTTCGACTATCTCGATCTGTTCGCGACCTGGGTGATCGCGTGGCAGTGGCTGGTCCAGGCCGGCGCGGCCAAGCGCGGGCTCGCCGAAGGTCGAGCCGCGGACCAGGCTTTTTACCGCGGCAAGCTCCACGCGGCGCAGTACTGGATCCGCACCGAGCTGCCGCGGATCGAGCACCTCGCGCGCCTGTGCAGCGAGGGCGAGGACTCGTACGCGACGATCGCCGCGGATTGCTTCTGAACCGGATCAGCTCGCGATGGTCGCGCCGCCGTCGACCACGATCGACTGCCCGGTGACGAAGCTGCCCGCGCGCGACGCCAGGAACACGGCCGCGCCGGCGATCTCGTCGGATTCGCCGATGCGACGCAGCGGGTAGTGCGCGACGGTGCGCTGGTAGGTCTCCGGATTTTCCCAGAGCGCACGCGCGAAATCGGTGCGGATCAGCCCCGGTGCGATGCAGTTGACGCGCACGTTGCGCGGACCCCACTCGACGGCGAGGTTCCGCGCCATCTGCATGTCCGCGGCCTTGCTGATCGCGTAGGCGCCGAGCACGCTGCTCCCCTTCAGGCCGCCGATCGAGGAAACGATGATCACGGCGCCGTCGCCGCGTTCGGCCATTTCCGGAATCACCATCTGGCATAGCCAGTGGTTGCTGCGGATGTTGCAGTCCATCACTTTCTCGAACGCGTTGTCCGGGATCTCCTGGCTGGGCCCGTAGTGCGGATTGACCGCCGCGTTGCACACCAGGACGTCGATCTTGCCGTACGCGCTGCGCGTCGCAGCGACGAGGTTCTGGAGCTCTTCCTTGTTCGACACGTTGCAGGCAAGCGCGATCGCTTGGCCGCCGCGTCCGATGATGCCCTGCGCCACTTCCTCGCAGGCGGCGATCTTGCGGCTGCTGATCACGACGCGGGCGCCGTGCTCGGCCATGCGCTCGGCGATCGCGCGCCCGATGCCGCGCGAAGAACCGGTGATCAACGCGGTTTTCCCCTGGAGATCGAACAGGCTGCTCATGGTCCTCCAAAGCTCAGCGCGCGAACTTGCGCGCCAGCGCCAAGCAAACTTCGGGCGGAGCGTAGCGGCTCACGTCGCCGCCGTGACTCGCGATTTCACGCACCAGCGAGGCCGAGATGAAACCGTAGTTGGTGCGCGTCGGGAGAAAAACGGTGTCGATCTCCGGGCGCAGATCGGCGTTGGCGTGCGCGATCTGGAGCTCGTACTCGAAATCGGTGGCCGCGCGCAGGCCGCGCACGATGACCCGCGCTCCGATGCGTTTGCCGTACTCGATCAATAGCCCGTCGAAGCTGTCGACCTCGACGTTGGCATACGGTGCGCACAGCTTGCCCATCAGCTCGAGCCGTTCCTCGACGCTGAACGCCGGCTGCCGCGTGGGGTGGATCCCGAGCGCGACCACCACCTTGGGGAACAGCTTGGCGGCGCGATCGACGAGATCCAGGTGGCCGTACGTGGGTGGATCGAAGCTACCGGCGTAGATCGCGACCTGAGCGCTCACGGCGCGTGAGTTTATACAAAGTCCCGCGGCCTTGGCGGCTCAGTTACCGGCTGGCGGCTGGGGTGCGGCGGGCTTTCCGGGCTTGGCAGCGGGCGCGGCCGCCGGAGCGGGCGCCGCGGCGGGCACCGTCGGAGCTCCGCTCGTTGCGCCCGGCTTTGCCCCGCCCACACCCGGCGCAGCGGGCGCCTTGGGCTTCGGTGCGCCCTTTCCAGGTTTCGTCTTGGGGGCATCCGCCGGCGGCTCTTCCGGCGCCGGCTCTTCGTCCGGGTCCGGCTCGACGCCTTCTGGCAGCTCCGGCGGCGGCGCGGCCTGTCGTGTCGCCTCGGCCGGCATGTCCTCGAGCCACATCGTTCGCCCGCCGTCCACCAGCGTGACGCGGAAGGCAGCCAGCAGCCCCGAGCCCACCAGGCCGTCGAGCTCCATGCCGAGACCCTGTTCGACTTCCTTCACCGGCGCGCCGTGCACGCCCGGGATCCGCGGCACGTCGAAAGCGCCGATCCGGAGCAGGGGCAGCGTGCCTTGCTTGAGGCCTTTCACGTTCGGAACGCTCTTGAGCTCACGCGAATCGATCCCGGCCTTTTTCCAGCCACCGTCGTCCAGGGCCAGCGGGAAGCTCATCGAGGTGTCGATCAGCAGCGAAGCCACCGGTGCGGTTTGCTCAGCGCCGAACATGCCCCGGAGCAGCATGCCGCCACCGCGGACGTAGGCGAGCCGCACCGTCGTCGCGTGGGGCGGCGGCGGCGGCTCGAAGTTTCGGACCACGAACTGGCCACCCGTGAAATCGAAGGTCGGGTGCAGGTGGCGCAGCAGATTGACGCCGATCAGCATCTTGATCGGCGCGTTGAGCTGGCGCGAAATCCCGGACAGATCCTTGCTCAGCGCGGGTACGTCCTTGACCTCGACCCGCTCACCGAACCTGAGGCTCACCCATTGCGGCTCGCGCCCCGACCCGCTGTCGACGACCGCTTCGGCGGTACCGGTGTGCAGCAGCGCCAGCGCGGCCTCGCCGTTGATCTCGACCGGGACGACAAGCGCCGTCGACGCCACCTGCGGCATCTCGACCACCGCCAGCATTCCGCCGCTCATCTGGAACGGCTTTCGCCCCGTGCCGCGGCGGGCAAGCTTCGCGACCTCGACCGCCCAGCCGTCGCGAACCTCGGGATCCGAAAGCAGCGCCTCGAGCTCGTCGGCGGCGCGATCGACCTGCCCCGCGTACCAGAGCGCCCGCCCGCGGACGCTACGGGCCTCGGCGTCGGTCACGCCGTCGAGCAGCTGGATCGCGCGGTCGTACTCGAGCTCGGCCAGCGCAATGCGCGCCGCCAGCAGCCGGACCTTGGGCTCTCGCGGCATGACGCGCAGCGCGTTGCCGATCGAGTGCTCGGCGTCCTCGACGTCGCCCTCGCGGTAGCTCGCCTCGGCGCGGTCGAACCACTTCTTGGCCAGCGGAGGCCAGCTCGCTTCCGCCCCCCCGAACTGAGTGCAGGCTCCGAGCGCAAGCGCCAGCGCCCATGCCCAGGGTGAGTTGGTTTGGATCTTCATTTCGACGGGTGGCTCGCGGTAGGGGGTCCAGAATCGCCGAGGGGGCTGAATCGCTGATGACGCGCGGACGGGATAACCCAATGCGGCGGCGCGGTCGAGGCCGGGACCCAATCCGTGCCTCTAGCGCGCCGTACGAGGGGCGGCGCGAAAAGGATGCCTCGGGGAGGCCGTGCTAGGCTGAGCGCCCGTGACGCCCCCGGCGTGCGGTCCACCTGCCCGGACGCGCAGCACCGACGACGTGCTCAATGT
>Ga0111538_10012262_pt1 | contig 11336 bp, 10 predicted proteins | sample SoiMethybrSBSTD1_FD_79669 | JGI IMG/M metagenome (GOLD analysis project Ga0111538, IMG submission 79669) | Bulk soil microbial communities from a Populus tree surrounding site in Tennessee, USA - Soil MetaG P. TD hybrid SBSTD1 (version 2)... | ecosystem: Environmental > Terrestrial > Soil >... | reverse complement strand
GCTCATTTTCCATCTTCATGGCCTCGATCACGACAATCGGCTGGCGCGCTCTGACGATATCGTTCGCTTTCACCAGCACGCGAACGACTTTCCCAGGCATAGGGGCCAGGAGTCGTTGCGGCCCTGATTTCTGGACACTGTCGCCCACCGCGGCCAAGCGGCGACGGCCGTTGAGCGTGACCGACACTGCCGCGCCGGCAACCTGTACCGTCAGGAGTCCCCCTGATGCTGGCGTCAGCACAGCCGTATGACTTTCGCCGCCTGGCCCTGCGCCGCTCTCAGGCGTCGTCACGAGCGAAAGCGTCTGGGCGTCGACGCGCGCCGCGTCGACGAACCAGGTCTGACCGTCGAGATCGACGGCAAACCGGCCATCTACTCGATGGACGTTGACTCGTCGGCGGCGGCCGTTGACCTCGAGCTCGTAGCGCATCAGCGGAGCGCCTCGGCCCGCGCGCGCTCCTTCCAGCGATCGGGCACCGCGAGACGGGTTCCGCCCGGTGCGGCTGCAATTGATGCCGGCGACAGGGTGACGTTGAGCGCCGCCGCCAAGGCGGCGAGATCCTCCTGAAGCGGGGAGGCCTCCACAAACGGCAGACCGTTCCGCTCCTTCAGCACTTGATCGAGATACGTCGTATGAAATTGACCGGCTCGGAACTCTGGCTGATCGAGCAGCCAGCGGAAGAACGGCAGCGTCGTCTTGATTCCCGACACGACGTATTCGGACAGTGCCCGGCGCATGCGGGCGATCGCGGCCGGCCGATCTTCGGCCCAGGCGATGAGCTTCGAGATCATCGGGTCGTAGAAAATCGGCACGTCCAGACCGGCGGCCGCGCCCGAGTCGTCACGGATGCCGGGCCCGGACGGCACGCGAATCTGCTGGATCCGTCCAGGCGACGGCAGGAATTGGTTGTCGGGATCTTCAGCGTAGATACGGCACTCGATGGCGTGCCCGGTCGGAGTCAAGACACGCGCGGGATCGAGATCGAGCCGTTCTCCCCGGGCGATGCGGATCTGCCACCTGACGAGATCGACTCCGGTCACCATCTCCGTGATGGGATGCTCGACCTGGAGTCTGGTGTTCATCTCCAGGAAATAGAAGCGTCCCTCGTCATCCAAGAGGAACTCGATCGTCCCGGCGTTGGTATAACCGACCGCGCCGGCAACGGCGGCCGCGGCGGAGGTCATGGCGGCGCGCGTCGCCGCGGACACCACCGGCGATGGGCTCTCCTCGACGACTTTCTGATGGCGGCGCTGGATAGAGCACTCGCGCTCGACAAAGGGCAACACTGTACCGTGATGGTCGGCCAGCAGCTGCACCTCGACGTGGCGGGGCCGGGTGATGCGGCGTTCCAGGTAGACCGCCGCATCGCCGAAAGCCGCGCTGGCCTCGGATCTCGCCGCTCGAATCGAGCTTTGCAGCTCTCCGGGATCGATAACGGTCCGCATGCCCTTGCCGCCACCGCCGGCGACTGCCTTCACGAGAAGCGGATAGCCGATGTCCCGGGCGATCCGATCGACCTCTGTCTCGGAAGCATTGACGTCGATGGGGGTTTCCGTCCCCGGCACGATGGGAACGCCGGCGCGAATTGCCGCGGCGCGTGCCGCGGTCTTGCTGCCCATGAGGGCGACCGCCTCAGGTGTCGGTCCAATGAACGTGAGGCCAGCCGCGCGCACGGCCGCAGCAAAATCCTCGTTCTCAGCCAGGAATCCATAGCCCGGATGCACGGCATCAGCGCCTGAGGCGCGCGCCGCGGCGACCACCCGTTCGATTTGCAGATAGCTTTCACGCGGCGCGCTCGGACCGATGGCGTAAGCCTCGTCGGCGGACTGCACGTGAAGCGCCGTGCGATCGCATTCCGAGTACACGGCGACCGTAGCCAGGTCCATCTCCCGGCACGCGCGAACGATCCGGACGGCGATTTCGCCCCGGTTGGCGATGAGTACCTTCTTCACTGTCGGCTGCGAGGGCGAAAACGCCCGCCGCCATTGTACTGGCTACGGGCTTCAGACCTCAGGCTTCAGGGCTTCAGCCGGGCCTAAGGTCCCTGAAGCCCGAAGGCCGAGGCCGTTAGAGCGGAATGTTGCCGTGTTTCTTTGGCGGGTTCCGGTCGCGCTTCGACTCCAGGTTGCGCAGCGCGGCGATGAGCTTCCGGCGCGTCTCGCGTGGTCGGATGACTTCGTCGAGGAAGCCGCGGGCAGCGGCGACAAACGGATTGGCGAATTTGTCGCGGAACTCGGCCACTCGCTCGTGGCGCGCCGCAACAGCGTCGGCGGCCGCTTCGAGCTCCCGCTTGTAGAGAATGTTGACCGCGCCCTCGGGCCCCATGACCGCCAGCTCCGCCGTCGGCCAGGCATAGTTGAAGTCGGTCCGAAGATGCTTGCTCGACATGACGCAGTACGCCCCGCCATACGCCTTGCGCGTGATGACGGTGACCTTGGGCACCGTGGCCTCGGCGAAGGCAAACAACAACTTGGCCCCGTGCTTGATGATGCCGCCGTACTCCTGCACGGTGCCTGGCAGGAAACCCGGCACGTCTTCAAAGGTCACGAGCGAGATGTTGAAGGCATCGCAGAAACGCACGAAGCGGGCGCCCTTGATCGAGGCATTGATGTCGAGCGTGCCGGCCAGCACGCTGGGCTGGTTCGCCACGACCCCGACCGGTCGGCCGTCCAGCCGGGCGAATCCCACGATGATGTTCCGGGCGTAGTGCTGGTGCACTTCGAGGAAGTAGCCATCGTCGGCCACGGAATGGATCAGGTCCAGCATGTCGTACGGGTGGTTCGGCGAATCCGGCACCAGGCGCTCGAGCGCGTCGTCCTCACGATCCGCCGAGTCGGTCGGCGTGACGCGCGGCGGATCCTCGAGGTTGTTCGATGGTATGAACGACAACAGGTCCCTGATCGTCTGGATGCAGTCCCGATCGTCCTCGGCCGCGAAGTGCGCCACACCGCTCGTCGCGTTGTGCGTCATTGCGCCGCCGAGCGCTTCCTTGGTTACCTCTTCGTGCGTGACGGTCTTGATGACGTCAGGGCCGGTCACGAACATGTAGCTCGTGTTCTTCACCATCAAGGTGAAGTCGGTAATCGCCGGCGAGTACACCGCTCTCCCGGCGCACGGCCCCATGATGGCGGAAATCTGGGGAATCACCCCGGAGGCGAGCGTATTGCGCAGGAAGATGTCCGCATAGCCGGCGAGCGACATCACGCCTTCCTGAATGCGTGCGCCGCCCGAATCGTTGAGGCCGACGACTGGTGCCCCGAGCTTGAGCGCCAGATCCATGATCTTGACGATCTTGGCGGCGTTGGTTTCGGAGAGGGATCCGCCAAAGACGGTGAAATCCTGAGCGAACGCAAACACCTGCCGCCCGCCGACCAGGCCGTGCCCGGACACGACGCCGTCTCCGGGCACGATTTGATCGGACATCCCGAAGTCCTGGCAGCGGTGTGTCACCAGCTTGTCCAGCTCTTCGAAGGAGCCTGGATCGAACAGCAGCTCGATGCGCTCTCGAGCGGTCAGTTTGCCGGCGGTGTGCTGTCGTTCGAGACGCTCGACGCCGCCGCCGAGCTCGGCGCGCCGCTCGAGATCGGCGAGCACTTCTTCCGGTTTCATCGAGCGGGTCGTCGTGGTCACATCAGCCCTTGGCGACGGCCTGCGCCTTCTCCCAATCCTTCAGGAACTTCTCGAGGCCGATGCTCGTGAGCGGATGATTGAACAGCTGATCCAGAACGGCGGTCGGGCACGTACAGATGTCTGCACCCATGCGCGCCGCTTCGACGATGTGGATCGGATGGCGGCAGCTGGCGACGAGTACTTCGGTCGCGAACTCGTAGTTGTCGTAGATGTCGACAATCTCGCGAATCAGCTCCATGCCGTTGGTCGCGACGTCATCGAGCCGGCCAACGAACGGGCTGACGAACGTCGCCCCGGCCTTAGCCGCCAGCAGCGCCTGCGCGGCGGTGAAGACGAGTGTGACGTTGACCTTGATCCCTTCGCCCGAGAGGGTCTTGCACGCACGGATGCCGTCGCGTGTCAACGGCACCTTGACGATCATTCGCGGGTCCAGTTGCGCGATGTCGTGCCCTTCGCGCATCATGCCGGCGAAATCGGTCGCGACCACCTCGCCGCTGACCGGTCCGTTGACGATTGCGCAGATGCGCTTCAGATTCTCGCGGTAATCTCCGGGCTCTTTCGCCAGGAGCGACGGGTTGGTCGTGACGCCATCGATGATGCCGATGGTCGCCAGTGTCTCGATGTCCTTGATGTTGCCGGTGTCGACAAAGAGCTTCATGAGCCACCTCTTACAATGCAGAGTTCAGAATGCAGAGTTCAGAATTCAGAGTGCAGAATGGCTTCTGGGCTTTCGGCCCAGCCAGCGGCGTCTTGTATGAAGTTCTGCATTCGGCGTTCCGTCCCTTACCTCGTGCTCTGCGATGCCTTCTGAATGCTGATTTCTGCCTTCTGCATTCTCATGCTTCATTGGCGACCGGATTCGTCAGCTCACCTACCCCATCGACCTTGACACTGACGACGTCGCCGGCCGCCAGCGCTCCGACGCCCGAGGGCGTTCCGGTCGAGATGACGTCGCCCGGCTCGAGCGTCATGACGAACGTCACGTATTCCACGAGGAAGTCGACGGGAAAGATCAGCTGCTCGGTGGTCGAGCTCTGACGCTTCGCGCCGTTCACCCAGCACTCCACCGCCCGCGTCGTCCCGTTGAGACCGGTCGCGATGCACGGTCCGATGGGGCCGAACGTGTCGAAGCTCTTGGCGCGCGTGTACTGGATTTCCTTGCTTTGAATGTCGCGGGCCGTCACATCGTTGACCGCTGTGATACCGAACACATAGTCCCACGCTCGGGCCCGAGGGACGCGGTGCGCGTGGCGGCCGATGACGACGGCCAGTTCAGCCTCGTAGTCGACACGGCCGACGCCAGGAGGCAGAAGGATCGATGCGCCCGGATCGAGGACGGCGGTGGACGGCTTGAAGAAGATCATCGGCTCGGGCGGCAACGGTTTCTTCATCTCCGCCGCGTGGTCCCGATAGTTGAGCCCGACGCAGACGAACTTGCCCGGCCTTACCGGCGCGAGTACGGTGCAACCCGCCAGCCCGCCGTGGATCGGTTCACCGACCTCGTATCCTTCGAAGATCGTCCGGCCGCGCATCTGGAGGCGGTGTACGCGCCCGGCGCGCTCGACTACGTAGAACGTCTCGCCGTTCCTGCCGACGCGGTACAGCCGATCCATGGGGCTGAAATCTTACCTCATCACCAGTGCGCGCTACCGCGCGGTTTCCTCGACCGAAACCGAGGGCGCGCTGGCATTGCCGGCGTTGTCGACAGCCTGAACGGCGTACCTGTACTGAACGCCGGGTTCCACACGATCGGTGAACGTGCTCTCCGAGATGACGCCATCCGACACTGTCACGAGCTCCGCCGACGGCGCCGCCGCGCGCAGGACACGGTAGCCCGCCAAATCGGATTCCTGATTCGGCGTCCAGATGAGACTGATAGTGCCTTCCGACGCGACGGCAGTCAGACCGGAGGGCGGCGCGGGCGGAAACGTATCTTTGAGGACTTCACAGTGTGACTGCGACGCATCGCCTTCGACGCGCAGGTCGCCGAGCTGACGCACGGCTCTGATCACGTAGCACCGTGTCGTGTTCCAGGCGACGCGTCCATCGACAAAGCTCGTTTGTGCGATGGCGGTCTCGGTGAGGCGCTTTTCCGGCGGGCCCGCCGGCTTCGATTCGGCGGTTTCGGCAGGCGGTGAAACGTCATACACGTTGTATGCGACCGTGTCATCCGACGCGCCGCTGACGGAGACCGGATCCCAGCTCACAGTGACCGCAGTCTCGTCGTAACTCATGGTCGCCGGCCCCGCCGTCGGCGGCGCGGGCGCCAGCGGCACCGCGACCGCCTTCGACAGCGGGCCGCGCCGGCCGCGCGTGGTGATGCCCACACCGATGTAGGTTCGCGTCGTCTCGTCAGTCCGCTCGACCTCACTCAGCAACTCCCGCACGTGGGCCTGCGCACCCTGATCGAGGCCCGGCCCTTCGAGCGGTTCCATGTCGCTGTCCGGATCGCCCGCATCGATCGTCCTGTTCGGATCGCGCGGCGCTTTGACCTCGACGCTGCCGATTCGTGCACCGCTCCTCAGGACCTCGTTCTCCGACAGCAGCGCACTCCCATTCAACGCATAGACTTCGACGCGCTCGATGTTCGCCGGCCGTGACCCGTCGGTGTTGGCCGACGGCAGCACCATCGTCACATCGACGGCATTGCCCCGTCGGTCGGCCCGAATCTCGGCTGGAGGTGATGGTATGCGGACGAGGGGTGGCAACGGCGGCCCCTTTTTGCCGCACCCCGCCACGACGACAACGAACGCGCCGGCAAGGGCGGCCGCTCGGTGACGGGCGAGGGTCACAGGATGTACCGGGACAGGTCTTCGTTCTTCACGATGGCGGCCAGCATGCGGTTCACGTACGGCTCGTCGATCAGGACGGACTTCTCGAGCAGGTCGGGGCCTTCGAACGACACCTCATCGAGCAGCTTTTCCATGACCGTGTGCAGTCGTCTGGCGCCGATGTTCTCCGTCCGCTCGTTGACGATGGTGGCAAAGTCGGCGATGCGCCGCACGGCGTCGTCGGTGAACGTCAGGGTGATGCCTTCGGTCTCCATCAGCGCGGTGTACTGCTTGACGAGTGCGCTGCGCGGCTCGGTCAGAATCCGGACGAACTCTTCTTTGCCCAGCGCCTCGAGCTCGACACGGATGGGAAAGCGGCCTTGCAGTTCGGGGATCAGATCCGACGGCTTCGAGACGTGAAACGCTCCCGCGGCGATGAACAGAATGTGATCGGTGCGGACCATTCCGTGCTTCGTGTTCACGGTGGTGCCTTCGACGATGGGAAGAATGTCACGCTGCACGCCCTCGCGGCTGACATCCGGTCCGTGACCGCCTTCCCGCCCGGCGATCTTGTCGATCTCGTCGATGAAGATGATGCCAGCCTGCTCGACGCGCTCGACCGCCGTGCGCGTGACCGACTCCATGTCGATCAGCTTCTGCTCCTCGTCCTGAGTCAGGTACTCGAGGGCCTCGGGCACCTTCATCGTTCGTTTCTTGCTGCGACCCTGCAGAAAGCCGGGCAGCATGTCTTTCAGGTTGATGCCGACCTCCTCGACGTTGGATCCGGCGACGATCTCGAACGACGGCATCGACTTCTCCCGCACGTCCAACTCGACAACGCGGTTGTCCAGACGGCCAGCGCGCAATTGTTCACGGAAGCGTTCTCGCGTCTGTGACTGCGCGTCGCGGCTGGCGGCGGCCGGTTCGTCCGAATCGGGCAGCCGCGTCGGCGGCAGAAGGATGTCGAGGAGGCGCTCCTCGGCGTTGCGGCCGGCCTTGCCATGCACCTCTTCGAGACGCTCGCTGCGAATCATGTCGACGGCGAGTTCGACGAGATCGCGGACCATCGACTCGACGTCGCGACCGACGTATCCAACCTCCGTGAACTTCGACGCCTCGACCTTCACGAACGGTGACTGTGCGAGCCGGGCAAGGCGCCGGGCGATCTCGGTCTTGCCGACCCCGGTCGGACCAATCATGAGAATGTTCTTCGGCGCGACGTCCTCGGCCAGTTCGGGCGACAGCTTCTGCCGGCGCAGGCGATTCCGCAGCGCAATGGCCACCGCGCGTTTGGCGGCGGCCTGTCCGATGACGTAGCGATCGAGCTCGGCGACAATCTGACGCGGCGTCAGCGCCTCGGTCGATGTCTGCGTCGTCTCCGGCAGGTAGATCGGCACTAGAGCTCTTCCACGGTGATATTGGCGTTGGTGTAGATGCAGATCGTACCCGCGATGGCCATCGCCTTCTCGGCGACGGCGCGGGCGTCCAGGTCGGTGTTCTGCACGAGCGCGCGAGCCGCCGCCAACGCATAGGGCCCGCCGGATCCGATGGCCACGATCCCGTCGTCAGGCTCGATGAGATCGCCGTTGCCGGAGAGCAGGAAGGTGGCCTGCCGATCCAGCACGACGAGCATGGCCTCGAGCCGGCGGAGGATGCGGTCGCTCCGCCAGTCCTTCGCCAGTTCCACCGCCGACCGTTCAAGGTTGCCGCGATACTGTTCGAGCTTGGCTTCGAAGCGCGTGAACAGCGCGAAGGAGTCGGCGGCCGACCCGGCAAACCCAGCGAGAATCCGATCGTTGTACAGTCGCCGGATCTTGCGAGCCCCCTGCTTGACGACCGTCTGACCGAACGTGACCTGTCCATCCCCCGCCAGCACGGCGCGGTCGCGGTGGCGCACGGCGAGGATCGTCGTGCTGTGAATCATCAATTTTTCTGACTGTATCGGCCTCGTGATCCGGGTGTCAAGAAATCGGGACGGGCCGTGTCCCTGGGTGGTCAACACCCGAGCCTGACATCAGAGAATCGCGCGGATCTGGAGTATTTATGCCCGACGGCAACTGGCAGGCGGGTTGCTCTGTGCATCGTCGGGAGTCTCAGCATCATGTCACTCAGCCGTCGTCATGCCGGTGGCCTGACGGCCACCGTCCTGGTGGCCATGTTGATGTTGCTGCCCGGGCTCGCGGCGGCCAGCCAGCGACGAGGCCCAAGCGGAGGCGGCAGCGGCGGTGGCAGTCACGGCGGCAGCGGTGGCAGTCAAGGCGGCCACACGCCATCTGGCGGCAGCGAACGCGTCGGCACGGCGGCGCCGCGCAGCGGTGGAAACGAGGGCGGCACCCGCACCGGCGGATCGGCCGGCGGCGATAGTCCCCGGCCAGCGCCAACCCCGGCCCGGGCCAGCGGCGATTCAGACGACCGGAATGGTGATTCAGGCGGCGATACAACGCACAGCCGTCCACGTAATGGCGCCCCGATCGTCGGGAAGGCCGAACCGCGCGACCGTGGCTACGGCTCCGGCGGCGGGCACACCACTATCGTCGTGCCGGGCGGCTGGTACTATCCCTGGGGCTACGGCAGCTATGGCTTCGCCGGCTATTACGGTGGGTACGACCCGTGGTTCTACGACGAACCGTATTACCCGCCAACCGACGAAGGCGCCTTGCGTCTGAAGGTCAAGCCACGGGATGCGTCAGTCTTCGTCGATGGATACTTTGCCGGCCAGGTCGACGAGTTCGATGGCGTGTTCCAGCGCTTGAATCTCGACTCTGGACCGCACCGCATCGAAATCAGCCTGGAAGGGTACGAACCGCTGTCGTTCGAGATCCGCGTCGTGCCCGATCGCACCATCACTTACGAAGGCGAGCTGCGCCACCTGCGCGAGGACTAGGCGTTTTCGGGACTGGCGCCGCGCGCCCGCATCAACCAGAACAGCGGAATGCCGGCGGCGATGATGAGGAGACCCGCAGCTGACGGGCCCCATCGCGTCCCCGCGGTCAACGGGACGACGAGGTCGTTCCACAGTGCGTTCGCGACAATCAGGAAGCTGGCGACTGCGAACACCGCCGGAGCGAGCGGATAGCCCCACGCGTTGAACGGGCGCGTGATGCCCGGTTCGCGCTGCCTGAGCACGAAGAGTGCGGTCACCGCAATCCCGGCAAACAGCACCACGGCAAACCCGGTGTAATTGGTCAGCGCCGACGCGCCGCCCGAGAGCACGAGCACGCTGCTCCAAACCGCTTGCGCAAGAATCGAGGTTGCCGGGGTCCGGTAACGCGAATGCACTCGGGCAGCGCCGGCGAAGAAGAGACCGTCGCGCGCCATCGCATAGTAGACGCGCGGCCCGGCAAACGTCATTGCGCTGATGCTGGCGGCGATGCTCACAATCGACACAACGCCCATGACGTCGCCGGCGCTGACCCCCAGCAGTCGATCAGCGACGACATCGAGCACGCTCCCCTGAACCTTCGCCAGCTCGCCAATGGGGAGGACGTACAGATACAGACCATTGAGCAGGAGGTATATCGCGATAACCGCAAGCGTGCCGAGACCCAGCGCGCGCGGCACGTTGCGGCCGGGATCGCGAATCTCCTCGGCCAGGTACGCCGCAGCGTTCCACCCGGAGTAGGTGAACATCACGGGAATCAACGCCAGGAGCCACGCCGTTGGCCGCACCGGCCCAGACACGCTCTGAAGATTGGCGGCGGCGCCGCTGCCAACCGTCAGTCCGAGCGCGATAAAGACCAGCAACGCCGACACTTTCAGCGCCGCAAGGATATTGCCGACGAGACGGCCCGGGCCAACGCCGCGGAGATGAATCCACGCCATCAGAGCGATCGCCGCGATAGCGACGATCGTCTGTCTCGACACGACGAGCGGGACGTACGGCAGTGGAATCGTAAGGAGCGGCGTGCTGTCGGACGCCGCTGGAAGAAATCGTCCCAGATAGGCCGTGAGGACGACGGCGCTCGTCGCAGTCGCGCCGGAGAAGCCGGCGACGAATGACGTCCAGCCGGTCAGAAATGCGGCGAGCCTGCCAAACGCCGCACGCAGATACACATATTCGCCACCGGCGCGGGGGCGAAGGGCAGCGAGCTCCGCGTAAGCCATCGCCCCGGCAAATGCCAGGAGTCCACCCACCAGCCAGGTGGACAGAAAAAACGCTGCTGAAGGAACCGCAGCGGCGACGAGCGGCGGTGTGAACAGAATGCCGCCGCCGATGACGTTCGACACGACGACAGCGGCACCGTCCAGAGGACCGAGGCGTCGTTCGAGGGAGCTGGGCGTGGAAACGGGCACGGTGACAGTCGGCTCAGCGGACTTCCAGCTGTCGCGTGATGGGGAACTCTCCGAGGCGCGTCCACTGCGTCGAGGCGTACTTGGCAAACAGCTCGACTTTGGCGTCGACGAACTCGCGGTTGGTCAGGAGCTCCGCGCGGGGCTGGATGCCGGTGTAACCAAGCTGTGAGTTGACGGTCAGCAAGTCGGTGCTGGTGCCGGGCGCGAGACCGTCTGAGCCGGTCACCTTCATGTACCCACTGCCCCACTCGTCTGGCTCGCTCACCCGGCGGAACAACGCGTTGACCTGCAGCGTCGTCAATGACTGGTCGGAGGTGTTCTTCAGCTTGAAGGCAATTGCCGGCACGAGCTTGTTCTTGCCCTCAACGACTCCCGCGTCGTGCCATCCCGTCGCGACGTCGGTCACCTGCAGCGCCGTGGATAGATCAACCGTCGGACCGCAGCCGAGCGCGGCGAGCAGAACGGCGAGCAGGGTCAGCCTGGGGGACGCGCGCATGGCCCGTATTCTAGAACACTCTCACGTCCATTCGCGCCCGTGCGTCTTCCCTGCTGATCTGCCCTCCGAGGAACGCGTTCAGATCCGACCCGCGCACCTTGATCACCACGGTCCGCGAGTCGGTGTCGACCGGCGCCAATCGCGG
>Ga0111538_10012260_pt1 | contig 11336 bp, 10 predicted proteins | sample SoiMethybrSBSTD1_FD_79669 | JGI IMG/M metagenome (GOLD analysis project Ga0111538, IMG submission 79669) | Bulk soil microbial communities from a Populus tree surrounding site in Tennessee, USA - Soil MetaG P. TD hybrid SBSTD1 (version 2)... | ecosystem: Environmental > Terrestrial > Soil >... | reverse complement strand
ATTGGAACCAGTGTGATATGCAACATATCTAACAAAGACGTAATTAACATATCCAAAAATGAGAATAAAACTAGATCCAAAGTGGCAATGAGATACTCATCAAAAGAAGTTGACGACGGAATTGTTGTGATAGGAAACGCTCCAACAGCATTACACGAATTAGTTAATATGATAAAAGAAGGTGTAGCAAGGCCTTTACTTGTAGTTGGTATACCTGTAGGGTTTGTTTCGGCTGAAGAATCGAAACTTGAGCTATCAAAGACTAATATCGAATTTATTACAAATATTGGGAGAAAAGGTGGAAGTCCTGCAGCCTCGTCAATAATTAATGCCTTAATGCTCATGTATATCAATAACTTGGATTAATAGGTAGGAACTGAGGAAGTTTGAATACGAAGGCTTCACATACAGCTGAACACGCCTTCATAGGATCGCTACAAAAAATAGTAAAGAAAACTTTGAAAGTGAGAAAGGTAGAACACAAAGATTCGGACAATGTCGCATTTCTTAAATCGTCGGAGGTAGAACTAGATTTTGATAAGATAGTATTGGCTGAGAAGGAAGTCAACCAACTAATAATAGAAGGACGAAAGATATTCCGTCACTCATTCTCCTCACTGGATGAAGCCAAGAAGAAATTGCCTGACCTGAGAGCCAATGAACCACGCTTGAAGAATGTCGATAAAATTACTGTAATTGAAATAGAAAACCATGATTTTGCTGCATGTTCAATGGAACATGTCTCTAATTTGTCTGAATGTAAATTTTTTTTGGTAACTAGCATGTCTATGAATGGTCAAGATTACGAGATTAGGTTTTTGGTTGGAAAAAGAGCGATGGATGAAGCAGTTAAGCTAACGGAAAAAATTAATATTATATGCAAAGAAGTAGGATCAAATCATAATACTGTACAAGCGACTATTAAGAAACTCTATAGAGAAAGAGAACACTATTACAATGAGCTGAAAAAATTAACAAATAAGGTGCTAACTGATATACCTATTCAGTACTTTGATAAGCAGAATATAACTGTAATTTCCGCAATCCTCGACAATATCGATTGGAGAATTATTCAAACCTTCGTAGGAAAAAGGATAATGGAACCTCGGACTGTTATTATTCTAGCTAATGCAAATGACAACGATATGGCAAACCTTGTATTTGCAAGGAGCGATGATGTTAATTTAGATTGTGTCGAGATTTTTGATAATCTTAGAAGCCATCAGGAAATAGGGAAGGGCGGTGGTAAAACAAATTTCGTTAATGCAAAAATAACGAAAACAATGTCAGATAAAGTTCTAAAAGGTCTAATCAGCAAATCTTTAACATCTCTATCCTCATAATTTAGTTTTGTAATTCATAATTGCAAGAAAAAATCCAGTTGGCGAATTGTCGGCAAAACAGACCATAACAATCACAAACGATGATGACTAACGTAGTTCATCTACAGCTAGTCGTAAATATGTTAATTTATCCTTACAAGTTTTGAGATTGTCACAAATTGAACAATTAATTATCTAAATAATTAAGTAACGAATTCTGTCCAGATATATCCTTAAGTTCGGATACTACAATACCCATCCTCCTAATATTTTGAATAGATATTGAATTATTTTTAATCATCTCTTTTATGATAGACAATGAGTTCTTTTGTAATTCATCAAAGGAAGCTGTGTATAGCTTCAGACTTCTTGAAATTGATACATGGTGGAGATTTTCTAAAATCAATATTATAGTAAGGACCTTGAAAGCCTGTTTCTTATTACTTAGATTTTCATAAATAGTTGTACAAAGACTTGCAGTCGTCATATTAATCTGTTCCATCTCTACAGTATCTTTTTTTAGGGTAACTATTTTGCCGAATTGTTTCGATGTTTCACGAGCCTTTATCTGCGAATTGTCAATCGCATTTGATGCATTTACCAGAAAAGCTGCAGTCTTGTAACCTAAAACGTCTCTCAATTCAAATATGCTATTCTTTGAAATATCTGAAATCGAGTTAATTCCCAAGGCCTGCAATTTCTTCAAAGTTTTTGGACCTACACCTGGTATATCTTCAATCTTACAATTTGAGATAAAGTTCTTAGCCTCTTCACGACTAACAACTGTAATTCCATTGGGTTTGATGACAGCTGATGCTATTTTTGATATTAGTTTATTTGGTCCTACCCCAATGGAACAAGTTAATTTACTTTGATGTTTGATATTCTTTTGTAATGAGCTTGCAAAAATCTTTGCGTCATTAAAATCCGAATTGGTGACCCTTGTAAAATCTACGTAACATTCATCAACACTGACTTGCTCAAATAAATCTCCATAATTCTGAATTATCCTCATGACATCTCTGGATATGTCTTGGTAGTATGGCATATCTGTAGGAAGAAATTTTGCTTCCACGTCTTTTAATTTTGACTTTGCCAGTTTAATTGGCATCGCCGCCTTTACGCCGTATTTTCTCGCATTATAATTGCAAGTGCTGACTACACCGGAATCTTCATCTCGTCCTGAATAAACGCAAACAACACATGGAATATTTCTCAATTCCGGCTTCCTTAGCTCTTCGCACTGTGCATAGAAATAATCAAAATCAATATGAAAAATTACTTTATCTTCTAGTTCATTCAAAGAGATACTCTCATTCAATATCACAATTAATAATTCTTGGAATAAAAATTATTCCAGCTAGTGGTATATTTTATATAAAAGGAGGAATTTAGATATTTCAATCGTTCTACTAACGCTTAATCGATATTATGTTATTATCTTATAGTCAATGAATTTATTTTATTGATGTTGATTTCAGTAATTTTTTCGACATTACGTAAATATAAAAGATTACCAATAAGTCTCGGTTTCAGTTTTGATAAGATCAATAAACGAGAATAAGAAATACCTTCTACTCTCAACAATTTTACTTATGATTTTTGTAATTCCACTTGAAAATGCCATACCATTATTTGCTAGCGCAGAGCCTAAAGCAAAAAGCGAATCAGTTGATGATACAAATTCAACATCTGCTCATGATAATATACAACGTAGTGATGTTCCGGTCGCCAAGATGGTGTATAAGAACAAGTCCTATGAAATGGCGCCATTCGTAGTTGTAGAAAATGAAAATTTGAAAAGACTCAATTTTCCGCAACTACCTGACGACTCCCAACCCATAGCGCAGATATCTCAAGGTGAAAATATTTCTTTTAGTTTTTTAACAAAACCTAGAGAAATTAATGCATTTTTTGTTGACTATGATGCAGACACAACAGAAATGACTCCCCTTCACAGAGTAGGAAAATCTCAATTCAGTTTTGGTGATGTGTTTGGACCCAATACTTTAGAGCTTAGAGTAATATACCCAGATGGGAAATATGTGACATATACTTGCTTGATAGAAGTTAAGAAACCTGAACTTAAAGATTTAGATCTAGGATCTGGTAATAATGGTATAATGAATAGTAATGATAATTTATACACAAATTTGAAATCAAATGACCCTGATTCATCTAGTTTTGGTCAGGTATCCCCAACAGAGAAGCAGGTATTAAATCAATTTGATAAAAGGGTGAATGTGGGTAATGTTGAAAAGCAAGGAGCACAGCCAAGCCCAGATTTCCTAAAAAATGATGAGTCAACAAATAGTTGTGAATATAACGATATCCCAATAGCAGATGTACAAACTAATAGAAATACTAACAACTCCGACATTAATTCTGATAATTCCACGCACAAACCGAAGTGGACTGCATTGGACCTAGGTCAACAACAAAATATATGCGGTATTAAGGTAACTTTTGCAAACGAGGACAATGACATAAAATTCTTCACACTAGAATTCTCAAATGATGGAAAACAATATACACCTGCTGAATATTACTCGACAACGGGTACTAACTCACCTTCAGAAATTTACGACCTAAAAGAAGGTCCAGTCAATGCACGATTTGTTAAAATAACTGAACTGGATATTACTGACTCAATGAACTGGATATCCGATCTTACGGTTTTAGGAAACACCGACCTTTGAGATCGCTTGTTTGCACAAGAATTTGCTGAACAAAGTTCTTATCTTTAACAGTTCTTTGTTTAATTCCATCCGTATAGAATTTATTTTATCTAATAAATATCAGAGTCATTGGATTATCCTATTATTGTTGAAAAGGACGGTATAAAGATTAAACCTGAAGAGATGACTGTTGATAAAATGTATCACTGTATTTACGATAGGAAAGTCTATATTTTTTACAAAGATGAAGAAAATCTCACGCACTGTTACGAAGTAGATGATCCTCTGGTAGTTCAAGAAATAGTCAATAACCCAGACAACTTGGAAGACATACTGCTAAAGCATTCTGAGGAACAATAATTGAACAACTAATATATTTAGGATTTTTGATTTGCACTAATAACATGGCCTCAAATGCTGAAACAAGAAGGACGACTAACGAAATTTTGATAGGAAAGAAGCCTTTGATGACCTATGTCACTGCAACCCTGGTTCAATTAGCAAATGAGCCCACAGTTGTTATAAAAGCCAGGGGGAGAAGTATTACCCGTGCAGTAGACGTAGCACAAATTATTGTAAAGCGTATGGGTAATATAGGATATAAAATTGGATCTGTAAAAATAGGATCCGAAACTATTCAATCTGAAGACGGTAAAGTCAGAAACGTTTCAACAATAGAAGTACAAGTATCTAGGTAAAGTATCGCCATTAATTTAGGGTTTAATTAATTCTGTCAAGGATCAACTGAACAAGTTGAATCTGATATGAACATTTATCTTGTTGCTTAATTTTTGAGTATTAGTGCAACAACTTGATTCTCAGATGATCCTTATAAGTTGGAGGAATAGTTTATAATTGGATAGGCGCCCTAGTAGATGATCTCACATTTAATAGCATCAGAATCTTGGTCTGGTGTTTCTACAATTAAGCGAATATACTTTGAAAATAAATCTATAGTGATTCAATATAATGAAATATAATATTCCTTTCCAAAAATGTTATCAATTAATGTATGAATATGATTAATATCTCTATAAAATTTAAATTCTGATACATTAGTTATTTCAGAATATATTTGAAGAATAAAACATCGTGACGTTCTCTTATTGATAAACAACTTCTTTCTATTCTTAGTCGATTCTATTCTTAATCCCTCATCAATGTCCAAATTTAACAAGTCATGTGATAATTTTTTTCGTATAGATACTGTTGAAGGCAATGGTGATTCTATGGTAGCAAATCTTTGAATATTAGTCTTGTTTTTAAAATACAGACAATGTTCTTTGACCAGATGGTTTCAGTTAACATTTCTTAATCGGAACCAGTTTTCATTATGCATAAACCTGTATAATCATTGTTTTGAATGGGAGGACTATGTCGGATTCAATGAATTATGTAACCTTCAATTGCAGCCAGATATCAATTATGAATTCCCAAAATCTTAAATATCGATGGAAATAAATTTTTCAAATGAAAAAGTATGGCTGTGGAGCTTGCGGAGGAACTTTCAACGATAGATTCGAGTTATTAGAACATGCAACGGCTGTACATGATAAGAAAACGACTTATTCTTGTATTGTGTGCGACGAGTCATTCCAAAGTGAAGCATCATTCAAATTACATATGATGAGAAATCACAAGTTTGCTTAGCAGCTGGTTGGCGATAGCTATTCTGCTAGGATACCAAAGTTATTGAAGGTATCAATCATAATATACTATTTTTAACTCAAATATCCTTAAATATTGCGATATTTATTGATTGGTGACCCTATGACAGAGGTACCCATTTCTTATCCGATAATAGTGATGATATTTGTTGCTGCAACAGCGGTCATTGGAGTTTTAGCAGTTAAGTTTGTTAAGAAAAGTAGTAAACGGTATATAGTTGCCGGTAAAACTTTACCGTTATTTTTTGTTGGAACTATGCTGGTCTCCGAAGCGGTGGACGGAAATGCCTCCTTAGGTAATGTAGCATTGTCGTATCAATATGGATTCTGGTCTGGTGCGGCCATACCTATTGGATTGGCGGTTTGTCTCGTATTGACGGGGTTGTTCTTTGGCAGGACATTTAATAGAATGAATATGATAACCCTTGCAGATTTTTACTTTAGGAGATATGGGAATACCGCAGAGATAATGTCAGGTACTTTAATGTCTATTAGCTTTATCGTTCTAGTAGCTGGCAATTTAGCGGCTAGTGGTTACATATTATCGGTTGTTTTAAGTATTCCGCTGATTTATGCCATGTTAATTTCCACTGCTATTGTATTACTATATACTTACTTTGGTGGGTTATTTTCTTGCGCATACACTGATATCTTTCATATTTACCTAGCTGTTGTCGGGTTCTGGTTGGGATTTCTCTATTTCATTGGCCCATGGTCACCGATTCCTGGTGGACTTGAAGCGATAGTAGCAAATGCACCACCAGGCTTCATGGACATGTCTGGTCTACTAGATTTCAAGGCCGGAGCGTTGGTGAATTGGGCAGCGATACTGTCTTTGGGACTAGGAGACATAGTAGCACTAGATTTTATGGAGAGGGTCTTCGCTGCTGCAGGAGGGCGAACAGCTCAGAAAAGTTGTTACCTGGCAGCTGGGTTGACCATGCTTATACTTATTCCTACTACAATGATTGGAATTATTGGCCACACCTTGGAGCCAAACATTGAAGATCCCTTTACTCTTTATCCAGTGGTGGCTATAAAGCATGTACCTGAGGTGATTGGGATATTGATGTTAGTTAGTACTATTAGTTGCGGGATGTCCACTGCTAATGGAGGTACATTAGCAATTGCTAGTGTGATATCAAGAAACATACTGCAGAGGAATATCTTGCCGAGATTAAAGGGTAAATTGCTTAGCGATAGACAATTACTCCTTGCGACTAGAATCTTCGTAATTCCAATGTTTTTTACTGCATTTGCCCTTGGCGCACTTATTCCCCGACCTGGTGTATACCTGATTCTCGCATTTGACATTGTGTTTGCTGGTTGTTTTGTCCCACTTGTAATGGGCACATATTGGAAAAAGTCTACACCTGAGGCGGCTGTTGCTTCAATCGTGATCGGATCGGTACTTAGAATGATATTCTATTTCACAATTAGCACCGCCCCTCCTGACAGTCCTCTATTTGCGTATTTAGGCTTAGACACAATCATCCCACCGATAGTATCTTTTGTAGTATTTGTAACGGTGAGTTTAGCTACTTACAAGAGAAAACCTTCAAGACACGATGTAATTTATTTAATCCCTTCAGAGGAAGATGTGGTAACTGGAACTGATGTTTCTAAATGGGTAAATCCAATAGATATAAGGAAAGTTCCAAGTAAGAGATAGGCATGGGATAGGCGAAACAAATATGCCGCAACAGACCAATAACAAATCAGTGGGAAATGAGAAGCCAAAAATAAGCAGAATACTTATTGCACTTGATAAATCAGGATACAAGGAAAAAATCATAGCCTATGCCATTACACTATCAAAGTCACTAGGCGCCAGTGTGACTGTAATACATGTTTTAGACAAGGCATCCCTTGGGGTCATTCGCAATATGATTGGTTACTATAGAGGAGGCAAGGCCGAAGAGTATGAAAAGGCCGTGAAGAAGCAAGCAGAGGAATTTCTGAATGAATCAAAGGTGTTATTGGAAAAAGAAGGCATCAACACAACTACAGCAGTAGTAATCAAATCGTCAGCAGCGGAAGGAATTATTGATTATGCTAAAGATAACGATGTAGATCTTATTTTGATTGGAACAAAGGGAATAACCGGAGGTGCCAGATTCCTCATGGGAGGAATTGCAAATTCAGTAATAGGACATGCTCATTGTCCAGTCCTAGCGATCAGATAGTCTGCTAGTTTACCTAAAACTTTAACCTAGTCAATTTTGCATAAAGCATTGGATCTAATTTCCGAGCTTTGTCTAGACAAGGTTGCGATTTGTCATTTTCGCCAAGCATTGCCAACGCTCTACCCTTATTATACCAGGCCTTTGCATAGCTATTATCAAGTTTTATAGCAGTATCGAAACACTCTATTGATTCATTGAATTTACGCGTTCGGAGTAGAGTTAGTCCTTTGTTAAGCCATGTAATTGAGTTATTTGGATTAATTGAAATCGCCTTTGAAAAGGACAACAAAGCTTCTTCTGTATTTCCCACCTTGTCAAGAATCAATGCCTTGTCACCCCAAGCCATGTCATTATTTGGATTAATACTTAGAGCTTTTTCAAAAAATGTCAATGCTTCATCATATCTCTTTGCATTTGCCATATCTTCTCCGTTCTTTACCAATTCATTTGAGGCATCATTCTTACTAAGTCTTAGAATATTTGGCTTTCCAGGTGAATATCCCTTAGAGAGCCGATTAAATATTGAATCAAAGATCATTGAACAGAAACACCAGGAAACACGATCCTATCCTCGAAATCTCTATGGAATTCTGCAGGGCCTCGTTAATGAATTTATGCATTTACTTCTTCTTGAGGTTCATTCTTTAGCCCAATAGTACCAAAGTACAGAAAAAAGGCGCTCGAAGCAAGTATCGCAGCAAACATTGCATACACCTGTGTCATCAAATCCATATTTTAGATTGGAATTAGTGCTATTTAAATTTGCGACTCATAAATGATGGCGCTACACTTAGAAATATTTAAGAAATGGTATCAATTAGGTACATTAGAAATAATATGGGAATGGAATTTTATGGTAATTCTTACAAAGGTAACGATGAGCCAATTTTTGTTGGAATTCCTACATTCTTGAAACTGCCTTGGTTACGAAGTCACGAAGAGCTGAAAAGCGTCAGACCAGATGTGGCCATAATTGGAGAACCCTTTGACTTTGGTACAACAATTAGACCCGGAGCCAGATACGGTCCGCGAGCAATTCGGGCAGCGTCCACGGTGCCTTCACCACCCTATGAACATTTTAATATAGAAACAGGAGTTGATCCATTCGGAGTATTTAGAACTGTCGACTACGGCGATGTTAATGTTTCCCCTGGTGATGTCGTTGAATCACATAGAAGGATGACAGATAAAGTCAAAGAGGTTCTAGATATTGATGGCATTCCGGTGATGCTTGGGGGAGATCATTCCATAACTTTTGCAAATGTGCGTGCATTTGCCAAGAAGTATAAAAATATTGGAATGATCCATATTGATACTCATGCTGATTGTGCCCCACAAGGATTGTGTGGATTCAAATATGATCACGGTGCGCATATTAGAAGAATAATGGAGCTTGGCTGTCTCAAAGGAAAGAACTACACTCTGATAGGACCGAGAGGATATTGGCCTGGACCTGACTTGTATAAATGGATGGCTGATCAGGATTTCCAGTGGTTCACAATGCTTGATGTTGAAGAGCTAGGTATTGACAAGATAGCAAAGGAGGCTGCGGACAGAGCAAATGATAACGTTGATGCAGTGTACATAAGCTGGGATATAGATACGTTTGATCCTGCATATGCTCCTGGTACAGGAGAACCTGAACCAAATGGTTTGACATCACGGGAAGGTATGAGACTTATGCGGCTTCTTTCTACCTCATTTGATCCAGACAGATTTGCATTTGATTTGGTTGAAGTAGCTCCTAACTATGACGTAAGTGATGGTAATTCATACAATGGTGGTATCACCTCAGGTTTAGCAAACAGGCTGATTGTCGAACTATTGGCAGGATTGTCACTAACCAAGAAGGGCCTGACTCAAGGGAAACCTGTGAGACCAAATTTCTACAGGGGGCTGGGCAATACCTATGACTTTGGAAAAGGACCAAAGGCCAAAGTTCCAAAGAGACCTCCGTTAACCTATGGAAAAGATGCCAAAAAATAATTAATGGATATGTTATAGTATTCTGATAGACGTTACAGTTACTGTTCAGGGAGAATCCGATACATCTCCTTTCACAAGGGGTTATCAGTTTTATAGTAAGACAGACTATATTATTCTTTCAAATTCAATCAAGGATATAAATAATAAATTAGCAAGAAAATTGAAGATTAACATTAACGAGACCTTATACATTTATCTTAAGTACGTCATTGATCAATTGCGCTCGAATAGGAATAATAGAAGTGAAATAAAAAAAAATATTCCAAGACTCCTGAAACCAGATCAGGTTATGGTTGGCGTGCCAGAAAGCCTCAGAAAGATTGTTTTCAACATTAAACTTGAGAGGACACAAAGATTGCGTTTAACAATAATGGAACCTATTCCAACTACAAGCTATGTTCTTGCTCCATAGTCTAAAGGGAATGTAATTAATGTCATGCCAAATATCCAATATGTAGTATAATCTGGACATGTCTAGACATTTTTCATGTTGTAACGGTCCTAAATACAACACGATCTGCTTTCAATCGATGTTATATTTACAATAATTATTATAGCTACGATACCTGTCGACTTGCGGTTAGGTCAGTAATAGTGATGCATAGGTCTCTGTTGTTTTCCTAACCTATCAAAGTGATCATGTGGTTTATTTCCTCCCTTATGAGAATGTGTAGTACCATCTATATGGGTATGAGTGTGTCCATGGATGTTAATTGGTTTTTTCATAAGTACGTCATCTACTCGCATAAGCAAAATAATGACCTCTGTTGCAGTAATAAGGATCTGTTCCTTTACTATTTGCGGCTCCATGACATGTAAATCCATCATATTGTCTATTCTTCTTTCAACTGCATTAATTCCGTACCAGTCATGATGGTTGTTGTATTGATATTCTCTTTTCCATATTCTCTTCTTCATTATCTGTATTTGTGAATGGACTTTTTCCCTCAGATGGGTCCCTATATCCATAGTATTCATTCCAGCATTTTTGGCAATTGTTAGTGGGATCACCTCGAGGGCTTCTGCAAATTTTTGGATTACAATTTGTTCCCTACCAGTATATCTATACGAACGGTCCTTAATTAACTGGGCAATGAATAGCTCTACCGCACCGCCTCCAGGTACAATCTTCGGTTCAGTAATAAAGTTTCTCAGTACATAGATACAATCAAGAACAGAACGATGAAATTCATCAAGGATCTTCTTCGAATTAGCACGTAATAGAAAAGTAATTGATTTTGGATTCCTACAACCATTAACGAAAACCATTTTGTCATCACCGACCATCTTTTCGTACACCTTTGCAGCATATCCGATATCAGTACTGCTTATCGTATCAAAATCTCTCACAACTTTGGCTCCTGTAGCTTTTGCCAACCATAATAAGTCATTTTCTTTAACTCTTTTAACAGTTAAAATCCTATTCTTGGCAAAATGGTTCAATGCAAGAGGATCAATGCCTCCGCGAGAAAAAATCACATTAGCACCAGATTTGAT
>Ga0111538_10012259_pt1 | contig 11337 bp, 9 predicted proteins | sample SoiMethybrSBSTD1_FD_79669 | JGI IMG/M metagenome (GOLD analysis project Ga0111538, IMG submission 79669) | Bulk soil microbial communities from a Populus tree surrounding site in Tennessee, USA - Soil MetaG P. TD hybrid SBSTD1 (version 2)... | ecosystem: Environmental > Terrestrial > Soil > Tree... | reverse complement strand
GGACGCTTTCAATGCACTCGGCCAAATATTTTTCGCCGTTGTACAGGGGCGTTACAACAGTAACGAGCGGCTGAGCATTAATGCTCATACGGGTTTTGACGCGGTTTAGCTCAAAGCTATCTCATGGCGCTGCGTCAAAGCGATAAACCTTTGCGCCGCCAGATAGGCCATGAACTTCAGGATTACGTCTCTTCTGAACGACTAGTAGAGGTGCAGCGGCCCAGCTACCCTAAAGTAATAGGATAGCGTCAATGTTTTCTGGCGTTCGTGGCGCTTCCGTTATTCTCACGAACCATTCATCGGTTTGGGGTTCATGTTGAAAATTGAAGTGGCGGTAAAAATCTTTCACCATTGCATTCTTGCTGGTGGCAATATACCTTCCGCGTATTTCATCGCAACCGAGCGACTTCGCGGCTTCTGCCAATTTGGCGATAAGCGTTTCTTCCGCGCCACGTCCCAAAACGCGGCAACTCATGAGCAGCGTATCGATGACGCAGCTTTTGGCTTTTTTCTTCAAAATAGTGACCCCGACCAAGCCGTAATCTCCGTATTTGTCCTTGATGTCCATACCCAATACCAGCGCATCCTTCGAACCCACCAGTTCTTCCACCTCGTCCTGCGTGCGACGCACGGTCGTGAGATTGAATTGATTGGTTTTATTGATGAGCTGGGTCACACGCGCCAAATGCTGCTTTTGAGCTGCGAATACTTCGATTTTTAGGTTGAGTGATTTGCGAAATTCCTCTTCTGACATGGCCTCCTGGATCTCCAAACGGGCACTATCAGCGGCCATCATTTCCGTGCGTCGGCGATCCTCGTCCGTGATCTCCGCAAAATCGAAGAAATCTGTCTCTGCGAACAGATCAGACAACTCGGCCAGTTCTTCGGGAACGACCACGCAGGTCACGTCAGGTAAGCGCTCGCTGATTTCACCAATTTCTTTGGCACTGTCGTCGACGAATATGATCGAATCGAGCCCGATGTTCAGTTTTTTGGCCACTCGCCTGATGCTCTCCACTTTTGAATCCCAATGAATTTCCAGGGCAGCAAAGTCCTTGCGAGATAAAATCATAGCATCATGCTTGTCGAACACTTCATACACATCTTCAGGATTGTTTTTGGAGGCAACTGCTAGGAGAACCCCTTTTTTTTTGAGGCAAACGAGAGTCTGCTGAAAGTCGCGGTACGCTTTACCGGGAAAGTCATCGCCGAGTTGAATTCCCTGCAGGCCGTCTTCCCCGATAATGCCGCCCCATAAGGTATTATCTAGGTCCAGCGCGATGCATTTTTTTGGGCTGATCTTTTCCGCTGCTAGTATCCGGCCCAACAGCCGGCCGATCTCTTGCCAGAACGTTTCCGTGTACGGCTGACGATAGAGCAACCATTTTCGAGAGTCATGAGCGTGTTTTGTCCCGAGACTGAGCATAAGTCCATGCAAATCTAAAATCCGCACTCGTTCGAGCCGAGCTATTTCTTGCGTCCAAAACTGTAAGACCGCACTGAAAACAGCCATTCCCTCCAAGGCTTGCCGAATGTCAAGCAATTCAAAGCCTGGCAGTAACGGGTACGGCGGCGTCGAAACGATAAGGGTACCATTGAAAGATTTGCGCAAACGACCGACCGAACCGGCAAGTTCCTTGAGTTCCCGCAGCAGATCCTCAACAGGGGCAGGATTGTCCAGGCACGCTGCCAAGATATCGGGAAACAGGTCTTCAACGCGCCAGAGCAGCGCAATCGCGTCTAAATCGTTCCGGCCCAAAACCTGTTTATAGTCGTGGCAAATCTGCCTCAATTGATTGAACGGGGCCACCGCGATGCATGGCTTGAACTTCTTGCTGATAAGATGTGCCCCTAAATAGGGCTCGAGGGGCTCGACTGTCATGCTGCCCGCGATCGCGACTCGCATGTCGAACTCTACATTTGGTCGTTGCTTTTGCGCCGCCAGATACTGACGCCAATGCGATTTCGGATCGAGTGCCATCATACAGGCACGTTTTTGTTTTGCAGAGCTTTACGCGCGCGACCGATGGTGGACATCTTCATGATTTCCCTAGTGGAGAGGCGGACATTGAACTTCTCTTCGATCGCGGCTACTAATTTCATGGCGGACAGACTATCCCATTCCTGCACATTATCGGGGCTCGAATCATCGTTGAGCACCGCTGGATCGATTTCCAGTACGTCAGCAAACACTTGAATCAGCGAATCGACCATAACAAATCTTTTCGGTTGAAGGTCTAAAAAAGTGTGTAGATAAAGGGCGCAATATTAGAGTTCTGATTGAGAAAGCTTAAGCTGGTCACCATTAAGAGTAATACCAAAACCGGAGTGAGTAGCCACCACTTTCTTGCCGCCAAGAGACCATCGATCCACAATATTGCGCCGTTCAAAGATGGGAACCTGCTGAGCCCCTGGGGAAACATGGGTTGTTCGCTGCGGCGCAAATTTTCTCGATAACGAGTTGTCCAAAGACCGAGCAGATCCACCAAACCCACATAGGCAAAATAGCCGCCGGCCATGAGCGAGAGAAGAAGGTAATAGTCTTGGGGTAAGGTCGCGTGAGTGAACGCATAAGAGCGCGGCGAAATGACAGCGCGCAGCATCCGTGACACTTGACCTAAATCGTTGGCGCGAAAAAAAATGTAGCCTAACGAAACAAGAAGAAAGGTGCCCGCCCACGACATGAACACACCGAGAGGATGTGGCAAGTCAATTGGAATTCGGCGCTTAAGCCGCTGGCCGACTCGATGTCCAACCAGCAAAATGCCGTGATATAACCCCCACGCAGCAAAGGTCAATTTGGCGCCGTGCCAGAAACCAAAAATGACCATTGAAATAATCAGCCCCGCGTAAGGCCACCAGACATTCCGCCGCAGCGTGACAAGCGGCATAAACACATAATCGCGAATCCAAAAAGAAAGGGACATATGCCAACGGGTCCAAAATATCGAAGGCGTTGTTGATAGGTAAGGGCGGTTAAAGTTCTCGGGCAGTTGTATTCCTATTAAACGTGCTGCACCGACAACAATGTTTGTATAGCCTGCAAAGTCGAAAAAGATCTGAAATCCGTAGCCGATCGCCAATGCCCAGACGTCGAGACCGCTGCGTGCCGGCGCAACGTCATCGAATCCTGCGCTCACTCCTCCACCGGGGCTCAACCCGACGTTCAGCAGATGCGCCAGCACAAACTTCATGAAAATACCCTGTACGATGCGAACGGCTCCTACCGAGAAATCATCTCCCACAGCCGTGCTGGTTTGCCTAAACTGCGGCAACATCTTGGGTAATCGTGCAACCGGCCCGGATGCGACCGTTGGCCAAAACGCCATATACAGACAAAACTCCAGCAGCGAAGGATCCAGTTCTTCCTCACGGTACAAATCGCACAAGTAGCTGATCCCTTGAAACGTCCAAAATGAGATTCCAAGGGGCAAAATAATGTCTCCAAGAAAACCCGCGCTCGCAGCTTCGGGCCATTCGGCGATCATTGCAGGCACATACTTGAAAAATCCGAGCAGAAAGACGTTAAGCCCGATTCCCACCCAGAGTAATGCCGTCGTCGGTCGACGCCGCAACACGGATCCCCAGAAATAGTTCACGAGTGAACTAGCGATCAGCAGCAGCAAAAACGGGATGCCGGCCCAATGAGCATAGGCCCAATAGCTGATCGATAAGAGCAACAGTTGGCGCAATATTATCAAGCGTATAAATCGCGCCGCACAGGAAAGCGCGAGAATACCGGTCAAAATGACGATAGTTATACCAGTCATGATCGGAGGGTAAATTTCAGAAGTAGCAGTTTATTGCGTCGAAATTTAGGTAGTACCGGCCGGCGTATTGATTTCGACTACGGCACCCTTGCTTTTGGGCTCTAGCACCCAGCGGCTCTCCACCACGACGCGGCGCCCGTCTCGGGTAGCGTGCACGAGCTTCCCGTGCCATATACCGTTTTTCTTGAGCTCGGCATCAATTTTTGCCAGCGATTCTGGAAATTGGGTTTTTAGCAAATCGTGACTGACCTTGCCGATCGCTTCGTCCGTACTCCATCCGTACAAATGCTGCGCACCGGAGTTCCAGAAATTGATTTTTCCTTCGAAAGTCCGAACCATCACACTGTCGCGTTGATCAAGCATCGCTTCCTGAACGGTAGGCTCGTGTCTTTGCTTCTTTTTCAACTCCTTGGGTTTTGGCTTTTCAGCAGTTGCCGCGGATTCGGCGCGCATAGCTTTTAGTGCACTCGCCGTAACCTCTGCCGCGATTTCGCGACCCGCGCCATTCCAGTGCGCATCCAGTTGGTAATAGACAAGCTTCCCTTCGCGCGCGGCCTCTTTGAAAGGCGGGAGAAGCGAGACCATCCGGATTCCGACATTGTGAGTTAGTATGCGCGCTGCCTTTTCATTGTTGCCGCGGGTCTCCATCTCCGACTTCCGAACTGCCAACCAGTTTGCACCGCTATCAGACGTTGAATATTCGGTATAAACTTCGCTGGCAGCCGGAATATAAAGTACGATCGGCACGATTTGATTTTGGTCGCAAACCCGCTTGAACTCGATTAGGAAATTCTTCATGGCCTGCCATTCTGGAGACCGCAGAAGATCTTCGGTCGATTTCGCGGCATGGTGATTAACAAAGAGGATCTTTTTTGTTGTGCCATGGGGCAGTTTGAGAACCGCAAGATCAGGATGCATCGCCTCTGAGCCGACAGCCTCTCGGAATCCCAATTGAAGTGCTGTCCAGCCACCGTTAATTAGCATGTCCGCTGTCTGGCGCACCGCTATGGTGTACCGGCGAAAAAGTTGACCATAGCCGACCGTATATTTAGCGACAGATTTATCTGTGCGACGGTTTACCCAGTCGGCAAGTTGGTCATCGATGTCGTAGGCGGGATAAAAGGTCAGGATCACGTATTGGGGCTTTTTCTCAAGAGCATATCTCTTGAGCACCTCCAAGTATTGCAGCGGGCCATAACCGGCCTTTCCAAGGTTCACAACTTTTTGCTCGCCAAGCAGTTTTTCTAATTTACTTGGGTACGTGTCCTCATCATCATTACCCCACTCCGCCATGGAACTGCCAATTACTGCAATTTCTGCAGAAGAGAGCGGTGCCGGGTTGCGAAATCCTTCATCATCGGTTTGCCATGTACCACTTTGAGGGGGCACGTTGATGCCAAATAATGGCGAATATGCGGCTCCGCGATAACCTGTGAATTTGGTTGTGAGAAAAGGCCTTGACCGATACCCTAATACAGAGTCGGGCAGGTAACTTACTCGGTACGTATAGTAAGGAATGACATCAAAACGTAGTGGTTTCACCAGTTCGGGAAACCCATCGAGCAGCAAAAATATCGCTAGAGATCCTGCGAAAAAAGTTGAAACCGATAAAGCCAGGCCGATCGGGTTGGCCGCCAAAAGCAACACTAGAGCACTGAAGACAAAATAAACAGCCAGAGCCAGAACAGCTTTGTCAAGGCCACCAACGTAGTTCTGAAGAGACGTAGCATCCTTTCCGGGCATAAGTCGCTGAACGATCGCAATATCGCTGTTATAAATGGCATTGATCAAAAGATGGCCGAAAGCGACATAAGCTACCGAAAGCAGTACGCCGAGCGCTGCACATCCGATGCTTGCGTTGATGAGCACACGCTTGTAACTTGATGTTTTCACTGCTCCGACCGAGACTCTGTCAACAAACCGCTCTTGGTGAGACGCTCCGCTGCTTCTTTCAAGTCAGCAAACTTAATACCGGACTTCTCAGCGATGTCGAGCAACGAAAAACCGTTGCCATCTGAGAAGTTAAGAAGCCACAGCATGGAGAGTTCACGGATTTTGCCTCCCGTTTGTCCGCCGACACTTACATACAGTCCCCTTTTCCCTAACTGCGGCTCGCATTTAGGGTATTGGTTTACGTAAGCTCGATTGTGTTCCAAGACTTCTAAAATGCTCAGAACCCTAGAAAAGGACTGCTGCAAATATTCCGGCTTTACCAATCCGAGGTTGTCCGCAGAGGTGTGGTACTCTGGGTATTGACCGTGCGGTGTTCTCATGAAGCAGCCAACAGACAGATTGAACCCTGGCGAGCAAAACTGACGCTCGTCATAGCCGTAAGGCGAAAAGTCCTGAATTTCATAGGGCTCGCCCGCCTCCTTCAGCACGTGCACAACAGCGCGGTCAATTTCCGCGGTCCCCCGCCTGCTTTTTTTATAAGTAATTTTGCCGGCATCTCCCACACACGCCAGAATCAAGCCATGTTTGATTCGGGAGACAGAAGGCTCGTTCAGACAGAGCCAAGTGATCGAACCGATCGTACCCGGCGTAAAGAGAAACCGGTAAGTGTACCTGGGCAAAGAGTTTCTTAAATGGTTTGCAAGGAATACCGCCAGGGCGATTCCGGAAAGATTGTCATTGGCCAACGATGGATGGCAAACGTGACTGGAAATCAAAATTTCGTCGGCGGTTTGGCCCCTGATGGCCAGTTCGCCATAAGTGAGATGTCCGTCCGCTAGAGTTGACTCAATCACTACCTCGTACTCGCCCTCCGGAAGTGCTGCCAACTCATTTTGGCTCAGACAAAAGCCCCAATTTTCGTTGTAGTAAGAGGTTCGGTAAGGAATCCAGTCCGGGCGGTCGGGCAGAGTGAATGCATGCGCTTTCAACTCATCCAAAGAGACTTTTTTGTTGATGGGTACGCTATAGTTAAGTACATGGAGATTGGATTTTTGAAAATCGACAACTTTCTCGCCCGCTGAATTTTTTATGTAGGCATCCTTGATGTTCCACTCTTTAGGCACTGTCCAGTCAAACACCTGCGTCCCGCTAGGGACTTCCTGTATAGTGAGCGGGATATGCTGCTGCAGTACCTTGAGGGTCTCACGAACCCCATTTCCCGTGATGCTTCGGCAAATCGGATAAAGCCGAGAGATGAGCCGATACATTTCATCACCGGTTTGCGCTGGCAGTTGCGACCAATTCGGCTCCATGGATCCTTTCAACGTGAATAGATGTCGTTTTGATACCGAGACGCTAGCAGATCTCTATATTGAGCAATCGACTTTAGTCGACACTGGAACTCACACGAACCCAGGTTAAATTCTGAGTAGCTTCGACAACAGCGGCAATTGCTTGCTGCACTGCAAGGCCATCGGCAAAGGACGCATCGACGCTTTGGTCCAGCTTTCCGCGCAGGCAAGCGTCGACAAAGCTGCGCATCATAAGATTCAGGCAGTGCGGCTTTTCGTCACGAGCCTCTTCCGGCAGCGGTAATTCTTCCCATGTCGGCCGAGTCGGAGAAGAAATTTTTAGTGTATCCACTTTGCCTCGGCTCAGTCCTGCTCTCAATGCTGCCTCTTCACCGATGACCTCCAAATAGCCATTTTCGGTAAATCGTGGTGTGGCGCGGCTGATAAACCACTGGCCGCGTGTACCGTTTTCATGCCGAAACCAACTTGCAGCAAGATCGTCGGTTTCAACGTCTGTCAATTCATTGGTGAAATGGTGGTATCGTTGCCGCGGAATATTTTGACAAAAGCCGGTTACAATCTGTAACGGACCAAGGACAAACCGAGCGATATCGAATAGATGTGATCCAAGATCGTACAATATTCCCCCGCCGGCTAAGTGTTGCTTTTCTCTCCAACCGGCTTTCCAATCAGGCGAAAGGGCTGTCCAGTTATCGTATTGAACTCTGAGATAGAATGGCCTACCGATATTTCCGCTCTGAACCCGCCGGCGCAACTCTCGAACACCGTAGTTATAGCGGAATGTGAAAGCAACCTGGTGAATCTTGCCGCTCAGATTTGCGGCCCGGAGCATTTCGTCTGCCTGTTCAACATTAAGCGCGAGCGGTTTCTCACAGAAGACATGCTTGCCATGGCGAAATGCCGCAATCGCCTGCTCGGCATGAAATGCATTGGCGCTAGCCACTGTGATCGCATCCAAATCATCCCGCGCGCACATCTCTTCATAATCCAGATAAATATCACGAATGCCCAGCCGGTCGGCTACCGCCCGTGCGCGGCTATAATCAGAGCCACACAAGGCTACGACTTCGGCCTGCGGATGCGATTGCAGCCCTGGGACATGACACGACTGAACAAACTCACCTGTTCCGATCACGCCGACACGCAGTTTCGTGTGATTCATTATTAGTTAGATGCGAGCTCGCCCGCGGGTCGAGGTCTGAATATCAATTCTCCGTCGGCCACCGGTTCGGTGTCATACGGTTCTGCGATTTCGTTTGGAACGCGCGAGAAATCGGTCACGTGTAAGAAATCTCTTAGACTCGTTCCGGTTGCGGCAGAGTCGACATTCGGCGCGCCGATTTGACCTAGAACGTCGTCCAAATGGACGGTTCTGAAATCGATGCTAAACCGCCGATCAGAGCAATCGGACTTCGGGGACTGGCACCATAAATTTGCCGCCATTGCTCAGATATTGCGCCTGTTGCTTTATGACTTCTTCAGCGAAGTTCCACGCCAACAACAAAACGTACTCGGGTTGATCGGTCAGCAACCGCTCGGGCGTCACCACTGGAATGTGTGTGCCCGGAGTAAAGAGACCCTGCTTCAGCGGACTGCGGTCGACAATATACGGAAGCAGGTCCGGACCGATTTCTAGAAATCCCAGCAAAGTATTGCCTTTTGCGGGCGCGCCATAGCCGGCGATGCGCTCGCCGCGTTTGGCGATTGCCGTCAAGGCTTCGTGCAGGTCTTTTTTGATTTTTTGTGCCCTTTCGGCAAATGCGACATACGTTTCGAACCGATCGAGTCCGGCGGATTTTTCCGCTGCCAAAATCTCCTCTACACCAGGGCGAATATCCCCTTCGCCGTCGCGCTGAACGTGCACGCGCAGTTGGCCATGGTGCAGCGGCACCCGCTGCGCATCAACAACCCGCATACCATGACGCTCGAAGAGCCGCTTCATCGGCGCGAGCGCCCAATATGACACGTGCTCATGATAAACCGTGTCGAACGCGACCTGCTCGATGAGATCCAGCAGATAATGCATCTCGATGACAAAAGCACCTCCCGGTCGGAGCGCATGCAAGATGCCTTCTATGAAATCGTCCAAATTTTGAATGTGTGGAAAAGTATTGGTTGCCGTAATCAACGCGGCTTTTCCCCGGGACGCAACAATCTCCCGCGAGCTCGATGCTGTGAAAAGCCCAATGTACCGATCACCAGCGGGGAATTCCGCGAGGTTTTCCGCCGGATCAACCCCGAGGGTCCGAACGCCGTGTCGCGCGAAACCCTGCAGCAGAGTGCCATCATTGCAACCAATATCAATGACGAGATCGTCCTTGCCGAGCCGATAACGGCCGACCAAATCGTCGCTCAACTCCCAAAGATGATTTTTCAGAGTATCCGAAGCCGATGAAATATAGAGGTAGTTCGCGAACATCTCTAAAGGCGGCACCGAGTCGAGCAACTGAACATGGCCGCAGTCATGGCAAAATCCCACTCGCAGCGGATATTTCGGCTCTGGAGTTTCCAGCTCATCCGCGCGTAAGAACTGATTCGCTAAGGCGGTCTTTCCAAGATCCAGAAACTCCTCGACGTGCTGCTTTCGGCAAATCAAACACTCGGATGCTGATCGTTCCAGTGGACTCATCGTGCGATAAACCTCCTATTGAACAAAGGGCGAGCAAACCTGCGAGCCATGCACTTCGTGGGCAACGGGGACCTGCTTCAGGCCGGATAAAGCTTGGCGCACGGCGACCTGATTCTCGGGTTTAACGATGAAAAGGAGAAATCCCCCACCGCCCGCACCGCAGAGCTTGCCGCCTTCCGCGCCCGCTTGCATGGCACTGTCATACCACTCGTCGATCTTGCTATTGGTAATCTTGCTTGAGAGTTGCCGTTTCAATTGCCAGCTCTCATTGAGAATGCAACCAAAGCGCGCGACGTCAAAGCCGCCATTATTGCTCAGCTCCTGCAATTGGATCGCATGCTCACGAATCCGTGATAGAGAACCTAGTTGCGCCGGCGTATTGGCTTTTTGCTCGCTCAGAACCGAGCTGCTATCGCGCTGGTGCCCGGTCCAGAACATCATAATGCATTCAAATAAACCTTTGAGGCCGCCATTGTTCAGCCGCTGCGGTTCAACTGTCACTGCGCCACCTGGCTTAAAACAGAAAAAATTGAGCCCGCCGAATGCAGCGGCGTATTGATCCTGCTTGCCGATCGGTTGCTTGAGAACATCGATTTCAATATGGCAGGCCTCCTCCGCTAACTGTCCCGCAGACACCCGCTCGCCGCGAAAAGCGTGCAGCGCATTGAGCAAACCGACGGCGAAACTGCTCGACCCGCCAAGTCCGGTCGACGCCGGCAAATCGGCCACCGTACTGACATAAATCGGCGGGTCGATTTCCAACAAACGCAGGCATTCCCGCGCGATGTCGTTTTCAATCTCATCGAGAGATTGGACTTGTTCGCTTCTCGAGTAATTGAGGCGGATCAACTCGTTAAACACCGGGCCGTGCCGCTTCACCGTAACGTAAATATACTTGTTGATCGCTGTGCTGAAGACCGCGCCGAAATCTTTTTGATAAAAATCAGCTAAATCAGTTCCGCCGCCGGCAAAACTGACGCGCAACGGCGTGCGCGTCATAATGACTCCGGGATCTTGTGTCCGATTAGCCATTTTTCACCGCCCAATCATACGGAATTTCCGAAGTGAACGGATCTATGCGAATCATCTCTTCAGGATCGTGAGGCTCGGTGGCGCAATTGGCGAGAATCACCATTTTGTCGCCGTACGCTTTATATCCATTGGCAATTCCCGGCGGCATCTGCACGAGGCAATAATTGTCTTCACCAAAAAATACTTCCTGCAGCTCTCTGCGCGTCGGCGAGTTTTCACGGAGATCGTACATCACCAATTTCGCGCGACCGGAGAGGACCACATTGTTGATGGTCATCGATTTGTGCACATGCCACGCCTTGATCGTGCCCGGCCAAGCGCACGAGAAGTAAATTTCGCCGAATTTGATGAAATGCGGATCCGTCGCCTTGAGCATGTGCATAATCTTACCCCGCTCATCGACGATCTGACGGAGCGGAATAACTTTGACGCCATCGATCATGAAAGTCCTCCGGCGCTTGCCAATGCGGCTCGCGTGGCCGGCTCGCGCCAATAAAGCGCTTCATCCAGCTGCTCGGTTTCCATCAGGTGACGCAACCAGCGTAGCCGGGTAAATCGTTTGTCGGTCAGATCGCCGTACGTTAGACCGTTTGCCTTGAATCCCTCATAGAGGTACCTGGCGCCTTGCTCAGCGTTGTAGCGAAACTTGAAATCCGGAAAGGTACGCGCGAACTTACTGAAATCCGCCTTGTAGGTGCGT
>Ga0111538_10012258_pt1 | contig 11337 bp, 9 predicted proteins | sample SoiMethybrSBSTD1_FD_79669 | JGI IMG/M metagenome (GOLD analysis project Ga0111538, IMG submission 79669) | Bulk soil microbial communities from a Populus tree surrounding site in Tennessee, USA - Soil MetaG P. TD hybrid SBSTD1 (version 2)... | ecosystem: Environmental > Terrestrial > Soil > Tree... | reverse complement strand
CCGCCGTGGGCACCGGGCCCGCAGAGTTCAAGAACGCGCTCGAGCTCATCAAGGCCGGCAAGCCGATCAAGTACTTCGGCGCAACCGGTCCCATCGAGTTCGACGCCAACGGCGACGTGACCGGGCCCGCGCTCGTGTGGAAGATCAAGGACGGCCAGATCGTGACCGACCGCATCATCACCATCGAGGACATGCAGGCCCTGTTCAAGCGCGTCGAGAATTGACGTGCCGCCCCTCTCGCACTGCGCCACCGCCGAGTGCGCCGTGCCGGCGCGACGCGCCTACGCGTTTCTCTCGGATGGGCTCGCGGTGGGCCGGTGGGCGCTCGGGTCGTTCGACGCGCGTAAGGTGGGACGCAACCTCTTCCGGGGCCGGTCGCTCTTCGACGGGACGGAAGTCCTCTACCGTCCGGTCGCCGATGTCGTTCGATTGATCGTCGACTACCACGTGGGAACCAGCCAGCGCTCGCTCGCCCCGCGCGTGATGGCGCGGGTGGTTCCGGGCGAGGCGACCGGCCGCGACCGGGGCTCGTGCCTGGTGACGCTCGTCGCGTGGCGTGATGCGTCGATGAGCCATGCGCGCTGGGAACGCCTGGTCGCCTGCCACGACGTCGATATCCTCCTGGTGCAGGCGCTGCTCGGCAACGGGAAAGGTCCACGCCCATGATCGACCTCGCGCACTGCCGCGCCCTGGACGCTCGTGATCCCCTACGTGGGGTGCGTGACCGCTTCGCCCGGCCGGCCGAGGACACCGTGTACCTGGACGGCAATTCCATCGGCGCGATGCCCGCGGATGCGCCGGCGCGTGTCGAGCGTGTGATGCTGGACGGTTGGCGGGACGCCCGCCGGCGCGGTTGGAACCGCTACGACTGGCTGGAGAAGCCCTGGAAGATGGGCGAAGGCTTGTCGCACATCCTCGGCGCCGGGCCGGGCGACGTGGTGTTCTGCGACAATACCACGATCAACCTCTACAAGATCCTCGGCTACGCCTGGCAGCTTGATCGTTCGCGGCCGGTGATCGTCACGGAGGCGTACAACTTCCCGACGGACCGGTACGTCGCCGAAGGGCTCGCGCGCTTCGCGGGCGGCGGCGCCTCAGTACGCTGCGTCGACGAGGCGCGCGAACTCGACGCCGCGCTCGGGGCCGACGTGGGCGTCCTCTACCTGAGCTACGTCGACTACCGCTCGAGCCGGCGCTGGAACATGGCCGAGGTCAACGCGCTGGCCCACGCTCGGGGCGCACTCGTGATGTGGGATTGCTCGCACGCGGCCGGCGCGGTCCCCGTCGACCTCGGAGGCACCAGCGCCGACTTCGCCGTCGGCTGCGGCTACAAGTACCTCTGCGGCGGTCCGGGGGCGCCGGCCTGGCTCTACGTGCATCCGCGGCATCAGGAGCGCGCATGGCCCGTGATCGCCGGATGGATGGGACACGCCGACGTGTTCGCGTTCGCGCCCACCTACGAGCCCCTGCGCGGCGTGCGGCGGCACCTGACCGGCACGCCGGGGATCATCGCCAACGAGGCGATGAGCGCGGCGGTCGACATCTGGCGCGACGTCAAGCGTGAGGACCTCGCGTGGAAGCACCGCTCGCTCTCCGACCTCACGATCACGCTGCTCGAGCAGGAATGCAGGAAGTTCGGTGTTCACGTCACCTCGCCCCGCAACTACGACGAGCAGGGCGGCCACGTCGGCTTCAGCCACCCCGGCGCGGGATCGGTCTCGGAAGCGCTGCTCGTGCACGGCGTGGTGAGCTCGTTCCGCAAGCCGGACGTGATCCGCTTTGGCATCTCGCCCGTGGCGATCAGCCACGAGGATGTCTGGGTCGCCATCTCCCGCCTCCGTCTCGTGCTCGAGTCCGAGGTCTGGCGCGAGCCGCGATTCGCAAAGGTGTCGGTCTGATGCGCGCGCGCCTGGCCGCCGACATCGGCGGGACGTTCACCGACGTCGTCCTCGAGAGCCCGACGGGCTGCGACACCGTCAAGGTGCTGACGACGCCGGCGCCCGAGGTCGGCGTGCTCGAGGGGATCCGGCGCGTGCTCGCGGCGGCCGGACTCCCGCCCTCGGAGGTCTCGGTCTTCGTCCACGGCACGACCCTGGCCACGAACGCCCTCATCGAGCGCAAGGGCGCCCGGACCGCATTCGTCACCACCGAGGGGATGCGCGACATCCTCGAGATGGGGTACGAGAAGCGCTTCGAGCAGTACGACGTCTACATGGAGCGGCCGCTTCCCCTCGTCCCCCGCCCGCTCCGCTACACGGTGCCTGGGCGGCGCGATGGTCGCGGACGCGTCCTCCGTCACCTGGACGAGGCGGCGGTGCGCGACGTCGGCGAGCGGCTGAGCGCCGAGCGGGTCGGCGCAGTCGCCATCGGGTTCATGCACGCCTACGCCTGGCCGGAGCACGAGCGACGCGCCGCCGAGATCCTGCGCGCCCGACTGCCGGCCACCATCACCATCTGCCTGTCGAGCGAGGTCTGCCCCGAAATTCGCGAGTACGAGCGCTTCTCGACGACCTGCGCCAACGCCTACGTGCGGCCGATGATGCAGGGCTACCTGCTCCGGCTGCGTGCCGAGCTGGATTCGCTCGGCATGACCTGCCCGCTGCTGCTCATGATGTCGGGCGGCGGCCTCACCACGCTGGAGATCGCCGCGCGCTTTCCGGTGCGGCTCGTGGAGTCCGGGCCCGCCGGCGGCGCGCTGCTGTCGTCCTGGATCGCGCGGGAGCGCGCGCTCGAGCGCGTGCTGTCCTTCGACATGGGCGGCACGACCGCGAAGATCAGTCTCATTGACGGCGGTGAGCCCGAGCGGGCGCGCACCTTCGAGATCGCGCGCGCCTATCGCAACGTCAAGGGCAGCGGCCTGCCGGTCCGCGTGCCAGTCATCGAGATGGTCGAGATCGGCGCGGGGGGCGGCTCGATCGCGCGCGTCGATCGGATGCAGCGCATCACGGTGGGCCCGGACAGTGCGGGCGCCGATCCCGGACCGGCCTCCTATGGGCGCGGAGGGACCGAGGCCACGGTCACCGACGCCGACCTCGTGCTCGGCCGCATCGATCCCGAACGCTTCGCCGACGGCGCGCTCGCCCTGGACACGTCGGCCGCGGATCGTGCCCTCGCGACCCACGTCGGCGCGCCCCTCGGGCTCGAGGCGCCGTGGCACGCGGCGGGCGTGTCCGAGATCGTCGAGGAGAACATGGCCAATGCCGCGCGCGTGCACGCCATCGAGCGCGGCCGGGTGATCGGCCGCTACACGATGATCGCGTTCGGCGGCGGCGCGCCGCTGCACGCGGGCCGGCTCGCGGAGAAGCTCGGTGTAAGACGCATCGTCGTTCCCGAAGGCGCGAGCGTCGGCTCGGCCATCGGGTTCTTGCGCGCCCCGGTCTCGTTCCAGGTGGTGCGAAGTCATCGCGCCACGCTGTCCGGCTTAGACGCCGGGGTTGTGAACGGGCTGCTCGACCAGTGCGCCGCCACGGCCACGGACGTGGTGCGTCGGGCGGTGCCCGAGGGCGACCTCACCGTCCATCGCGTCGTCGACGTCCGCTACATCGGTCAGGGCCACGAGCTGCAGCTCGCACTGCCCGACAGGGCGCTGCACGCCGAGGACGCGGCCCGCCTGCGCGCGCAGTTCGAGACGCTGTACGGCTCGATCTACGGGGTGACGATGCCCGACCAGGACGTCGAGTTCGTCACGTGGTCGGTGACGGTCTCGGCGCCGTCCGAGCCACCGCTGCCCGCGAAACCCGTGCCGAAGCACGCCGCGCCGCCGCCGCGCTCGCAGCGCGACGTCTACGAGCCGACCCTCGGTCGCGTGGTCGCATTCGCCGCGTACCGGCGCGGCGATCTCACCCCGGGATGCGAGCTGACCGGGCCCGCGCTGATCGAGGAAGGCCAGACCACGACCGTCGTCCCCGCCAGCTTCACGCTCCACGTGGATGGCGCGGGCTACCTCGTCATGGAGAGCCGCAATGAATGAGGCGCTCAGGCGCATTCACATGCAGGTGATGTGGAACCGGCTCATCGCCGTCGTCGAGGAGCAGGCCCAAGCGCTACTGCACACTGCGTTCGGCGCCATCACGCGGGAGGCCGGCGACCTCTCGGCGGGCGTGTACGACACCGCGGGACGCATGCTGGCGCAGGCGGTGACGGGCACGCCGGGCCACGTCAACACCATGGCGGCGGCGGTGCGCCACTTCCTTGATCGCTTCCCGCTCGCCACCATGGGTCCGGGGGACGTGTTCGTGACGAACGATCCGTGGTTCGGTACCGGGCACCTGTTTGACTTCGTCATGGTGACCCCGGTCTTCCGGGGCGAGCGCCCGGTCGGGCTCTTCGCCTCCACCTGCCACACGCCCGACGTCGGCGGCGTCGGCTTCTCGGCCGAGGCGCGCTCAGTGTACGAGGAGGGGCTCTGCGTGCCCCACCTCCGGCTGCGTGAGCAGGGCGCGATCGACGAGAAGGTGTTCGCGATCATCATGGCGAACTCGCGCAACCCCATCGAGGCGCGCGGCGATCTGCTGTCGCTGATCGCGTGCAACGACGTGGGCGCCGCGCGGCTGGCCGACATGATGCGCGAGTTCGAGCTCGACACCATCGACGAGCTGGCGCAGCACATCCTCGCCACCTCCCGCGAGGCCACCCGCGAGGCGATCCGGCGGCTACCGCGCGGCCGGTTCTGGACCGCGATGACGCTCGACGGGTACGAGTCGCCGATCGAGCTTCGCGCGTGCCTCGACATCGACGACGGGGAGATCACCGTGGACTTTGCGGGGAGCTCGCCGCTCTCGGCGCGCGGTATCAACTCGCCGCGGTGCTACACCGAGGCCTACTCGGTCTTCGGCCTCAAGTGCATCATCGCGCCGGCCATCCCGAACAACGCGGGTTCACTCGAGCCCTTCCGCGTGCTCGTCGAGGACGGCACGTGCGTCGCGCCGCTCCGGCCCGCGCCGGTCACCGCGCGGCACGTGATCGGCCAGATGCTGCCGGATCTGATGTTCGGGGCCCTAGCGCAGGCGCTCGACGGGTGCGTGCCGGCAGAGAGCGCCGGGTCGATTTGGGTCCTGCCGATGGCGGGGCAGCGCGCGCAGGGTCGGCCGTTCAACGTCCTCAATGTAGGGCTCGGGGGCACCGGCGCCCGGCCGGGCAAGGACGGCCTCAACACCACCGCGTTCCCGAGCGGCGTCGGCGTCGTGCCGGTGGAGATCACGGAAAACGAGTCACCGCTCGTGTTCTGGGTCAAGGAGTACCTGCCAGACTCCGGCGGCGCCGGCGAGTTCCGCGGCGGCCTCGGGCAGCGCATCGAGATCGGCAACAGCGATCCGGCGCCGTTCACCGTGGGCGCCGGGACGTTCGACCGGCTGCGCAATCCCGCGTTCGGCCGTTCCGGGGGACGGCCGGGACGCCACGGCGCCGCGCGGCTCGGCTCGGGCACCGTGCTGACCACCAAGGCGGTGCATACGATTCCGCCCGGAGACCGTATCGTGCTCGAGCTGCCCGGTGGCGGCGGTGTGGGCGATCCCGCGCGGCGCACGCGCGGACGCCTCGAGGCCGACCTGGCCGCAGGCCTGGTCAGCGCGGACGGGGCCGAGCACGACTACGGCGCGGGGCGTCCCGGCGCCGCGCAGACCTGAGCGCCGTCACCTCGATCTCGACCTTCGCCTGCTCGACCGCCAGCAGGGCGCAGACCGTCGTGTTGGCCGCGCGCGTAGCGCCGAGCCGCTTCTTGATCACTGCGGACACCGCGGCCACGTCGGCGCGATCCGGTACATAAACGCGCACACGCACCACGTCGAGGAGCGCGGCGCCGACCTCGCGCAGCGCGCGACCGATGATGTCGAGCGCCATCTCGGCCTGCGCGTCGGCCGTCGGTGGCCACGTGCTCGTGCGCAGGTCATATCCGACCGTACCGGAGACGAAGACCCACCGGCCGTCCACCACGGCGCGGGAGTATCCTGCAAGCGCCTCCCAGGGCGATCCGCTGGAGACGAACGTGCGCCGCCGAGTCATGGACCGACGTGATGCACCCTTTCTCATCGGCACACGTCGGCTTCGGCTTCGACCTCGACCTCGTAGTCGCCGACGAGTCCGGCGATCTCCACGAGCGTGTTGGCGGGTCGGATCGCGCTGAAGTAGCGGCCGTGGACCCGCGCCACCGCCTCTGCGCGCGCAGCGTCGCGGACGTAGATCCGCGTGCGGACCACGTGCTCGAGCTCGCCGCCGAGGGCCTCGATGGCGGCGCCGATCTTGTCGAGGATGTAGACGGTCTGTCCTTCCGCGTCGCCCGGACACACCACCGTGCCCCCGCCGAGCGTCGCGGTCGTGCCGCTGACGAGGATGCGGGTGCCGGCACGCACCGCGCGCGCGTAACCAGCAATCGGCTCCCAGCCGCCCGAATCGACGGTCCTCCGCTCGGGTCGCGTGAAACCCGCTCTCGTCTCGAAGACCCGGGGGAGTCCGGCCAGGTGGTGACTGAGATCGCCGGAGGCGGTGAGGAACGGCGGCTTCCGGTACTCGTCACCGCAATCGCCGGGAATGTCCCGCATCAGCGATTGCGCCTCCGCGAGCCGGGCCCGGTCAGCGTCGTCCAGCGCGAAGCCGAACAGCACGAGGTTGTCGCCCCGGTGCTCACGCTCGCCGAGCCGGGCGCCGATGATCACCGCGCCGACCGCCTCCTGCTCGAGCACCCAGCGCGCGGCGACGTTGGCAATCGAGACGCCATGCCTGACCGCAATGACCTTCGCCGCGGCGAGGACCTTCTGCAACACGCTCCAGCCACCGACGGTATCGATGAAGCGCTTGTACTTCGACTTGCTCCAGTCGGGAATGTCCGTCGGCTCGGGTCGACCCACCCAGCGATCGCTGAGGAAGCCGCCGGCAAGCACGCCGTACGCCAGGAGCTTCACGCCGGTGTCCCGACAGACCTCAGTCATGCGCCCGGCCGGCCGACGATCGAGCAGTGAGAACGACACCTGGTTCGTGACGACGCGAATGCCGTGCTTGACGAGCAGGCGGAGGTGATCGGTGTCGAAGTTGGTCACGCCGAGGTGCCCGATGCGACCCATGCGCCGCAGCCGGTCGAGCTCGAGCATGGCGTCGAGATAGGCCGGGTGCCGGTACTGCCACCAGTGAAACTGCAGCAGGTCGATGCGCGACAGACCGAGGCGCTCCAGCCGTTGCTGGACACCGTCGCGAACGACCTCCGGCGTCATGGCCCCGGGGATCGGACACCACTTGGTGAACACGGTCGCGCGCCCGGGCCCGGCCTTCGCTAGATACCGGCCGACAAGGATCTCGGCGCTGCCGTAATGGTCCGCCATGTCGAAGGCGTCGAACCCGGCGTCGGCGTATTCGCCGAGCGCGAGGGCGGCGACGTCAGGATCGAGCGGCTTGCCGTCGCGCTCCATGTCGGCCACCTGCCAGAGGCCGATGAGCGCGCGCGGCACTCCGAGCCCGGGCGCTAGCTCGGCGCGTGGGGGGCGAAGTGGTCGGTCCGCCATGGTCCGGAAAGGGTAACATCGGGCGACATCCATGGCTCCCGAAGTCGTGACGCTCGCGCCGGGGTTCGTCGTCTCGCGCATCGCCAAGGGCAACTGGCAGCTCGCGGAGCGCCACGGCGCACCGTACGCGCGCGAGGCGGCGATCGACGACATGCGCCGCTTCGTGGAGGCCGGGGTCACGCTCTTCGATTGCGCGGACCACTACGTCGGCGTCGAGCAGCTGATAGGCGAGTTCCGCCGTCACCACCCCGACCACGCGCGCCGACTACGCGTGTCCACCAAGCTCGTACCGGATCTCGAATCGCTGCCGCGCCTGAGGCGCCAGGACGTGGAGCGCATCGTGGACACGTCGCTCGCGCGCCTGGGCCAGGAACGTCTGGATCTCGTGCAGTTCCACTGGTGGGACTACCGCGTGCCGGGCTACGTGGAGGCGATGCACTGGCTCGCCGACCTGCGATCGGCCGGCAAGGTGGAGCTCATCGGCGTCACCAACTTCGACACGGCGAGGCTGTCGGAGATCGTCGCCAGCGGTGTGCCCGTCGCGACGAACCAGCTCCAGTACTCGGGGCTCGATCATCGTCCCGAGCACGGCCTGGCCGAGCTCTGCGCCGCCCACGGCATCCGGCTCCTCTGCTACGGCACGCTCGCGGGCGGCTTCATCGCCGAGCGCTGGCTCGGCGCACCCGAGCCGCAACCGCCCTTCGCCAACCGCTCGCTCGTCAAGTACCGGCTGATCATCGACGACTTCGGCGGCTGGTCTCGCTTCCAGGCGCTGCTGTCCGCGCTCGACGGGATCGCCCGGCGCCAACGCGTCAGCCTCGCGAGCGTCGCGATCCGATACGTGCTCGACAAGCCCGGCGTCGCGGTGGCGATCGTCGGCGCGCGCGACGCCGCGCATCTCGCCGACCTCGGGCAGGCCGTGATCCTCGACGAGGACGACCGGGGCGCGATCGCGCGGGTGGTCTCGCAGGCCCCGGGGCCGCGCGGTGACTGCTACGACCTGGAGCGGATCGCGGACGGCCCGCACAGCCTGATCATGTGGAAGAACCAGAATACCGGCGGCGCGCCCGCCGACGGCTGCTATGTCGACGCGCCGCCCGCCGCCGGGAGGGAGAGCCGATGAGCCAGACGGTCAGCGACGAGTTCGAGCTCTACGACCTGCGCGTGGAGGTGATCGAGACCGGCAAGCCGTTCGTCATGCACGCCAGGCCCGGCGACACGTTCGACGTGATCGGCGGCCGCATTGTCTTTCCCTCCGGCCGCGAGGCGTCGTTCTCGCTCTACGCGATGCTCGCCGTGCTGCCCTTCATCCCGGCCAAGCAGCGCCCGACCCACCCGAACGATTGGATGACGACCGACACGGAGATCGCGAGCCCGGACCCGCACTGCGGTGCCCGCATTCGCATCACGCGTCTGGGCAAGCGCCAGCTTCGCCACGCCGACTACAGCGCGGTGCCGCTCTAGGCCCTATCGCCGGGAAATCCACCTCATCCGCCTGGAGCGCGCCCAGGGCCTGTGGGCTGAAGACGTCGGGCAAGACGGGCTGCCCGGGCCTCAGCGGGGGCGTTTCGCCCGACGCCCACCTACGCCAGTGACGCTATCGCCGGCTCAGGCGAGACATCGGGAGCCCAGATTCTGCGCGACGACGAGATCCAACGCGCGGCCCGCGGGCGCCGAGGACCGGCGGACGCTGCCGTCAAGGCGCTCGTCCGGTGGCCCGGACGTACCAGGTGCCGTGCGGGCCGTGACGCAGTGGACGGTACGCGGTGGTGATCAAGAACGCGAGTTCCTTCGAGTGCTGTCGGATCAACCCCTCCTCGATCGACGCCACGAACATGTACGGCGGCCGCGCCTCGCCGAGTTGCCGGGTGGCTTCCCGCCACTGGGCCGCCGGGGCGACCTCCATGAACCAGCCGTTGAGTGCAATCGCCTGCCGCCGGCCGGAGATGAGGTAGTAGAGCGGGTTCCCGAAGACGAAGATGGGGCCGGGGAGGCTGCCAGGGCCGATGAGAAACGCGACCTCCTGGGACGCAGTCTCGTACTCAGCGTTCAGGGCCTCGCGGTAGCGCTGGCGAGCCTCGGGCTGCCACCACGCCGGCGCTTCCTTGAGGAGATAACCGACCTTCCGGATCATGAGCACCCCGGAAGGCAGAAAACAGAGTGCCAGCGCCACGAGCAGGACCGCCCGTGACCGCGGTGAATCTTCGAAGATGCGGGCCAGCGTGCCTCGCTCCCACGCCTCGTCCAGGGCGAGCGCCGCGAGGAGACCGAGCGGGAGCCCGAGCAGGTGGTAGTGGTAGGCCCACCATGACTGTGTCTGTGCCAGGATCACGGCGAGGCCGACGCCGCACCACCCGATGAGGTTGACGGCGAGCGGATCGCGGCGGCGAGCGCCGACGACCGCGCCCAGCACCGCCAGCGCCGCGAGCCACGAGAATCTCTGGGCAAACCAGCTCAGACCTCCGAGCAGTCGCCATAGGCCTGGAGCCGGGATTTCTCGCTGCACGTCGAGGGGAAAAACGAACCAGGTCCAGAGCGCGACCTCCAGGCTCGCCGTCCATAGACAGGCCGCGAGCGCGGCAGCCGCGGGCACCATCATGCCGGCGGCCACCGGGATGAGCGTCTCGCCGAGCGTCCGGCCAAACGGCTTCGGAGTGCTCCGTCGCCGCTCGACAAATGCCGTCAGCGCGAAGACGAGGACGATAGGAAGGAACATCAGCTTGAACAGCAGCACGACCCCGCCCATGACGCCCCCGAGGAACAACCACCACGGCGTCGCGCGGCCGACCGGGCGGGCGGTCAGCCACGCCGCCAGATACAGGGGGAGTCCGACGAGCCCCTCGACCTGGGTGAGGTGCCACCAGTCGGACACGACATAGTAGTGGCCCACGGTCAGCAGAGGAACCAGCGCGAGCACGAATGAGCTCCGCAACCATGCACGCAGTGTCAGGAGAAGAACCGCGGAGAGGAGCAGGAAGTAGACAAGCTCCAGCGCGTGGACACCGACCTCGTCGAAGCCGAACAGACGCCCGGCCAGCCAGTAGAACCAGAAGATCGCCGGCTGCTTGAAGTCCCAGAAGTCCCGGTAGAGGACCGCGCCCCGGTCCAACTCGCGCGCCCCGATCGTGAAGAGGGCCTGGTCGCCGCCAAACGGATAGGGCAGATGGACCGCGCCCAGCACGAGGATGACGCCGAGGGAGGCGAGCTCGAGCCGCCGGGGCCAAGACGTCGTGGTCATCACTTCCAGCGTCCCTGCCCGATGGTACGCCCACTGTCTCGGCCGACCGTGCGGTGGCTCGCCGCCAGGCTTATCCTGAAGGCGTCGATCCGCGAGTGGGGGGGGAGGGCCTATGCGGGCGTGGACCGTGGACGCCGATGACATCCGCGTCGCCGAGGACCTCGACGAGGCGCTGCTGCACCGCACCCCTGAGATCGACAACTTCCTGAGCCTCGACCGCGACGACAAGTTCATCGTCATCGGGACCAAGGGGTTCGGCAAGACGCTGCTCCTCAAGGCCAAGCGCATTCTCCACCAGCGCAAGACGCGCGCGGTCTGCCTGCCCACCAGCAACCTGCTCGACAAGCCCATCGGCGACAAGATCTTCGGCAAGGACGCCCTGGCCTTCTTCGCGGAGTCCTCGCTGCCCTGGTCGAAGCTCTGGCTGACCGCGATCGCGGCCGCAACGCTGAAGCACCTGGGCCAGACCGACGAGCTGAAGGTGAATCCCCGGCTGGCCCGCCTGCTCGGCGACGCGCCGCTTCGCGGCGTCATCGACCACTTCGTCCGCCTGCTCGACTTCTCGCCGAGCGAGCTGCTCCGCACCGCCAACGACACCGACGGCCACCT
>Ga0111538_10012257_pt1 | contig 11337 bp, 9 predicted proteins | sample SoiMethybrSBSTD1_FD_79669 | JGI IMG/M metagenome (GOLD analysis project Ga0111538, IMG submission 79669) | Bulk soil microbial communities from a Populus tree surrounding site in Tennessee, USA - Soil MetaG P. TD hybrid SBSTD1 (version 2)... | ecosystem: Environmental > Terrestrial > Soil > Tree... | reverse complement strand
TCCGCGCGTTGCACGTGCGACTGGTGTCCTCCTCGGCGCAACTGTTTCGTGGTCAGCGGGCCGATCTGAGCGCCACCGTCAGCGGCCTGAGTGGCATCAGCGAGCCAGTCATGTTGACCATCGTCAATCACTCTTCGGCGAGCGTGCGAATAGACGGCATCAATCGGCCCATTACCATTTCGCCCGGCCAGGTCACGCCCGGAGGCACCTTCGCCGTCAATCGCCGAATTACAGGAATCCAGGCTGGTCCGTTTCAGATCTCTGCGAGCGTTGGGAAACCGCCGCTATCCCAGTTCGATGCGGTTCGCAGTACGGCATCGATCATGGACACCTGGCAGGCACGGACCGGGGTCGCCATCAGCGCGGAAGCCAGTGACCTCGTTCAGCGTTCCGTGCTCGGCACTCGAGGGGACCTGGACGAGTTTCTGAGCCAGCAGCAGGCGAATCAAGGTGACGTGCGCGAGGTATTTGCCGCGATCCTCTCGCACTACTGTTACGATCTTCGTGACGCCGGGATCGCGCGGGGCCGGGCCGAGTTCCGCCCCTCCTTCGGGATCGTTGTCAGGCCCGTGCTGTTCCAGCAAGGGAGTCAGGGGCAAGGGAGTCAGGGGGACGCTGGTATCACGGCGAGCCTGGTACAACGTCTATCGCTTTCGGACATGCTGTCGCGCCTGACGAGTCGATTCACGGCGAGGCAGGCGGCCGGATACCTGTTCGTCAGGTCGATGCCTCGTCAGGCGCCGATTTCGATTGACGGGCAGCGGGGGAGTGAACTCACCGACCGTCGCTTGATCGCGCCGGTGGGGGAGCACGACATCGTCATAAGGACGTCGCAGACGTGCCGGCAGCGCGTCACGGTCACCGCGTTTCGAACCGAAGTCGTCGAGTGCGTGCAGTGATAGACTCGGGCAACCTTCACTTCAGCTCGTTCTCGACGGACCACACCACTCGAAATCCCAAAGAGGGATCTCGTACCTCAGGAGCGCTGCGGTAGCGGTTCGCGCCCCGAAGGTCGTACGGGATATTCAAGAAGGAGCCTCCGCGCACGACCCGCGCTGAGCCAGTCGCAGGTCCAAGGGGATCCTTCCGCTCCGCGGCGGTGTAGTCGCCCGACCAATCGCGGCACCATTCCCACGCATTGCCGGCAAGGTCGTACACCTGCTCCGGCGTTTGTGCCCGGCCTTCGCGAGCTGCTCGCAAGGTGGAGCCGCATTCCTGAAAATTGGCGCGATCACATGTGGGCTCTTCATCGCCCCACGGGTACTTTCGCCCGTCCGTTCCTCGTGCGGCGAATTCCCATTGTGCCTCGGTCGGCAGACGCCCTCCAACCCAGGCCGCGTATGCTGCGGCCTCGTACCATGACACATTCACGACGGGATCGGTGTCCCGAGCGAGCCGATCGTGATTCGGATCGAAGCGACGGTAGTCGGCGTTCGTGACCTCGTGATCGAGGATGTCGAACGATGATACGGTCACGCGGTGCTGCGGATGCTCGGGCGCGTCTCCCACACTCTCCGGACTTCCCATGAGCAAGGGACCGCCCTTGATGCGAACCCGACGGTTCAGCGAGGCCTCTTCCCAGTTGACAGCCGTGAGTCCCTGTTCGCGGTTGAAGCGCTCGGTGATTGCTGCCCGCAGGGTTCGTGACTCGCGACTGAGCTCTGGATAGCGAATCGCGACGTCGTCCGCGGCGAACATCATCGCGGCGTATGCCTCGCGAGATCGCACTCCGTTCTGGAGCTGTTCTTCAATCGCGGCGAGCCTTGCTCGTGGCAACGCCAGCAACTGCCCCGGATCGTCGCGGTCTGGCAGACTCGCTGCAAGAAGAGCCAGGGCCTGCTGGCGTACGCGATTGTCGCGGCCAGTCAGCAGCCACCACGGAGTGACATACGCAGCGACAAGAATTGCCGCAACGGCCCACGCGCGTCGCTGTCGTGCGATGCGCTTCTTACGCGAGCGCTGGATAGGCTCGACCAGCGTGTCGTGGCTCAACTCGTAGAACACGCCACCCAGGTGAGGCTCGGGACGAAGAAGGCGCGCATCGACAAGCTGCCGCAGGGTGTCCGCGGACACTCCGTGCCTCTTCTCGATTTCTTCCTCCGCCTCGGTCAAGCGCCGCCCGGCACGGCTGATCAGCCGTTGCTCGCATAACCGTCGGACTCGACGACGCTTCCCGACGTCGATCGATGCGAGCGTGCGGTCGTAGAACTCCTCCAGGATGCGCTGAAGCTGGTTTTCGCCGCCGAGGTCGGTCTCGCCGACTTGAACCCGGGCGCCATCGGTACGAGCGAGTCGGGTGCGCACCTGCTGCTCGACGTATTGACACACCAACTGCAGTTGCGCCGGCTCGACCTCGTTGCCTGTCACGGTTTCATCGCGCTGCCGGCGACGCGCAAGAAATGTGAGGATGCGCTCAACGGCGCCGTCCGTGTACTCGAACGGCGGTGTGTCGAAAGTCGGGTCTTGCAGTGCCGCCGGTTGAACGATCGCTTCGCGAGCGTTCTCCGCGGCCAACGGACCGATCCGGAATCGACGTTGAAGGATGCCTGGAATGTCCCTGGCAAGCTCCTCCAGGTCGGCAAGATAATCCTCCCGCACCGAGAGCACGATCTTGACCTGTGATGCGCTCGTATCCGGCGCCGCTACTCCATCGGCCGCAGCAAGCGGCTGCCGACGCTGAGTCCGACCCCGCACAAGCTCCGCCAGTTGTGAAATGAACTCTCGACGCGGCGCAGGACCATGCAGCGTGAACAACTCCTCGAACTGATCGAGGATGAGCACCGGCTTCAGGAGATCGTCGTCACGCGACCAGAACTCGGCTGACTGGAAGAACCCTGGAACGTCGTGCCCCTCGGCTCCCACGATCTCGGCCCCCGCGGCCCGCACCGCCGTACGAACACCATCGAGAAGTGCTGCGACTGGTCCCTGTGCGTAGTCCGAAAGTCTGATGGTCATCGGCAGGTAGCCGCGCTCGAACAGCGGTCCCACGAGGCCGGCGTTGAGCAGCGACGACTTGCCGGTTCCGGACTTTCCGAACACGACGACAAGTCGTTCGGCAAGCACCAGGCTGAACAGTGAACGGATTTCGCGATCGCGGCCGAAGAACGTCTTTCGGTCGGCCGGGTCGTATTGATAGGGCGCAGTCCCCTTGTATCGGAGCGGCCGATGGTTGGCGCTGCGAAGCGGTTGGACTGTTGCCCGGGCTCGTCGAAAGGCGAGGAGGGCGCCGGCCGCCACTCCAGCAATGCCTCCCAGGGCAAGTGCCTGCGCTTCGCGATCTCCTTCGGCGGTCAGCGAGAGTAGCCACAGCGACGCCGCGACAATCAGAATCGATGCGAGGACGATCGCGAGCCGCGTGCGCGAGGGTGCGATCCGCGAGCCGGAATAGACGGCGACACAAGTGCCCAATGACAGGGCCGGGATCGCAATCCACGAATCCTCGAAGGTGTTCAGCAGCAGGATGCTTGCGACCAGACCCGCCAACATCAGGGCAATCACCGCCAGCGGAAACGCCAGCCAGCGCAGGATGTTCAGTGTCATCGACCTCGGTGTCTGCACGACGTCTCCTCAGCTGGCGCTATCCGGCAGCGCTCTGACGCTTGATCGCGCGGACCAGTTCGCTGAGGCCTTCCGGTTTTCGGAGATCCACCGCATGGAACTTGGCGAGCGGCTCGAGCAGCGGTGCGTCGTCGATGCTGACGGGCACGATGAAATGACCGACGAGGCGCAAGTCGTCCGCCTGGAGTGCACGTTTGATCTCCTTGTTCACGTACGAGGCTTCACGACTCTTGGCGACAAGTGCCTTGCTGTTCAACACCAGGAAGTAGTCGACTTTCTCGATCGTCGCCGCGATCAGGTCGTCCCAGCGGTCGCCGCCTCGCAGGGCGTCCTGGTCCAGCCAGGGCTCGAGCCGCGCCTTCTTCAACGCATCGTGGATTTCACTCGCTTTCTTCTTGTCTTCACTCGCGTGACAGATGAACACCGTGGGACCGCGGCCCGCGCCAGACGTCGCCGTGGAGCTCTCCGATCCCGTTTTCGCCATTCGCGCTGGGCCACCGGCCTGGACGTACCGATCGCGCAGCTCACTAACGAACGCGACCGGATCGGTGTCGACCAGCTCCATCTTGAAGTTGTCGCGGTAAAAGAAGATCGCGGGGTCGCCCTTCGTTTTCTGGTCGCTCTCGCCGGCCTCAATCGCCTCGACAGCAAAGCCACGGCTATCGGGACGCAACACCTTCAGAACGTGGAAGAGAATGCGCAGATACCACTGCCTGAGGCCAAAGCCGAGGAACAGGAAGAGCCGTCCGTGAGTCAATCCGGCATTCAAGTCATTGGGCAGCGGCGGATCGTGCGAGATCAGGTGCGCCAGGAAGTCGAGCAGCTGTAACTCGGTCAAGACCACGGAAGGGGGCTCGTCGACCCGCCCGTACAAGTGAAAGAGCAGCGGGGCGTCGACCGATGCCTCCGGGAGCAGTTCCTCGTTCCTGCCGCGGTAATGATACCGTTCGACCGACGGCGTCTTACCAGCGCGTCGCAGCGCAGCTTCCATCAGCGGGTCGAGTCCGCAAGTGACAATCAGCCGCAACGGCAGCTCGGCGAGCGCATCGTGGAGTGTTGACGGTCGTTCCAGCCATTCACGGTGCCACTCGCCCAGATGCATTTCCAGCGCGAGCTCGTCTTCGCGAGCAACAAAACGCTGGGCAATCCACGCCAGATCGCTGGAGGCCGGATCGAGCCCGCTCAGTCCGTCATCGCCCAGCGCTTCGAGCAATCTCGCGGCAAGCGACTGGGCGGGAACCTGTCGCGGCGCACCAGGAGTGTCGGCAGGAAGGTCCGGGCCCAGGAAGAGGATGCACTCGCCGCGTTCGATTCCGTAGAGAAGCTTGTTCCAATTCGCGAAGGGCATACCGAACGAATTATGCGTCAGGCCTGTTCTGCGTGGAGCCTGTCACATTCCTTCGCCGAGCGGCACCACTTGAATCGCCGCGTCGCGCACCTCCTCGAGGAAGCGGTTGAGCGTGGAGCCTTTGAGCAGAATCTCCCAGCGGCTGCGCGCCGTCTGCCCGAAGATCACATGGGTGATGCCCTCGCGCTTCGCGAATTCGATCAAGCCGTCCGCCGCGCGATCGGCTTTGACCCGGACCACCGTTGCGCCAAGGCTTTCCGACAGCGCGATGTTCCGCTGCAGCGCGTCCCGATCGGCCGGCGTGATCTTGCCAGGAGCCTCTCGTGGCGTTTCGACGTAGACGGCGTACCAGCGCGCCCCCAGCCGACCGGCGATGCGTGAGCCGATGCGAATCACGCGAGGTGCATCGGCGTTCGAGCTCATACAGACCATCACGCGCTCCGGGATGAGTGCCGGCTCCAGCCCCTCGCGCTGCCGGTGTGACGCGGCCTTGTCGCCGACTTCGTCGGCGACGGCGCGCAGTGCCAGTTCACGGAGCGTAGAGAGGTTCGTCTCGCGAAAGAAGTTGCTGAGCGCCTGCTCGACCTTCTCGGGTTTGTACACCTTGCCCTGTCGCAAGCGGCTTTGCAGTTCCTGCACGGTCACATCGACGTTCACGACTTCATCGGCGCGATCGAGAATCGTGTCAGGGACCGTTTCGCGCACTCTGACGCCGGTGACGCGGCCGACGGCATCGTTGAGCGTCTCGAGATGCTGAATGTTGACCGCCGTGAGGACGCCAATGCCCGCATCGAGGATCGCGCCGACATCCTGGTAGCGTTTCTCGTGTGCGCTGCCCGGGACGTTCGTGTGCGCGAGCTCATCCACCACGCACAACTGCGGACGACGCCTCAGGATGGCATCGAGGTCCATCTCCTCGAGCACCACGTCGCGATATTCGATTCGCCGTCGCGGCACGATTTCCAGATCGCCGATCTGCGCTTCAGTCTCGGCCCGCCCGTAGGTCTCGACGAATCCCACGACGACATCGACGCCCTCGCGCCGGAGCGCATGCGCATCCTGCAACATCGAATAGGTCTTGCCGACGCCTGGCGCGGCTCCGACGTAGATGCGGAGGCGAGCGCGCTGATCGGCCTGGAGCTTGGCGAGCAGCTGTTCGCCGCTGGATCGGGCTCTCTCCGGCATCACGTCATGCTACGCGGGATACGCCAAACCCGGCGATGGCCTTAACGAACTCTTTATGACTTTTTGCCGAATCCTTTAGCCACACGACAGGTAACGTGTTTTCAGGCAGTACGCCCGGGAAAGTATGCCGCAACACGTTTCCGACGATGGTCCGATCGTGATCCCCGCAGTGGAGCTCTCGGGATCGCAAGCCGATCGCCTGCGAGCGCTGGAGGCGTCCATCGTCCGCTTGCAGCAGTTGAAGCTCACCCTCGTTGGGGATGCGTCCCCTCACGAACCTCCATCCGAGCTGCACGGGCCCTACCTACACGCGCCCGTCTGGCCGTGGTTTCTGGCGGGGTGGATTACTGGCGCACTGTTCGTCCTCATGTTTGTCTTCGCCCGCCTGCTCGCATAAGACCCCTTACAAACTCTTTATGGACTCTTGCGCGCTTTCTTACGCCGCCGGTTGCGATCATGTACTCACCGAGCGAGGTCCCTGATGTTCGACCTGATTTTCGTTGCTCTAACCATCCTCTTCTTCGTTGCCGCCATCGGCTACGTAGCCGTATGCGATCGACTGATCAAGTGAGGCGAGACATGGGCGTTGATTCCGTCATCGGATTGATTGCCAGCGTCCTGCTGCTTGGCTATCTCGTCGTGGCGATGTTGAGACCGGAGAAGTTTTGACATGACTCTCAACGGATGGCTTCAGATTCTGTTCTTCCTGCTCGCGGTCTTCCTCGTGACACCACCGCTCGGCAGCTTCATGGCGCGCGTGTTCACGCGGCAACGGACGTGGCTCGACCCGATCATGCGGCCGTTCGAACGGCTTGTCTATCGGACGACAGGGGTGAACGAGTCGCACGAGATGCGCTGGACTGAATACGCGGTCTCCGTGCTGCTCTTCAGTGTCGTCTCGATGCTGGTGCTGTATTTCATCCAGCGACTGCAGGGAGGCTTGCCGTGGAACCCGCAGGGATTCGGAGCTGTCGCTCCCGATCTCGCGTTCAATACGGCCGCCTCGTTTACGACCAACACGAACTGGCAGGCGTACAGTGGCGAGTCGACGATGAGCTATCTCACGCAGATGGCGGGGCTGGCGTACCACAACTTCGTGTCGGCCGCCGTCGGCATAGCGGTCGCCATCGCCTTCATTCGCGGCATCGCTCAGAGGGAGAAGGAAACCATCGGCAACTTCTGGGTGGACATGACGCGCGCGACGCTCTGGGTCCTGCTGCCACTTGCTATCGTCGGTGCGCTCTTCCTCGTATCGCAGGGCGTGGTGCAGAACCTGAAGGCCTATGACCACGTACAGGTCCTCGATCCACAGACCGTGACGACGAAGGATGCGGCCGGCAAAGAGACCACGACGCAGCTCACGGAGCAGGTGATCGCGCAGGGTCCGGTTGCATCGCAGGAAATCATCAAGCAGTTCGGCACCAATGGGGGCGGCTTCTTCAACGCGAACAGTTCGCATCCGTACGAAAACCCGACTCCGCTGTCGAACTTCCTGGCGATGTTGGGCATCTTCGCGATCTCGTCGGGTCTGACGTACACGCTCGGATCGTTGACTCGTTCTCGCCGCCACGGATGGGCCGTATGGGCCGCGATGGCGTTCCTGTTCTTGTGCGGTGTGACGGTCGTGTACTGGGCCGAAGCGAACGGCAATCCCATGTTGACCGCAGCCGGTGCGAACCAGATCGCGAGCGAGCTGGCACCGGGCGGAAACATGGAAGGGAAGGAGGTCCGATTCGGGATCGCCAACACGGCGCTGTTCGCCACGGCCACGACGGACGCAAGTTGCGGGGCCGTCAACGGATGGCACGACTCGTTCACGCCGCTCGGTGGTCTGGTCCCTCTCGCGAACATCCAGTTGAGCGAGGTCGTCTTCGGCGGAGTGGGCGCAGGGATGTATGGCGTGCTCGTTTACATCATCCTCTCTGTCTTCATCGCTGGGTTGATGGTCGGCCGCACTCCTGAGTACCTCGGCAAGAAGATTCAGGCATTCGAAGTGCAGATGGCGATGCTCACCGTACTGATCTTCTCGCTCCTGATTCTGACCTTCACCGCCATCTCGTCGGTGTCGCCCGAGTTCGGCACGTCGAGCATCGCCAACGCAGGGCCCCATGGCCTGTCGGAGATGCTCTACGCGTACTCCTCTGCGGCTGCGAACAACGGGTCGGCGTTCGGCGGCATCAACGTCAACACCAGGTGGTACAACACCACGCTCGGTTTGACCATGCTGTTCGGCCGCTTCTTCATGATCATTCCGCCGCTGGCTATCGCTGGCAGCCTCAGTCGCAAGAAGCTGATTCCGCCGTCGCTCGGCACGTTCCCCGTGACGACACCGCTCTTTTCGAGCCTGCTGGTCGGTGTGATCGTGATCGTCGGCGCGTTGACGTTCTTCCCGGCGCTCAGCCTCGGGCCGATCGTCGAGCACTTCCTGATGAACAACGGGCAGGTCTTCTAATGGCTACTCAGACTACTGCAAAGGCGCTCTCCATCTGGGATCCGCAAATCGTTCGCCGTGCGATCTGGGATTCGTTCCGGAAGCTGCATCCCCGAACGACGGCGCGCAACCCCGTGATGTTCGTCGTCGAGGTCGGCAGCGTGCTGACGACATGGCGCCTCATACAGGACGCGATCACCGGACGTCCGGGGCTTGGATTCGAGTTCCAGATCACGTTCTGGCTGTGGCTCACCGTTCTCTTTGCAAATTTCGCGGAGGCGATGGCTGAAGGGCGCGGCAAGGCGCAGGCGGAGACGCTGCGCAAGGCGAAGACGGAAACGGTGGCAAAGCGCGAGCGCCCGGGCGGCGCTGCTTACGACACCGTACCGGCACCCGCACTGCGGAAAGGTGACATCGTCCGCGTGTCAGCGAGTGAGGTGATCCCAGCGGACGGCGAAATCATCGAAGGCGTGGCTTCAGTGGACGAGAGTGCCATCACCGGCGAGTCGGCGCCAGTCATCCGTGAATCGGGAGGCGATCGATCGGCGGTCACGGGCGGCACCCGTGTGCTGTCCGACTGGATCCGCGTCCAGGTGACCGCCAATCCTGGTGAGACCTTTCTCGACCGCATGATTGCGCTTGTCGAAGGCGCCGAGCGCCAGAAGACGCCGAATGAGATCGCGCTGAACATCCTGCTCGCCGGCCTGACGATGGTCTTCCTCATCGCCGTGGCGACACTTCAGCCGTTCGCTCTGTATTCGGGATCGCCGCAGTCCCTGTTCGTTCTGATCTCGCTGCTGGTGTGCCTGATTCCGACGACGATCGGCGGCTTGTTGTCGGCCATTGGGATTGCCGGGATGGATCGCCTTGTCCAGCACAACGTGCTGGCGATGTCAGGCCGAGCCGTCGAAGCGGCCGGTGACGTGCACACGCTGCTCCTCGACAAGACGGGCACGATAACGCTGGGCAACCGGCAGGCGACGGAATTCGTTCCACTTCCGGGCGTGAGCGAGTCGACGCTGGCCGACGCCGCTCAACTTGCCTCACTGCCTGACGAAACGCCTGAAGGGCGCTCGATTGTCGTCCTCGCCAAGGAGAAGTACCGCTTGCGCGGCCGCGATCTCTCGGAGCTGCACGCGACGTTCGTGCCCTTCACCGCGCAGACGCGGATGTCCGGTGTCGACGTGCTCGCATCGCGCCCGGCGATGGTTGCCGCGGGCGGCGGCCGAACGGCGGTCGTTGCCACCGATTTCCGCGAGATTCGCAAGGGTGCGGCGGACGCCATTCAGAAGTGGGTCATTTCGAAGGGCGGCACGATCCCGGACGCATTGGCTCCCGTGGTCCAGCGGATTTCGCGGGCTGGTGGCACGCCGCTGGTGGTGGCCGATGGCCGTCAAGTGTTGGGCGTCATTCACTTGAAGGACATCGTCAAGGGCGGGATCCGAGATCGGTTCGCGCACCTGCGTGCGATGGGGATCAAGACGGTGATGATCACGGGCGACAACCCGCTGACCGCGGCTGCGATCGCATCCGAAGCGGGTGTTGACGACTTCCTCGCGCAAGCAACACCGGAAGACAAGATGGCCCTCATCAAGCGCGAGCAGGCCGACGGCAAACTCGTGGCCATGACCGGCGACGGAACCAACGATGCGCCGGCGCTGGCGCAGGCCGATGTGGGTGTGGCGATGAATACTGGCACCCAGGCCGCGAAGGAAGCCGGCAACATGGTGGACCTCGACTCGAACCCGACCAAGCTGATCGAGATCGTCGAGATCGGCAAACAGCTGCTCATCACGCGCGGGGCGTTGACGACGTTCTCGATCGCCAACGACGTGGCCAAGTACTTCGCGATCATTCCGGCCATGTTCCTGGCGACGTTTCCGATGCTGAATGCATTGAACGTCATGGGGCTGAGGACGCCGGAGTCGGCGATCCTGTCCGCGGTGATCTTCAACGCCATCATCATCGTCGCGCTCGTGCCGCTGGCGCTGCGCGGCATCAAATACCGCCCGATTGGCGCGGCCGCATTGCTGCGGAGCAACCTGCTGATCTACGGGGTGGGCGGAATCATCGTGCCGTTCGTCGGTATCAAGGCGATCGACGTTGTGATCACGGCGGTCGGACTGGCTTGACGTCGTCGGCGGGTCTCGAGACCCGCCTGGAGACCGCAAATGAACGTCTCACGCAATCTCATCGTCGCCACATTGATGACCATCGTGACGACCATCATCCTGGGACTGATCTACCCCCTGGTCGTAACCGGTCTCGCGCAGGTGCTGTTCCCCGACCAAGCCAATGGTCAGTTGATCGAGCGGAACGGCACAATCGTGGGGTCGCGGCTCATCGGCCAGGGATTCTCGTCTCCTGGCTATTTCCGGTCGAGACCATCGGCCACGACCGTGCCGTACGATGCCGCGAACTCGGCGGGCAGCCAGTACGGCCCGACGAACAAGAAGCTGATCGACGCCGTCACTGCCAACGTCGAAGCGGCACGGAAGGAAAACCCGAACGTCCCGGTGCCCGTGGATCTCGTGACGACATCTGCTTCCGGATTCGATCCACACCTGTCGCCAGCGGCTGCCGACTTCCAGGTCCCGCGTGTGGCCCGTGAACGTGGGATGTCGGAGGATGATCTCCGCCAGCTGGTTGAGGCACACACGGAGGGTCGTCAACTTGGTTTTCTCGGCGAACCGCGAGTCAACGTCCTCGAATTGAATCTCGCCCTCGATCGCGAACGCCCGTTGAAGAGATAGCAACGCTGGCCGGACTCGATCTCTAACCACGAAGGACACGAAGACACAAGGCCACGAAGATC
>Ga0111538_10012256_pt1 | contig 11338 bp, 11 predicted proteins | sample SoiMethybrSBSTD1_FD_79669 | JGI IMG/M metagenome (GOLD analysis project Ga0111538, IMG submission 79669) | Bulk soil microbial communities from a Populus tree surrounding site in Tennessee, USA - Soil MetaG P. TD hybrid SBSTD1 (version 2)... | ecosystem: Environmental > Terrestrial > Soil >... | reverse complement strand
TGGAAAACATCGTCGAACACATCGATCATGCCGTGAAGGTTGCAGGGATCGATCACGTGGGCCTCGGGTCCGATTTCGACGGTGCTGTGATGCCGTTGGGCATGGAGGATGCTTCGAAGCTTCCCAGGATCACCGACGCTCTGCTCAAGCGGGGATACACTGAGCCGGACATTATCAAGATTCTCGGTGGTAACTTGCTGCGTGTCATGGGGCAGGTCGAGGCAACGAAGAGTCAGTAGACGCACATGCGATGGCCGCTTGTCGTTCTTATTCTGATCGCAACGTGTTCGCTCAGCTTCCTTCACGCTGCGGTACCGCCGGTTCGCAGTAAGACCGGCCTTGTGATTTCAGCCAGCGACATCGCCTCACGCATCGGAGCAGCGGTCCTCACAGATGGCGGTAACGCCGTTGACGCAGCCGTGGCGACCGCATTCGCGTTGGCCGTGACCCATCCAACTGCCGGCAACATTGGCGGTGGTGGATTCCTTCTACATCGGGCAGCAACTGGAGACACCGCGGCCTATGACTTCCGTGAGGCAGCTCCGGCCAGTGCCGCGCCAACGATGTTTCTGAAGGACGGCAAGTACGACGCAGATATTCACCACAACAGTTATCTATCGGTGGGCGTACCCGGTACTGTGGCGGGTCTGCACCTTGCGTGGAAAGAGAAGGGCAGATTGCCGTGGAAGCGCCTGGTGGAGCCGGCGGTCGCTCTGGCTCGAAATGGCTTCCCGGTCTCAGATGGCTTGGCGAGATCCCTCGCCGCCGTTCTGCCTTTGATGCAGAAATACCCATCATCCGTCGCGCAGTTTTCGAAGAACGGTGTGCCCTATTCTGAGGGCGAAGTATTCAAGCAACCCGTGCTGGCGTCGACCTTACAGCGGATCGCCAGTGAAGGACCAGCAGGCTTCTATGACGGGCCGACCGCGGCTGCGTTTGAACGAGACATGCGCGCGCATGGTGGCCTGATCACGCGCGAAGATCTGAAGCGGTACACCGCAGTGCGGCGCACTCCGATCCGAGGCACATATCGCGGACTCGAGGTCATTGCCATGCCACCGCCGACGTCTGGGGGCGTCGCACTCCTAGAGATGCTGAACATCCTGGAGGCGTACGACCTCTCTTCTATGAGTGCCGGGTCGGCGGCCGCTGTCCATCTCATGGCAGAGTCGATGAAGCGAGCCTTCGCCGATCGAGCTGCCTGGCTTGGCGATCCGGACTTCAACCAGGACATGCCGATCACACGTTTGCTGTCCAAATCCTACGCTCGTGATCTGCAGAAGACGATCAACCTCGAACGTGCCGCGAAGTCATCGCCGGCGACATTCGAGTGGCCAAGGGAGAGTGAGGAGACGACTCATTTGTCCATCGTCGACTCTGAGCGCAATGCGGTGTCGATGACCTATACGCTCGAGCAGGCCTACGGCGTGAAGATTGTCCTTCCGGGAGCTGGGTTCCTTCTCAACAACGAGATGGGAGATTTCAACGCGGGCCCAGGATTGACCACGTCAGAGGGCCTCATCGGAACCTCGCCTAATCTCGCTCAGCCTGGCAAACGCATCCTATCGAGCATGTCGCCAACCATCCTGGTCAAAGATGGGCGGCTGTTCATGGTTACCGGCAGTCCTGGCGGGCGGACGATTATCAACACTGTGCTCGAAACAATCGTGAACGTCGTCGACTTCGGAATGAATGCGCAGGAAGCCGTCGATGCCGGCCGCTTTCATCACCAATGGCTTCCCGATCGCATTACGTACGAACGGTTCTCCCTGTCACCTGATACCGTTGCCGCCCTTCGGGCGAAAGGACACGAAGTCGTTGAAGGTGGGAATCAGGGCGTCGCAGAGGTCATCGTCTACGATTCCACCGAAGACAAGTTCGAAGGTGGTGTCGATCGGCGACAACCGGACGGTGGCGCGGCCATTCCAAGAGAGGAGAGCATCACACCTGCGGCACGGGGGAAATGAACGGTCCTTCTTTGTATTGCTCGCCTGAGCCAAGCCTTTCAGCAGCGTTCGAATCATTCCAGCGGCTCGACCTTGATGATCGACGCCCCGAGGTTGTTGCCGACCCAGAAGGTTGGCGGATTCGTCGAGTTGTCAACATTCACACGGCGGATGTTCGTCGCTCTCGGCAGGAGGTACTCGACAGTCTCGCCGGTCCTGGTGTTCACGCGCACGACGTGATCGTTGTTCATGCCGCCCGCCCAGGCGAATCCGGCCTTGTCGACGATCGCATCGTAGACATTGGTCCAGGGTGTCGGCACAGCCCATTCGCGGAACGCTTCGGTGCTCGTATCGAACATCGCGATCTTGTTGGCGCGAAACTCCGCAAACCAGAGCCGGTCCTGTGCGTCCATGTGCCCGCGGCGGGGGCCCGCGTTCGGCGCCGGCGTTGGATAGGGCGTCACCTGCCTTGTCTTCGCGTCGACCTTGATGATGTACGTGCCGTTCAGATTCATCCCATAGAAGTTGTTCTTCGAGTCCGATGCGACGCCATATGAACTGAGCTCTTTCGCAAGCGTTGAATCCTTGAGACCCACTGAATAGTCGATGGTCCGCCAGGCTCCTGTGTTGACATCCACTTGATACTCGTTGTCGCCGCCAATCCAGACCTGCCCATCCACCTGGTGGTTGACCGGCATGACCATCGCGATGCGCGCCTCGTCTCTGTCACGAAATGTCGGAGAACCCCACGTCTGGAATGTTTTCGTCTTGCGATCGAACTTCGCGAGGCTGCCCTGATACATCGTGCCCATCCAGATGTTGCCTTGATGGTCGAACACCAGATCGAGCGAGCCGACAGGCGCTCCAGGCTTCGTGATCGGCAATGGATATTCGATGACCTTGCCGTTTTTCGGATCCAACATGCCAAGGACGTGCGATCCGAAATCGGCATACCAGATCATGCCGTCGGAATCGGCCGCCGCGTCATGCGGCAGCGTCTCGGGTCGCGGCAGATGGTATTCGGTGATGATGACGCGCGCGGCCTTCCCCGTTGGGCGGGGGATCGTCTTCAAGGGATATGTCGTGTGGGAAGCGCTGTGATTGATCGTCGCGAGGTATTCCGCGGCCCCCGCCACGCGATCTTGTGACACCGGCCGATCGCCTTCGCGTCCGCCCATGCTTTGAGCCAGGATCGGATTCGAGAACCCGCCTCCGTGCTCGTTCGGCCTCAGCTGCGGACGTGTCCGCGTGCTGCCCTGAGCGTAACGCCCCATGCGATCGAGGACCTTCTCCCACTCACTCGCGGTGTAACGCGAACGCGCGATGGGTTCCAGACCGTGGCACCCTGTGCAATTCAACAGACCGTTCTTCGTCTCGTCGCTGCCCGGCCAGCTCATGAACCATTCCCCGTTCGAGAGCTGAGAGGCAAGGTCCTGCGTCTTGCGCAATTTCAGATCGAGTTGAGCTGTCTTGTGAGATGTGATGTCGACGGTGACAGTGCTTTCTAGTTCGTACCCAATTGCTCGAATGCGAAGCGAGTACGCGCCCGGTTCCAACCTGCTCCGAGGAAAGCTGTAGCGTCCGTCCGCGTCGCTCACGATCGTGACCGTCATCGTGGAACCAGCCCGCTTTGCGCTGACGAGGACGCCGCCCATTGCCCCTTCATCCTGCGAGCTCACGAGTCCGGTCAGGGCAGCGGCTGGGGACTGCGCCGCCGTCGGAACGATGACGGCTAAAACCAGGGCGGCTGTCGCCGACGCCACGATAACGGCTAAGGCATTGTTCCGACGCACGGCTCACCCCCTGGTTTCAGACGAAAGATGATGCGCTCAATTCCGTTCTGATCACCGAGCGGTGATCGCGCCGAGCCACTGAGGATTGAAGAATTGCGGTACGACATACGCGTAATACGCGCTGCTGCCGCCGTCGACCGCGAAGACCTCGCCGCGTTTCGGGTTCAAGGCCACACCACCGGGAGCGATCAGGCGGCTCATGGGCCCTTGAATGAGCGCGCGCGGGGGAACATCGCCGTTGTCGTCGATGTTCCACACGCCTATGAAGCCGGGCCCTGTGCGTCCCGTGGAGGCTTCTCTCGCTTCCTCGAATTCCTCCTGCGCCCGCGGTCGGTCGAGGCGATACGGTTCGAGCAGCTTTTCGCGCATGCTTTGCTGCGCGAGGAAAATCCGGCCCGTGCCAGGATCGACGGCTACCTGACGAAAGTGGGCCAGGCCCGACCTCGGACCCGCTATCACTGTTCGGGGGGCGACGTCGCCGCTGTCAGTCCGGTTGAAGGTGAGCAGACCAATCGTCGCAGCCGAGCGGCTGGCAGCGACGATGATGTTTCGTACGGGATCGACCGCCAAGCCGACCACGTCGAGGAGCCTGGTCTTCTCGCCATACAGGGCACGCTTTGGCGCCACGTCGCCGTTCGCCGTTCGATCGAAGACGAAGATCGCGCGGGCCGTCGTGTCACCGACGAGGATTTCATCGTGGACCGGATCGACGGCAATCGTCTGGGGGCGGATCAGCCGCGTTCGCGATCCTTGAATGACACGAATCGGCGGCTCCTCCCCTGAGGCACCGCCTCGGAACACGAGAATTGCGCCGCCCAGCGCCACAGGAATCGAAATCTCGTCGTTGACCTCGTCATGCGCGATGCCGTGCATCGTCCGGCTCAGATATGTGCCCTGACCCTCGATCACTCGCTCCGGTTTCATATGCCCGTTTGCCAACCTGGCAAACACCGAGACCCTCGGCACGCTGACTCAATTCGGCACGATGAGGGCGTCGCGCTTGGTGTCGTAGGCGGCCGCGGACGCGTTGGTGAACGCGAGCGCAGGCGTTCCCTCCGGCGCGTTGCGGACGATCCGTTTGGGCGCCGTGTTGCCGCTTGCGCTCCGATCAAAGACGAGCGCGGTATGGTCGGCGTAATTCGCCACCCAGAGCTCATCCCGCTTCGGGTCGACGGTGACATCGACCGGACCAACGATCTGGGTACGGTCTCCTTTGATCATCCGAACCGGCTCGACGTCGCCGTCCGCCGTGCGCCGGAAGAACCGCACTGAGCTGTCACCATAATTGGCGACGATGATCTCGTCGCGCACGGCGTCGACCTCGAGGCCCATTGGCCAGTTCAAGCCAGTGCGAGGGCCGGCGATGCTGCGCACCGGCTTGGCGTCGCCGCCCGCCGAGGCCTCGAAAACCTTGATCGACGGTGGCTCGAACCGTCCAGGCTGGTACGACTGAGGCTTCTGCGACAGCGGATCGTACGGACTGTAAGGCCGCAGCTCAGTCCAGTTCCCGTGGTTGGCCACGACCAATTCGTTTCTGCTGTCGTCGAAATCGAGTCCGTGCGGATCGGCGAGTCCCGTTGCATAACCCCGGATGCTGCGAAGCGGCGGCTGCATATCGGACGCCCCGCGCCGGTAGATCACGATCCCACTCAATTGCTGAACCGAAATCGCAACCTCGTTTCGGCGCACGCTGACCGACGCGTCCCACGACTGATGAGGCGTCTCGAGCTGCCGCACCGGCCGAACCGGGCCCGTCTGGTCGTATCCGAAGACGACGACGCCACCTCCGTCGTTGTTGACGGCATAGACTTCCTTGCGCTCCGGATCAACGTCCATGCCCGCGACGAACCCGATCCCAGTGGCAGGTCCCATCACTCGCGTCTCGTGCTCCGTGACGTCTCTCGATGTTGAACCTGCCGCCTTGTCGTACGACAGCACGCTGGAGAGACTCGAGTCGGTGAAGAAGGTCCGTCCGACCTCTGGGTCGACGGCCACAGCATCGAACGTTGGGTAGGGATCGAAGACCGTGCGCGCCGGCATCACGTCACCGCCGTGTACGTCGGCGGGCGCCCAGTCGCCGGTCGTGCGGGGCTCGCCGCCGATATCACGACCAGCGCCCCCGCCACGAGTCTGAGCGTACTCGTTGCGGTTGGGCATGAGGCAGATCGCCGGCTCACGCGCGCCGACGAGCGCCAACGGGAGCGAATCCGCCGTGATTGGCGGCTCCCACTGATCACCCGCCAGCAGCCACGTCCCAGCGATGCCGACTAGCAAGAGCCGCGTTCGCATCGGGACCCTTCAACGAGACTGTCGCCTTTTACCACGAAAGCTCGCTGTCCGAAAGCCTGGATTACCTACTAGAACGTCAGCTTCGCCCGCACTTGAATCTGGCGCGACGTCGTAACCGTGAACGTGACTCGGCCCCACGTCGGCGCGATCACGGGCGACGCGTCAGCCGCGACCCCCGTAAAGGCAATGCACCCCGAGGGGATTGCGAAGTTGGCTCTGTTGGGCACGTTGAACGCTTCGATCTTGACCTGCAGGGTGCATAAATTTAGATCCGGTTCATTCCGTCGAACCGGGAGTGAAGCAGACAGGAGCCGATGCGTAGAATTGGCTACGGAGGCTTCGTGCTCTTTTTCGAGTCACGGGCAGAGTGATATACCTGGTGCTGCGTCGGCTTCTCCAACTGCTGCCTTGCGGGTGCGATCGAACGACTTCAAAGAGCTGGAAATCGTCGTGCTCCGCCACGAACTCGCCGTTCTCCGCCGAGCGCGCACGCGTCCCGTATGGACGACGGTCGACCGGCTCTTCCTCGCCGCGGCGAGTCGTCGGTTCCTAGCTCGGGAACGCTGGCGGTCGTTCATGATCACGCCAGCGACGTTGCTTCGATGGCACCGGCGGTTGGTCGCGAAACGGTGGACCTTCACGCATCAGGGTCGACCACCGATGCGACGCGAGATTCGAGACCTCGTGCTCCGTGTCGCGCGAGACAACTCGCGGTTGGGCTATCAACGGATTGTTGGTGAGTTGAAGGGCCTGGGCATACCTCTCTCAGCGACGACGGTGCGGACCTGGGTGAGGGCCACGGGCCTTGGGCCGTCGTGCACGCGTAAGGGATCACCTGGCGCGAGTTCGTGCGCATACACCGGAACAGTCTGTTGGCCGTCGATTTCTCTACGGTGGAGACGCTGTAGCTGCAACGGCTCTACGTCCTCTTCTTCATCGAGTTGGGCAGCCGTCGTGTGCATCTGGCAGGATGCACACCGCATCCCGGCGCGCCGTGGGTCCTCCAGCGCGCTCGCCAACTGACCTGGACGGTGGCGTGCTGCCCGGAACCCGTTCGCTTCCTGCTTCGCGATCGGGACCAGAAATTCACCGACCAGTTTGACGACGTGTTCCGGAGTGACGGGATCGAAATCATTCGCACGCCGTTCCGCACCCCGCAAGCCAACGGGGTGGCCGAGCGGTTCGTGCGCACCGTCCGCTCGGAGTGTCTCGACTGGCTGCTTATTCTGAACCAGGAACACCTTGAGCGCGTTCTCGAGGTGTTCGTAACCCATTACAACGAACACCGGCCCCATCGAGCATTGTCGCTCGCGCCACCCGAGCCACGACGTTCATCGGCCGCGTCGGCGGCTGGCGAGGTTCGCGTTCACCGTCGCGATCGTCTTGGTGGCGTGATTCACGAATACATCGTGGCGGCGTGATCAGGTTTTTGCACCCTACAGGCTTCAGCAACTCCGCGACGCCGGCGATGCGGCATACAAGGCTGCACAGGCGAAGAACCAGGATCAGGTTCTCGACGCGGCTGACAAGATGACGACTGCCTGCTCGACGTGCCACGACCTGTATCGCGAGAAAACACCGCGCTGCATGCCTTAAGGAAACTTTTTCGCCCCGACGGGTCAGTGCTCCCTGTCTCGCGCTGGTGTCACCGGTTTAGCCGCGGCCGGCTCGATGTGAACGAAGACGTCAGCGACCCAACCCAGTTGCTCCCGCACTCGACTTCTCACGCGCCCGCCGATCACGATGACACCCACCAGAAACGCCGCCAGTGTTTCGATTCGCCCATGGCCGTAGGGGTGATTCTCGTCAGCCGGCTTAACCCTACGATCATGCCAAGCAACACGACGGTCGACGCGAGCACATCGCCTGCGAACTCGACACCCGTCGCGAAAACGGAGGTCGATCGCGTGACCAGTCCGACGACGATATTGAGCGTTGCCAGGAGTGCACTGGCGACGATGCCCACCAGTGCGACTCTGCGTCCCGTTCGTGCGGTGTCATCGACGTGCGCGTTCATCAATCCATTATCCGGGCACCCCCATCGCTCCTACAGAACCGCATTAGCCACGGTGCGCGGTAGGGTGCAATCCGAGGCCGATGCCATCTGGTCCGCTACTTGACCATCGACCTTGATGAGAAGACCTGAGCGATGCGACGCGCGAAATCGACAGCCGATGCTCGAGGGTGACTGGTGCGGTGGACCTGAAGCGCCCATCGCGCCTGCTCGGCGTGGCGAACGACTTCGCGCGTCTCCTTATATGAGGTCGGTCGCTCGGCGAAGTCGAGCGCATCCGGATTGACGCGACCGAGGCGAAGTGCTGCAGGCACGCGTCGATGGCAGGCGCAGGCTGTGCTGTCCGAGGCGAGGCCACAATGCGCTTTTGTAAACGCTTCGATCGCCGTGCGGGCATGCTGCAGGCGCTTGCGAAACAACTCTGCGGATATCCCCAGGGCTTCCGCGGACTCCGGGCCTGAAAGATCCAGGATCTCGCCGAGGACGTACGCGAGACGATGAGGCCGATCGAGACACTGGAGCATGCCGAGCGTGCAGCCGATCTTGACCTCCTCGATAAGCAGCGATCGCTCGGAATCAGACGGCCCGTTCGACGAGAGGCCCTCGCCCAAGTCCTCGCCGAACCGCTGGAAGTTCAAATGCATCCGCTCTACGGGACTCTTCTTCACGTCGAGGATGTAGTTGACGGCAATGCGATAGATCCACGTCTTGAGCTTGCTGCGGAAATCGAACTGCGCGAGTCGCGTGACGATTCGAACCAGGATTTCCTGCGTCGCGTCCTCAGCATCCTCTCGATTCCATACCATGCGGAGAGCCAGGCCGTAGACGTCGCCCTGAAGCGCTTCGATGAGGTCATCGAGAGCTTCGCGGTCCCCGTCGATCGCTTTGCGTGCGAGGCCCTCCAGCGCATTCGGCATCATGGTCACCGTTCCAGCAGCGCCTTCAGTGTTGCCAACTCAGACTGCAGAAGAGCGCGTTGCGCGTCCAGCGCACCTTCAACATGCTCCAGTGTCACGGGCGGGGCGTGCAGCACGAAGCTGTAAATACATGTTCCACGCGCCGTGTCGGTCACACGCGAGTGCGCGATGCCAACGCCTCCGTCAGGGAACGTCAGGTACCAGTCGACGATTCCGGTTTCCGCGTCCGCTGTCACGCCTAAGCCGACATCCACCGCTCCAACGGGCGTCTCGAGACGAGCGTGACCACTCCCTGCCGACACGAAGGCATGCGCCCAACGTGGCAGATTCGCGGGTTCGCGCAGAAATTCAAACACCTGGCGACGCGGTGCCGCTATCTCGATTCCTTGAACGTCGAACATTCGCATGGGGCCGCCTCCTTATGCCTGTCAAATCGTCTAGTTCTTTTGACGAGCACGGAACGCCCACTGTGAAACGCCTTGGCCGAAACCGCGAAGTTGCGCGACTCAGCTGGCAGCGTCAACGATTTCAAAGGACGAGCACAGCAGCTCGCCCGCGGGGAAGCTTCGTGCGGGCAGCTCTACTACTACTTTGCGTTTTATCGAAGAAGATTTACCGGAATGTTCCAAGCGATCGTGGGCAGCCTCTTGCGTGACGCCGAATGCCTCTGCGATGAGCAGGATCACGGCCGGCGAGCTAAACATCACCCCAAATTCAATAACGCTGGTTCGCGTTGCGCGAACTATGCCATCACATTCACGCACGTCGCTGAGGGACCTCTCGCCCTTACGAACGTCCGTCAAGAGTGAACCATGTGATGATCCTGACGTTTGTTAACGCTCTTTGCCAGTTGTCCGATGGCATCGAGTTTTCGCTTGAGCGCCACTTCACCGAGCATATCCAGCCGCAGGCCGATGAAGAGTTTCAAACGTGCATCAAGCTCTCGAAATACTTTGCTGAAGGCGCGCGCCCTCTCTTCCAGGGTACCTTCGGCTGCAGCCGGATCATGAACGCTCCAATGGGCGGTTATCGGCTGGCCGCGCCAGGGGGGACAAGGCTCCCGCGCTGCGTTGTCACAGACTGTCAACACGAAGTCGAGCGGTCGCGCATCCCGCCTCGCAAATTCGTCCACACTTTTGCTTCGCGCGGTCTCGGCTGGGATTCGATTGCGGCGCAACACGTCGAGCGCTAATGGATGCACCTCACCCTTGGGACGGCTCCCGGCACTGAACGCCTGGAATCGTTCCTTGCCCCAAAAGTTCAAGAGGGCTTCGGCAATGATGCTGCGGGCCGAGTTGCTCGTACACAGGAACAAGACGTTGAATCGGCGTTCGCTCATGGTTACCACTTCCCTCTGATCCCGTATCAATCGCCGCGGTGACGCGGCCTGGGTCACACCCCAGGTGAGCTATCAATTCAATAAACAGGTTCGTCGGGTGAAGGCCTGTTCAATCGCCACTACATACGTGTGGCGGGACGAAGACCAGCCCCTGCGTCGCGCTCACGACGTCGTTCTAATCGTTGTTAAGTGTAGGACTGATCCGATGGCTGATCGCCGTCCAACGAGGCCGTCCGCCAAATCGGATCAGCGCCACCTGTAACCCGAGAGTCCCGCGAGATCGATCCTGTCGTCTCCGTTGAAGTCTCCCACGTTGTGGCCGTGCCCGAGGAAGAGATAGTCGTCCGTGCTAACGTCGCTACTGAGCGAAGACGCTGCCGACGGAACACGACAACGCGAGGACGAGACTCGCGTATCTTGGCGAGCTGGGCGGGTCCAGTGCTTGAGCACCATATTCGACACCTCACTCGAAAACGGAACGTCCGCAGCCGCGGTCTAGCAAACCCCTCCAAAGGTGCCGCCACCGGATGGTCGCGCAACACGGTTGACAAATGTGTTGACGGTCTTGAGCGGCGCGCTGAAGATGGCGGTGGATGGGGCGTGATCGACCGCATGCCCCGGCTGCGAGAGACGGCTTAGTGCTGCTCGGCAGCTCACATCGGCGAAGCGTCCGCGCGAGACTTTCCGAAACAACTGATTGCGCTGCGCGTAGGGTGGCGCCTGCGCAGTCAGCGAACCTCTGATCCCGGACTCGATGGAGTAGTGTGATCGAGCGCTCCTGGCTCGGCTGGGATGCGCACCGCCATCAGGCCTCTCGTCGAACGAATCGTCGGCAGCTGGCTAATGTTCAGGATGTCCTCGATCTCAAACGGGTACGTGCCCATCGCGGGTGCGACCAGCACTGCCGCTCCTGCGTGCCTCGGATCATGAAGCGCGCTTGGCGTGAGGAGCTGTATCCGTGCGTCGTACCCCGTGTGTGGATAGAGGCTGCTCTGGACCAGCACGACGCGCTCGGCGGCGAGATGGGTAAGGGACCATCG
>Ga0111538_10012255_pt1 | contig 11338 bp, 9 predicted proteins | sample SoiMethybrSBSTD1_FD_79669 | JGI IMG/M metagenome (GOLD analysis project Ga0111538, IMG submission 79669) | Bulk soil microbial communities from a Populus tree surrounding site in Tennessee, USA - Soil MetaG P. TD hybrid SBSTD1 (version 2)... | ecosystem: Environmental > Terrestrial > Soil > Tree... | reverse complement strand
GATCGCCCTCGTTCTCCCGGTCCTCGTCGTCGACGACGACGACCATCTTCCCGGCGCGGAAGTCCTCGATCGCTTGCGAGATGGTCGACGGCATGGCCTCGGCTCTTTCTACGACGTCCCGCGGCTCGCGAGCAGGCGCTCGACGTACTTGGCGATCACGTCCGCCTCCAGGTTGACGAGGCGTCCGGGCTCGGCGTTCCGCAGGTTCGTAACGTCCAGTGTAAAGGGAATGAGCGCCACCGAGAATGCGCCGCCGCCGATCCCCCATACCGTCAACGAGATACCGTCGACGGCCACCGAGCCTTTCTCGACCAGGTAGCGCTCGAAGCCGGATGGAGGCTCGACCTCGAGCTCGGCCGACTCTCCGAGCCGTCGCAGCGCGCGCACGCGACCGACGCCGTCCACGTGTCCCTGGACGACGTGGCCGTCGAAGCGCCCGTCGGCCCGCATCGGCCGCTCGAGGTTCACGAGCGCGCCCGGCACGAGCCGCTCCTCGAACCGCGTGCGGCGCAGCGTCTCCTCGGTCAGCTCGACGTCGAAGCCACGCGCGTCCGAGCGCACGGCGGTCAGGCAGCAGCCGTTCACCGCGATCGACCCGCCGAGCGGCAGCCCCTCGAAGAGCCCGCCCACGTCGATGCGCACGGCCATCACGTCGCCGCGGCGCGCCGCCGCCTGGACGGTGCCCGTGCCTTCGACGATGCCGGTGAACAATGGCCGCTCCAGCCCACGATACTAGCGCGGCGGGCGCGCTAGCATGTGATGCAGGGGGTTCACACGTCCCGCAAGCCCATCGACGCCGAGATCGAGGCGGTGTTCCGCCGCGAGTCGGGCCGGCTGATCTCGGTGCTCACGCGTCTCTTCGGCCCGCACAACCTCGAGCTCGCCGAAGACGTCGTCCAGGCCTCGTTCGTCGCGGCGCTCACGAGCTGGGGCGAGGCCGGGATCCCGGACAACCCCGCGGCCTGGCTGCTCACCACCGCCCGCCACCGCGCGATCGACGCCATACGTCGCGAGCGCACCCGGCGCACGTTCGCCGCCGACCTCACGCGCTACCTCGACGGCGAGTGGACGCTGACGACCACGGTCCGGGAAGCGTTCGGCGAGGACGTGATCCGGGACGACCAGCTGCGGATGATCTTCATGTGCTGCCATCCGGAGCTCAGCCCCGAGAGCCAGCTCACGCTGATCCTCAGGACGTTGTGCGGGCTCGGCGTGCCCGCGACGGCCCGCGCCCTCCTCACGACCGAGGCGACGGTGCAGAAGCGCATGGTCCGCATCCGCCAGCGGCTGAAGGGCGTCGAGTTCGCGCTTCCCCGCCCCGCGGAGCGAAGCGCCGCGCTCGACACCGCTCACGCCGCGCTCTACCTGCTCTTCAACGAGGGCCACCTCTCCACGGACGAGGAGCCGATCCACCGCGAGCTGTGCCACGCCGCGATGCAGCTCGTCCAGCTCGTCGCGGACGAGCCGTCGCTCTGCAGCTCCGACACGCTCGGCCTGCTCGCGCTCATGTGCTTCAACGCGGCGCGCATGCCCTCGCGCCTCGACGCAAACGGGGAGGTCGTCCCCCTGGACCGACAGGACCGCGGGCTGTGGGACCGTGCGCTGATCGGCCGCGGCTATCGCTGCCTCGTCCGCGCCAGCCAGATGGAGGCGGTGGTGGCGAGCCGCTATCACCTCGAGGCCGCCATTGCGGCCCGCCACTGCGCGGCTCGCGACTTCGCCGAGACGGACTGGGCGTCGATCTGCAATCTCTACGACCGGCTGCTCGAGCTGGCGCCGTCACCCGTCGCGGAGCTGAACCGCGCCGTGGCGATCTCCTATCGCGACGGGCCCGAGGCTGCGATTGCGCTGGTCGAGGAGATCCGGCGCTCCGGGCGCCTGGCCGGCGGACCGGCCGTATCGGCGGTGCTGGCGAACCTGCACGGCCGCGCGGGCGCGGGAGAGGCATCCCGCCGGTACCTCGAGGAGGCGCTCGCGTCGGCCCGGACCCGACACGAGTGCCAGCTGATCGCGCTGCAGGTGGAGCGGGCGCTCGAGTCCTACGCGGGAGGCTCGAAGACGGGCTGAACGCGGATGCGCCCGTTCGGGTTGTTGCGCAGGAACGGCGAGCCCTGCGCGATCTGCGCCGCCTTCTCGACCGAGTCCGCGCGAATCACCGTGAAGCCGCCGATCAGCTCCTTCACCTCGGCCATCGTGGTGTCGGTCACGAAGCCCTTGCCGTTGCGCGTGATCACCGCGCCGCCCGGAGCCAGCGCCGAGCCCGGGTTGCGCAGCACGCCCTTGGACTCCAGCTCCTTGAACCACGCCCCCCACTCCACCATCGCGGCCTGGATCTCCTCCGGGGAGCGCTTCGTCCAGGTCATGTTTCCGCCTTCGTACGTCACGAGATAGTCGCGCATCACATCCTCCGCTACCGTTTCTTGGAGAACCCTCCGTTCTCTGTCTTGATGACGGTCGAGCGGGCACGATCAGGACATCACGGAGCCTTCTTTTCTTCGTGGCTGGGGATCGCCAGGCTCCGTTTCGGCGGCTGCGGCGCGAGCGTGGCAAGCACGTCGCGATTCGTCGCGAGCAGCTGCAGCTGGCCGCCCTCGATCTTGTAGCTTCGGGCTCCTTCGAGCGCGGTCAGGAAGACGTGTGCGATCTCGGTACGCTCGGGAGCACAATGCATCCTCGACCAGGGTTCCTCGAGGAGCACCTCGATCGTCCCGCCGTCTGCCTTGTACGGCGCCTTGAAACGGTTGCAACCGTCCTGGATCGTCACTCGCTCGCGCTCGAATTGCAGGGTCACCGGCGTCCCGGCAGGAAGCTCGCGGCCCGGCAGCCCGGCGAGCACCCAGGCGGTACCCGCGAGCGGTGGCGGCACTTCGGCAGCGCCGGTGCCCAGAGCCGAGACGAGCAACGCAAGGCTGACCGTGAGGGCCCTGGCGTACGGTTTTCCCGGGCAGCTCATCGGCGCTCCTCCTCGGCTCCCTCCGTCACGCGGGCGCCCCGCACGAGGTGGACGATCAGGCCGAGCAGCACGAGGACCGCCCCCAGCATCAGGGCCCAGAACGCGCGCGGCCGCAGGACCTCGGTCTGCGACGGCGCCCGTTCCTGCTCGCCGGCGAGCGCCGTCTCGCGGGCGGGGCTCGCGAGGACGCTCGGCGCGAGGAGCGAGAGGTCGTAGCGCGGCGGCGCGAGCGCGCGGTTCCCGTAGACGACGCGCAGCTCCTCCGGTCCGGGCCGGAACAGGCGCACGTGCCACGACGGCAGCAGCAGCTCGGGAGCGGCGAGCGGCAGCGCGCTGTTGTCGCCTTCGGCGATGGCCAGCAGCAGCTCGGCGCGCGGGAGCGTCGGCAGCGCGACGATCAGCGCCGGAGCGGCGCTGTCCGGATCGGCGTGACGCCAGGAGGACGACGCCACGAGCCGCGGCGCGTCTCCTTTTCGCTTGCGCGGCTCGTCCGGGAGCGGCTCGATCAGGAGCTGCACCTCGCGCTGGAAGACGCGGGCGTTCGTGCGGAGCACGAGCCGCGCGGGCGGCAGCTCGGCGTACGGGAGCGTCAGCCGATAGACGCTGGTCCCGGCGGGAAAACGTCCCGCGGGGGCCGCTTCGGGAGCGGGAGCCGGGACGGCGACCACGAGCGGCTCTGGCCGCCGGTCGAGCAGGTACGGCAGCTGCCGCCCGAGCGGATCGACGACCCGCAGGTCCGCGAAGCTGCCACTCAGCCGTCCCTCGCTGTGCGCGAGCACGGCGGCGTCGAGCGGCACGGCCAGGAGCCCCGCCGGTCCGTCGGGCAGCGTCCGCACGTAGCGGAACGGAGAGGTGTCGAGCGACGGCCCCAGCCTCGGCGACGAAGCCAAGGCGCCCGCCGCTTCCGACTCGGCGGATGCCGGACGCGATTCGCCCCAGGTGCCGCTGCTCGCGGCCGCGCGAGCGGCGCGCTCGCGGGCCGACTCGAGGTCGTAGCGTGGCGCGTCGAGCGCCGCCTGGCCCCAGCGCGCGACGAGCGTGCCGCCCGCTTCGCTCTCGAGGTAGACGAAGGGCAGCTCGGCCAGCTCCGCCTCGACCGCGAGCAGGTCGAGCGGCGGATTGTCGCCGTCGTCCACCTCGAGCTCGAGCTGCGCGGTCGTCGGCGCGTCGATCGGGATCCGGAGCTCGTCGGCCGCGAGCGCGTCCCTGACCGCGCGCCGGAGTCGCCCCTCGCCGAGGCCGACGGGAGCGGCCTCCGCGCCGACCAGCCGCGACTCAGAGGCGCGGGCCGCACGCGAGAGGTTGCCGCCGCCCACGGACAGCCGCAGCGCGACGATCGGCAGCGCGGGACCCGGCAGGCGCACGCGGAAGCGGCTCGTGCCGGGCTCGCTCGCGCGCCGGTCGAACGCGAGCGGCGTCGTGACGGGCGCGGCCAGCGGCGAGTCGGGGCTCGCCTGCCGCGCGCGCAGCTCGCGCGGCGCCGCGACGCGCGCGCTCGACGCGTCGTCCCAGGTGACCCGCAGGTAGCGATAGGAACCCGGCGCGAACGCGAGCTCGAGCTGGCGCAGCCCCGAGTCTGGCAGGTCGAAGAGCGTCGCCTCGGGCGAGAGCCGCGTCCAGCGCGCGCGGTCGCCGCTGCCGTCGAGCGAGACCCGCTTCAGGAACGGCGCCCGCAGGCCTTCGAGGCGGATGCGGTCGACGGTCGCGGCCGCTCCGAGGTCGGCCTCGAAGCCGCTCTGCTTCTTCGTCGAGGGGATGGGCAGCAGGCTCGTCGCGGGGCGCCACAGCGGCTCGCGCGTGGGCGGCTCCACCAGCAGGTACGCCACCTCGCGGCCGCTCGCGTCGTAGAAGCGCAGGTCGCGGAGCCCGCCGCGCGCCACGCGCCGCGGCCCGCCGCCCATCGGCCCGGGCCAGGTCTCGATCCGGAACGGGGCCGAGCCGACGAGCAGCGGAAGGTCGACCGGGAGCCGTTGCGGGCCGGATCCCCGGAGCACCGCGGAACGCTCGAAGCGGAACGCGTGCGGCTCGCCCGCCGCCCCAGCTCCGCCCGCGAGCGCCGCGAGCGCGGCGACGCCGAGGGCGAGGACGAGGCCGACGCGCCCGCGGCTCACGCCTTCTCCCGCGACCCCGCGAGCACGTACTTCTGGAGCGCGAGCGCGACGAGCGAGAGCGCGACCGCCAGCCCGACGAACGAGGCCACCCGGTAGAGCCCGCCGAGGCGCGAGAGGTCGTAGAGGAAGCCCTTGCAGCCGGTCACCGCCACGAGCGCGAGCGCCGTGAGCCGCGCGCCGCGGCTGCGCGTGACGATGCCCACCGCGAGGAGTCCCAGGCCGAACACGAGCCAGCCGATCGTGTAGGTCAGGTCCTGCTCCAGCCGCGCGCCGAAGCTGAAGGCGATCGTCGGCCCTTCGGCGTAGAAGTCCGCGATCTCGATGTTCAGCAGCAGGAACAGCAGCACGCCCGCGCCGGCGAACGCCGCCGTCGAGGCGCGCGGCAGGCCGGGAGCCAGGCGGTCGTCGGCGGCGAGCAGCAGCCGGCCCGCCGCCAGCAGCGCCACCGCCGCCACGACGTAGGTGTAGAGGTACCAGTTGACGATCGGCGTCTCGCTCCGCGGCGCGTAATGGAAGATCTCCGGGTTGAGGGCGAGGCGCACGAACGCCGCACCGAGCAGCCCGGCCGAGGTCAGCAGCAGCCCGCGGTGCGCGATCCTGCGGTAGAGCCAGGCGAGCGCCATGCCCTCGAGCGCCCAGCCGATCGTGATCCACTGCTTCTCGAGCTGCAGCGGGATCGCCACCGTGACGAAGGCGAGCGCGGCGCCGGCGACCAGCGCGAGCCGGCCGGTGTCGCGGCCGCGCGCCGGCTCGACGGCGAGCAGCCGCCGCAACAGGAGCGCCAGCGCCGCCGCCTGCGCCAGCGGCAGCACGCCGATCACGTGCTTGTACCCGCCGGCCACGAGCGCGTGCCGGGCGGCGAAGAAGAACGGAGCCGAGGCCAGGATCGCGGCGAGCCACGGCTCTCGCGCGCCGACGGCGGCGCTCCCGGCGGCGAAGGGCCACGCCAGGAAGACGGCGTAGATCGCGAGCGCGAGCCCGAGGCGTGAGGTCCAGTCTTCGGGTCTCGCGTGCAGCGTGGCGAACACGAGCACGGCGAAGGCGCTCGTGCCCACGGCCAGCAGCCCGAGCTTCAGCCAGCCGCGCGCGGTCGCCAGCGCGAGCAGGACCGAAAGCGCGACGGCGTGCGCGGCGGCCAGCACAGCCGTGGGCGGCGCGTTCGAGCCGCTCGCGAGGATGGCGCCTAGGTGCAGCGCGCCGAGCGCCGTCACGGCCGCGACCGGCCACGCGATGCTCGAGTCCCCCAGCTGGCGGCCCAGCCGGATCGCCGCGAGCGCGAACACGGCGAGCGCGCCGAGCGCCACGAGGCCCACCGTGCACCACGCCGCCGTCGGCGCGTTCGCGATCCAGACGAGGAGCACGATGGCGCCCGCCAGGGTGGCCGCGGCGTGGAAGGCGCCGGCGCGGAGGTAGAGCGCAGCGCCCGCGAACGCGAGCGCGAGCACGACGAGCCCGGCGAACACCGGCCACGGCGGCACCCCGAGCCCGGGATCGGCCGACACGGCCAGCAGGAAGACGTGCGCGACCAGGCCGAGCGCGCTGCCGACCGAGAAGCCGCGGGCGGCGGGCTCCGGGGTGCGCGACTGGACCCAGGCGTGCCCCGCGAGCATCAGCAGCGCGAGGCCCGTGACGACGGCGAGCGCCGGGAGCAGCGCGACGGTGTCCGCCGCCTGGATCCACCACGCCGCCAGCACGATCCACGAGAGCAAGCCGCCGACCAGGCTGAGCGCCGGCAGCCGTGCCGACGCGGTCTCGACGAACAGCCCGGCGTTCAGGATCGCGAGCAGGAGCGCGAGGCCGAAGAGGGCGGAAGGCGCTATGCGGTGGTCGGCCAGGTAGAGCAGCAGCACGAGCGACGCGACGAGCACGGCGCCACCGCCCCAGGGCGGCGCGAGCGGGCGCTCGAGGCGCCGGGCCAGGACGGGGACTCCGAGGTAGGCGAGCCCGAACGCCAGATACAGGAGCAACGCCGCCCCCAGCCGCTCGGGCGCGAGGTAGCGCGCCGACCACGCCGCCTGCGCCACCAGCACGAAGAAGACGGCGACGTAGTAGAGCGCGCCGCGCTCGCGCAGGATCGCCGCCGCGGCGGCGAGCCCCAGCAGCACGAAGGCCGTGCCGAAGAGCAAAAGCGGCGAGACGGCCGAAGGCTCGAGCGCGACGAGAGCGGGAACGGCGACGAGCAGGAGCGGCGCGACCAGGGTGGCGCGCGCCAGGGCGGCGTCGCCCGTGCGCCCGAGGGCCGACGCCAGCGGCTCGGCGAGCAGGTAGAGCAGGAAGAAAGCGCTGACGATGGCGAGCACGGCCGGCCAGGCGGCGCTCGTGTACGACTGGGCGAGCCAGACGGCGAGGCTCACGAGCGTTCCGAGCCCGCCCGCGAGGTGCAGCAGGAAGTCGCGGCGCGCGATCCCGATCGCGAGCAGCCCGGCGTCGATCAGGAACAGCAGCCCGAACAGGATGCCGAAGCGCGCGCCGTAGCCGGGCACGGCTGCGAGGTACAGCGTGAAGACGAGCGGCAGCGCGGCGCCGAGCAGCGCGGTGTCCTGCAGCCGCCCGTCCGCCGCCGAGGAGCGCCTCTCGCTCCGGCGCGCGAGCGCCAGGACGCCGAGCGACGCCGCCGGGAAGGCGAGGAAGATCGCGCCGGCCAGCGGCAGCTGCGCCGAGTCGAGGAACTTGAAGACCCAGGCCCACTGGTAGAGCGTCGTGAGCACGAGGCTCAGGCCGGTGAGCACCGGCCACGCGCGCGCGCGCGCCACCCACGCGAGGCCGAGGTTGAGCAGCAGCAGGTACGCGAACAGCGGGATCGGCCGGTTCTCCCCCGTCGACAGGAGCGCGGGCGTCGAGAAGCCGCCGAGCAGGCCGAGCACGGCGATGAAGATCGACTCGTGCCGGATCGACAGCAGCACCGCCACGGCCGCCACGAGCGCGAGCAGCAGGAACGTGAGCCAGACGGGGATCAGCTGCCACAGCGCGTGGGCGGCGAAGAACGTGGCGAAGAGGACCCCGACCGCGGCCGCGTCGAGCGCGTTGGCCGTGATCGGGTAGCGGCGCGCCGCGCGGCGCTCGCAGACGACGAGCAGGCCGACGCCGAGGATCACGCCGATCGCGACGCGGACCGGGGGCTGCAGCCAGCCGCGCTCCATCGAGTAGCGCAGGAAGAAGATCGCGGCGAAGACGAGCGCGATCCCCGCAACCGCCGAGAACAGCCGGACGCCGACCAGGCTCTCCCAGTCGAAGCCGCCTGCTTCGGAAGGCGGCGCGGGCGGCGCCGGGCGCTGGAGCGGCGGGCCAGGCGGCGTCGGGGGAACGCGCGGCGTCGCGGGCGTGGGAGCCGGCGCCGCTGCTGCGGCGGCGGCCGGCGGCTTCGCAGCCGCGGGTGGAAGCGCGACCGGTGACGGCGTGGCGGCCGCAGGCGGAGCCGGTGATGCGGGCGCCGGTGACGCGGGTGGCCGCGGTGGCGTCGCGGCGGCGGCGGGCAGCGGAGGAATCGGAGCCGGGGTCGGCTGCGGCGGAGCCGGCTGGGCCTCTCGCGGGATGGGACCCGGCGAACGCGCCACGCGCGCGCTCAGCTGTTCCTGGAGGCGAACGACGGTCTCCTCGAGCGCGCGAAGCCGCCGCTGGTTGCCGAGCGCCAGCAGGAACGACACGATCGGAAGCAGGAAGGCGATCCCCGCGAGCGCGAGGCCGAAGAGGACCATCAAGCCTTCCATGGGCGCCGCCTCCTGGGCGGCAGCATCTTAGCGCTTCGGGCGCCAGCGCTCGAAGAGCGGCCGCCAGGGCCAGGGGAACGGCGGCTCGTCTGGCACCGGCTCCAGTCGGAGCGCGCGAGCGAGCGTCTTCGGCTCGGGCCCGCCGAAGGCGGAGAGGCTTCGCCGTCCGCCGAGCAGGAGCGGCGCGCGGAAGAGCGCCACCTCGTCGACGAGCCGCGCCGCGAGGAAGGACCCGAGCACCTCCGCGCCGCCCTCGACCATCACGCTCGCGAGCCCCTCGCGCCGGAGCGCCGCGAGCACGCGCCGCGGATCGAGGCGGCCGCGCGTCGCCGGGCAGCGGATCACGCGCACGCCGCGCGCTTCCAGCGCGCCCCGCCTCGCGACGGACCCTGCCGCTGTCAGCACGAGCACCGGCGACGCCGGGCTCGACGAGCGCACGAGCCGGCTCGCGAGCGGCAGCCGCAGCCGCGTGTCGAGCACCACGCGCACGAACGGACGCCGCGTGCGCGGCTGCGGGAGCAGCAGCGGGTCGTCGGCGAGCGCCGTGCCGATGCCCACCACCACGCCGTCGTGCAGCCGGCGGAGCCAGCGGGCCTGGCGGCGCTGCTCGCGGCTCGTGATCCACTTCGACTCGCCGCCCGCGGTGGCGATGCGGCCGTCGAGCGTGAGCGCGGCCTTCAGCAGCACGAACGGACGGCCGCGGCGCGTCGCGGCCAGGAAGCGCGCGTTGAGCGCTTCGGCCTCGCCGGCGAAGAGGCCGGTCGTGACGCGCACGCCCGCGGCGCGCAGCAGCCGGAGGCCGCGGCCGCTCACGCGCGGGTCCGGATCGCGAATCGCGGCCACGACGCGCGCCACCCCGCTCTCGCGAACGAGCGGCGCGCAGGGCGGCGTGCGCCCGTGGTGCGCGCAGGGCTCGAGCGTCACGTAGAGGGTCGCGTCCTTCGCACGCGCCCCGGCCCTTCGGAGCGCCACCACCTCCGCGTGCGGGCCGCCGGCGCGAGCGTGGAAGCCCTCGCCGACGACGCGCCCGCCCCGCGCGACGACGCAGCCGACGAGCGGGTTCGGGTTCGTCTCGCCGAGGCCGCGCGCGGCGAGCGCGAGCGCGCGCCGCATCAGGCGCTCGTCGAGCCGCTGGCTGCCGGAGGACGCCACGCTAGGCGCCCACGAGCCCTTCGGCGAACGCGGCCGCGTCGAACGGCAGCAGGTCGTCGAGCTGCTCTCCGACGCCGACGTAGCGGATCGGCACGCCGAGCTCGCGCACGACGGCGACCGCGACGCCGCCCTTCGCAGTGCCGTCGAGCTTGGTGAGCACGAGCCCGGTCACGCCGCCGGCCTTCGCGAACTCCCGCCCCTGCGCGAGCCCGTTGCTGCCGACGGTGGCGTCGAGCACCAGCAGCGTCTCGTGCGGCGCGCCGGGCGCCTCGCGCGCGGCGACGCGCGCCATCTTCGAGAGCTCGGCCATCAGGTTGGTCTTGGTGTGCAGGCGCCCGGCGGTGTCGACGAGCACTGCGTCCGTGCCGCGCGCGCGCGCCATGCGCAGCGCGTCGGTGAGCACGGCGGCGGGATCGCCGCCTTCCGGGCCGCGGTGGAAGGCCGCTCCGGCGCGGCCGGCCCAGGTCTCGAGCTGCTCGGCCGCCGCCGCGCGGAAGGTGTCCGCCGCGCACAGCAGCACGCTTCGGCCTTCGCGGCACCAGGCGGCGGCGAGCTTGCCGATCGTGGTGGTCTTGCCCGCGCCGTTGACGCCCACCACGAAGACGACCCACGGCCGTTCCGAGAACGGCATGCGTCCCGCCGGCCGCTCGAGCGCGCGTTGCAGCTCGTCCCGCAGCGTCTCGCGCATCGCGGGAAGGCCGCCGCGCGCGATCGCGCCGCTCTTCGCGCGCAGGACCTCGAGCGCCTCGGCCACGGCGGGCAGCCCGAGGTCTGCCGCGATCAGCGCCTCCTCGATCGACTCGAGCGCGGCTTCGTCGAGCGGGCGGCGGCCGCGCGCGAGATCCTCGATCGGCATCTCGAGCACCTCGCGCGTGCGGGCGAGCCCGCCGCGCAGCCGCTCCAGCAGCCCCAACTCAGATCTCCTGGTTGAGCTTCAGCCGTGCTTCCTCGCAGTGGCGCGCTGCGAGCGCCGGCAGCGCGCGGGGCCCGAGCGAGACGACGAGGTAGTAGCCGTCCTTGAGCGTCGCCAGCACGACCGTCCCCGAGGCGTGGCGCGAGACCAGCGTCTTCACCTCGCCGCCGCCCACGCGCTCGGCGGCGCGCGACACCATGCCGAGCGCGATGCCCTGATAGGCGCCGATCAGGCGCTCGCGCTCGTCGAGCTCGCCGGCGCCGACCACGACCTCGCCCTGCGTGTCGAGCAGCAGCACCGAGCGCGCGCCCGCGACGCGGCCCAGCAGCGCTTCGAGGATCTTCTTGTAGGGCAAGGCGCGCCTACTTCGGCACCGACTTGAGGGCGTCGGCGGCCGCACGGCCGAGCGGCCCGCCCGGGTCCTTGCGCACCACGTCCTCGAGCCGCGTGCGCGCCTCCGCGAAACGGCCGGCGCGCAGCAGCGACTGTCCGAGCGAGAGCT
>Ga0111538_10012253_pt1 | contig 11340 bp, 12 predicted proteins | sample SoiMethybrSBSTD1_FD_79669 | JGI IMG/M metagenome (GOLD analysis project Ga0111538, IMG submission 79669) | Bulk soil microbial communities from a Populus tree surrounding site in Tennessee, USA - Soil MetaG P. TD hybrid SBSTD1 (version 2)... | ecosystem: Environmental > Terrestrial > Soil >... | reverse complement strand
GAGTGGTCGCCGTCCGCCCGTCGAGGAGCCCGGCCTCGGCCATCACCAGCGAGCCGGAGCAGACGCCGGCCACCGCCGTGTGCCAAGCTGGTCACTGCATGAGCTTGTCGAGATCGACGGCGGCGAGCTGGAAGTCGGGCTGCTCCTTCACCACGGCGGCCAGGGTCTCCTTGGCCTTCTCCTTCTCGCCGGCTTCGACGTGGCCGAGGGCCGTCGAGTAGAGGATCGCGGTCCTCATCATCAGCTTGGCCGGCGGCCGGGGGCGCGGCTTCTTCGGCGCCGCCGGTCGGGCCGGGGGCGGCGCCGCGGCGGCGAGCTTGGTGCCGAGGATGCCGGTGAGGCTGGTCGCCAGCGACTGCTCGACCGACAGGAAGTCGTCGGGCTTGCCGGTCGCGCCGACCGACTGCACGACGCGGCCGGTCTCCTCCACCTCGACCACGCGGGCGTCGGCGCGCAGCGCGCCCATCACGTCGAAGTAGCCGCCGAGCACCAGGTAGTGGGCGCCGAGGAGCTTGCCCACCTTGGCGGCGCTGGACCTGTCGATCTTGCCGCTCTGCCCGAGCTTCAGCTAGGCGAGGATGGCCTCGAGCCGGTCGCGCTCGACGATGCGGATGTTCTCGAGCGACGAGAGATCCGAGATGAGCATCTGCGCCAGCCCCTTGCGCAGAAGCGCGAGCTGCGGGTCCTTGCCCTCGTAGTCGAAGTAGAGCACGGCCACGGTGGGCGGCGGCGCCGGCTCCGCGGCCTTCTCGGCCCGCGCGGGGCCGGAGAGCAGCAGGGCGGCGAGGGTGAGCCACAGGAGCTTCATGGAACCAGACTACCCGATCGGGCCAGCGCCGACGCGAGGACGCCGGCGGCGATGGCGGCGAAGAAGACGGCGAAGGCGGCGAGGAAGCGGCGCTGGTGCGCGCGCCCGGCATCGGTGAAGTTCGATGGGTCGAAGGCGCGCAGGCCGGAGGCGAGCAGGCTCCCCAGCGTGATCTCGGGCTTGCGGTGCTTGATCGCCAGCACCCAGCTCGCGAAGGCGACGAGCCAGGCCATCCCGGCGAGGGCGAAACAGGTCACTCCGATCCAGCGCACCCGTGGATGCTACCTCAGTGGCCGACGGCGAACTTGGGGGAGATGTCGTAGTCGAAGAACTTCCGCTCGGCCGCGGCGTCGCCGGGGGGGCCGCCGAGGAGCGCCAGGGCGTCGATCTGGAACTCCGCCTCCCAGCCCACGCCGCCCGGGCCCACCGCCGTGCCCTCGCCCTCGATGCCGGTCGACGTCGGGCCGTGCTCGCCTCGGTAGGTCATGAACCAGCCGACGCGCGCCTCGAGCTCCGCGTCGCTGCCGGGCACCTCGGCGCCGCCCCAGCGACCGCCGAAGACGGTCAGCTCGCCCTGCATCGGGTCGAAGGCCAGGTAGCCCATCCAGCCGCCGAGCTTCCCGCGCTTGAGCTCGATCTTCACCTTGAAGCAGTCGACCTCCATGGCGGCCTTGGTGCCGGCGAACTGGATGCCGGTGTCCACCTCGACCACCGGATGCTCGTCGCTGCACATGCCGTCCTCGTCGGCGTCGGGCACCACCACCTTGGCCTCGCGCGGCTCGGGTGGCGGCGGCGGCGGCTGGCACTTCGCCTGGAGGATGCTGGTCGCCATCCGGTTCCAGCTCGCGGCGGCGAAGACGTACTGGTGGTACGTCGTGATCACCTCCTGCTCGAGGAGGAGCTGCAGCTGCTCGATCCAGCCCTGGTTCTGGAAGACCTTGAGCATGCCGATCGAGTAGGCCCAGTCGTCGACGAGGAGCGGCTTCATGCGCCGCCAGCCGCCGTCGATGGCGTCGAACATGCGCGGGTGGAGCGCCTCGCCCTTCTCCTTGAGCTCGACGCACATCTCGTATTCGACCTGCTTGGCGCACAGCGAGTCGCCGCCGCACGCCTGCATGCGCGGCGCCCAGGACTGGAGGCGCTTCGCGCCGAGATCCCACATCTCCTGCACCAGCGGCAGGTATTCGGCGTTGAAGCGCCCAAGCTCGTCGCGCACCCGGTACGACAGGATCTGGTGCAGCGTCCCGTACCAGTCCTTCTGCCGCTGATCGCCCGGGATGCGCTTGAAGACCGCCATCTTCGGCCCCGTCTCCACCATCCACCTGGACAGCGCCTCGGCCATCGTCCGGGCCGCCTTCGCGTCCTCGGGCGCGTTGTCGATGTTCATGCTGATGGGCGGATCGGGGAGCTCGGGATCCTCGTCGCGGTACGGGAACGGCTGGGCCGGGTCGCTCGCCGCCGCCGCCTCCTCGCCGCCCACCGACGGTCGCTCCGCGAGCGCCTTGCGGATCGCGCGCGCCTTTTCGGGCCCACCTCCCCCGGCGCAGGCGTCGAGCAGCGCCAGCCCGAGCTTGGACGACGCCAGCCCGGCCTGCTTCTCGAAGAGCGCCCGCGCCCCGGCCGCCTCGCCGGCGCGGTAGAGCGTCCAGGCGCGGTTCACATCGACCAGCGGCCGTCCCGGCGCCAGCGAGTCGGCGTAGAGGAGCACGCGGTTCGACGCCGCCAGGTCGCCCTTGGCGGCGAGCAGCACGCCGAGGTTCGAGACGACCACCGCGTCCGACGGATCCTTGAGCGCGGCGCGCGCGGTGACGAAGAGCGCCACCGAGGTGTCGTTCGCCGCCAGGATCGGCGCCGCCAGGCTGGCCGCCGCGCGCGCCTTCTGCGCCGCCACCAGGGGCTCCATCGCCGAGGTGGCCGCCGGATTGGCGACGGTGGCTCGCCGCGCGACCGATTCGGCCAGCGCCACGAAGTCGGCCCGCGCCGGGACCACCGTGTCGAGGGCGACCTTGGTTCCCGGACACAACCCCAGCTCGCCGAGCGTGGGCCGTGGCGTCTCGGCTCGCGCCGCCCCCAGCCCCATCACCCATGCGAGCGCCACCACACCCGCGCGCATCTCTCATGGTACGCGGGCGCGGCGCAGGAATCCCCCCGGCGGCGTAGAATGTGGCGATGGCGGACCTGGACCAACGGACGGCCGACACGACGGCTCCCACGCCTGCGCCGCCGGGGCCCAATCCGCGATCGGTGCCGCCGCCGGTGCGGACCGGAGGAACGCCGCCGACGGGAACATCGGTGGCGCAGACTCCGGCGGGGGCGGCGCCCTTCGCCCACATGGCCGACCCGATGCACCCGGCGGTCGCGGCGGTGATGGCGAACAACCCGACCGACACGCCGGAACAGCACCAGGCGCGCGTGGCGGAGGCGCTGGCCAAGGTGCAGGCCGACCTGGCCAAGATGGATGAGGCCAAGCGGCAGGAGATCCTCGCCGGCGGCAGCCAGGCCACGGCGCAGAACGTCGTCCTCGGCGGCAGCACCATGGGGACGCTGGCGGCGGCGACCAACTCCTCCGATGACGTCCTCGGCGTGAGCATGCTGGCGCAGTCGCAGCGGCCGGGCGGTCCGGCGGCCGGCCCGCAGGCGTCGCAGCCGCGCACCATGGATCAGTGGGCTTCGTACGGCGACTATCCGATGGGGCAGAGCGGCGCCGAGCTCGGACAGTTCGCGCTCGAGCCGCGCACCGCGGCCAAGGCCACCGGCGACGCGACGGTGCAGGGGCAGCGCGACGCCGCGGGCAACCTCATCCAGGATCCAAAGGACCCGGGCTTCCGCGGCATGGCGGTGCAGCCCGCCGAGCTGCAGCAGGACCCCGACAAGTTCCTGCGCTCGAACGAGCTGGCGCTGGCCACCGGCGAGACGCGCCGCCAGTCGGAGGTCCCCTTCGTCCCCGGCGAGCCGGTGAAGCCCATCCAGGTGCGGCCGAGCGAGCCGACCGACAAGACCTCCGAGGCGTACAAGAAGTGGGAAGAGCAGATGGCGTCGTGGCCCAAGGGCCCGGACGGCAAGCCGGTCGCCGCCTACGTCGAGTGCAAGATGCTCAACCCCGACGGGACCCCGGCCGTCGAGCGCGTGCCCAAGATGGACGGCGACAAGCCGGTGCTCGACGCCAGCGGCCAGCCGGTGATGGAGGACAAGGAGGTCACCAAGAAGATCTGCGCCACCGAGACCATGGACGTCTGCGTCGGCCCGGGACCGGGGCGCAAGCTGTCGACCGGTGAGTTCGACGTGCCGGCGACGCCCGAGGCGCGGGCGGCGGCCGAGGCCGAGGCGAAGCGCAACCGCACCAGCCCGAACCCGGGGCAGATGACCGACGCGGACAAGAAGACGCTCGAGGGCCAGGGCGCGTTGCAGACCGGCGAGGAGTACCTCGGCGGCCGCGCCAAGGTGCAGGAGGGTGAGAGGGTGCTGGTGGCCGGCGGCGGCGCCTCGGGCGCGTGGGTCTGCCAGTCGGTGCAGGCGGCCGGCGCCGGGCAGGTCGACTGGACGGCGCGGCACAAGCTACCCAAGCCGCCGTCCACCGAGGAGGTCGTCGACCCGGCGACCGGCGAAAAGAAAGTGCAGTTCACGCCCTTCGGCGAGATCGAGAACCGCATCCAGCAGCAGGCCGCCGCGCTGGGCGGCAAGGAGCCGACGCCCGAGCAGGAAGCCCAGATGAAGAACGACGGCGACGCGTACCGCACCATGGTCGCCGCGCACCAGACGAAGCTCGAGGCCGACGCGGTGAAGAAGGCCGACGAGGCCAAGGCCGCCCTTGCCACCCTGCCCGCCGGGACCGACGAGGCGAAGCGCAAGGAGCTGGAGACCGCCGCCGCCAAGGCCGACGAGTCACTGAAGAAGCTGCAGGGCGAGAAGGACGCTTTCGGCGGCGCCAACCTGCCGCGCAACGAGGGCACCAAGGGCGACAAGCAGACCAAGGACATCCTCCGCGTGGTGCCGATCACCGAGGGCGAGGACGCCGGCAAGACGCGCGTCTTCTTCGAGGACGGCAGCTTCGAGACCTACGACAAGGTCATCACCTCGATGGGCCAGGACCAGAACGCCCCGGCCGGTCCGGTCGCGCTGATGAAGGACATCCCGAAGCTGATCCCGATCATGGAGGGCGGCGTGCCGGTCGGTCTGCAGTCTCCCGGTGGCGAGGTCCGCGTCATGGGCGCCTCGGCGTGGCAGGTGCGTCACAAGCTCTCGCCCGAGGAGCAGAGGGATTACGAGCGCGCCGTCACCACGCGCGCGAAGACGGAGGTCTCGCCGGACTCGACCGGCGTGGACTGGGGCTTCGAGAACATGGGCGACAACCCGGCCCGCGCCAATGCCGCGCTCGACGCGAAGCGCGCCGCCAGCGCCCCGACGGCGCCGGCCACCGATGCCCCCACCAGCGACGCCGACGCCGCCAGAGCCGCCGCGGCGCTCGCCGAGTCGGCGCCGAAGACGGACGCTCCCACCGGACCCGCGACGAGCTAGACCGCCCCCATCCGCGGAAAGCGAAAGAGATCGTTGCTCACGCGGTAGTGGAGCCACGGCCGCGGGCCGTACTTCTTCTCGAGCAACGAGCCCGGTCCTTCATGCCATTCGAGGATCTCCATGCCGTCCATGGCGCCCGGCGAATCGGTGGGATCGCCGTCGTTGCCCGAGAAGTCGACGTACTTGAGGTCCGGAAGGTTTGGCGATGCGACCAGCGCCTCGGCGCCCACCCCCGTGATCCCGTTGCGCCGCAGGCTCAGCCAACGCAGCTTGCCCAGATGGGGAGATCCGGCAAGCTCGGCGACCCCCTCGTCCCCGAGGTCGTTTTCTGCCAGGTTGAGAGCGCGAATGCGTCCCAGGTGCGGTGAGGCAAAGAGCTCCTTGGCACGGCCCTTCACGCCGGTCAGGTTGAGATGGATGACCGGCGCGACGCGGTAGATGGCCTCGGCGCGATCGAGAAAGGCGTCGGCCGAAAGCGAAACCTCGTCGACGAAACCGCGATCGAAGTGCAGCCTGTCGACGAGGGGTTTCACTTCGCGCGACCACTCGTCGCCGTGCTCCGCGAGGAGCTTGGTCTCGCGGTCGACCAGCGCGCCGAAGTCGTCGGGCAGCCGCTCGCGAACGTAGCCGTCGAGGAGCTTCATCTGCACCCTGATGAATTCGCCGCGCGGGTCGCCGCGCGCCTCGAGCAGGGCAGCGACCTGCTTGCGCGACTCGTCGCCGTACGGTGACGCGAGGATCTTCGCCAGCAGCTCCTCTTCGGTGGTCATGGCTCGACGCAGTATACGGCGTAGGTGTCGACGTCGGAGCAGTCCTCGTTGCCGGTGAACCACCAGCGCGTGGCGTGGCTCTCGAGGCTGCCGACGACACCCATGCCGGTGGTCGTCGTCCAGCTCCCGCACGAGGGCTGCGCGAACTGCTCGAGGGCCCCGACGGAGCCCGAGCCGGTCCAGACACCGGCGGCGACCGAATACGTCCCGTCGGACTCCTGCCAGACGCCGCTCCTCAGCTCGCCGCCCATGATCTCCGATCCGGTGCCGACGATCACCCCGTCGGGACGCACGTAGGTCGCCCCGGCCACGAGGAAGCGCGAGGCGCGCTGCCCCTGCGTCGCCAGGAGCGCGCGCACCGCCGGGAGATTGCCCTCGGCGTCGCACAGGTCCTGCGCCGTCTGGTAGCCGGCGCTGGAGCGCGCCGGCAGCGTCGCGTGCGTGACGAAGATCAGCTTGCCCGCCGCCGGTGCCGGAGCGGCGAGCGGCAGGTTCTTGCCGACGCCGAAGCAGTAGACCGACGCCGCCAGGTTGCATTCGGTGGCCCCGGTCACGTTGAAGCGCGGCCCGGCGCTGGCGTGACCGGAGACGCCGAAGTACCCGGAGGTGTTGTCGGACCAGCCGAGGCAGTTGAAGGGCGACGGGGCGCCGAGGAGCTCGGTGCCGGTCCACACCGGTCCCTCGTGGAGCTGGCCGTTCTGGTCGAACGCGACGGCGTTCCACACCCGGTTGCTCAGCGTGAGGTCCTCGACACGATCGGCGACCGGCTCGCCGTCGAGCCGCATGAAGCCGCGCGCCGGCGTCGACGTGCCCGGCAGGACCAGCCGGCCGGGCGCCGCGGGTCCGCCGGTCCTGCCGAGGAAGGCGACGAACGGCCCCGAAAGGCCGGCCTCCTCCGCCGCCGCGGCGCACATCGCGTCGCCGGCCTCGGCGCCGCCGAAGTCGCCGTCGACGCTCGCCTCGGTGGCGAAGACCAGGTTGTGCGTCATGGCGCTGAACCGGGCCTCGACCCCTTGCACGCCGCCGCCGGTGACCGTGCAGCGCCGGTAGGGCCCCACACAGGCGCCGCTCCAGCCCTGGAAGAACGAGCCGGGGTCCGGAAGCGCCGTGAGCACGACCTGGTCGCCCGTGAGCGCCGTCTCCGCATGGGTGCAGGTCCCTGGACAGTCGAGGAAGCGGGCCGTGACGCGGCCGGTCCCGGTGGCGCCTGCCGCCTTGTCCAGGATCAGCCGCGGACCCGTCGCGGCGTCGCTCGCCACGCAGACGTCGCCGGCGCAGCGGCGCCCCGCGGGGCACTCGCCGGCCGGGCCGCAGCGCGTGGCGTCGGTGTAGCCGGGGTCGTAGCAGGCGGCCAGCGCCAGGAGCGGGAGGTAGGGGCGCGCCATGCGGCGCGATCTTAACTCGACGCCGACGTGTAGCGACGCAGCGCGGTCAGCCAGACCATGCGCGAGAGGGTGGCGATGGCCAGCGAGCCGGCGAGCGCCGCCAGCGCGGTTTGCGCGTCGAGTTTGCCGAGGATCGCCCGCGCCGGGTAGGTGGTCATGAGGCCGAGCGGGATGACGAAGGTGAAGATGATGCGCCACCAGCCGCGGAAGATGTCGAGCGGCCAGCGCGCGGCGTCGAAGATCGAGCTGAACAGGTAGGCGAGGTTCTCGAGGCGCACCACCCAGAAAGCGGCGCAGATCACCAGCACCCACAGCGAGTAGATCACCAGCGTCGAGGCGGCCAGCAGCACCAGGCACAAGAGCAGGTCGAGCGCCGAGGGCCAGCGGCCGAGCCGGTCGAAGGCGATCACGGCCATGACCACTCCGGCGAGGATGTCGACCACCTTCCAGGGGGCGAACTGCGAGGTCGACACCAGGAACTGACCGTCGGCGGGCTTGACCAGGACGAAGTGGAGCGTGCCGGTGCGGATGCGATCGCCGGTGGTCGCCAGCGACGGGTTGATCGCCCCCTCGATGATGCCGCGCAGCACGGTGAAGAAGGCCGCCACCAGGAGCGCCTCGGGGAACGACCAGTTGGCCACCGAGTCGCGGCCGCCGAAGACGATCGCCAGCGGCACCAGCGTCCAGATCATCCACCACAGCGACATGACGCCGTCGATGATGAAGTTGACCCGGTACTGCATCGCCGTCGCCAGCGACGCCCGCAGCTGGATCCAGAGGAGCTGCAGGTAGCGGCGCATCAGGCCCCGTACGCCTCGAAGCGACGCAGCCCGGCGCGCCAGACCGCCGCCGAGATGAGGGTCGCCGCGCCGATCATCAGCCACTGGATGCCGAGGCCGCGCAGCACGGCGGCGCGATCGGCCATGCCGATGATCGCCTCCACCGGGAAGCCGAGCAGGTAGCGGAAGGGCAGCCACTCGGCCGCCGTCGCCAGCCAGCGGGGCATGAGCTCGAGCGGCACCAGGTAGCCGGACATGACCGCGAACAGGCCCATCCAGATCTCCCAGACGGCGATCGAGCGCTCCATGAGCATGCCCAGGCTGCCCATCGCGGTGCCGGCGACGAAGGCGAGGATCCACGCGCTCAGCACCACCAGCGGCAGGAGCGCGATGACCACCGGGTCGCTCGCGACGTGGTTTCCGACGGTGAGGAGGAGGATGACGGCGATGGGCAGCGCCACCGCGCCGCGCAGCGGGATGGCGGCCAGGTGCGAGGCGGTGTAGGAGACGAACGGGTGCATGGGGCGCACCAGCCGCAGCGACAGCGTCCCCATGCGGATCTCCTGGTTCATCTCCCAGACGACCCAGGAGCTGGAGAGCGTGCGCACGATGAGCGCCGCCAGGTAGTAGGCGACGAAATCGGCCTGGGTGAAGCGGCCGAACGGTCCCTCGCGCGCGACCGCGGTCCACAGCGCCAGCATGACCAGCGGCATGGTCGTGGTCAGCATCCAGATGACGAACTCGGCGCGGTAGGCGACCGCCTCGGCGAAGCCGATGCGCAGGAGCGTCGGGAAGGCGCGGACGATACGCCTCATTCTCAGCCCGCGCGCTCCACCTTGGTCTCGTCGGCCTTGGTGGCGAAGAGCTGCCGCATGACATCCTCGAGCGGCGGATCCTCGACGGTGAGATCGGCGATGGGCAGGGCGGCGAGCACGCCGCTGACCACGTCGCGCACCTTGTCGCTGCTGACGCGCAGCTTGGCCACCGCCTCGGTGTGCTCGACGATGTCGCCGAAGCGGGCCACGTCGTCGCGCCCCACCGGCCGCGACAGCTTGAGCGAGATCAGCTTGTCGGGGTTGACCCGCCTGACCAGCGAGCTGAGATCGCCGTCGTAGAGGAGCTTGCCGTGGTCGATGACGACGACCCGCGGGCAGAGCGCGGTCACGTCGACCATGTAGTGCGAGGTGAGGAGCACCGTCGCGCCCCAGCGCTCGTTGTAGCTGCGGATGAACTCGCGCATCGACGCCTGCATGCTCACGTCGAGGCCGATGGTCGGTTCGTCGAGGAACAGGATGCGCGGCCGGTGCAGGAGCGCCGCCGCCAGCTCGCACTTCATCCGTTCACCGAGGGAGAGCTGGCGCGCCGGCTTGCCCACGAGCGGTGCCAGCCCGAGGAGCTCGTAGAGCTCGCCCATGGTCTCGTCGAACTGCTTCTTCGGCACCTCGTAGATGGCGCGGTTCAGGGCGAAGGTCTCGGCCGGCGGCAGGTCCCAGAGGAGCTGCTGCTTCTGGCCCATGACCAGGGTGATCTGCTTGAGGAAGGCGGCCTCGCGCCGCTGCGGCACGTGGCCGACGACGCGCACCTCGCCGCTCGTCGGGTGGAGCAGGCCGGCCAGCACCTTGAGCGTGGTGGTCTTGCCGGCGCCGTTGGGGCCGAGGAAGCCGACCCGCTCGCCCGGCTCGATGGTGAACGACAGCTCCTCGACCGCGCGCACCGTCTCGTATTTACGGCGAAAGAGCGAGCGCAGCGCGGCGCCCATGCCCGGCTCGCGCTTGTGCACCCGGTAGTGTTTGGTGAGGCTGCGGAGCTCGATGTCCGGCACGTGAACCTGATGACCATATAGCTGTAATCTCCCCGGCCGTCGACACATCCGGAGGGGTGACACCGCGCCGGACCGCGCGGCATCCCAAGATGACGACGCTCTCTACCTGGATCACGAACCTCGTGCACGCGCACCGTGAACGGCTTGCCCGCGTGGCGCGCCGCGAAGGGCTCGCCCCCGAGGAAGCGTTCGACGTGGTGCACGACGGCTTCCAGCTCTTCCTCACGCTGCCCGACGCGGCGCGCCTGGTCGGCGACCTCGACGGGTCGCGCAAGCTGCTGGTCGGCCTGGTGCGCAACCTCGCGCGCAACCGGCGGCGGCTGGCGGTGAACGCCCGGCCGCACGTGTCGGACGAGGTCGGGTTGGTGGAGGATGCGCTTCCCGGCGCCGAAGAGCTGCTCATCGCCGCCGAGGAGCACGCCCGCCTCGGCGACTGCGTCCAGCGCCTCGAGGACGTGCAGCGCGCGGTGGTGACGCTGCGCATGCTCGACGGCGCCAGCGGCGACGAGGTGGCGAACATCCTGGGGATCTCGCGCGGTCACGTGGCGGTCCTGCTGCACCGAGCCAAGGCGAAGCTTCTCGCCTGCATGACGCCCGTTCCCCCCTGCCGGGCATCCAAGGAGAACCATGAGCACCGTGACTGAATTCGACGAGACCAGCTTCGACACGACCCTCGCGTCGGAGCGCCCCACCCTGGTGGACTTCACCGCCGCCTGGTGCGCGCCCTGCCGCGCCATCGCCCCGCACGTCGCCGCGGTGGCCGAGCGCTACGCCGGCGTCCTCAACGTCGGCAAGGTCGACACCGACGAGCACCCGCGCCTCGCCGAGCAATACGGCGTGCGGGCGATGCCGACGCTGCTCCTGTTCAAGGGCGGCAAGGTGGTCGGCCAGATCGTCGGCGCCGTCCCGCGGGCCAAGATCGAGGCCCTGGTCGCGACCGCCCTGTAGCTCCTGTGCTACCACCTCGGGCATGGAACGCATCGAGATCCTCCGGTCGGCGGTCATCCCGACCGAGGGGTTCGTGCACGGGTTCCCGACGCGCGCCGGTGGTGTGTCGACGGGCAAGCGGGCCTCGCTGAATCTCGGTACGCGCTGGGGCGACGACCCGGCGCAGGTGCACGAGAACCGGCGGCGGGTCGCCGAGGCCGCCGGCTTCGACCTGGCGCGCCTGCAGATGACCCGCCACGTGCACGGGACCAACGTCTGGGTGGTCGGCGATCCGGCGCCCGAGCCGGCCGAGTTCGACGTGCTGGTCGGCGCG
>Ga0111538_10012251_pt1 | contig 11340 bp, 5 predicted proteins | sample SoiMethybrSBSTD1_FD_79669 | JGI IMG/M metagenome (GOLD analysis project Ga0111538, IMG submission 79669) | Bulk soil microbial communities from a Populus tree surrounding site in Tennessee, USA - Soil MetaG P. TD hybrid SBSTD1 (version 2)... | ecosystem: Environmental > Terrestrial > Soil > Tree... | reverse complement strand
TCTCTTTTGTCCTCCCAACAGTTCGCAAACTGGCTTACCGAGGATCTTTCCACGCAGGTCCCACAAAGCGATATCAGCTCCGCTGATGGCATGGATGGCGGCTCCCCGCCGGCCATAGCGGTTTGTGTGGTAGTACATGCGCTCCCACAGTCCCTCGACATCCAGCGGGTCTTGTCCTAACAATAGGTGCGCAAGACCGTGCCGGCGCGCGGCAGATGGAGGAGCTTCGAAGATAGCCTTGCAAACGTAGGATTGGCTCGTGACCTCTCCAATTCCCTCAAGTCCAGAATCAGTCTGAAGCCTAACCACCAATACATCCTGGGTGCCGTCTGCGATTTCCTGAACCTCCGGTATGCGCAAATGTATTGCTTCAACCCTGGAAATCTTCATGTTTGAGTTCTCCCCTCGTTCGAACCATACCAAATGCTTCCTGGGGGTTGAGTCCCAGCAAAAACCAGTAGTTATTTCAGGATCACCGTGGTGTCCCAGTGGTCACAGCGTTGGCGCAATTCTCCCTGAACCAAGTCCGCGATTGACCCAAGCTAACCGTCTATCGTCCGAATTCGTGGATCCATTTCTGGCCTAGTCTAATAATAGTATCCTGGATGATCAACTCATGGCCTCGTGTCGTGGCCTCGGTGTCCTCCTCTGGTTCGAGCTCGTCTATCTTGAACATGGCCGACGCGACAACTAGTTTGCGCACCCGGCCCGGATGCCGGATAGCGATCTGTATCGCGATGTTGCCGTGGGCGATCGATTTCACGGAATTGTCACCAAGCGATCACGTCTTCGCAACAACACTCCTGAATTGGGGAGATAGACGCGCAACTGGAAAAGCATATGTTGAGTGAGTCACCGAAGTTGCGACGATCCGGCCCCATGGAATCTCTAAGCCGTCTCAATCATCACGTTTGCCCCCGGAGTATTCTCAAGCAGAAGAAATTTTCTCGCGGAGTGTCGATTCGGGCGCCCGCCCTTCGATCTAGTGATGGAGGTACCGCATGAGATACATGTTGCTGATTCACCATGATGAGAAGGCTTGGAGTAACCTGAGCGAAACAGAGCGGCAGAGGCTTCTCATGGAGTACGTGCAGTTTACCCAACAGATCAATTCCGGTGGGCTCTACCTGTCTGCCGCCCGCTTACACCCGACGTCCGCGGCCACCAGCGTCCGCGTGCGAAATGGTAAACTGGTCGTGACAGACGGTCCGTTTGCGGAAACCCGTGAGCAGCTCAGCGGCTACTTCTTAATCGAGGCCAAAGATCTAGATGAGGCAATTCGCATCGCAGCTCGGATTCCAACCGCGAGGCACGGCACAATCGAAATCCGGCCGGTAATGGACGTCCCGACGACCTAGTGTTGGAGTTGGAAACAATTGACGAGGAGTAACCACCTGCTAGTGTCGCAAGAGCGACCCAGATATCAAGTCGATAGCTCATCATCAAGAAACGGGCTAGGCTGGTCCTTGTTCTTTTTTTTTGAACTGCGAAAGTTCGGGCCTGAGCTATTCTGTGTGGGGGGGCGCTGGGGTCAACCCGTGTGCAAAGTTCTCAAGTTAACCCACCAAGCAACGTTTCCCTGAAGTCAAGCGGAGCGGCTCCTCTTTAAGCAGCGCGCACTGGCGAACAAAGAAGCGAGAGCAGAGGTGGCCTTGAGGTGATTTTCTTGGGACATGCCGACAATGCTGGAGGACATGACCCATCCTCCAGCGTCCACCGAGAGTCGGTTGGCTAATACAGCATCGAGGTTTAGTTATGCGCGCAAATACGGCTCAGAAGGCGGTTACGACACTCGGAGAAAGTTTAGCCGAGCGGGGCCAGACCCGCGAAGCACTACTGAAGGATGACAGTGGTTGGCAGGAAGTTGTTCAGAACTTACCGATCGGCATCGCGGTGTCGGACCCTGCGGGTCGATTCCTGTCTGCCAATGCCGCATTTCAAAAGATACTCGGTCGCACGGAGGAAGAACTTCGAAAACTCCCCTTCCCAGGTGTTGCTGATGAAAATGATCGTGCAGCTAACGGGACACCTGTTCGGGAACTCTTGGAGGGAAGGCGGCAGCAGCTTCAAGTTGAAAAGCGCTACCAGCGCAAGGACGGGAGCTTCATCTGGATCAGAAACCATGTGTTCCTCGTTCCCAGCGCCGAGAAAGTGTCGCGGTTTCTGATGGCGATTGTCGAGGATATCACTGAGCGTAGGCATGCGGAGGAGCAGGTTCAGGCGAAGAAGGCCCATCTCGAGGAGCTGTTTGAACAGTCACCGGGAGGTGTCGCGTTACTAGACGGGGACCATCGGGTCGTGTGGGTCAACAAAGAGTTCACCCGGCTTTTCGGTTTTCTGCCGGAGGAGGCTGTTGGCCGAAAGCTTATCGACTTGATCATACCTATCGAGTTGCCAGAAGAGGTTCAACAATACAACGACCTGATCAATCGCCGGGAGCGGGTGGAAGCAGAGGGCATTCGTCGGCGTAAGGATGGCAGTCTTTTGCACGTTTCCATCCTCGGGATGGGCGTCTCGGGTAGCTGCGGACGGGTTGCTACGTACGCAATCTATCAAGACATCACCGAGCGCAAGCTCCTGGAAGAAAAGATCAGAGAGAATGAGAGGGAACTTCGGTTGCAGACTGAAGCGATCCCGCAGCATATCTGGAGCGCCCTGCCGGACGGCTCAGTCGATTACTGTAATCAAGGTTTGCTCGCCTACTTGGGTCTCACGATGGACGAGCTGCAATCGACCGGGGCTAGCTTTATTCATCCCGATGATCGGGATCGCGTGCTGAGTGCCTGGCACCAGGCGACATCGCAGGGAACGGCATATGAAGTTGAAGCGCGATTACTGGGTAGTGATGGGAAGTATCGCTGGTTTTTGGAGCGCGCCTTGCCCTTCCGCGACGACCAGGGACAAATCATCAAGTGGTACGGGACCAACACCGACATCGAAGACCGGAAGCGCGCAGAGGACAAGCTGCAGCGCAGTCAGGCCCACCTGGTGGAAGGGGAAAGATTAAGCCACACGGGCAGTTGGGCCTGGAATGTCGCCACCGGACAGAGCCACTGGTCCGAGGAGACTTTCCGCATCTTTGGCTTCGATCCAGCCAAGACGAAACCTTCCTTCGAAATGTTTCTGGAACGCGTTCACCCCGAGGACCGGCCGAAGCTGGAGCAAGAGTGTAATAGGATGACAATTGACACCAAGGATGGTGAGTTGGACTTTCGGGTTGTTCTTCCCGACGGTTTAGTGAAGTACATCCACGCGGTGGGTCACGCGTTAGTCAACGAGTCTGGTGAAGTCACGGAGCGCTTTGGAGTGCACGTGGACATGACGGAGCAATACCACGCACGAACGGCGTTGGAGAAGGCTTACGCAGAGATCAACAGGTTGAAGGATCAGCTCTACAAAGAAAATCTGGCATTGAGGGAAGAAATCGATCAGGCCTCGATGTTCGAAGAGATTGTCGGATCGTCACCGGCCTTGCAACGTGTGCTTTCGAATGTTGCCAAGGTCGCTCCAACTGACTCCACGGTCCTCATTACGGGGGAGACAGGGACAGGCAAAGAACTCATCGCCCGCGCGATCCATAAACGCTCGCACCGATCAGATCGCGCCTTCGTCAAGGTCAACTGCGCAGCGCTTCCGGCCTCACTGATTGGCTCCGAGCTTTTTGGTCACGAGAAAGGAGCCTTCACCGGAGCCTTGCAACGGCGCCTGGGCCGTTTTGAGCTGGCCGAAGGTGGATCGATCTTCCTGGACGAGATTGGAGACCTTCCTCCCGAAACTCAGATTGCCTTGCTGCGAGTTTTGCAGGAAAGAGAGTTTGAGCGCGTCGGAGGCGGCGAAGCCATTGCTACTGACGTGCGGGTGATCGCCGCCACCCACCGCGATCTGAAGGCTGCCGCTGCAGCGGGCACCTTCCGAGCCGACCTGTTCTATAGGCTGAATGTATTTCCAGTCGAAGTGCCTCCTCTGCGTGAGCGTTTAGAGGATATCCCGCTCCTGGTGGAGTATTTCATCGGCCGGTACGCCAGCCAGGCAGGCAAGAAGATAAAGAACATCCATAAGCCCACGCTGGACCTGTTTCAGGCCTATGACTGGCCGGGCAATCTTCGCGAACTGCAGAATGTGATTGAGAGATCGGTGATCTTGTGTGAGGGCGAGACGCTTTCAGTTGACCCGAGCTGGATGTCCGCAGAATCTAATCCAGCGCCCCAGCCATCACGCCCCCTCATCGAGATGCTGATGGATCAAGAAAAAGCAATCATCGAGTCGGCCTTGGCCGCCAGCAGAGGCCGGGTAGCCGGTCCGTCCGGCGCAGCGGTTAAGGTTGGCATGCCTCCCTCAACCCTCGAGGCCCGGATTAAGACTCTGAAGATCGACAAGAAAAGGTTCAGTTCCCCCTAGCGAATCAAAGGTTATCGTGTAGCGCAGACCTCCTGGTTTTCAGGGAGGTCTGCGGCTTTGTAAGATTCCGCACACGAAAGCGCAAACCGCAGAAAGCTCGGTGTGCGCTATGTCACTACTACTCATCTGCCAACTAGACGCATCGGATCGTCAGCCAGCAACACCACAAATCGCAGAAACCCGCGACCATTCACCAAAACTGGTGAACTTCCTGTCATTGGCATCCTGCCTTTTCAATCGCTTCCGATTGGAACCCACCTTGCTATCTCCCGAAGAGGACAAGTCTCGGCAGTGTGCCTGTGAAACGGCACTTTGGCCAAGGGACTTCAATGGCCTGTTGTCTGACGGCAGCCTAAACGATCCGTCAAAGGTCACTTGGAAGGCGAACCGCGAGAGGTGACTTGATGAACATGCTTACTACCAATCTCCTGTTCAGCACCCTGGTGTTTTGGATGGCTGCAAGGATCTATGTCTTTCCGAAACTCGACGACCTGAAACCTCGAACTGTTCTACTGCCGATTCTTCTCCTGCATTCATTCCGACACCTAGGGCTGATGTTTCTGGCGCCCGGAGCCACCTACGCCGGCATCCCTCCGCAATTCGCTTATCCCGCTGCACTCGGTGATCTGCTTGCCGCCCTGCTAGCTGTGGCGGCGATTCTGGCTGTGATGAAAGACATGGGAGGCAGTCGGCTTCTCATCTGGATCTTCAACGTGGAGGGAACGCTGGATCTAGCCGCAGCCATAACATTGGCTACCATTTACGGAGCGGCGACGTTCATGGGCCCGGCTTACTGGATACCTGCCTTTTGGGTTCCCGCTTTGCTGGTGACGCACTACATCACCTTTATCGTTCTCCCGAAGTACCGGAGAGTTTAGCCGCCGAGTGTTATCGCAGGGGTGTCGTTATTTATAATGCTTAGGATCAATAAAGGACCAGAAGGACCAGGTTCCATCACTTTTTCGCTAAGTGGTCGGATTCAATCCGAGCATGTAGCTGAATTAGACGCTCTCGTCGAATCGGAAAGTCGTCGAGTCCTGTTCGACCTGAAGGAGGTGACCCTCGTGTCTTGCGATGCTGTGCGGTTCTTAGGAGCTTGTGAGTTGCGTGGAATTGAACTCAGGGATTGCCCGGCTTACGTGCGCCGGTGGATTACACGAGAGCGACAGTGCGCATCCGCCCCGTCATTAACTGAAAAGGAATAAGGAGCACCCCTTCAGGACATCAAGCAGCCGCGTGTCGTTCAGCCACGAATTGCAGGTCCTCAGTGTCAACGACAGACTCGCGATCACACCAGCGAATCAGGCTGGAGTTGTTCATTCTGAAAATGATTTCTACCGTCAGCCCGAAGTAGCTTGCCAATTCCTTCAGTGCAGGATTGCTCTTTCCGTAAAATTTTTCTGTGTTCAGGGTTCCCTCCCTTACTTCAATCTTCGCCTCGCACAGTTGCAAGCTTCCTGCCAGATCCGTTCTCTCTTCAGAAGGATCCTAAAGTTGATCCTGAAAACAGCTGTGGAAGTCACGGTAGAAACGCTCAACAGCCATCCGTCAGCACTCCATGACAGTTTTCGACGCTCGAACACCCTCAGTCACATTTGGGTTCACCCTTTTGTGGAAAACAAAATGGAAGAACCGTCGTTTGTTCTCTACGTCTCTTCCTCTCCGCGGTTGTTTGAACTGCCAGCCGTAGCTCGATGAAATTCCGGCTATCTGGCCTTGTGACGTTCGCGAAAACCTGCGGCCATTCACCAAAATCGGCGAGTCCCTCCCAACTGAATTCTTGCTTTTCAACGACTTTTGGTTGGAACCAGAGTTGCCTCTCACCATCCGACAAGACGAGGTGACGACGCTGAGTCACTCGTCGGGACCTTGGGCGGCGGCAGGAGATTAGTCGCCGCCCAAGCGTCGCTGATTCAATGGGGCCAAATCGGCGAGGAACCAGGAAGCGTTGCTGTGAGCCCGAAGGCAACTCCTAAACAGTCTCTTGCGGAGGCCTGTCGAAATGGCGGCTGCCCGTTCGACATTAAAATCGAATCCGCAGTTTAGGTGTGAATGGGACAGCCCACCGAAGCTTCGTGACCCATCGTGAAGTCCTCTTAAGACTTCATCTTCGCACTGCCCTTTTGTTGAGGGGGAATAATTTTCATCGAATGTGCCCGGCATGAAACAACTCTTCTCGCAAATGTTCTTGACGCCGTAAGGAGGAACTAATGGCGAAGCGGATGATATTGATGCTCATTGTGGCGGCGACGGTGATCGCGGGCCTCGGTTTCGCGAAGTTCCGGCAATTTCGAGAGGGAGCTGCGCAGGCTGCTGCCTTTCAGCCGCCGCCCGAAGCGGTGACGACCATCGTCGCGCGGCAGGAGAATTGGCCGGCAACGCTAACTGCCATCGGTACGATGTCCGCCGTTCAGGGTGTCACGGTGAGCGCCGACCTCCCAGGCGTTGTGGATCGCATCACGTTCGATTCTGGCGGGTCGGTTCGCGAGGGGGAAGTGCTCGTACAGCTCGACACGCGGCAGGAGCAGGCTCAGTTGGCTCAGGAGCAAGCCCGGTTAGCTTCTGTTGAAGCCGGGCGCGAACTTGCCCGTCTTAATTTCGATCGCATGGATAGCCTTGTGAATGAAGGTGCGATCACTCGTGTGGATTACGACCGGGCTGCAGCAGAGCAGAAGCAAGCTGTGGCTGGACAGAAGCAGACGGAGGCACGGATTGAAGAGATTCGCGCGACGATTGCGCGAAAGACGATTCGGGCGCCGTTTTCGGGAATTCTGGGCATCCGCCAGGTCAACCTAGGACAGTACCTGTCATCTGGCGATGCGGTCGTCCCCTTGCAGTCGCTGGATCCGATCTATGTGAACTTCGGCGTTCCGCAGCAAGACGCCGGCCAGGTGCACGTCGGGCGCAGCGTGCGCATCACGACTGGGGATTTGGCGGGTGGCCAGTTCGTGGGGCGCGTCACGGCCCTCAACTCGGTGGTAGACGAGGCTACCCGGAACATTCAGATCCAGGCCACGCTGGCCAATCCACGCGGCACGCTGCGGCCTGGGATGTTCGTTCAGACGGAGGTTGTAGTGGGTGCGACCCGCTCGGTTGTGACGCTGCCGGCTTCCGCCATCAGCTATGCGCCCTACGGGGATTCGGTGTTCGTCGTCTCCGACCTCAAGGACCCAAACGGTCGGAGTTACCGCGGCGTACGGCAACAGTTTGTCAAGCTCGGGCCTGGGCGCGGTGACCAGATCGCGGTCGTCTCGGGCCTCAAGCCGGCCGAGGAGATTGTGACTTCCGGCGTTTTCAAGTTGCGCAATGGCGCAGCGGTTCTAGTCAACAACAAGATTCAACCCGAGAACAAGCGGGCCCCAAAACCGGAGGACAGCTAAGTGCGATTTACTGATCTCTTCGTTAAACGGCCGGTCCTCGCGATTGTCGTCAGCCTGGTCATCCTCATCGCAGGGCTGCAATCGATCCGTTCGCTCAGCGTCCGGCAGTATCCGCGCAGCGACATCGCCGTCGTCCGCGTCTCGACGGTGTACGTGGGCGCGAACGCCGACCTCGTTCGCGGTTTCATTACTACGCCACTGGAGCGAGTCATTGCCAGCGCCGACGGCATCGACTACATGGAATCGTCAAGCGCGCAGGGGCTCAGCACGATCACGGTTCATTTGAAACTCAACTACGACACCAACGCGGCCCTTACGCAGACCCAGGCGAAGGTGGCCCAGGTTCGCAATCAACTTCCGCCTGAAGCCGAAGCGCCGGTGATCGAGCTGGAAACAGCGGACACTCAGTTTGCGGCGATGTACCTGGGTTTCTCCTCAGCCGACCTTGATCAGAATCAGATTACCGACTATCTGACGCGAGTCGTTCAGCCGAAGCTTAGCGCCATCAGCGGCGTTCAACGAGCCGACATCCTGGGCAATCGCACGTTTGCCATGCGCATCTGGCTCAAGCCGGACAAAATGGCCGCGCTTGGCATCTCACCCTCCACGGTGCGAGAGGCCTTAGCACGCAACAACTACCTCTCAGCTCTGGGGCGGACGAAGGGGTCCATGGTGTCCGTGAACCTTGTCGCCAACACCGATCTGCGCACGCCCGAGGAGTTTCGCCAGCTTGTCGTCAAGGAGAAGGACGGAGTCGTCGTCCGGCTCGGCGAGATCGCCGATGTAGTGTTAGGTGCCGAGAACTACGAAGAAGACGTCCGCTTCAACGGCCAGGCAGCCACCTTCATGGGAGTTTGGGTGCTGCCCACCGCCAACTCGCTCGACGTAATCAAGAGAGTGCGCGAGGTAATGCCAGACATTGAAGCTCAAGTGCCCGCGGGAATGAAGGTGGGTATCCCCTACGACTCGACGGAGTACATCCAGGACGCCATCGACGAAGTTCTCACGACGCTCACCGAGACGCTTGTCATTGTCATCCTGGTCATCTTCCTCTTCCTGGGCTCCGTTCGTGCGGTCATCATTCCCGTCGTTGCCATCCCGATCTCTTTGGTGGGTGCGGTCTTCCTGATGCTGGTGGCTGGCTTCACCATCAATCTGTTGACGTTGCTGGCAATCGTGCTCTCGGTCGGCCTGGTCGTCGACGATGCAATCGTGATGGTCGAAAACGTCGAGCGGCACTTGCATGCGGGCAAGTCCGCGTTTCAGGCGGCCATTCATGCGGCGCGTGAGCTGGTCGGACCGATCATCGCGATGACCATTACGCTGGCTGCAGTGTACGCGCCGGTCGGTATCCAGGGCGGACTGACGGGCGCGTTATTCCGCGAATTCGCATTCACGCTGGCGGGGGCCGTGATCGTCTCAGGCGTGGTCGCGCTGACGCTCTCGCCCATGATGGGTGCAAAGCTACTGCGCTCGGGAGATACCGAGCGCGGCTTTGCAGGCTGGATCAACCGCCGCTTCGAAGGGGTTCGCCGCGCTTACACGCGGACGCTGTCAGGGACGCTCCGCTACCGCCCCGTCGTGCTCGTCCTGTGGCTGATCGTCGCCGCGCTGATAGTGCCCTTCTACATGTTCTCGATGCGTGAACTCGCACCGACCGAGGACCAAGGAGTCGTGTTCGGGATCGTGCAGGCCGCCGCGAATTCCACAATTGATCAGACGAAGTTGTTCGCGGAAGAAATTCACGACGTCTATCGAGCGTTTCCCGAGACAGGTAGCATTTTTCAGATCATGTCTCCGACATTCGGCTTCGGCGGCATGGTGACCAAGCCCTGGAGTGAACGAACCAAGACGACAGACCAGCTCCTGGTCGAATCGATGGTGCCGTTGTCTAAGATCCCGGGCATCCGCGTCATCCCGCGGACACCGGCGCCATTGCCCGGTGGTGGTGATTTTCCGGTCGATCTCGTGATCTCCACGGCGGCTGAGCCGCAGCGGCTCATCGAGGTCTCGGGCCAGCTCGTGCAGAAGGCGTTTGCCAGTGGGCTGTTCATCTTCGCCGACGCCGACCTGAAGTTCGATCAGCCCCAAGCCGAGGTAGTCTTCGATCGTGACAAGCTTCGCTCCCAGGGCGTCGACCTGAGCCAGGCAGGACGGGATCTTTCAACGCTGCTCGGCGGAGACTACGTTAACCGCTTCAGCATCCAGGGCCGGAGCTACAAGGTCATTCCGCAAATCAAACGCACCGAACGGTTAACGCCCGATCAGCTCTCGCAGATCTACATCACAGGATCCGATGAACGGCTGGTCCCGTTGTCAACGTTCGCCACCCTGCGGACCACTGCGGAGCCACGCGAGCTAAAGAAATTCCAACAGCTCAACGCCGTACGCATTCAGGGCGTGATCCCCCCTCCGGTTCCTCTCGACCGGGCACTGCGCTTTCTCGAAGAGGAGGCTAAAGCGATACTGCCAGCCGGGTTCACCATCGACTATGCCGGCGAGTCGCGTCAACTCCGTACGGAAGGCAGCAAATTCCTCGGCACCTTCCTGCTCTCGGCCGTTCTGATCTATCTGGTGCTTGCGGCTCAGTTCGAGAGCTTCCGCGATCCTTTCATCATTCTAGCGGGCTCGGTGCCACTAGCCATATCCGGAGCGCTCCTATTTTCCTTCCTGGGGTTCACGACGCTCAATATTTACAGCCAGGTAGGTCTGATCACACTGGTCGGGTTGGTAGCGAAGAACGGTATCCTCATCGTCGAATTCGCGAATCATCTCCAGGAGACGGGCATGGACAAGCTGCGTGCGATCATCGAGGCGGCGAACACGCGGCTGCGCCCCATTCTCATGACGACCGCAGCGACAGTAGTCGGGCATTTCCCGCTCGTTCTGGCGACAGGCCCGGGAGCGGGCGCGCGCAACAGCATCGGCATCATGCTGGTGAGCGGCATGATCGTCGGCACGCTGTTCACTTTGTGGGTGGTACCGTCAATCTACATGTTAGTCGCGCGGAAGCGCGTAGCTGTTGCCTCGGCAGAAGGAGTTGAAGCAGAGATCGCACCTCATTCCTCTGACTTTCAACCGTTTGCTGGCGAACAGGCTGTCCTGCAGGAGACACCACGCATATGAAGACTCGACTGATTACGACATCGTTGCTGGTCAGCGTACTGACGGGTTGTATGGTTGGCCCGAACTATCGCAGACCGGTCGTCAAGCCGCCAGAGGCCTTTAGAGGCAGCGCCGACGTCACCCCGCCAACCGACTTTACTTCGCTTGCTGATGTCAAATGGTTTGAGCTGTTCAAAGACTTGCGGCTACAGGAGCTGATCCGAAAGGCGCTGGTTGAGAATTACGATCTACATGACGCCGTGGTGCGCGTGGATGCGGCACGCGCCAATCTCGGAATCACGCGAGCCGACCAATTCCCAAATATCGGCGCGAGCGCTGATGTGACGACACTTCGTACTTCGACGAACGGAGCCTTCCCCCTTCCTCCAGGCTTCGATCAGACACGGACCTTCGGCACCACGACGCTCAATCTTCTCTCGTTCGAAGTGGATATTTG
>Ga0111538_10012250_pt1 | contig 11340 bp, 6 predicted proteins | sample SoiMethybrSBSTD1_FD_79669 | JGI IMG/M metagenome (GOLD analysis project Ga0111538, IMG submission 79669) | Bulk soil microbial communities from a Populus tree surrounding site in Tennessee, USA - Soil MetaG P. TD hybrid SBSTD1 (version 2)... | ecosystem: Environmental > Terrestrial > Soil > Tree... | reverse complement strand
CGACAGCACGAAGTTGCCGGCCGGCGCCGTGCAGATGACCTCGGTCGTGAACTTCTCGATCGGGTGGTCGATGCACGGCCAGTAGTGGCGCGAATCGTCGTCCTGTCCCTGCGTCCAGCACTGCACGGCGCGCGCCGGGTGTTCGGCGTCGGGGCCGATGAAGTAGAGGCCGCGCCGGGGCTGGCAGGCGTAGCGGATCGCGACGTCCAGCTTCGCGCCGTCGGCGGGCGGCTCCGGGCAGACGACGCGCAGCTTCTCGCCGTCGTTGTCGAAGTCAGCCGCCCGGCCGTCGACGGTGACGGACTCGACGTCCAGTTCGACGGCATCGAAGGTCAGCGCCGCCAGCCGTTCGCGGCGGGCGACCAGGGTCAGGGTGGCGGTGCCGGCCAGCCGCTTGCGCGCCAGATCCAGCTCCCAGTCCAGGCGAACGTGCTGGAGGCGGGCAGGGCGGTCACCGACGAAGTGCGTGCGCGTACCGGGGCCGGCGAAAGGACGAGGCATGAAACGGCGAGGACGTTATCATGTGGCCCCACGATGAGCGCACGCGAACCCGTCCACCGAACGCACTTCGTCGCGCGCGCGACGCCCGCCGAAGTGTACGCGGTGGTGACCGACTTCCCGGCCTACGCGCGCCTGTTCCCGGAGTTCAAGCAGACCCGGGTCGTGTCGACGACGGGCAACGTGGTGCGCGCGGAGTTCCGCGCCGAGGTGGTGATCGCCGTCCGCTATGTTCTGGACCTGGCGTGCGATCCGGCGGCGCTGACCGTCGACTGGACCTTCGTCGAGGGTGAGATCGTGACCGGTTCGACGGGCGCGTGGCGGTTCACCCCGTCGGGCGACGGGACGACCATCGACTACCGCGCCGCGCTGGACGTGAAGGCGCCGCTGCCCGGCTTCATCCTGCGCCGGGTCACCGACGGCCTGGTGGCGGCGTCGCTGCCGAACATGTTCGCGTCGATCGAACGCGAAGTGCGCAAGCGTCAGACGCCGCAGACGTAAGGACTTCGGGCGTCGAAGAAGCGCAGCTTGCGCGCCGCCCAGGCGCCGGCGTAGTCGACGCCGATGCGCGGCGAGCGGCCGCGGCGTGGGGCCGGGGCGCCGTCGTCAGCGACGTAGAGCTCGCGCGCCCGCGTGAGATCGTGGCCGTTGAGCGCGCGCGTGATCGCCAGCGTCGCGCACAACTTGCCCGGCCCGGTCAGCGGGTGGCGCCGACGCCCGTGGCCGTGGCCATTGCGGAGGCTGTCGCCGTCGCCGTCGGCGAAACCGATGACGGGCGCGGCGGCCCGGATCAGAACGGCGCCCGCGACGCCGTCGCTCTCGGTGACGACGTTCATGCAGTGGTGCATGCCGTAGATCAGATAGACGTACAGGAAGCCGGGCGGCCCGAACATGATCGCGGCGCGCGGGGTGGGCCCGCGGCGCGCGTGCGACGCGGCGTCGCGTTCGCCGAGATAGGCCTCGACCTCGACGATGCGCGCGACCAGCGGCCTCCCGCCGGCGCGCGGGCGGACCAGCAGCTTGCCCAGCAGATCGCGCGCGACGGTCATCGTCGGCCGGGCGTAGAAATCGCGGCCCAGCGGCGGAAGGCGGGTGGACGCGCGATCAGTCACTGAGCAACAAACGCTTGCGGTCGAGGCCGTCGAGCAGCCGGCCGAATCGTCCGTCCGTCTCCAGCGTTGCGAGCATCGCGCTGGCGGCGTGCCGGTAGCCGTCGCGGTCCAGATCGCCCGAGACCAGCCGGTAGCGCAGGAACAGGAACGCGGTCTGCACGACGTCCGACAGACAGTAGCGGCGCAGGGCATCCAGCTGCCCGGCGTGGAACAGCCCCTCGACCTGGCTGCCGTCGACGCCGTCCTGCTTGCCCGGCAACCCGATGGTCCGCGCCGCGCCGTCGAGCGAGGTCATCCTGGCGGCACCGTGATCGGAGATGACGTCGGCCAGATCGAGGTGCCCTTCCTCGGTGAACCGGTAGCGGTATCCCTCGCCGCGGTAGTACCAGCGGAAGTCCAGCCCGAAGCGCAGCGCGCGCAGCGCCAGGACCGGCAGGTCGAAGCCGCGCCCGTTCCAGGTGACCACCTGGGGACGCCATTTCCCCATGAAGTCGGCGAAGTCGGCCATCATCGCCGCTTCGTCTTTTCCCTCGCCGAACGTGCCGATCTTCTTCACGGTCAGGTCGGCGCCGATCCACATCACGCCGATGACGACTGGCCTGCAGGCGTAGAGCGGCGGGAAGGGGCGCTCGACGCCGGTGGGCGTCTCGGGCGGCGTAAACAGCTCCCGATCAGGGATGGTCTCGATATCGAGGACAAGGTAGGTGGTTTCACTACTCAAGACCCGGACATTGTAGCGTGTCGATCAGTTACGTACTTGTCCGGGAATGAAAGGAGGAGGAGTATCTAGGGCGCCCTTAACCCATCCTAGGAGTCCCCCAATGCGCAGCGGGCATCTTGTCTCTCTTCTAGCCGCAGCACTGCTTGCAAACGTTGCCGTGGGCGGTTGTGCTGGTGTCAAAACGCCGACGCTCACCCCGGACGGAGGCCCGTCGGGCACCGGCGGAAGCATCCCCCAGATCGACGCCTCGCGCCCGATGGTCGACGGCATCACGATCAGCACCGCCATGTGTGGCAACGGCACCGTGAACGACGGCGAGCAGTGCGACGACGGCAACAAGACGCCCGGCGACGGCTGCAGCGCGATCTGTCAGATCCCCGCCGGCTGGAGCTGTACGGGCTCGCCCAGCGTCTGCACGATGGCGGGCGTCTGCGGCGACGGCATCCTCGGCGCCAGCGAGGCATGCGACGACAAGAACATGGCCAGCGGCGACGGCTGCTCGGCGGACTGCAAGACCGTCGAGACCGGCTACGAGTGCCGCGTGCCGGGGCGCCGCTGCGTACCCGCCTGCGGCGACGGCAAGATCATCGGGATGGAGCAGTGCGATGACGGGAACGTGGTCGCCGACGACGGCTGCTCCCCGACCTGTCAGATCGAGCCGGGCGCGAGCTGCACGGGCATGCCCAGCGTCTGCAAGGCCTCCATCTGCGGCAACGGCATGAAGGAAGGCAACGAGGGTTGCGACTGCGGCACCAGCGTCACGGGCCCGTGGCCGACCGGTTGCGGCGGGCCGAACGGCCTGTTCTTCGGCGACGCCTCCGGCTGTTCGAAGACCTGCACCAAGGAGCCGAGCTGCCGCACAGGTTCCACCACGCAGGCGTGCGCCATCAGCTGCGGCAACGGCGCGGTCGAGATGGGCGAGGGCTGCGACGACGGCAACCTGGACGACGGCGACGGCTGCTCGAAGACCTGCACGCTCGAGGGCGGCTTCATGTGCGACGCGGTGGCGCAGCCCGACACGGCGCCTTGCACGCAGCCCGGCAACACCGGCGACTGCCTGTCGCTCCCGGTCATCTACCGCGACTTCAAGAACGAGAGCGTCAGCGGCGGGCACCCGGACTTCTTCTACCTGGGCGCCACCGTCGCCAACCCGGTCAGCATCACCGGCGTTCAGGGCCAGGCGGGCGCGACCACGTTCAACAAGCGTTACTGCGTTCCGAACTCGAGCGGTCCGGCCAAGAAGAACGACTCGGCCAACCGGTGCTGGGACCTTGCGCAAGCGAACCTGGGCGCGAACGGCAAGCCCGTCTTCAACATGACCCGCACCGGCGGGACGAACTGCGACTGCCAGTTCATCGACTGGAGCCACGACACCAACGGTGGCCACGTTCCCGGCTACGCGATGGCGCAGAGCCCGACCATCGGCCTCACGTACACGGACGGCGCCAGCGGCCACCCGATGTACCGCGGTCCGGCCCCGGTCGTCACCAGCGCCACCACCTTCGGCCAGTGGTGGGTCGACGGCACCTGGACCGGCGGCGCGCACTCGGTCGGCATCCTCGAGATGAAGGCGATCGGCGGCGGCCAGTACCAGTTCTCGAGCCAGGTGAACTCGGTGACGGGCGGCTTCTTCCCGCTCGATCCGCCGGCCCACGGCTTCCCGCTTTACACGGTGGCCCCGGCGGGCCCCGGCACGCCACCCAACATGGTGGGGACGGAGCCGATGCTGTGCAACCTGTGGCCTTACTGGCACTCCACCGCCGCGTTCGGGGCCATGAACATGTGCCGTGGCGACCAGTACCTGTTCCCACCCAGCCTGACCGCGGCCGACACACCGACGACCTGTCCGACCGGCATGAACTGCAACGGCAAGTGGTACGTCGGACAGCAGGGCTGGTTCCACGACTCCTGGTTCACGGACGAGGCCCGCTACCTCTTCACGCACACCGGCGCGTTCACCCTGCAGTTCTACGGCGACGACGACATGTTCATCTTCATCAACGGCAAGCTCGTCATCGACCTGGGCGGCGTGCACCAGCGCCTCCCGGGGCGGGTCGTCGTCGATGCGGCCGGCATGGCGACCATCACGGAGGGCGGCTCGCTCGACATCACGAACACCACCATCCTCCCGTGCCCGTCGCCCGATCCGTACACGGGCCTGACGATGAACAACATGGCCAACGTCGACGGCAACGGTCACTCGAACTGCACCACCACCACCTGCGACTGCCGCACCCGCACCGTCAACCTCGGCCTCGAGATGAACCGGACCTACGAGATCGCGGTGTTCGGCGCCGACCGCCACCCGACCGAGTCGAACTACCAGCTCACGCTGTCGGGGTTCCAGACGAAGAAGTCGAACTGCATGCCCCGCTGTGGCGACGGACGGCAGACGGGCGCCGAGGAGTGCGATTGCGGCGACATGGCATCGAGCATGTCGACGGATCCCGCGTGTGGCGGGAAGATCAACGACGGTTCGTACGGCGGCTGCACGACCACGTGTAAATACGGCCCGTACTGCGGCGACGGCGTACCCGACACGGCCAACGGCGAGGAGTGCGACAACGGCAGCCGGGGCAACAACGTGACCTACGGCAACATGGACGGCTGCGCTCCCGGCTGCAAGTACCCGCACTTCTGCGGCGACGCCATCGTCGACGAGGCCGAGGGCGAGCAGTGCGACCTCGGTCCCAACAACGGCAAGCCGATGCAGCCGTGCTCGATCGACTGCAAGGTCTGCATCGACTGCATGTAGCCGCCCCGTCGGTTGTCGGCTGACATTGCACGGGCGCGTCGACGGGCGCGCCCGTGATAAAAGGTCCGCATGCGGCTCTTCCCCCTGCGGCTCAGGTTGTGTCTGATTTCCGGGCTGGCCCTGGTGGGCGTCGCCGGCTGCGCGCATCGCCCGCCGGTCCAGCCGTGGCAGCGCGAGTATCTCTCGAAGCGCGCGATGCAGTTCGACTCCGATCCCCAGGAGGATCGCTTCCGCCAGCACTGGCTGGGCGCGCGCGAGGGCGCTGATCTCGGGTTCGGTCAGTCTGGCGGAGGCTGCGGCTGCAATTGAGCCGTCCGGCTGCTGCCGCGCCGACGGTGCGGCTCCAGGCAGTTTTGATCCTCTGTCTCGCCTTGGTTGGGGCGGGCAGGGCGGAGGCCAACGACTACGTTGTCGTCCGCGGCGCGTATTACCGCGAGGCCTCCACGCGCGTGATCCAGCCGATGGTGGAGCTGCAGCGCGAGGCGCCCGGCACCGGCGTGGACGTGGCCGCGCACTTCCTCGTCGACGCGATCACGTCGGCGTCGATCGCCGCCGGCACGGCCGTCGACAACGTGTTCACGGAGATTCGCGACGAGGTGGGCCTGCGCGTGCGCAAGCGCTGGCAGCGCAGCGATCTGGCGCTGTCGTACAGGTACAGCGCCGAGTCCGACTACTGGTCGCACGGCGTCGCGGCGTCGTTCGGCCATCGATTCTGGGAAGACACCGCGTCGGTCAGGGTGTCGGCGGGCCGGAGCTTCGACGCCGTGACCGCCAATGGGCGGATGCCGGTCTGCCGACCGGGGGGCGCCCAGATGCAGTCGTGCGATCTGAACGTCTGGTTCGGGGGCATCAGCTACTCGCAGGTGCTGTCACCGGTGGCGATCGCGCAGGTGAGCTACGAGGCCGCCTACGTCGAGGGCTACCAGGGGAATCCGTATCGCATGGTGTCCAGCCTGATGCGCTACGAACACGTGCCCGAGCGCCGCATGCGCAACGCGATCACGCCGCGCATCGCGTATTACCTGCCCGCGTCGGGGACCGGGTTCCAGCTGAACTACCGCTTCTATTTCGATTACTACCCGGGCGACCCCGGGACCCGCGGCGCCGGCGATCCCTGGCAGATCTTCGCGCGCACGATCGAGGCGCGCGTCTACCAGCAGCTGCTGCCGTCGCTGGAGGCGCGGGTGCTGTTCCGCTACTACCGCCAGAACCACGCCCAGTTCTGGTGCGACGCGGGGGCCACACCCCCTGGCAGCGTGCCCACGGCCTTCTGCCTGGCGAACACCGATCCCCCCACCGGCTACCCATCGGACGCGGTCTACTACGCCGCCGATCCGAAGCTAGGACCGGTCGTCACGCAGTACCCGGAGATGCAGCTGGTGTGGCAAGCCGATGCCCTGCGCGACGTCCCGTTCCTGCGCTGGTTCTCCGCCGGGGCCTTCGAGATCTCCTACGGCTACTACTTCCAGAACACGTCTTTCGGCGGCGCCCACCTGCTGCAAACCGGCTACCGCCTCGCGTACTGAGCGGGCGCGTCGGGTGGGCCGGCCGACGAATGTCATATGACATCTCGGCGGCCGCTGGGCAGAAGTCATATGACATTCGCGGTGGCTGTTGGTCGATGTCATATGACCTTGGTAATTGTTTGCCAACGTTGCGGCGGTTCATTGCCGATAGGTACGTTGTATTTATTACGCAACCATACTTCTTTGATTGACTGCTGAATAACCGCTGAGTTAATTGTTTTTTCCGCAGAGTTCCGGCTGCGGCTCTTACTCGCGGAGGTATCAGATGGGTCGGTTGCTTGTCGTTTGTGCATTGTTGGGCGCGCTGGCTGGTTGTGATGTCTTGTTCCCCAGCGGAGGGGGCAAGGCGGGAAGGCTGACGGGGCTCGATGCCGACGGCGGCGTCTGCGAGAAAGACGAGCAGACGATAAAAAACGTCATGCTCGCGCCGCCGACGTGCAACGCGACGAACCCCTGTCCGTGCGGGACCTTCTGCAGCTCACAGACCGGCGGCAACTGCGTCGCCGACTGCGTCGACGACAGCTGGTGCGCGCCCGGCCACTTCTGTTCCGGGTACGGGCAGTGCCTGGCAGGCAGCGCCGACGGCGGCGTGGGGGACGGCGGTATCGGCCCGAACACCGATCCGTCGTGCCCCCGCAGCGAGGCGCTGCTCGACAGCCTCGAGGTGATGAACCGTTCGTGCCAGTTCGACGACCAGTGCCCAATGGGCTCGCACTGTGACCACGTCAAGGAACGCTGTTACGCCGCGTGCAGATCGGACGCGTATTGCGCTGCCATGTACAACAGCCCTGGGCATACGTTCGTGTGCGGGTGCTTGGGCAAGTGCGCGGAGGTGGCGGTGCCGCGCGTCCCAACGACCAAGGTGCTGCCGACCCTGGAGGTAACCCCACGCCAGTTCATCTTTCCTCGCCCGGAGACCATCACCGCTCCAGCCTGGGGCACTGAGAATTTGCGCTCTGTTTCCTTGGTGGTCGTGAGCCCGTTCATAACGACTTCCGGGTCGATGAACACGGGGCCTGTGGTGAAGATCCAGGCGAATCCTGGACAGGGCTTGATGGTCAAGTGCCCGGGCGCATCAGGAGACCCAGCAGCGATGCCGTGCTCCTTCATGGTCGACCCGTCGACCTTTCACAGCGTCAACGGCGAGTACCGTTCGGATCCGGTCCATCTCACGCTGAAGCCCTCCACCGGCGCTCCGACAGCCGAGACTTGGGATCTGCTCTTGTCGTCGACCGATGTTTCGACGACGCCGGTCGTCGTGAGCCTGCGATATACCGAACAGCTGGGCGGTGCCACGTTCCCGAATCTCACGACCATCACCGCTCCTCCGCCGGGTTTTCTCGCCACCGGCATCGTGACGCTCGCAACGCCCACCGGGGCGACGCTGCCGATTGCCGTCAAGGCACGCGAGAAGAGCGGCGAGCTCGTCCTCTTCGACGAGACCCGCCAGTTGTCTCCCAGCGGCAAGCTGGTGCTCAGGCGCCTGAGCGGCGACGTGGCGCAGCTCCAGACCTTCGTGAACCCGGACCTCGGCAATGACGTGGTCCTGCAAGACAGCCTCGCCGGGGTCTCGTTTCAGTCGATCGACTATAGCCTCAAGTACGATCCCGCCAGCGGCGCCATCTCTGGGACGCTCGAGAGAGCGATCTACTCGGCGTATGAGTACTCCGGGGAACCGCCCACGAGTCTATTCAACCAACCGACCACCGGTTCGCTGAGACTGGTCCCCGATACGAGCAGCGCTGTCGGTGCTTGCGGCGGGGCTGGTGAGTGTCCGGTTGGTACGACATGCGATCTCGGCTTCTGTTCGGCGCTGCCGGCGCATCGCTTCAATCCGTTCGGCATCTCGCCTCCCCCCGACGACTTCCTCATGCACCACAAGCGCATGCAGCGCTGGGGAGGCCACCACCCCAAGCTCGATATGACTGGAGACAGTCTTCTCAAGAACGGTTACTGGGGGTTCTATCTGCCCAACTCTTCTTATCAGGCGCTTGCGAGCGCGGGTCGTGCGGGCTACCAGTTGCACGGGCCATTGCCCGTTGTTTCGGGCGAACCGCTCGCCGACTTGCTGACTTCACCCGGGGTGGTCATTGTCACGAACGCTGCGCCGCGCGCCGTACCCCTGCTGACCCAGCAAGACGGTGCGGTTCAACAGCCCGCCGCGGCGCTCCTCAGGTCCTGTATTGCCGATCTGTCCCGAGACCGCAAGGACGCGCTGCCTGGTGCTCTTTTAGCCGACCCCGAGACATTCGATGCGGAAGTCAGCTGCATCAACCTCGGGCGGGTGGTCTGGGCACTGCGAGATCAGACGACCATGAATCGAGCGCTGCAAGGCTGGCTGGATGTGCACAGTTTCGTTCTTGGCGAAGGCCTGGAAGAAATGCTCCTCTCGGAGGCGACGGCCGGCATCCCCGGCACAGGTGACCCTAACAACCCACCCCCGACGCTCGAGCAACTGCTCGGAATCGGCGAAAGCGGGCTCGGCTTTCTGTTGGACCTCAGCGTTGGTAGCCGCGGGCCGTTCAAGACACTGACCGCCGAACAACTCGCCACCGTCGACTATCGCCCTGGCAAGCTGGTCCAATCCTGCACGGTGGATGCCGACTGCAACATCGGCGAGGGTCCGCCGGCGTTGACGTGCGATCCGTCGGGCGCCTGCAGGCTGCTGCCTTACCCTGCGTTTCCCCAGCACGAGCAGCCAATCGGCGTTCCCACCAAGGTCCTGGAGACGGCGACGGCCTATCTCAAGACGCTCGAAGCCTATCTTGCCCGCATGGCGCGCCAGACATACGGCCAGCCTGCCAATGGAAGTCCCTCGAACAGCCGTCAGGCCGCGCTCGCCCGTTTCGGCGCCGGAATGAGGTTGGTCCTCTTTGCCGAACAGCTTGCGGTTGCCATCGACAGGAAGGCGCCCTGCAGCACCAACCCCGCGAACAGCTCCGACACGTGCAATGCGATCGCCGGCCGCTTCGCCTCGATTCGGGACGAAATGAACACAGTTCGCGTGCGCGTCGTTGCACAGTCGGAGGCGCTCAGAACCGGACGAAATCCGTTCAACATCCCCGAGGACGACGTTCCCCTGTTCTTCGGGGATCCGGCGGGCGACAACTCGAGATACTTCGCGGCCTCCGACTACCTCCTCAGTGGGTGGGCCGTGCCCGCGGTGGAGCAGGCCCAGGGCTACCTGGACGCAGCGCGATCGTCGTGGCTCGCACAGCTTCAATCCAAGGTTCAGGACGAGCTCAACGCGCACAACCGCGAGCAAGAGATCAACCAGCTGATGGCGAAGTACGGTGCCCCGATCCTGGACGCATGCGGAGGAATTCAGGTGCCTGGGCCCTCCGGGGCGAGGCAACTCGAATCGACCGAGGTGATCCCCTATTACGCATCGGCAACGACCCCGCTCGACAGCACCAGCTGCTTCATCGAACCGAGCTGCGTCGGGGAGGAGGGGGTCGACGGCAAGCGCGCGCTCCAGCTCGTCATCAACGACGCATTCAAGAATCCAGACAACGCCGGTTTGATCCAGACCATCGACGATCCGGGCCTCGGACCGGAGGCGAAGGCCACGCTGTTCGTGCGGTCGGAGATCTGCAAGCTGTCGAATGCCGCGCGCGGTAACCCTTATGTGGACTTCCTGTTGTCCATCTGTCCGGCTGACAATAGGACGCAGTGGGAGACCATCGAGCCCGGCAGCCCGCATTGCTTGGCCGTACGTGGCGACGACGACAATCTCTATTTCTACGCCGATACCCAGGCTGGTGGCGGGCCGTACTACCCACTCGCGGCACTGTTCGGACCCATTTGGCGCTCGGATGTCGGCTTCGGCAAGTTCTACGCACAAGCAGAGCTGGGCCCCGGCCCGCTTCTGTATTCGTACCCGTGGTACGACATTCGCCTCGACCCGAAGCTGATCTCATGGGGGCACTCGCCGACGAGGACGGGACCCATCGGCGAGTTCTTCGCGACCCTCTCCGCCGACTACTGCGGCTCGGGCAACTACACCAGTCCTACCGATCCGAGCTACATCGTCCACCACCTTCACGCTGACTACGCCCGGCCCGATCCAAAGGAGCTGCCAAGCCGCTGCTACAAGGGGAGCCTCGGCGTGGGCGTCTCCGAGATGCACACCGACGTCCTCCGCATGCAGCAGGCGCGGAATGTTCTGCTCGGTGGGCAAGCCAATCTCAACGACCAATTCAATCTCTGCAAGCTGAAGGATCAGCACTTTGCCGCAATCAACGATGCGACGAAGGCCTATGAGAAAATGCTCTGGATCTATCATTGGCAAGCCTCGAGCGCTGCCTTCGGTCGTCTTGACATGAGTACCGCAGGGTACGAGACCGGGTCTTTTATCGGCGGTGAGGGCTCGCCGTTCCCATGGTCTGGTTGGCATCCCAACAGAGAAGATGAAGCCGAGAGGATGCGGTTCATGGAGTCAGCGTTTGGCCATGAGGAGGACGTCATGGCGTGCTGGAACAACTTTCGGGCGCAGCGGCGCGCCCTCGTGACGGCGGCGGACGAGATCGGGATCGCGGCGTCGAATATCCGCACCCAGCAGATCAAATTTCGAACAACTCAGCTCCAGAACAGGTTGAACCTCGAGGAGGGCATCGCGGTTTACAAGCGCGAGAAGGCCAGCCCGCTGTCGAGCCTGGCCCATGTCTTCTGGGTCGACGAGAAGATCGAGCAGTTCAGGAAGGAGTTCGAGTGGGCGCGTCGCCTGGT
>Ga0111538_10012249_pt1 | contig 11340 bp, 8 predicted proteins | sample SoiMethybrSBSTD1_FD_79669 | JGI IMG/M metagenome (GOLD analysis project Ga0111538, IMG submission 79669) | Bulk soil microbial communities from a Populus tree surrounding site in Tennessee, USA - Soil MetaG P. TD hybrid SBSTD1 (version 2)... | ecosystem: Environmental > Terrestrial > Soil > Tree... | reverse complement strand
TGGCGAGGGCCCTAGTGACAACTCCTTCGTTCCTGGTTGAACTCAAGGCGATAGGTTTAAGAGACCTATATCACATCCAGGGGTTCATGAACTTGCTGATGAAGCCACGAAACGGAATTCCTTGGACCGCTGAAGACAAAGCTGCCATTCGCCTCCATTTGAAGAGCGTCGCCGCTTCGCTACCGCTGCTAGCCGTCTTCACCCTTCCTGGTGGCATGCTACTCCTGCCTCTTCTGGCGTGGCACCTGGACCGGCGAAAACAACGGCTCATCCTTTCGATTAGCCCAGACTCGATCAAATCCCCCGCAACCAAGCCCACAACGACATCCCCGTCTGCATCCCAACCCACCGACGCCGTTCGCTAAGAGTTGTCCCCGTCCAACAGACCGCCCAAACCACCCAGAAGAGAACCTTCCTCCCGACGGCTTCCACCGGCACGCGGCGAGGCGGCGTAGATGCGATCAGCCAGCCGACTAAATGGCAACGACTGCAAAAAGACTTTTCCGGGTCCCGTCAGCGTTGCCAAAAACAACCCCTCTCCACCAAACAGCGTGTTCTTGATGCCGCCCGTGAACTGAATGTCATAGTTCACGCTCGGCTGGAAGGCCACCAGACAGCCTGTGTCCACCCGGAGCGTTTCACCCGCAGACAATTCCATGCTCGTGATCGTTCCGCCGGAGTGCATGAAGGCCATGCCATCACCTTCGAGCTTTTGCAAGATGAACCCTTCGCCGCCGAAAAGCCCCCGACCGATCTTGCGGCTGAACGAAATGCCAATGGCCGTTCCTTTTGCCGCACAGAGAAAGGAGTCCTTCTGGCAGATCATGGTTCCGCCATATTGGGCGAGATCAATCGGTACGATCTTGCCCGGATAGGGTGCTGCGAATGCCACCTTCTCGCGCTTGGAAGAGGCACAGGAAAACACCGTCATGAAGAGGCTCTCACCGGTCAGCACGCGCTTACCGGCGCTGAGCACTTTGTCAAAGAAGCCGGCGGCCGGTTGGCTGCCGTCTCCAAACTGCGTCGCCATTTGAATCCCTTGTGTCATGTACATCATGCTACCCGCTTCGGCAATGACCGCTTCTTGCGGGTCGAGGGTGATCTCGACGAACTGCATATCGTCGCCAAAGACTTCGTAGTCGATTTCGTGGCTCCGCAAGCGCCCCGCAGGCCGGCTGGGAACGGGCGGCATGGAGAGCGCCTCGGTACGAAACATCGAGTGAAACTGCGGAACCTGATTGAGAGGCGTCCAGTCAGCCAAGCCCTGCGTGAATGCCAAAGTCTGGGGCGTCACCTGGCCACCGCGAATCCGGGTGCCAACTTCGTCAACCGTGAACGGGCCTTCCGACTTGTTGTTGATCGCCAAGTACCAGTAGCTCATGAATCAGTCTCCTTGATAGTCACTCAGTTGTGATGCCGACCCAACTCCCTCGAACTCCCAAGGTTCAGACAGAACCAATCCAGCTCTTCTACGAGGATCCTTGCTGGCAAGTTCCGAGCATTCTAACCGAACTCAGTCGCAGAGTGCTTCGGGATCTGTTTCAGGTAGTCACCGTTAGGATAAATCGTGGTTGGATCTTGACATCGCTATAGGCGAGTCATACATTCATCTCCGTTCGAATCCCGCCCAATTGACTTCAGGAGGCAACATGAACATTCTCCTCCTTTCGATGCCTGATTCCTTCGAGCACATGCCCACGGTGGCCATTCGCATGCCAAACGGAGCGCTCACTTCGTTGGCAGGAAATATTGACCCTCACCACAAAGTAGCCGTTGCTGATTTGATCCTCGTGCCGAAGCGCGTGCGGGAAACTGTCACACAGCTGGTTCACTCGCTGAACCCGGACCTGGTTGGCCTGTCCGTGATGACCTTTCAGCGCAAAACGGCTCTGAAGATAGTGGCCCTGATCCGCTCGCTGAAGCCTGATGTTCACATTGTTGTGGGTGGCTACGACGCAAGTCTGGCGGTTGACGCATACACGCACCAGGACAGCGGCGTGGATTTCGTCGTCCGTGGAGAAGGCGAGTTCACGTTTTCGTCGTTGCTCCGCGCTCTTGAGAACGGTAGCGGCCTGACCGCGATTGACGGATTGTCTTTCCGCCGCGGAACTGAGGTTGTCCACAACCCGGACCGCCACGTGAGCCGACTGGACCGCGACGAGATTCGCCCTCCAAACCGGGCCGCAAGAGTATTAGAAGGCTACACCCTCATCGGCCGCCAGGTGGACGTCATCGAGACCTCTCGCGGTTGCACCTTCGATTGCAGCTTTTGCTCAATCATTGAAATGCGGGGGCGCAATTTCTTCACCTACAGCCTGGATCGCGTCATTGCGGACATCCAGGATGCCCAAAGCCATGGGGCACAGGCGATTTTCATCATCGACGACAACATCACTTTGGACGTCCACCGCTTCGAAGCATTCTGCCAAGCTATTGTCAAGGCGGGACTCAACAAACTGGACTACACCGTGCAAGCCATGACCTCTGCGATTGCGAACCACGGCGAGACGCTTGCACCCCTCATGCACAAAGCTGGCTTCCGCTACGTCTTCTTGGGGATCGAAAATATTCTGGAAGATGATCTGAAGTTTCTCCGTGCAAAATCCAAGAACGAGGAACGCGAGCATGGCCACATCGTGGGTAATGCGACTCTGAAAGCAATTGAGCATATTCACCGCAACAAGATGTATGTTGTGGGTGGGTTGATTGTTGGAAACCCGGACGACACGCCCGAATCGATTCAGGTGAATCTGGACTTCGCGAAGCGTTACATCGACTGGCCGTACATCCAACACCCAACACCTTATCCGCGCACCCCCATGACGAAAGAGTTTCAGGAGCGGGGGCTGATTATTAACGAACGCCTGGAAGAATACGACGGCACGACCGCTGTGGTTCGGAGCGAGCATCTGAGCGCTGAGGAGATCGAGTTCATGCGGTGGCGGGCAGAACGCAAGATGAAAACGAAGCACATGCCGGCAGCCCTCTTTCACAGTCCCGGATTCGTTCTTCGCAACGCTGCAAAGATGTTGGGACATACCTACCGAGGCAATACTTGGAAATCCTTATTGGGGATGGAAGGTGAACGCCAGGTTTTCGAGCGGTATCGCACCCTGCGCAGGGCTGAGCGAGTCTACATTTGAGCATCTCAGATTCACGGCTGCGCCTTCGAACCAACAGCACTCTCGAGGTATCCCGCCAGCTATATCCTCATTTCCTCTCTAAGCAGCTTTCGCGTTCCGCAGGCACTCGGGCAAACCTTGACCAGGCTCCGGCATCTCAATCCAGACTTCAATCGTCCCCTGTGCTGTTTCAAATGCGAATTGGAAAGACAACCTTCAGGTCTCGTATCTACCTCACAGTTTTTCTGTTGCTCCAGGGATTTCACTTGCAAGCGAACGATAGCGTGCGAGTCAAATCTCTGGCGCAGCGTGTGGCTGAGAATGAAAAGCGAAACCGACTGTTGGAGATGTCTTACGTCTATGAGTTGACGCGCCAGAAATTCTCTCTGGGCAACAACTCGGAAGTGCTGGAATCCGAGTCACACACCTTCGAAGTGACTCCTCTCGAGGATGGCGACTATCGGAGGCTCCTCAAGAAAGACGGGCGGCCATTATCTGAGAAGGAAGCCAGGAAAGAGCAGGAGAAGTTGGACGAGAGCATCCAGAAACGCTCTCGTCTCTCCAAGTCAGAACGCGAGAACCTTGAGAAAAAGAGAAGTGAGCGCCGCCACAAGGAAGAGCAACTCTGGGATGAGGGACTGAAGGCCTTCGACCTGGCGCTATCCGGAGAGGAGAACTTGGACGGTCGAAAAACCCTGATATTCACCGTGACTCCCCGCGCAAGCTACGTTCCCGGAAATTCCGATCTGAAAATCTTGAAAATCATCAAAGGGAAAATCTGGGTGGATGAAGCCGAGGCACAGATCAACAAGGCCGAAATCGAGTTCATCGAAGACTTCAAACTCGGAGCAGGCTTCCTGGCTAAGGTGAACCGCGGCAGTACCCTGAAGGTCTGGCAACGGAAAGTTAACGACGAGGCCTGGTTCCCCTATCACAGTGAAGTCATTGCAAACGGCCGAATTCTTGTTTTCAAAGGATTCAATCTGAAATTCGTGAGTGACTTCGCCAACTACCGCAAGTTCGAAACGCAAGTCAACATCGTGCCTGCTGCGACAACGGAATAGACCGGTTCCACACTCACGCCGTGCTTGCTTGGACGCTGTTCAACGTGGCAGCTTTCAGATGCAGCACCGCATGCTGCGGGAAGTTAACCACACTGAGGAGCCCCCCTTGCTTTGCTCGATGTTCGCTGCCGTTCTCCAAACTGGCATATAATCGGCCGGCGCCTGTCGAAGTTTCTGCGGCTGACTTTCGCCTTTGCTTTCCGGCTGAACACCCCACGCTAATATGACAAAGCTCTCCAATCGCTTGTTGGGATTCCTGCGACGGCGAACCTTCATGGAGAAGATAGTGCTGGTTCTAGTGATCCAGCAGGTTGTCTATGAAGCTTTGGATCGTCTGGCGGGCGTTGCTTTGCCGCTGGACGGCTTGCTCACCCTGGTTTTCTTTACACTGGCCTTCTTCGTCGGCATCAAATATCTATTTCGGCTATTCCGCCGGACTGTCTGGCGCCTACGCAATCGCCTGATCCTTGCTTATGTTTTCATCGGTGTGGTGCCCATCACCCTCATCTTGGTGATGCTCGGCCTCGGCATGTACATTCTGATGGGCCAGGTGGCAACCTATCTGATGACTGCCGAACTGAATCGGCGCAACGAAGTGGTGCGCGATTGCGCGTATGCGCTGGCCTGGCACGTGGCCGATCATTTGGGATCGGACCAGGGTGAATCTGCCGCCAATCAGTTCATTCAACCCTTGCGTCGGCGCCTGGCGGGCCTGCAGGCCGTCATGCGTGTAGATGGCAAGGGCCTTCAAATCCCAAGAAACGCAGGCGTGTCCGAGTTCCCTCGATGGAGCCAGCACGGTTTTCTTGGTCTTGTAGCCGCCGGCCGGGAATACGCCTTGGCTGCAGATGTTCGCGTTGAACAACCATCTCATCGGGTTGAAGTGTTTGCTTACGAATCTGCGGATACATCTCTGCTGGGCAACCTTCTACCTGGAATTGCCTCGATCAGCCTGTTGTCTATCGACGATGATTCTAAGAATGATCTTGGGAAGACGGAGGAGCAGCCCTCGGAGCAGCCTGTACCGAGAGTTCACTTCCGAGCAGTTTCTGAGGATCGTGAAGAAAAGGCAGTCGCGCTCCTGGCGCGTCGGTCTTGGTGGGATATCACTGTTCGCTGGGGCACTATCTTCCCGTTGCGAAAATGGGACAGTGCGAAGCCAACTCAAGTACTGATTCGGGTGGCTTCCCGACCCTCGCTCATCATCCAGAAATTGTTCAGCACGCTCGGACCGTTGACCGGCGCTCTGCGGTTTGTGTTGTACATCATAGGCGGTTTGTTGCTGCTCGTCGAAGTGGCTTCGTTGATTTTTGGCATGAATCTCACACGCACCATGACTCGGTCGGTCGAGGATTTGTATGAGGGCACGCTAAAGGTGAACTCCGGTGATTTCTCCAATCGGATTCCGATCCGCTCGAACGATCAGCTGAGCGAGTTAGCTGCCTCCTTCAACCGTATGACCGCCAACGTCGAGAAGCTCATCATCGAGTCAAAGGAAAAGGAACGGCTCGAGTCGGAGCTCGAAATCGCTCGCGAGGTTCAGTCGCAGCTTTTTCCAAAGTCCGCCCCGCAAATGAAGCGCTTGGAGCTAACCGGCGCTTGTCGTCCAGCCCGTATGGTCAGTGGCGACTACTACGACTTCATTCAAATGGGTCCCAACTGGACGGTACTGGCGATTGGCGACATCTCTGGCAAAGGGATTTCAGCCGCTCTGTTGATGGCGAGCATCCAGTCATCGTTGCGGGCACAACTCAGCGCGAATGCGCGCGGTCCCGAGTCTCCGGACAACGGCAAGGATTTCTCGACGTCTAAATTAACAGGCCTGTTGAACACGCAGCTCTATGAGAGCACCTCGGCGGAGAAATTTGCGACGTTTTTCTGCGCGATCTACGAAGAAGAGGCCGGCCATCTGCACTACACGAATGCCGGCCATCTCCCTCCCATCCTGATCCGTAAGGGCCGTGCCGAACTGCTGGAGGTAAATGGGATGGTCCTGGGTGCGTTCCCAAATCAGCCTTACGGACGCGGCTGTGTTGAGCTGCAGCCGGGTGATCTCCTGGCAGCCTATACAGACGGAATCACGGAACCTGAGAATGAATATGGCGAGGAGTTTGGCGAACGACGGTTGACGGAGCTTCTCATTCGCCATGCGCGACGGCCGCTGGAGGAAGTGGTGACCGTAGTCACCGAAGCCGCCTCCGCCTGGGGAAATGCCGCAGAACAGCAGGATGACATGACATTGTTATTGCTCCGGCGGCTGTAGACCTTTCGTCAATATCAACAATCGTCCTAACCAATTTCGTACTTCGCCTCATGCTCGAACTGCCAGGGCCATGGGCTCGCTCGTGGACTTCACTGCCTTGAACCGATAGCCGACGCCGATGACCGTATCGAGATAGTCGTCAACTCCTGGCCCCAATTTCTTGCGGATGCGGCGAATGTGAACGTCGACTGTGCGTGATTCGCCGTAGTAGTTGTAACCCCAGACAGCATCGAGAATCTTATCCCTCGACAGCACTCTCCCCGCATTCTGTACCAGCAGTTTCAGAAGATGGAACTCCTTAAAGGTCAGCTTGGGTTCCTGCCCGTTGAAACGAATGATGTAGTCCCCGAAATGAATGTGAAGTCGTCCGTCGTCAAAAACTTCCACAGAGTCATGTTCGCTTTCACGTCGGCGAATGGCGTTTCGCACCCTCGCGATGAGTTCCCGAATCCCGAACGGCTTGGTGATGTAGTCGTCCGCTCCCAATTCTAGCCCCAGGACCTTGTCTGATTCGCTCATTCGAGCTGTAACCATTAGGATGGGAATATCCCGAGTTTCCACATCGCGGCGAAGCATGCGGCAAACCTCATAACCATTCAGCCCCGGTAAGCCAATGTCGAGAATGATCAGGTTGGGTTTCACCTGAAACGCCAGGTTCACACCCTCATCGCCGGTGTTGGCCGACAAAACCGAAAATCCCTTCTCCTTTTCCAGGTTGTACCGCAGAGCTTCAACAATGTCCCTGTCGTCTTCGATGATGAGAATGCGTTTGTTCATCTCTGCAACAGCCTTTCTTCCGCGCGGTGGCGGATGTCACGCCCAAGCACCATGTAAATCACATCCTCGGCGACGTTGGTCGCGTGGTCGGCAATCCGTTCCAGGTTTCTGGAAACCAGAATCAAATCCAGCGCAAGCTGAATACAAGCCGGGTTTTTGGCCATCAATGGAACCAGCTCACGGAAAACCAGGTCGCGATACTGGTCAACTTCGTCGTCGCGCAAGACCACTTCCCGGGCAAGATCGGTGTTTTTCCGTACGAAGGCATCGAGGGCGTCTTTCACCATCCTCTTAACGATGTCGGCCATCAGAGGGATGTCCACCAACGGCTTTAGTTCCGGTTGTGAAACGATCGAAAGCGCCCGCTGAGCGATGTTGACGGCCTGGTCGCCGATGCGCTCAAGGTCACTGTTGATCTTCATGGTGGATGTGATGAAACGAAGGTCGGCGGCCAGGGGTTGCTGCAAGGACAACAACTGCAACGCCCGATCGTCCAGTTCCAGGTGCAGGTCGTTCACTTGGGGCTCAATCTCCGAAAGGACACGCATCGCTGGCTGCTCATTGCGCTCGCACATGGCTTGAACGCTCAGATGAATGGCATGTTCTACGAGACTGCCCATGAAGAGCATGCGATTCTTGAGCTCATCCAATTGCTCCTCAAACTGGTGGGACATGGAAGTAATTACCCTTTTAGTACGGCGCCAGCTTATGCACGATTTGTGACGTAAACGTTACGACGATGTGACGTTCACGTTAAATCTGGGCGATCAAGTGTAATAATCCATGGCGGACCGGATGGAGATGCGCGACGACGAAAACCTGACAATAGCATCCGACCTGTGACGCTCTCGTGAAGAGAAGTCACTGCACTTTGTGGATCGTGGTGTTTTGTGTTGACAATCGGAAAAGCCAGTTTCTATGATGCACTCTTCGAGCGATACGTATTCTCTATCTCCAAGCAATTGCCGCCTAAAAATCAACGTAGTTGAGTCTAGGTTCCAATTGTTCTCTTTTTGTTCAAATAGGCTTCCAAGTTGAGTTGCTTGGAAGGTGCTTCAATCAAACAAAACATCCCATAGGTTCTCAATTTTCACTGGAGGGCTGAATGCCAAAACGTGATCATCCTGAACCGCCATCCAAAGTGGAAGTGTCTCGTCGTGGGTTTCTGAAGGGAGCGGGCGCTGTTCTCTCTTCAGGGATCGTGGCAGGCGCTGAGGCTTTGGAGGCCGCTAACACCGAAAGTGCCAAGGTCATCGGACCGGGTAAAGCGCCGGTTACCCTGAAGATCAACGGCGTTAACAAAGCCCTGAACATAGAGCCACGACTGACGCTCCTGGACGCGCTGCGCGACGAACTCGAACTCACAGGGGCAAAACGCGTCTGTGACCGCACGACCTGTGGGGCGTGCACCGTGATCGTCAACGGCAAGTCGGTTTACTCTTGCACGATGCTTGCGATCGAGGCTCAGGGCAAAGACATTCAAACCATTGAGGGCTTATCTGAGCCCGGCAAGCTGCATCCGCTGCAGCAAGCCTTCGTCGATAACGATGCCCAGCAGTGTGGCTACTGCACACCGGGGTTTGTGATGGCCTGCAAAGCATTCCTCGACAAGAACCCCAATCCAAGCGTCGAGCAGGTGCGCAAGGGTCTGGGAGGTAATCTCTGCCGTTGCGGCACGTATGTGGGGATTACCCACGCAGTTCTCCAAACCGCCAAGAAGAAAGGAGGACGCGCCAATGCCTAAGTACGAATGGCCTGAAAAATCAAAGCGCGCCATCTTGGGACAACGCGTCGCCAAGTTGGACAGTCCGGACAAGGCCTCCGGTAGAGCGAAGTACGCCTCCGATCTCAAGCGTCCTGGCCAGCTCTACGCCAAGTTCCTGCGTTGTCCGTACGCGCACGCAAAGGTTGTCAGCATTGACATCAGCGCAGCCGAGAAAATGCCTGGCGTGAAGGCGGTAAAGATCTGTGAGAAGAAAGGCCCTGGGAGTGAGATTCTGTGGGCCTTGGACGAAGTTGTTGGCGTCGTTGCTGTCGACGAGCATGCTGCCGAAGACGCGCTACGCAAGATTGTCGTGAGGTACGAAAAGCTGCCCCACCTCGTCAACGAACGGGATCTGAGCAAGGCAGGCGACCGGGCCAAGCCGGCAGCAGAACAAGTGGCAGGTGATCCGGACAAGGCGTTCCAAGAGGCCGAAGTCGTAATCGAGGGAGAGTACGGCATTCCGGTCATCACTCATTGCTGTCTGGAACCCCATGGACAGATCACGGAGTGGGAGGGAGACAACCTTACAGTACATCCCTCAACCCAAAACGTAAGCGGAATGGTCCAACAGTTTGCCCAGCCCCTCCAAATTCCCGCGAGCAACATCAAGGTCAGCATGGATCATATTGGTGGCGGTTTCGGCAGCAAATTCGGCGCCGATTCCTGGGGGCTTGAGGGCGCACACCTCTCGAAACAAGCAGGAGGGAAGCCGGTAAAAATCTTCCTTGAACGCGACGCTGAACTGTTTGTCGCCGGCGTGCGGCCTTCGCACTTCGCACGAATCAAGGTGGGGGCGAAGAAAGATGGAACGCTGACAGCGTGGGAGCATCAGTCTTGGTCCACCGGCGGTCCAGGTGGAGGGGGCATGGCACCGCTCCCGTACGTGCTCAACATTCCGAATAATCGCAAGAAGCATTCGGCTATCGCAACCAACACCGGCCCGCAGCGAGCCTGGCGCGCGCCCAATCATCCGCAAGCTTGCTGGCTGACCTTCGCCGCTCTGGACGACATGGCAGCCAAGTTGAACATGGATTCGCTCGACTTCTACCTCAAGAACCTCAGCCTGGCCGGTGAGCGTGCGGACCTCTATCGCCGAGAGCTCCAAAAGGCCGCTGAGCTGATCGAGTGGAAGAAGAAGTGGCATCCACGCGGAGACAAAACGGCCGGACACCTCAAAAAGGGCGTCGGCCTGGGTTTCCATACCTGGGGCGGACGAGGCCACGTCAGCGAGGCACGGCTGACGATCAATCCAGACGGTTCTGTAGCTCTGCACATGGGAACGCAGGATTTGGGGACCGGCACACGCACTGTTCTCGCAATGGTAGCCGCAGAAACATTGGGGCTGCCGATTGATGCCATCAAGATCAACATTGGCCGAGCGCCGGAGTATCCGGCTTCCGGAGCTTCGGGTGGAAGCACGACGGTCGGTGGCGTGAGTGCAGCGACGCGACGTGCTGGGCAGAACGCTCTTGAAGAGCTCTTTGCCAAAGTCGCCCCGGCTTTGTCTGTCCAACCCTCGGAATTGGAGGCGGTGGGCGGAAAAGTTCAGGTGAAAGGCAATCCGGCCAAGAGCCTTACTTGGAAGCAGGCCACGGCCAAACTAGGAGTAACGCCGCTGGTGGTTTCCGGAAAGAATGTTCAATCACCGTCTGCTACCGACGGCAAGCTCACAGACCAAGGAGTAGGCGGCGTCCAGATGGCTGACGTAACTGTGGACATCGAAACGGGCATCGTGAAGATGAACAAGTTCGTGGCCGTTCAAGATTGTGGTTTGATCATCAACGAGAAAACCGCTGAAAGCCAGGTCTTCGGCGCTATGATCATGGGCGTCTGCTTCTCGTTGTTCGAGGAGCGGGTGATGGACGATGTCACCGGCAGGCCTCTCAACGCTAACATGGAGTTTTACAAACTGGCGGGTATTGGCGACATTGGTGATTTCGTCGTTCACATGTGGAAGGACGACCCAGAGCAGGATGCTCGCGGAGTGATCGGCCTGGGTGAACCACCGGCCAATTCGCCTGCAGCCGCTATCGGCAACGCCATCGCAAATGCTATCGGGGTTCGAGTGCCTCAGGCGCCGTTTACACCCGCTCGGATTCTGGAAGCACTGGAAAAGAAAGGAGGGCTCTCTTCATGAATGCTTTTGAATACGCCGCCCCAACCACCAAAGAACAGGCGGTGAGCCTCCTCGGCGGCCAGTGGGGGGAGACCGAGATTTTGGCCGGGGGTACCGACCTGCTGAGCTTGATGAAAGACAACCTGACGACTCCGAAGCGCGTGGTCAATATCAAGGACATCAAGGAACTTCAGGGAGTCAAATACAGCGGTTCAAGCGGATTGCGGCTAGGC
>Ga0111538_10012247_pt1 | contig 11341 bp, 8 predicted proteins | sample SoiMethybrSBSTD1_FD_79669 | JGI IMG/M metagenome (GOLD analysis project Ga0111538, IMG submission 79669) | Bulk soil microbial communities from a Populus tree surrounding site in Tennessee, USA - Soil MetaG P. TD hybrid SBSTD1 (version 2)... | ecosystem: Environmental > Terrestrial > Soil > Tree... | reverse complement strand
TCAGCTGCGTGCAACTCGACGTGCGCCTCGAGCTCGTCGGCAATGGACCGATCGTATTCCGCCCGGTTCAGGGAATGCTCAATTTGACGCAGTAGGGCGCGCAGCGCTCGAATCATCACCCATCCCTCAGAGCATCTGCCGGGTCGAGGCGCATCGCCCGTCGAGCCGGCACGTAGCACGCGGCAACGGACACCGCCAGCAACAGCATAACGGCTCCCGCAAGTACTCCGGCATCACCGGGCGTCACCCCCACCAGCTGACTCCGCAGCAGCTGCCCGAGCGCCAACGCTCCCGCTCCGCCGAGCACGATGCCGGCCCCGGCGCGCCGCAACCCCTGCGACAACACCAGCGACAGTATCGCGCGTTCGTCGGCGCCCAATGCCTGCCGGATGCCCAGCTCGCGTCCCCGTTGTGCCACGCCAAACGCCAGGACGCCGTAGGTGCCGATGGCCGCCAGAACCAGCGCGATGAGGCCGAACGCCGCGAAGAGGACCATCGGGGCGCGGCGGGTTTCCAGCGATTGTGCCATCCAGTCGTCCATGGTGCGAACGTTCGCGATGGGCTGCTCGGGATCGAGCCGCTGAACGGCACCGCGAACTTGCGCGACGACGGTTTCCGGCTGCACGCCAGTCTTGAGCATCAGCGCCATCGTCGACCGCTGCACCTGCGCGATGGGATAGTACAGGCGCTCCTTGGTCACGGGCTGACCGAGATCGATCGCGTTGATGGTGCCGACCACGCCGATGATCGTGATGGCTGGGCTCGTTGGTCCGCCGCGGCGAATCTGGCGTCCGATCGGATCGCTCGTCGGGAAGTAGCGCCTCACCAGGTACTCGTCGATGACCACGACTGGCGGACTGTCTGGACCGTCGCGTTCATCGAAAGTCCGGCCCGCCACAAGCGGAATCTGCATCACCTTGAAGTAATCGCCGCCGACGGCCTCCTGGCGGCCGTGCGGGGCGGTCTCACCCGGCGCGGGCGTGTAGCCGAGAATCGAGTACGAGCCGGAGCTGACGTTGCCGCTGAGCGGAATGTTCGACGTCAGGCCGGCCGCCGTCACACCGGGAATCCGTCGGGCGTCGTCAACCAGGCGGTTCCAGAATCCGGCGCGGTCGGTCGGGGTCCGGTAGCGGATCTCGGGGAGCGTCAGGCTCGCGGTCAGCACGCGGACCGGCGAGAAGCCGGGATCCGTTGCGCGTAAACCGGCAAAGCTCTTGATCAGCAAGCCGGCACCGACGAGCAGCGCGAGAGCGACGGCCGTCTCAGCGACGACGAGCGCCGTGTGCGCTCGCGTCGATCGACGTCCAGCCGTTCCCGACTTGCCGCCGTCTTCTTTCAAGAACGCCGCGATGTCACCGCGCATGACGGCCAGAGCCGGAACGATGCCGAAGATGACGCCGGTTGCGAGCGCCAGCACGATCGTGAAGAGCACCACCGGAGGATGGAGCGACGCGTCGACTGCTCCAGGCAAGTCGCGCGCCGTCAACGCGAGCAACGCCCGGATCATGGCCATACCGAGCGCGAGGCCGACAACCGCGCCGCCGACCGAGAGCACGACGCTTTCAAGCAGCAACTGCCGCGTCAACCGGCCGGCGCCGGCGCCGAGCGTGCTGCGGACGGCCAGCTCACGCTGACGGTCGGAGACGCGCATCAGCATCAGGTTGGCGACGTTCGCGCACGCAATCAGGAGCACCAGCAGCACGCCGGCTTGAAGCAGATAAAGGGGCTCGCGGACGTCGCCGACGAGCTGCTCCCGAATCGGCACCGCATAGCCACCGAAGCCAGAGGCCTCGGAAAAGGCCCGTCGTTCCGGGAGGCGTTCCAGATTGCGGGCGACGATGGTCGCCATCTCGGTCTGCACGCCCGCGAGCGTCGCGTGCGGTTTCAGCCGGGCAATCATCTGGCTGTTCTCGTTGCCGCGCATGGCGTCCGACCGCTGGACCGGCGTGAACGAGTACGGCACGAGCAGCGCGATGTCTCGTCCGGGCAACTCGAAGTCCGGCGGCAGGATGCCGACCACCTGATAGAGTTCGCCGCTCAACCGGATGCCACGACCGATGACGGTGGGGTCAGCGCCAAAGCGCGAGCGCCACAGCGACGCTGTTAGAATCGCGAACTTGTCCGCGTCGGGTTGCGCATCTGACTCGCCGAACGCCCGGCCGCGTTCCGGCTCGCGGTGGAATGTCGTGAAGAACGACGGTGTGACCGCCAGCGCGCGGAGTTGTTCCGGCCGGCCCTCGGACGCCAGGTTGAGGCTGCGCATCGTGACCAGCGTCGCATCTTCGATCGACGGCGCCTGTGTCAGGCGATCGAGGTAGTCCGGGATGGAGACAGCCGCTTGCGGCAGGCCCATCCGCGGGTAGGTGTTCCAGATGAACACCAGCCGGTTGGCGTCGGGGTACGGCAGCGGCCGCAGCAGCACCTGGTAGAAGAGGCTGAAGATTGCGGTGTTGCCGCCAATGCCGATGCCGAGCGTCAGCAGCGCGACGAGCGTGAAGATCGGCTGCCGGCGAAAGCTGCGGATAGCGAAACGGAGATCCTGCATACGCAGGCATACCCTCCGGGAGCGCGAAGGTTACACGGCCGGCAGCGAGTTCTTGATCGCGTCCGCCCGATGCGCGCAGGATATGGCCCCATGAAGAGCTATCTGCGCCCGTCCCAACGAGTCACCCTTGTCCTGGCCGCCGTGCTCGCCTGGCCGGCCGTCTCCCACGCCCAGGTCAAGGTGATCATCTCGGGCGGCTTTTCAGCCGCCTACCGGGAGCTGCTCCCGGCCTTCGAAAAAACCGGCACCACCGTCACCACGACGTCCGGCGGTTCCGTCGGCAGCGGCCCCAACACCATCGGCGGCCAGCTTCGCCGCGGTGTGCCGGCCGATGTCGTGATCCTCGCCAGAGAAGGCCTGAGCGAGCTCATCACCGAAGGCCGCATCGTCCCGGGAACCGACGTCGACCTCGCCCGGTCGATCATCGGCATGGTCGTGCGCGCCGGAGCGCCCAAGCCAGATATCAGCACAGTAGACGGTTTGAAGCAGGTGCTGGTTCGCGCCAAATCGGTTGCAATGTCGAGCAGCACGAGCGGCGTTTACCTCACGACCAAGTTGTTTCCGCAGCTGGGCATCGCCGACGAGATGGCCAAAAAGAGCCTAATGACCGGTGCCGCCGCGGTGGGCAAAGGCGAAGCGGAGGTCGGGCTTCAACAGGTGAGCGAATTGCTGCCGATTGAAGGAGTGACGTACGTCGGGACGATCCCGGAGGAGGTTCAGTACGTGACGATCTACGCCGCGGCGGTCGTCGCCGGATCGAGCCAGATCGAAGCCGGCAAACGCCTCATCGCGCACCTGTCAGCCGAATCCGCGAGCCCGGCGATCAAGAAAAGTGGGATGGAGCCGGCAAAACGCAAATAGAACGCTGAGGTTCACAGGTTCACTGGTTCACGGGTTCACAGGTTCACGGTGCACTGGTTCACGCTTGCTGCGTGCTCCCCGAACCCGTGCACCCGTGCACCTGTGAACCTGTGAACCGCAGATCTCAGCTTCACGCGATCGCCGTTTTATACAGCGCCAGCAGCTTGTTCCACGCTTTCTCGGCATCCGGTTGGTTGTAGATCGGCGCGCCGGGCGCCGATGGCATGTCTGACATGCACCAGCCGTGCTGCGAGTTGGGATACACCTCGACCTCGGCTGGAACGTTCGCCGACAGGAAAGCCGCCCTCAGTTTGTCCTTCGCGTCCGGCTGCCGTTGATCGTCGTTTGCCGCCACCGCGAAGTACATCCGCCCGCGAATCTTCGGTGCGAGCAGATGCGGACTGTCGGGATTGTCGGTCACGAGCCCGCCGCCATGGAACGACCCGCCCGCCCCAATCCGCGTCGGAACGGCCGCGGACGTTCGCACGACGAGCGGACCACCCATACAGTAGCCCTGGGTCCCAACTTTCTTGGCGGTGTTCACCTGTCGTTGCGCATCGAGGAAGGCGACGAACGCGACCGCGTCGCGCTCGGCAGCGCCGGCGGCGCCGATCGACCCCATGAGCGGCGTCAACTTGGCACGATCGGCCTGGTTCGTGAAGTTGAAGTTCGCTGTGTCGATGCCCGGGTCGCGCGTGAGGCGATAGTAAGGATTCGGCACGAGCACGGTGTAGCCTTCCGCGGCGAGACGCTTGCCCATCTCGCGGAGCGCGGGACGCAGTCCGAAGGCGTCGGCCCAGATGATCACCGCCGGGTGCGAGCCGGTGGCGGGGTGGATGAACGCGGCGTTGCACGTGCCATCCGGCGTCTTGACGTCGACGTTGTTCTCGACAACAGGCAGGCCGGCGGCGGTCGCGGGCGTTGCCGCCGCGAGTCCTGCCGCGATCGACATCGCAACGAAGTCGCGACGGGTCAAGTCACGCGGCGATTCCTCGTTCTGTTCCTGGTCGTTCTGGTCGCGCGGTTCATCCATGACGTGGTTCCCCCTTACTTCACCCTAATTTCTCGAGCTGTGCGTCCAACAGCTTCTTGATCGCCGGCTGTGCGTCGGGAACGATGCGCGACGACATGGTGCTGCCGAGGTAGCGCAATCCGCTCGCGGCTTTGTCGAGCGCACCCACCTCGACGTGCCTGAACGCCGAGACGTACTGTTTGACAAGCGACTGGCGCTGCGCGGTCGCCTCGGTCGACGCCACGAACGCCGAGTCCTTGAGCGTCACGAGCGCCGTCTTCAGCGCGCCCCAGCCGAGGTCGATGACGATCGGCTTCACTTGCATGAGGTCGCCGGTAATCTGCGTCAGTCCGGCAACCTGCTGAACGAAGTAGTCCTTGTCGAATCCGTCCGGACCAGCTTCGGTGTCGACCTGCGCGTAGGTCTGCGTCCAGCCGCCCGGCCAGTCGCCGGCCAGGCCGATGCCTGGCAGCTTGAGGGAACGGCCGCGGTTCATCGGGCTCTTCACCGCGCCCATGAAGCCGCCGTTGACGCCCGGTCCGTTGTTCATCCCCGACTTGACGTCGACCCTCGGCCAACGATTGTCGGTCGCCGCTCGCGCGATTGCTTCAACGAGCCAGATGTTGTTGTTGTGGACGTCCATCAGGCTGGTGATGACGCCGCCGTCCTCTGGCCGCTCGCTCGAATAGACGTACTGATTGCCGCCAGCGCCGGTTTCGATTGCCTGGCGGCCGCCCATGTGCTCCATGCCGAGCGTCGCCACGAGCGGCTTCACCCGATCCGGATGCACGTGGTAGTAGTCGAACTCTTCCCAGCTGCCCTCACCGCCGGGCATGAAGTGCCGGCAATCGAAGTAGCAGGCGAGCGTGCGCGGCCGCTGCGCGCGCGGGATTTTGTTGAAGTACGCCATGATGCCGAGCAGACCGAACGCGCCGTTCTCCTCGATCATCGACATCGCATCGGTGTGTGTCGCGAGCAGGAGCTGTTCGTCCTGAGGCGTGCCGTAGTCTTTGCCCGGCACGTAGGCGATGAACGCCTTGGCCGAGTCACGCTGGAAGCGAGCGGTCAACGTGAGCGTCGCGTTCTTGCCGGCCTTCGCGTCCGCCAGAACCTTCGCGCCGTTGACCCGGTCGAGCGTGAGCGTCGGGCAGTTGATGTACTTGGTGCCGACGCCGGCGCGGCCGTCTCCCGTGTACACGCTGCGCTGGGTGAGCCCGAACGCCGCTCCCGGCGACAGGTCATAGACGATGACGATGCCTGCCGCGCCGGCCTTGAGGCCGATCGTCGCAAAGCCGCCCACCTGGCTCCAGACCCAGCGGGTGTAGTACGAGTTGGTGACGTTGGTCGGCGGCGGCGTGAAGAGCGGCGCCCACTTGCCGGGCGATCGCCATTCGTAGTCGGTGAGCGTGTAATTGTCGAGGAACGAGTTCGAATACGGCGGCGCCGGCTGCGGCGCCGTCTGGAACACCAGAATCTTGCCGGCCATGTCTGCCGCCGCCGGCGGGCGCGCTGGATCGTAAAAGATCATCGGTGCGGTGATGCCCTCCGGGGGCGTCGATCCGGATGTCATCCCGTACGAGGCGACGACGGGCACCGGCGTGCCATCGGTGACGAGCTTCTCGACAGCCACTCCTGAGTTGTGAATGTGCGTCCGCCGATCCGGCCAGTCGTCGACGATGTAATGGTCGTAGGTGACGTCCACCGAGTCGAAATCGACGCCGCCGAACTCGGGAACCTTCGCGATGACGTAGTCCGTGAACTTTTTCCAGCCAGTGCTGCCGGCATAGGTCGGGCCGGCCTGGGCCTTGAACAGATGCCACTCGCGCGCCTGCTGGGGCGTGATCATGAACGCGGGATTGATCCTGGACAGCGCGCTGCCGGTGCCACCGACAGCCGAGCTGCCAGCGCGACTGCTCTGTGCCCACAGCGGGCGCTGCGTCAGGACCGTGCCAGCCGCAACACCTGCGGCCGCCTTGAGAAATGTCCTCCGGGAAGACCTGCCCGGGCCGCTTCGAGATTTGCTCATGTGACTCCCCTGCTCGTCGCAGGAGGATAGCCCCGAAGAGCGCCCGGTGCCACCGAATTTCTAGCGTCCAGCGCTGTCCAAGGGGGGAGAGCCCTGCCGCCGGGTTCAAACGGGGGCAACCACCACCGCTGTGCCATAGCACAGCACTTCGGTGACGCCACCCATGACCTCGGTGGCATCGTAGCGGATGCCTATCACCGCGTTGGCGCCGTGCTGTCGCGCGTGCTCGAGCATCAGCTGGAAGGCGTCCTCTCGGGTGCGTTCGCAGAGCTGAGTGAACAGCGTGATGTTGCCGCCGACCAGAGTCTGAAGACCAGCGCCGATTGTGCCGATGACCGAACGCGACCGCACGACGACTCCCCGGACGACGCCCTTCGTTTCGACGATCCGATAACCGTCCAGCGTAAAAGCGGTGGTCGTCATGTCGTGCTTCACGAGGCGCTCCTGGCGCGGGGATCCGCGCTCAAAACGTGTACGCGATCCGGATAATCGGGACGAGAAACGTGCCCGAGTCGGCGAAGGCCGCGCCCAATCCTAGATCAATGGATGCGTGCCGGCGGATGACGCGCAGTCCGCCGTTGACCAGCCCGCCGCTGGCCGCCAGGTAGTTTTCAGTGATCACCTTCACCCTTGGGCTCAGGCGCTTCTCGCCGCCAATGAGGACGAGGGGAGCGCCCGCCTTGGCGTCGTCGCCGGCGCGATAGGTGTAGCCGAGTCCCAGGGTGAGGGCGCTGTCGGTGCTGCCCCGCGTCATCACGCCATAGGCGATGCCCGAGGCCTCGCCGTCGCCTTTCAGATGAAGGACGCCAACGGAGGCCTGGGTCCGTGGTCCGCTGACAATCTGCACCTTCGGTGTCAGCCAGTAAATCTGACCTGGCGTGATTCCGGGGAAGAGCACCGGCGCCCCGGCACCCATCGAGATGCGATCGGTGATGCCGACCTGAACGAAGGGCAGACTGATGCCGAAGCTGTCGATATAAACCTGTCCGCGACCGAGCGACCGGGCAGTGGGTCCGACGAGGAGCCGTGTGGGGTTGGGATCTTCCGGCCCCTCCATCGAGCCGTCGCCAGATGGACCGGCAGTCGCTGTGACCGATGCGAGGCAGCAGGCGAAGACGAGTGGTGCGATGCGGGTCATTCAGGACCTCCTCTTACGTCTCGAGGCTACGAGCCTCGGCTCGAGGAGTCCTGGCCTTAACTCTGAGGAACGCTGATGCGCTTCGGCTGGGGCGCCATGACCGATACGCCGATGAAGACTGCGGTCGCGGCGCCAAGCGCCGGAATCCACGAGGTGTCTTCGAATCCGTGCACAAACGACAGGCCGAAGTTGAGGGGGAACCCGACCAGAATGCTGGCCAACGCGGCTGCGCTGGTGGCTCGTCTCCAGTAAAGCCCGCCGATGACCGCTGGCAGCAAGATGCCCGAACCCCACAGGGCCGTCTGGATGAGGCTTACAATCTGGGGCTGCCAATAGGCGATTAAGAGCCCTCCGGCTCCAACGAGCCAGGTCAGCCGCCGGGTCACCTGCAGAAGATTGGGGATCGTTTCGAGCTCTTCCCGGTCGGCGTAGAGGATCTCGGTCAGGAGGACGGCCACCGCGACCATCAGCATGGTGTTGGCCGTGGACATGATGGCGGCGAACAGGCCCACGATCGCCAGACCAACGAGCCCCGACGGCAGCGACGTCTGAATCAGCCGATAGAGGACGTGATTGGACGGCGTGTCGGCCGGTAAGGAAGCCGCTGCCACCAGACCGAGCACGACTGTGCCGGCGAAGAACAGGGCGTTGAGCAGGCCCGACCACAGAAACGCGCGTCGCGCCGCCGCGGTATCGACGGCCGCATCTACGCGCTGCCAGTTTTCCATCGCCGGCAGACCGAGCAGCGCTCCGGTCCCGATGCCGAGCCAGACGAAAGCTGGTCCCGCGAACGTGTAAGGATTCATGAGCGAATCCCACCGCCCCTGCGCTTGCAGGGCCGCGACGATGCCGCCGAATCCGCCGCTCCGATAGACTTCGACGACGACGCCGGCGACGATGGTCACGACCATCGCCCAGAAATGCATCACGTCAGTGTACATGTCGCTTCGGATGCCCGCGCCGGCGGTCATCCAGATCACGAGCAAGGCGGCGACGACGCCGGCGAGACGCGCATCCCATCCGCCCCACACCTCGAGGATGCCGCTGAGCGCCTTGAACTGTGCCGCGAGATAGAAGAAGTAGAGAAAGGCGATAGCCGCGCCAACGGCGACGGCGACACGGCGCGAATAACGGCGGCGGAAGAATTCGGAGAATGACGATCGATCGGCTGACGGCGCGATGGATCGAACGCGCGCGGTGATGGCGGCCATGACCGCAAATCCAATCATGACGCCCACGCCGTACGTCACCCCCAGCCCGATGCCCGAGTGCATCGTGGCGCCCGCCGTGCCCACGATGGTTCCGGCGCCGACGTTGGTCGAAACGACGGTGAACACCAAAAAGCCGAGGCCGATGCTGTTTTTTGAGGTCAGCCAGCCCGAGAGATCGACGCGACCCGCCCAGTACCGATTGACGGCCACGACACCCAGCAGATACGCGGCGATAACGGTTACGTCGAGCAGCGTCACGTTCAACCTCTAATGTGCCTGCCCCGGCACGCGCGCGAGATCCGGCAGGTTCGCGTCGAGGAATTCGCGCGCCGCGGCGGCCGGATCTTTCTCCCGCCCATCGACGGCGGCGTTCATCGCCTGCATGTCGCGAGCAGAGACGCGCCCGGCCAGTTTGAGGATGGCGTCTCGCACCTCCGGGTAACGCAGCAGCGTATCGCTGCGGGCGACAGGAACCGCATCGTAAGGAGGAAAGTAGAGCCGATTGTCGTCGAGTTGCACGAGGTCGAGGCTGTGAATCACGCCGGCCGTCGCGTCGCCGGCGATCAAGTCCACCTGGCCCGAAGCCAGCGCGCGGTAGGTGAGCGTGAGATCCATCGCGCGGGGAGGCTCGGCGAAGCGGAGTCCGTAGGTACGGGCCAGACCGTCATAGCCGTCCGGCCTCTGCAGAAACTCGTAGCCGAACCCAGCGCGCCAGCGCGGTGACTCACGCGCGGCATCCTCGATGGTGCGCAGGCTCCGCGTGCGCGCGTCCTGCCCGCGGACGAGGATGGCAAACGAGTTGTTGAATCCGAGCGCCGGCAGTAGCGATCGGCCGGTCCGCGCGTATTCGTCGCGGACGGTATCGAGTGCCTGCTTCGGGTCCGTGACCACGGGCTTGCCGAAGATGGCGGTCAGCGCCGTGCCGGTGTACTCCACATAGACGTCGATATCGCCGGTCATCAGCGCCCGGTCGCAGATGAGCGTCCCACCGAGGTTCAGACGCCGGTCGACGGTCATGCCTGTAGAGCGCTCGATCGTTTGCGCCAGCAGCTCACCAAGGATGATCTGTTCGGTCGTGTTCTTCGAGCCAACGGTGATTCTCGTCCCGGAACGAATCGCGAATACCGCGCCGCCGAGGAGCACCGTGACGAGCAGGGCGGCCACCAAAGCGGGAACGAGCCGTGATCGTGCCTGACGGCGCGGTGCGAGCCATCGCCCAACCCACCACAGGCCGCCGTCCACAGCGAGAGCCAGACCCGACGCCGGGATCGCACCGGCAAGGATGACGGTGGAATCGACCATCGACAGACCGCGATAAATAAATTCGCCGAGTCCGCCGGCGCCGATCGCCGCGGCAATCGTCGCCGAGCCGACCCCGGTCACGGCGGCGACACGAATGCCGGCCACAATCGATGGCAACGCCAGCGGCAGGTCGATATCGCGCAGCAGCTGGTAAGGGCTCATTCCCATCGCCGTAGCCGCTTCACGCACTGAAGCGTCGATGCCGACCAGGCCGGCGATCGTCGTGCGCACGATCGGCAGCAGGCCGTAAAGGATGAGCGCGGTGACCGCCGCCTTGGCGCCGACGCCGCCGACGAGCGGCAACGGCAGCAGGAATCCGAACATCGCGAGGCTGGGAACCGTCTGGAACACGCTGGCGATCGACACGAGCGGTGCGCTGAGGCGCGGCCGTCTGGCGGCGAGAATGCCAATCGTGACGCCGACGATGGTTGCCGCGGCCGTCGCGGCCGCGACCAGCATCACGTGAACGATCAGCGCTTGTCCGACCTCGAACCGGTGCGCCGCCCAAAAGCTGACGACCGACATGTCAGTGGATCAGCGGCTCGGGCGGGCGGTCCCGATGCAGGCTCTTCAGCAGTCGGCGTACGTCCTCGGAGGCATCGTCGAGAATGCGCTCCGGTGGTCCAGCGGCTACCGCCCGTCCCGCCTCGAGCACCGCCATCTGGTCGGCAAATGCCGCCGCCTCGGGGATATCGTGCGACACAAGGATGATCGTTTTGCGGAGACGTTCCTGAATGTTCCGCAGCTCGTCCTGGAGCTCGGCGCGTGTCAACGGATCGAGGGCGCCGAATGGTTCGTCCATCAAGAGGATCGGCGGGTCGACCGCCAGCGCTCTGGCGATGCCGACGCGTTGACGCTGTCCGCCCGAGAGCTCATGAGGCCAGCGATGACCGAAGCGGCCGCGCGACAGCCCGATCAGATCGAACAGCTCGTCCACACGTGCGTCGACGCGCGCCGGTTCCCAGCCTTCCAAACGTGGCACTGTCGCGATGTTGTCGGTTACCGTGCGATGGGGAAACAGTCCACCTTCCTGGATGACGTAGCCAGCGGATCGACGAAGGCGTATCAGATCCCACTCGCGGACATCGCGGCCACCGACGAGTACCGAGCCAGACACCGCGTCAAGGAGGCGATTGACCAGCTTCAACGCGGTGGTCTTGCCGGCGCCGCTTCGACCGACCAGCGCGAGACACTCGCCCGCAGCGACGCCGATTGTCAGGCCGTCGAGGACCGGCGTCCTGCCATC
>Ga0111538_10012246_pt1 | contig 11342 bp, 10 predicted proteins | sample SoiMethybrSBSTD1_FD_79669 | JGI IMG/M metagenome (GOLD analysis project Ga0111538, IMG submission 79669) | Bulk soil microbial communities from a Populus tree surrounding site in Tennessee, USA - Soil MetaG P. TD hybrid SBSTD1 (version 2)... | ecosystem: Environmental > Terrestrial > Soil >... | reverse complement strand
GCTGCGACAGTCGGGACCGACCAGCGCACGCATCGCATGCGACTCAAGCCGCCGGCCTTACCCGGACTCTACATCGCGACCGGCCTGGCGCTCGTGTACGCGGGCGCGCTCGCCGCGCTTCTCCTCGGGGCACATTAAACTTAAGGGGGACTCTGTCCCCCTTCTCCACGCGGCAGAGCCGCGTGGAGCCTCTTCCCCCGGCTCGGCTGCGCTCGGCCGCGCGCTGCGCGCGTGGAGAATGGCGGGCGAGCGTAGACGCGTAGACGCTAGTGCACCGGGGGGCGTCGTGACGCCCACGGTGCTGCCTTCTCGAGCTGCGCGGCGACTCGCAGCAGCAGGTCCTCGCGCGCGTAGTCGGCGACCAGGTGGACGCCGACGGGGAGCCCTTCGGGCGTCCAGTGGAGCGGGAGGGAGATCGCGGGCCGGCCGGTCATGTTGAGCGGCAGCGTGTAGGCGGCGAACTGCGACGCCTTCATGCCGACGACCATCGGGTCTTCCTTCGCCGGATCGAAGTAGCCGAGCGGCGGCGGCGGCAGCGTCAGCGTGGGCGTGAGCAGGAGGTCGAAGCCACCCTCCCACCAGCTCGCCATGCGCCGCGTGAAGCCGTGGAGCCATTCGAGCGTCGCGATGAACTGCGTCGCCGAGCAGCCGCGCCCGAGCTCGGCGAGCGTCCAGTTGAAAGTGTCGAAGTCCGCGGCGCCGAGCTGCCGGCCCGAGAACAGCGACAGCACCTCGACCATGCGCGCCGCGTTGGTCGCGTACATCGTCGAGAAGTGCTGCCCCACCTCGGCCTCGTCGAGCGCCGCCGGATGGCCCGCCTCGACGTGGTGCCCGAGCGATTCGAGGAGGCGGCCGGCGCGCTCCGCGGCGGCCACGCATTCCGGATGCACCGCGCACTGCTCGCCGGGCGCGCGCGTGAGCACGCCGATGCGGAGCTTCCCGGGATCGGCCCCGACCTCCTTCAGGAAGGGGCGGCTCGGTGGTGGCGCGGTGTACGGGTCGCCGGGCATCGCGCCGGCGATGGCGTCGAGCACTGCGGCGGTGTCGCGGACGGAGCGCGTCACGACGCCCTCGGCGACCAGGCCGAAGAGCGCGTCGCCGACGTCCGGACCGAACGACGTGCGGCCGCGCGTGGGCTTCAGGCCGACGAGGCCGCATTCGCTCGCGGGGATGCGGATCGACCCGCCGCCGTCGTTCGCGTGGCCGACCGCGACCATGCCGGAGGCCACCGCGGCCGCCGAGCCGCCGCTCGAGCCGCCCGTCGAGTGATCGAGGTTCCAGGGGTTGTGCGTCGCCCCGAACGAGTCGGGCTCGGTCGTCGGCAGCGTGCCGAGCTCGGGCGTGTTGGTGCGCCCGAGGAGGACGAAGCCCGCGTTTCGGAGCTTGGTCGCAAGGTACGTGTCGCTCGGTGCGATGAAGCCGAGGTCCTTGAGCGGCCGCGTCCCCATGTAGGTCGGGTCACCGGCCGTGTAGCCGAGGAAGTCCTTCATGAGCATCGGCACGCCGCGGAACGGCCCGTCGGGCAGCGTTCCCGCCGCGGCGGCCCGCGCCTTCTCGAAGAGCGGGATGATCACCGCGTTCAGCTTCGGGTTGAGACGCTCGATGCGCGCGATCGCCGCGTCGACCATCTCGAGCGGCTTCACTTTCCCGCTCCGGATCAGCTCGGCCTGTGCGGTGGCGTCGAGAAACGCGAGTTCGTCCGACATGGAGGCGACGCTACGCCACGTCGCCGGGCCGGCACAAGCGGGGTCAGGCGCCGCGGCCGCGGCGCGCGAGCAGGATCGTCGTCGTGGCGGTGACGACCACGATCAGGAGGTTCATCGCCCAGAGCGGCAGGTCGGCGTTCGACTGGTAGAGCGCGCTCCGCCGGTAGGCGACGAGCCACGTCTCCCAGCGCAGGTTCACCACGAGGAGCGTCACCAGCGATAGCCCGGCGAGGACCCGCGCCGCGATCGGATAGTAGCGATCGGGCGCGCGGAGCACGGCGGCCGCTCCCATGCGGAACGCGGCGGCGCCCGCGACCACGACGAGGACTGCGGTCAGATAGTCGCCGGCGATGATGCACATGGGGAGCATCCAGCAGAGCGATCCGACGATGCCGCCTCCGAGCGACTGGTAGACGGCGCTCCGACTCCACTCCGCCGGCGCGGAGGTGGAGCCCACCGCGAACGCGGTCCCGTCCTCCTCCTGGATCTGCCGCTGCCGACGGTTCGACCGCACGACGAGCCATGCGATCGCCGCGATCTGGATCGTGGCGACCGCTCCGTGCCACGCGAGCGAGGCAAACAGTCTCGGGACGAGAATCGCGACGGCCGCCTGGAGCGCCAGGATCACGCCGGTCAGGGCCGCGACCACCCAGACCATCTGCACCATGAAGCGCCGCTCGCGGGGCGAGCGCGTGTTCACGATGCTGGCGCGTGCGCCGACGAAGGCGCCGCCGACGCCGACCAACGTCCCCACGAGCCCACCCGCGGCGCCGGCGCCGATGCCCGCAGCGGTGGACTTTCCGATCGCCGCCGCGCCCGCGGCCGCCGCCTCGCGCGTCCCGAGCGGCAGCGCGGCGATCACCGCGGCCGCGAACGTCCTCCCCGGACGCAGGCGCCCGATTGCGTCGATCTCCGTTCGGAGGAGCTTTCGCCCGCGCGAGAGCCGCTGCCGGACGCCTTCCTCGCTGAGACCGAGCGCCTCGCCGACGCGGCGGATCGATTGATCCTCCCAGTAGAAGAGCATCAGCGCCGCGCGGACGCCCTCGGGCACTTCCGCCAGCGCCCGCCAGACGACACGCGCCTCCTCGCGGACGATGGCGCCATCCTCGGGCGTCGGCCCATCGGACACCCTCTCGTCCCTCTCGTCGGCGAGCGGCTGCGCGCGACGGACGGCGTTGTGCGCCACGTTGCGCGCGATGCCGCAGAGCCACGCCCGGAGCTCTCCGGCGTCGCGCAGGCTTCCGAGGCTCCGCCACGCCTCGAGAAAGGTCTCCTGCGCGAGGTCCTGGCCGAGGTGCAGGTGCCCCGCCGCCGCATAGGTGACCGTGCACACCGAAGCCTGGTGGCGTTCGACCAGGCGCCCGAACGCGGCCCGGTCGCCGCCGAGGCTGGCGCCGACGAGGTCGTGGTCGGACGTCGCGTCCGAGAAGGCGAGGCGCTCCGTCATACCCAGGAGTGGTCGAACCACGGCAAAACGTGACGCCCAGGCAGACACCTTGCGGTCCGCATGCCAGATGCCACACGGCAAGATCGGCTTTCGAGGTGCCGAAGATTAGTGGTTCCAAGTATGCCGGGGCCGGCTTCGCCGGCCCCGGCAAGTCTCTTGCCTGACTCACGAGACGCCCGCGCTCGGACCCCGAGGCGAGACGAAGTCTCGCCTCGGCGCTAGAAGTTCCCGAGGATCGTCTTGCGCCGCTCGGTCGAGGCCCGGAGCTCGTCCCAGATCGCCGCCTCGAGCCGGCGCGCCGCATCGCCCCGGAGCGCCTCGACGTGTTCGTGCAGGCGAACGAGCAGGCCGCGGAGCCCCTGGTTCGACGTATCGAGGTCGCTCACGAGGAGGCTCCCCTCCTCGCCCGCGGCGGCTTCGGTGAGGCGCGCGGCGAGGTCCGTGTCGGTCACGACCTCGCGCGCCGTCGCGAAGAGCCGGCGGAGGGCGCGGTTCTCCTCGATGCGGCGCGCGGCGGCGCGGTCGATCTCGTCGCGCGCGACGGCGAGGATGGTCGCGCTCCCGGCGAGCGCCTGCTGCGCATAGCTCGAGCCCAGCTGCGGCACGAACTCCATGATGAGCATCATGCTCACCGTCTCGAGGACCTTTGCGGGATCGGGCTTCATCCGAGGTGCCCCAGGAGCTCGAGCGTGGCGCGGTCCTGGCTGTTGCACTGCATCCAGGCGGCGAGGGCGAGGATCGAGTCGTGATTGGTGCCGTCGTGGTACTCGCGCGCGGCGGAGAGCCAGATCGCCTGGCCCTTCACGCACGAGAAGAGCTCCCACCAGCGGAGCGCCGCGGGGTCGGCGCGGAGCCCACTCGCCGCCTCCCAGAGGCGGATTGCCTCCGCTTTCGGAAGGAGGCCGCCGGCACGGTCGTCCCGGTTCCAGCACCAGACGCGGTTGATTCCCCAGGCGAGGTCCTCGAGCGGATCGCCGAGATGCGCGAGCTCCCAGTCGAGGATGCCGCGGATCGTCCCCGCCTCGTCGACGAGGAAGTTGCCCGTGCGGTAGTCGGCGTGCACGACGGTGATGCGCTGCGCGGGCGGCGGCGGGTTTCGCCAGAGCCAGCGGATCGCCGCGCGAGTGATCGGCTGCGGCTCGAGCTCGTCGTGGTCGAGGTCACGGAGCCAGTGCTCGAGCTCGTGCCTCCACGCCGTCTCGGGCGTGACCGCCGGCATGACACCCGTGAGACCGAGCGCGTCGGGATCGGCCTTCGCGATCTCGCCGAGGATGGTCCACTTCTGCCGGCCGATCTTGGCGAGGTGCGCGTCCCATGGCGGCCCCGTGAGCTTCATCGGCGAGGCCTCGCAGCCGGTGATCTCCTCCATGATGAAGAACGGATGGTCGAGGTGGCGCGGGTCCTCCTCGAGCCAGAGCGGCTCCGGGACCGGCACGCGCGTCCCGTGGAACGCCTTGTAGGCGGCGAACTCGATCCGCCGCTCCGTCTCGATGAGGCTCGCCGGCGGGTCGCGGCGCAGGATCAGCGGGCGGGAGACGTCACGGCCGTCCTCGCGGTAGTCGACGACGAAGCGGTAGGTCTCCCGCGACCCGCCGCCGAAGATGCGGTCGAGCTTCGTGACCGTGACGCGCTGTGCCTGGGGGAGCCGTGAGACGACGTAGGCTTCCAGGCGCGCGGCCAGCTCCATGGCCGGCGAAGTGCCACACGGCGGCTGGACACCGCAAGGATCAGGGTTTGTGGCTGAGGCGACGATCGAGCTGACGGCGGTGCCAAGCGATCGTCCTCTCGAGCCCCGTCGCCAGCGACGTGCTCGCGCGCCAGCCGAGGAGGTCCCAGGTGCGCTCGACCTCGGCGGGCCGGACCCGCTCCCTCGTTCTCTCCGGCAGGGCTCCAAACTCCGGCTGTACCGATGGCTTCAGGATATCGACGATCTGCCCCACGACGTCGCGGATGGAGAGCAGGCTCCCCGTGCCGAGATCGATCTCCTCGCCGACGGCTTCCGGGACCGTGGCGGCCTTCAAGAGCCCGTCGATGACGTCGTCGACGTAGATCCAGTCGGCGGCGAGCGCTCCGCTCGAGAGGCGAGGGGCCCGGTTTTTCAGCAGCGAATCGATGACGTAGGGGATGAGCTTGTCTTCGCGTTGGCCCGGTCCGTACGTCCACGAAGGCCGCGTCACCACCACCGGCGTCATGTACAGCTGATGAAACATGCGGCTGTAGATGCGCCCGCACCACTTCGCTGCCGCATACGGCGAGCTCGGCACGTCGCCCGGATCGCAGGGCTCGACCGAGGAGCCGACGAGGACGATGCGACGTGCCCCGAGCTCGGTAGCCCGTGCGAGGACGTGCACGGTGCTGGCGAGGAGGCTCGAGAAGGTCGGCAGGACATGGGTGATGTCCGGCGCGGCGGTGACGTATCCGCCGAGGTGGTAGACGACGTCCGGTCTGACCGTCTGCAGGATGCGATCGACTTCGCCCGTGTCGTCGAAGGAGCTCCGCAGCCAGCAAACGCCCTCGGCATCGCCGCGTGGGTCGGATCGGGAGACGGCATGGACCTCGGCGCCGCTCTCGTGCAGGCGCCGGCAGAGGTACGAGCCGAGGAAGCCGGCGGCCCCCGTGACGAGCACCCTGCTGGCGGCGATAGCCTTCCCCGACACCACGCACATGTTGCATGCGGCGCGCGGGTCGTTACAAGCCTCGGTTACAGGCGACGTTGCTGCTCATTCTCTACTCGACGGCGGCGTGATCTCTGCCGGCGCGACGCAATCTCCGCCTGATTCTTCTCGCGAGCTCCGACGCAGGGGGCATGATGGAGTAGTCGAAGAGTCTCCAGATATCGAGGTACGCCTTCAGCCTTTGCACGGGGGCCTCGATGGATCGCGCGCGGTCGTAGGTCAGTCTTGCAAAGAAGCGCCTCCCCTCCTGGCGCACGAGAGCTGCCCTGGCGGGAGGCGAGAGCTCGCACATCAGCTCGAGCAGGTCGAGAAAGTCCTCTCCCCATTCGACGGCCTGGACGGCAAATGTGAACTCCCCGCGGTGCTGGCGAAAGCTGGCCTTGATGTCTTCGACATCGACCCGTCCATGACTGGCGGCCAGCTTGGCTATTGCCACGCAGTCCTGGACGAGATTGTGCTTCGAGTGCAAGCCGCCGATCTCTCTGAGTAGCGCGGCGTCAAAGAGGGTCGAGACGAGGTACCAGGCCGTTTTGCCGGCGAACCAGCCGCGGAAAAATTCCTCCACGGGAAGGTGCCGGACCTCATTGCGCCTTTCCCACAGCACCAGTCCCGTGTCGTTGATGACGCGAATGCCGGTTCGAACGATCGCTGCCCGTGGGTCGTCGCGGCCGGCACGGACGCAGGTCTCTACGAAGTCCGGGTCGATCAAGTCGTCGTCGGGCAGCAGGAGAAAGTATCGGCCCCGGGCCTTGGCCAGACAAAAGTTGAAGTTGGAATTCGGCCCGAGGTTCTGCCTCTGCCGAAAATACGTGAGGCGCTTGTCCCCGCGGCAATACTCCGCAGCCAGCCGCTCCGTGTTGTCGGTGGAGCAGTTGTCGGAAAGGATCACCTCGAGATCTTGGTGAGTCTGGGAGAGGGCGCTCTCGAGGGATTGGCGCAGGTAGCCTTCGGCCCGATTGTAGGTGGGAATCGCGATCGTAACGAGGGGATCCGAGCTCATTTCTGTCGCCACACCTCCCGCCGGTGGGCCGTACCACGGCAGCGAGGCCACACGCCACGGTTGTTGACCGGCGAAGGTGTAGAGCTATAGGCGGTTCGCGTCGGAGATCGTCCGATTCGAGTCTGAATTCTCCGAGAGCCTCACGGGGGTGGCGATGCGCGTCGGGTTTGTGGGCTGCGGCATGGCAGCCGACATCTACATACCCAGTTTGAGAAAGTATCCTCATCTGGAGTTGGCCGCCGTGCATGACCGGGATCAGAAGCGCGCCTCGCAGGTGGAAGCCTACTACTCGGTTCGCAATTGTCCGACCTTGGAGGCGCTACTATCCGACTCGAGTATCGAGCTCGTCGTCAATCTCACGAATCCCGACAGTCATTTCGAGGTCACCAGAGCGTGCCTGGAGGCCGGGAAGCATGTGTATTCCGAAAAACCCCTCGCGATGGTGTTCTCGCAGGCTCAGGAGCTGGTGGCGTTGGCTAACTCCAAGGGCCTCCATCTGTCCGCAGCCCCGTGTGGCCTGCTGGGAGAGACGGCCCAGACGCTGTGGAGAGCACTGCGCAGTGGTGAAATCGGAAAGGTTCGCGTCGTCTATGCAGAGCTCGACGATGGTCCTGTTCACTTACAGGAGCCTCATCTGTATCGCTCCGCATCGGGCGCCCCCTTTCCCTACCGGGATGAGTTCGAGGTGGGCTGCACCGTGGAGCACGCGGCCTACTATCTGACCTGGCTCACGGCCTTCTTCGGGCCGGCCACGACCGTCACGTCGCTTTCCGCTTGCCTATGGCCTGACAGGCAAGTGACGGCCGAAGAGTCTCTCAACGTTACCACTCCCGACTTCTCAGTCGGCTGCATCACGTTCAGCTCGGGTGTGATCGTCAGACTGACGTGCAGTACCGTGGCCCCTTACGACCACAGCATGCAGATAGTGGGAGACGAGGGCATTCTGACGGTCGACGAATGCTGGAACTACTCGGCCCCCGTACGGCTCGAGAAGTATTCCAGACGGTGGTTTCAGGCTCGGAGCTCTCCCAATGCGAGAGCGTTTCCTCTCTGGGAATGGGTGCGGACCGGTGCCAGGGTATATCCACCGTTGAAGAAGGTGAGCCGAGAGAAGCGATACCGTCAGCACCGCCAGGATTTTGCGCGAGGCATCGCAGACCTGGCGCAAGCGACGGTGGAAGGTCGTTCTCCTCGGCTGCCGGCTGACTACTGTCTGCACGTGAATGAATTGGCATTGGCCATTCAGAACGGCGGCGGGACGCCCTACCGGGTAACGAGCACGTTCAAGCCCCTGGAGCCCATGAATGACGCCGCGCTGAATCAAGTCCTGTCCATCAGCTGGTAGGGCTCGTACTTCCGGCAATGCCCGTCCCCGTCAGCGTCGTCATTCCGACCTACAAAGCCAGCGCCTGGATCGAAGAGACCCTGGAAAGCGTCGTCCGGCAGACTCATCCGGCGGACGGCCTCGCGATCCTGGTGGTCGACGACGCGTCCCCGGACGATACCGTCTCCGTAGTCCACAAATTTCTGGCGCGATGCTCTCTGAAGAGCCGCGTGGTCGTGCGCGAGGTCAATGCCGGGCCCGCCGCTGCTCGCAACGCAGGCTGGCAGATGGCCGATGGCGCCTGGATACAGTTCCTCGACCAGGACGACCAGATCGCTCCGCACAAGATCGAGCTGCAGGCGCAGGTCGCGGCTCGTGCGGCAGACGACGTCGCGGTCATCTATTCGAACTGGATATGGAAGAAGCTCTCGCAGGACAGCGGCGACTGGCGGCCGTCGGGCCCCGTCCGCGCGCCATTCGTGGACGACGACCCATTGCTCGGAATCCTTCAGGAGCCGGATTTCGGCCACGTGGGCCCGACGCTGATCCGGAAGTCCTTTCTGACTCGGGTCGGGGGCTTCGACGAGAAGCCGAACCTGGGCGAGGACATCGACCTCATGCTCCGCCTGGCGATGGCCGGCGGCCAGTTTCGCGAGGCTCGATCGGAAGAGGCCGCGTTCTTCTACCGGCAGACACCGGGCTCACTGGGCCAGGCACTCCTCAGGAACGCGCATGCGATGCGGAGTCTCCTTCACACCTTTCGAAGCGTGGAGGAGTTTCTGCGTGCTCGGAGCCCGGATCGGGGTCTGCCCGAAGATCTCGGCAGGGCACTGGCCATGCGCTACTCGAGGTTCGCCGGGTTCTACTACGACAACGATCCGGAGAGCTTCTGCATGCTCATGGGCTGGATCGAGGGACTCGGAGTGGCGTGGCCCATCAACCTCAGCCGCCCGATGCGGGTGCTCTCGAGCGTGACCGGGCTAGAGAACGCCGTCCGATTGCGCGCGGCGATACGTCAACAGTCTCGTCGGCTCCGGCCGAATCGGTCGACGTACTCCCGCCAATGAATCCACTCCGTGCCGTTGAGCCAGAAGCCCCACTGCCGCACCGGGGGTCCGACGATGCAGAGCGTCCATGCTCCGTAGGCGTTCCGGACGCGGTGACGGTGCTCCCCCGGGAAGGTTCGCACCCAGGGCGCACGCCACTCTCGCGTCCCCGCTGGCGTGTCTTCGAGGTACCGCCCCCAGAGCCCGATTGACCAGAACCGGTGCGGATGGTCGTGAAAGTCGGGCGTCCAGTCGTCACCCAGAAAGTGGTGGAGGTAGACCTTCCACCTGCCGAGAGAGAGGGTCCAGCGGACCAGGTACACGGCGCACATCCCGTGACCGTCGATCTCGTCGCGCTTGATGAGCTTCATCGATCAGCCGTCTGCCGTCGAGCCTACTCTACGCACTAGCTCGATGCCAGAACGACGACGCGTCAGGCGAGGTGCGCGCGGAGAAACGCGCCGATGCGCTCGACGGCGGCGGTCGCCTCGGGGACGCGGCCGGCGAACACCTGCCAGACGTGCACCATCTCGTCCCAGACCTCGAGCTCGGCCGAGGGGCAGCGCTCCGAGAAGCGGCGCGAATCGTCGGCCACGATCTCGTCGCTGCCGACCTGGACCAGGATCGGCGGCAGGCCGCGGAGATCGCCGAGCATGGGCGAGGCGAGCGGCTGACGCGGGTCGGCGTCACCCAGGTACCAGTGACGGAACGTGTCGAGGTCCTCGGCGGCTACGATCGGATCGCGCGCGGCAAGCGCCGCGTCCACGCCGCCCTCGCGCACCAGGTCGAGCCACGGCGAGATGAGCACGGCGGCCGCCGGAAGCCGCGCGCCTCCGTCGCGCAGGGAGATCAGCGCCGCCGCGGTGAGCCCGCCACCAGCGGAGTCGCCGGCGATGGCAAGCCGATTCGGCGACACGGTCGCTAGCAGCGTCACGTACAGCGCACGTACGCTCTCGATCGCGGCCGGGAACCGCCGCTCGGGGGCCAGCGGATAGTCCGGCACGAGGACACGCGCGCCCGCCGAGCGCGAGACGTCGCCCGCGAGCTTCCGATGCGAGTGTGGCGAGCCCATGACGTAGCCGCCGCCGTGGAGGTAGAGGACGACCCGGCCGGGATCGGCGCCGGGCGCCATGAGCTGCTCGGCGGTCACGCCGCCGATGGACGTGACCGTCACGGCAACGTCCGCGGCCACTGGCAGCGCCAGCGCCTCGAAGTTCGCGCGCAGCTTCTCGACGGCGACTGGCATGGGTGGGCGCCGCCTGATGAAGAGGATCTGCCGGAGCTTTTGGAACTGCGGGCTCGGAACGCTCATGGATGCTTGGACACCGGCACGACCGGCGTACCCGTCTGCGGCTCCCTCGGCACTGTCACGCCCAGCGCTTCAGTTCCGGCAGGACCTCCGCCGCGAAGAGGCGCATGCTCGCCTCCGCCTGTTCGTACGGGATTCCGCCGAAGCGGAAGCACGTGGAGAGCTCGAACGAGCCCATGAGCTCGCGGCGAGCAGCGAGCGCCGCGAGGATCTCCTCCGGGGTCCCGAACGCGACGGCCTTCAGGAAGCTCTTCAGGAAATGATCCGGGGCTTCGGCCCCCGCACCGCGCAGCACCTCGCTCGCGCGCGCGTAGGCCTCGTAGCCCTTCGTCTCGGCGAAGTGCCCGCCCAGAACCTCGTAGTGCTCGAGCACGCTGGCGAGGTAGGTCCCGAGGTAGCGCGTGGCGCGTTCCCGTGCCCGGGCAGGATCGGCGTCGCAATAGGTGAAGTCGCACGTCATCGGCGGCGGCGCCGATTCGCCGTGCAGCTCGCGATAGAGATTTCGGTGCCGCTCGATCGCTGGCATGCGGCTCGCCCACGGTCGGTCGGCGAACATCACCATGCGCGCGCGGAACCTCGCCGCCGCCTCGACGGAGTCGTCGCTGCTGGCGACCGCGTACAGACGGTCGCGAAAGCTGCGCGCCGGGCGCGGGCGGATCGGGATGCGCGGCTGCGGGTAGAACGGCCCCTGCCCTTCGATCTCGCCCGTCTCGAGCGCGGCGAGGATCATCGCGGCCGCCTCGTCGAACCGCTCGCGTGACTCGCTCATCTCGACGCCGCGGAAGGCGGCGAACTCGCGGCGCGAGAGGCCGCGGCCGATGCCGAAGCGGAGCCG
>Ga0111538_10012245_pt1 | contig 11343 bp, 11 predicted proteins | sample SoiMethybrSBSTD1_FD_79669 | JGI IMG/M metagenome (GOLD analysis project Ga0111538, IMG submission 79669) | Bulk soil microbial communities from a Populus tree surrounding site in Tennessee, USA - Soil MetaG P. TD hybrid SBSTD1 (version 2)... | ecosystem: Environmental > Terrestrial > Soil >... | reverse complement strand
TCCACTGGTGCACGCGCGTGCGCGCGATGCGGCCCGCCGGGAGGAACGGGGTGTCCTCCGCGAGGTGCAGCAGGATCGCGCCGGACTCCGGGATCAGCGTGCCGTCGCCGGTCTCGAGGACGGGAACGCGGCCGTCGGGGTTGCGCGCGAGGTGCTCGGGCGTCCGCGTCTCGCGCCGGAAGAGATCGACGGTCACGGCCTCGTACGGCAGGTCGAGCTGCCGCAGCAGGATGCGGGCCTTCATGCAGTTACCGGAGGCGGGATGGTCGTAGAGCTTCACCCAGCGGAGGCTATGCCCCGCCGCGGGCGTAATGCAGGATCGCCAGCTCCGATGCGCGAACGGCGCCCGGCGCACGGCTCGAGCGGCGCTTGTTGCTGCGCTCCTGGATCTGTGCGGTTGCCTCCACCGTCTCCCCGAGCAGTCCCGACAGCTCGCTCCAGCCCTGCTCGTCCAGTTCGAGCGCGAGCCGGTCGGCATGCGCGGCCGAGTCGTCGAAGCCGCCCGCGGTCGCCGCCTGCGATGCGGCCTGCAGCACCTGTCCCACGGTCATCGATGCGAGGCGGCGGCGGACGCCGAGCGGCAGGTTCTCCCACTGCGTGTCGTCGATCGACGGTCGCTCGATCGCGCGGTAGAAGTGCTCGACCGCGCCGCGGCGCGGGACCTCGCGGACCAGCTCGATCCAGCCGGCGTCGCGCAGGAGCCGCGTGTGATAGCTCAGCGTGCCGAGCGGCACCCCGAGCTCGGAGGCGATCTCGTTCGGGCTCGCCTCCCCGCGGAGCGCCAGGATGTCGAGGATCTGCGGCCGCAGCGGGTGGCTGAGTACCTTTGCGACCTGGGCGTCGGGAGTGTCCGAGCGGGCCATTGCGCAGGATCGAGAACCGTACCAGCGAACGCGTGTGATCAGCGTTAGACACAGGTGAGGCGGTGTGGATCGCCTCAGATGCCGACCGCGCGCCGCAGGCCCCTCGCACCCGCGCTGGTGAGGTGGATGACGCGGCTGTCGGGCTCGCGGTCGATCCAGCCGCGCGCGACCAGCGCCGTCGCGAGCGCGTCGCCGAGGGCGCCGGCGAGGTGCGGGGCGGCCTCGGTTGCGTCGAGGCATTCGAACGCGAAGCGCTGGCGGCCGGGATCGACCGCGTCGACGTCGACGCCGAGCGCGGCGAACGTCTCCGCTGCGCCCGGCCCGAGGTCGACCATGCCGTCGGCGCGGTCGCGCAGCGCGTCGCGGTCGCGCAGCGCCTCGTAGAGCGAGACGCCGATGCGCCCCGCCAGGTGGTCGTAGCACGTGCGCGATCCGAGCCGGCCGGCGTCCGAAGCAGGCTTGGCGTCGCGGCCGGTGATCCGGTCGAGAAGCGGCAGCAGCGCGAGCACGTCCGTGTCGGCGAGCGCGTAGACGGCCTGGCGGCCGCTGCGCTGGGCGCGGACCAGCCCGGCGTCCCGGAGCCGCCGCAGGTGGTTCGACAGCTGGGGGAGGGGGACGTCGAGCTCGGCTGCGAGGCGCGTGACCGTCGTCGGCCCGCGGTTCCCCAGCCGGCCGATCACGGCAAGCCGTAACGGGTCGGCGAGCTCCTTGAGCAGCGCGATGCGCGGGTCCGTTCGCTGACGCTTCTGCGTTTCATGAAGTGTCATTGCATGATTCAGGGTAGCGTGAAGCGTCATGGTACCCGGATCTCTGGCGCGGCTCGGTGCCGGCACGTTCTGCTCGGCCGTCGGCAACGGCGCCTGGTACACGAGCTGGGCGCTGTTCCTCACGCGCTCGGTCGGCCTCTCGCCCGCGCAGGTGGGGGTCGGCATGACGATCGCCGGCGTCCTCGGCCTGCTCTCCGCGACGCCGATCGGCTGGATCGCCGATCGCGTCGGCGCCCGCGAGGTGTTCGCCACGCTGCTGCTCGTCCAAGCCGCAGCGGCGCTCGCGTACCTCGCGGTCGGCGGGCTCGCCACGTTCGTCGCGACGGCGTGCGTCGCCGAGGCCGCGCGCAGCGGCAACGGTGCTCGCAACGCGCTCGTGCTCGGCCTCACGCCGCGCGAGGAGGATCGCCTCGCCGCGCTTGGCTCGCTGCGCTCGATCAGCCATTTCGGGTGGGCGATCGGCGCGGTTGCGGGCGCGGTGATCATCGGCGTCGACTCACGCGCCGCCTACGTGGCGCTGCTGCTCCTCAACGGCGCGTCCTACCTGGCCTATGCCGGGCTCGTGGCCAGCGTCCCGCGCGTTGCGACGACCCCGGAGCGCCGCGGCGTGCGCGTGGTGCACGATCGTCCCTACGTCACGCTCGCCGGTCTGATGGGTGTGCTGGCGCTGTGCTGGGCGATGATGTCGAGCGGCCTCCCGCTGTGGATCGCGCTGCACACCGACGCCCCGCGGTCGCTGTCGGCCGTGATCGTCGTGCTCAACTCGCTCGCGATCGCGCTGCTGCAGGTGCGCGTGAGCCGCGGCATCGGCTCGCCCGCCGGCGCGGCCCGCGGCGCGCGGCTCGCCGGCGTCCTGCTCGCGGCGTCGTGCCTGCTGTTCGCGCTCACCGCCGGCTGGGGCGGCGCGGGCGTGATCGCCGTGCTGGTGGCGGCCGGCGTCGTCCACACGGCAGGCGAGCTGCTGTTCGTCGCCTCGTCGTGGGGTCTGTCGGTCCCGCTGATGCCGGCCGACGCCGCCGGCGAGTACCAGGGCGTGTTCGCGACCGGCGAGGCAACCGCGCTGATGCTCGCCCCGGCGTTGATGACGACGCTCGTCGCCGGCTGGGGGCAACCCGGCTGGCTCGTGCTCGCGGCGATCTTCCTGGCGCCCGCGGCCGCCGCCGTCCCGGTCACCCGCTGGGCGCTGCGGACGCGCTTCGCTTAGCCGCCGCGGTACTCGAAGTGCATCGGGTCGGGCCGTGTCGGCCAGCGGCCGCCCCACGTGAAGCCGTGCTTCTCCATGATCCGCACGAGCCGGCGGTCTTGGCGCGAGCGGCCGCGGAACGGGTTGCGGGAGGCGTTCAGGTCGACCGCCAGGCCCCACGCGTGCAGCGAGAGCTGGCCGCGCGGCTGGATGCGCCGCGGCGCGTAGCAGCCGGCGTAGTCACCGGGATCGACGAGCCCGGACAGCCCGCGGCCGGCGAGCTCGCCGAGCGCCGCCCGCAGCCGCGGCACCATCTGCCGGTGGCACGTGACCGTGCCGAGGATCGGCACGCGCCGGTGGACGATGTGGCGGCGCAGGAATCCCGGCGCGATGCGGATCCAGTCGCTGCCGTAGGGCAGGCCGACCGCCGGCTCGCCGAAGCGGACCTTGAGCCGCCCGGGGCGCGCCGGGCCGATCGGCCCGGCCGCCGGGAGCGGCCCGCCGGGCAGGATCCGCGCCGCCGCGCCGCGTTCGGTCCAGCGGATCAGCTGCCGCCGCGTCGCCGGTGCCCGCAGCGCCACGATCACCGTGGTCCGCAGCGGCGGGACGCGCGGGTCGCCCGCGGCGACCGCGACCTCGGCGTCCCGCAGCACGGCGTCGTCGACGACCGCCGCCACCCGCGCGCGCCGCCCGTCCGCGAGATCGAGCGTCGCGCCGACGCCCACCCGCCGCAGCTGCGACTCCGTCCGCGAGATCACGATCGTCCCGCGCCGTAGGCCGGAGAACGCGGCCCGCGCATCCACCGGGACGGTGAGCGCATAGCGGCGCGGGTCCACGGCGATGGCGTCGAGCGGGATCGCGTAGCCGGAGCGGACCCGCTGCACGACGCGCCCGCGGTCGTCGCGCGTGACGCGCAGCAGCACGACGCCGCGTCCGAGCACCGATGCCGCCGCCACCGCGGGCCGCCGCCGCAGCCGCCGCGCCGCGCGGTCCGCGTCGTGGAGACCCCAGACGAGCGCGGCCGACGGCGCGGCCACCGGCGGAGTCTGGGGCCGCGCGGCCTCGCTCGCCGGCTCGCCGCACCCCGCGAGGATCACGGCCACGACGGCAGCGACACACGGCGCGAGGCGCCGCCCGGCATGATCTCGGGCGTGAGACGGTCTGGGATCGAAGCGGCGCTCGACCTCGTCGAGGCCTGGGAGTCGCGCTGGGGCGAGCGGCCGCAGCTGCCGGTCGACAGCGATCGCTGGGCGGCCGCGTGGGACGAGTTCGAGCGCCGGATGGGCGGCAACTTCCCGTTCTTCCACCCGCGCTACGCCGGGCAGATGCTCAAGCCACCGCACGCCGCGGCCGCGGCCGCGTACGTCGCGGCGATGCTGATCAACCCCAACAACCACGCGCTCGACGGCGGCCCGGTGACGAGCGAGATGGAGAAGGAGGCGGTCGCGGAGCTGGCGACCATGCTCGGGCTCGGCGAGCCGAACCTCGGGCACCTGACCGCGAGCGGCACGATCGCGAACCTCGAGGCGCTGTGGGTGGCGCGGGAGCTGCATCCGGACAAGGGCGTCGCGTACGGGGCGAACGCCCATTACACGCACGCGCGCATGTGTCAGGTCCTCAGGATGCCCGGTACGGCCGTCCCCGCCACGCCGAACGGCCGGATCGACCTCGACGCGCTCGCAGCCACGTTCGCCGGCGGCGACATCGGGACGGTCGTCCTCACCGCCGGAACGACCGGCCTCGGCGCGATCGACCCAATCGACGAGGCCACGGAGATCGCGCGCCGTCACGGCGTCCGCATCCACGTCGACGCGGCCTACGGCGGCTTCTTCACGCTGCTCGACGACGCCCCCGCCGCCATCCGCGCGATCGGCCACGCCGACTCGATCGTCATCGACCCGCACAAGCATGGCCTCCAACCGTACGGATGCGGGGCGGTCCTGTTCGCCGATCCCGGCGTCGGCCGCCTGTACGCACACGACAGCCCGTACACGTACTTCACGTCCGACGAGCTGCACCTCGGCGAGATCAGCCTCGAGTGCTCGCGCGCCGGCGCCTCCGCCGCGGCGCTGTGGATGACGCTGCGAGCGGTACCGCTGAAGCCGATCGTCACCGCCGCGCGGAACGCCGCCCGCGAGCTCGCGGCGCGCATCAGGGAATCCGAGCTCCTGCAGCTGTATCTCGAGCCCGAGCTGGACATCGTCACGTACTTCCCGATCGCGGAGACGACGTCCGCGGTCGATCGGCTCGCGGCGGAGATGCTGCGCGCCGGCATGGCGGACCCCGAAGATCCGATCTTCCTCAGCACCCTGAAAGTCGAAGCGGCGAGTCTCGACCTGGAGCCCGACAGCGACGCGGTGCGCATCCTGCGCAGCGTGCTCATGAAGCCCGAGCACGCGGCGGTCGTGCCGTGGCTGGCTAGCCGGCTCGAGGGGCTCGCGAGAGCCACTCGCGCAGGTGCTCGTACACCCGCGGGTGATTGAGCAGCGCCAGATGATGCATCCCGCCGAGGTGGACGCCGTCCTCGGCGCGGAACCCGATCACGCGCGCGCGACTGCGGCCTGACGCGCTCGGCTGCAGCACGAGCCAGTCACCGACCAGGCGGCCGACCGGATGCGCGGCGTCCTGCGTGATCGTGGCCGCGACGAAGTGGTGCGCCGCGCCCTTCAGCAGCGGCACCTCGGCGCACGCTGCGGCCCGCAGCGCCTCGGGGTCGCGCCCCTGCCAGTCCTCGTCGGCCAGCGAGCCCGACCGCAGGTCGCGGATCCCGGCGCTGCGCCGGCGCAGGAAGCCCGCAAACGGCCGCGTCTCCGGCGCCACGCCGAGCGCCGCGCTCGCGTAGTGCACGGCCGACTCGAGCGGCGCGCCGGTGTGCGGCGTCCCGAGCGTGACCGTGTGCCGCACCGCCGGAGTCCACTCCCCGCCGGCGTGGCAGGCGCTGCGCGCCACGAGCCCGCCCATCGAGTGCCCCACCAGCGCGATCTGCGAGATCTCATGGCACTCCACGAGCTCGTCGAGCAGCGCGGCCAGCGAGCGGCCGTTCTCCGAGATGTGGCGGCCCGTGTTGAAGCGCACGTAGAGCGGGGTGACGTCGAGATCGCGAGCGAGTCGTGCGCCGTACGACTCACGGCCCCAGGCGAACTCGGTCTCGAACAGCCCGTGGACGAAGACGACGATCCGCGGCGAGACCGTGAGATCGGCCGGCGCGACGGGACGACCGTCGACCCGGAACTCCATCGCCGACGCGAGGTTGCTGCCCTCGCGCTCGAGCGTATCGCCGCGCAGGCCGTTGAGCACGGCGAGCACCGCCGCGCCGCGCGGCGAGTCCGAGACCGTCCCCGAGACCAGCGGGGCGACTCCGCGCCCGGCGAGGCTCGCGCCCGCGCGCAGGCCGCCGTAGACCGCGCCGGCGATCGCGTCGTGGATCGCCCGCGGCGTGCCCGAGCCCGCCGCGCCGAATGCGCGGTCCGCGATCGCCTGGTGGATCTGCCCGATGCCACCGGTGGCGAGCCCCAGCTCGTCGAACGTGAGGCGCGTCAGCGCACGCAGCTCGTCCGCCATGCCCCTAGAAGTTACAGACGACAGATCTGTTACGCGGCAGTGGCGAGCGACCCGGCGAGCGCCGCCGCCAGGGCAGCGACGGCCGCCGAAGTGAACTGCGCGCCGACCAGCGACCGGCACTCGGCCAGCGCGTCGGCTTCGGACATCGGGCGCGAGTACGGCCGCGCCACGGTCATCACGTCGAAGCAGTCGGCCGCCGCCAGCAGCGCCGCCCCCTCGGGGATCTCGTCGCCGCTCAGCGCGTCCGGATACCCGCGCCCGTCGGGCCGCTCGTGGTGCGAGCGGATCCAGGCCACCTGCTCGGGGTCGAGCACGTCGGCGACGATCCGCGCGCCGAGCGCGGCGTGCTGCTTGACCTGCTCGTACTCGGCGGCGTCGAGCCGGCCCGGCTTGAGCAGCACCGCGTCCGGGATCCCGATCTTGCCGACGTCGTGGACCAGCGCCGCCTCGTGCAGGAGCGCGACGCGCTCGGGGCTCCAGCCACGCAGCTGCGCCAGTCGCGCCGCCAGCGCGGCGACCCGCTCGGAGTGCTCGCGCGTGGAGGGATCCTTGGCGTCGATCGCACGCGCGAGCGCGTGGATGCCGGCGATCGTGTGCGAGCGCTGCAGGCGGTCGAGCCGCTCGCTCGCCGACAGCTCGTGGACCGTCTCCGGGTCGTACACCGCGGTCACGTTGCGGCCGTGCTCCTTGCTCCAGTAGAGCGCGCCGTCGGCCAGCCGCATCAACGTCTCGGCGTCGCCGGCGCGCTCCAGCACGCAGATGCCGGCGGAGATCCGCACGCGGATCCCATCCACAAGCGGACGGCGCTCGAGCTCCTCGCGGGCACGCTCGAGCACGAGTCGCGCCTCGGCGTCGTCGGTCTCCGGCAGCAGGAGCGCGAACTCGTCGCCGCCGATGCGGGCGAGCACGTCGTCGGTCCGCAGCAGCGCGCGCAGCCGCGTGCCGAGCGCCGCCAGGACGCGATCGCCGGCCGCGTGGCCCGAGAGGTCGTTGATCGACTTGAAGTGGTCGACGTCGATGAGCGCGAGCGCCAGCGGGCGCCCGTAACGCTGAGCACGACCGACCTCGGCCTGCAGGCGCTCCTGGAACGCCCGGTGGTTCGCGAGGCCGGTCAGGGGATCGGTGAACGCGCGGCCCTCCAGCAGCCGTCGGCCGCCGAGGATCACACCGCCGATCAGCGCGAAGACCGGCGCCACGAAGACGATCTCGGCGAGCCCGCGCGCGACGCCGAGCTGATAGAAGGCGGGCAGCGAGTGGACCAGGGCGAGCGCCGGGATCGCGACCGCCGCCGACCGCACGCCGAGGAAGCCGGCGGCGTAGACGAGGACCAGCAACGTGTACACCCGCGCGGGAGAGGTGGCGCCGCCGGTCGCGGCGATGACCATGCCCGCGTAGGCGCCCGCGACGAGCGTCGCCGCCGTCACGACGGCGTCGGGCAGGCGGCGCCAGTCGAGCACGCGGATCGCGAGCACGGCCCAGATCGCGGCGGTGGCGACCGCGACGGCGGTCAGACGCGGCCATCTGACCTCGACCTCGGGAACGACGCCGAGCAGCGGCGTCGCGCATGCCGCGAACACCCACAGCCCGCCGCCGACGCGGCCCGCGAGGACGCGGCGCCCACCGGCGTCGGCGATGTGCGCGTTCTCGACGCGCGCGAAAACCTGGCGAAGTCGCCCCATGCACCCATGTAGTCGGCAGGAGCGGCGCGAAACCCAGGGTTCAGGGGCGCTCGACCAGCGTCGAGAGCGCCACCATCGTGCGCGTGCGCATCACCTTGGGATCGCGCCGCAGGTGCTCGATCGTCCGCTCGAGCTCCTCGATGCCCTCGACGCGCACGCGGACGACCGCGTCGGCGTCGCCCGCGACCGTATGGGCCGCCACCACCGCGTCGAGGTCGGTGACCGACGACAGCAGGTCGCCGGGCGCGACGGTGTCGGCGCAGTAGAGCTCGATGAACGCCTCCAGCCGGTCGCCGACCGCCGCGGGGTCGACGATCGCCGCGTAGCCCACGATCACGCCGCTCGCCTCGAGGCGGTCCACGCGCCGCTTGACCGCCGAGGACGACAGCCCGACGGCGGCCCCGACATCGGCCAGGGTGGCGCGGCCGTCGCGCTCCAGCACATCAAGGATCTTGCGATCCAGCTCGTCCAGACGCACCGGTCTTTGCACGTCGAGCCCACTCTATGCCGTCCTGATTGCGAGTGCGCTCCGCGCGCGATACATGGCGGTGACATGTTCGAGGAAGCCCAGCTGTACTCACCGGTCACCGAGAACGAGGACGGCACGGTCACCGTCGAGCTCGCCGGCGATCACCCCGGCGCGTGTGACCCGGCCTACCGCGAGCGCCGCAACCACATCGCCGCCCGCGCGGTCGCGTGGAAGCCCGGCGAGCCGATTCCGCGGATCGAGTACACCGAGGCCGAGCACGAGGTCTGGCGCATCGTGTCGCGCGAGCTGGCCCCCAAGCACGTCAAGTACGCGTGCCGCGAGTTCCAGGAGGCCGCCGCCGCGCTCGCGCTGCCGACGGATCACATCCCGCAGCTCGACGACGTCACGGCTGGACTGGAGCCGCTGACCGGCTGGAGCTACCACGCCGCCGCCGGGCTCGTGCCGCTGCGTGACTTCCTCGGCGCGCTCGGCGACCGCATCTTCCACTCGACGCAGTACATCCGCCACGGAGCGATGCCGCTCTACACGCCGGAGCCCGATCTCATCCACGAGGTCATTGGCCACGGCAACCTCCTCGCCAGCCCGCGCTTCGCCGCCGTCAAGCGCGCGGCCGGGCTCGCGGCGCAGCGCGTGCAGACCGACAGCGCGCTGCAGTTCCTCGCCGACGTCTTCTGGTTCACGATCGAGTTCGGCGTCATGCGCGAGGACGGCGAGGTGCGCGCGTACGGCGCCGGGATCCTGTCTTCGTACGGGGAGATCGAGGAGTTCCGGGGGGCCGATCTGCGCCCGCTGGACCTGCTCGAGATGGGGACCCTCGAGTACGACATCACCAAGTACCAGCCGGTGCTGTTCTGCGCCGACGGTATGGGTGAGCTCGAGGACGTCGTCGGCGGCTTCTTCGCCGACTTCGACGATGACACGCCCGCCCGCCTCCGGCGGGACGCGGGGGTGGCTCAGCCCGCCTGAGCCGGTTACGCTGCGCGGCGCGACCGGAGGCGACCCCGGTCGCGTCGCCCGAACCGCCCACGAGTAGGACGAGCCGGATTAGGGTACGGTCGAGGCCGCCCATGGACTACCAGATCGATCACGACCCCATCGACCGCGGCCACCTCGTCGTGGCCTCCGGCGAGCTCGACATCCAGGCCACGCCGCGCCTGTCGACCGTGCTCGCCATGGCGGCCACGAGCCCTGGCGGGCGGCTCGTGCTCGACCTCAGCGAAGTGACGTTCATCGACTCGACGGCGCTCGGCACGATCCTCAAGGCGGCCGCGCAGCTGGACGAGGGAGGGACGCTGCTCGCCGTGGTGGCTCCCGAAGGGCCGGTCCGCCGGCTCCTCGAGATGACCAATCTCACCCAGCGGTTCCGGCTGTTCACCGATCGGGGCACGGCCCTGTCGGCGGACGGCGCGCCCGCCTGAGCGCCAGGTCAGGCCGCTTCGCGGAACGCGGCGACCTCGCGCCGCAGCGCCAGCTCCTCGAGGCCGTGCCGCTCGATGCGCTGGACGTCCGACGGCCGCACCCCGAGCCGCCGCGCGGTCTCGCGGACCGACACGGGCTCGCGCTCGCCGTCGAGCCCGAAGCGCATCTGGATGACCTCGCGCTCCTGGTCCGGGAGCTGGCGCACGACGGCTCGGACGGTCTCGTCGCGCAGCGTCACCTCGACCTCCTCGTCGACCTGCGCGCTCTCGGCGGGGAGCACGTCGCCGAGCGCGGCATCGCTGTCCTCGCCGATCGGGCGGTCGAGGCTCGTGACCGTACGCGTCACGTCGCGCAGCTCCTGCACCTGCTCGGGGTCGAGCTCGGCCGCGACGGCGATCTCCTCGAGCGTCGGCGCGCGGCCCAGGCGGGTCGACAGCTCGCGCTCGGCGGCGGCGACCTTGCGCTCGCGCTGGGCGATGCCGATCGGCACGCGGATCGTGCGTCCGTGCTGGTCGATCGCCCGGCCTATCGACTGCCGGATCCACAGCGTCGCGTAGGTCGAGAAGCGGAACCCCTTGCGCCAGTCGAACTTCTCGGCGGCGCGGATGAGCCCGAGCATGCCCTCCTGGATCAGGTCGAGCAGCGAGAGCTCGGCGACGCCCTGGTACTTGCGCGCGATCGAGACGACGAGGCGCAGGTTGGCGTTGACCATGCGGTCCTTGGCCTCGAGGTCGCCGCGCTCGATGCGCTTGGCGAGCTCGACCTCCTCGTCGGGAGTGAGCAGCGCGTAGCGGCCGGCCTCGTTGAGGAACAGCTGCAGCGCGTCGGTGGTCTGGACCGCGAGGTCGCCGTAGCGGATCCGCGTCGGCGGCGCCGCCTGCCCGCAGTCGTCGCGGACGTCGATGCCCTCTTCGTGGAGACGCTCGCGGAGCCCGTCGATCGCGTCGGAGTCGAGCTCGAGCTCCTCGACGACGCGCGCGAGCGCGGACTCGTCGACGCAGCCGTGCTCGTGGCCGAGCTGGAGGAGATCGTCAAGCGTCATGGGGCGGGCATACCCACCGGCACCGTAGTGGACGCCGGTGGGTACCCGAGTCTGACGGGTTACGCCGTCAAGGTGAAGCGACCGACGAGCGACTGCAGCTGCTCGGCGGTGCGGGCCAGCTCCTGAGCGGAGGCGATATCCTGCGTGGAGGCGCTGGTCTCCTCGGTGGAGGCCGACACCTGCTCAGCGGACGCCGAGGACTGCTCGGCCACCGCGGCGACCTCGCCGATGCTGGTCTCCATCTGGGTGGTCTCGGCGGAGATCTGCTGCGCGGCGGTGGCGATCTCGGTGATGCGGGCGGTCATGTCCTCGACCGCGGCGCCGATGCGCTCGAACGCC
>Ga0111538_10012244_pt1 | contig 11343 bp, 5 predicted proteins | sample SoiMethybrSBSTD1_FD_79669 | JGI IMG/M metagenome (GOLD analysis project Ga0111538, IMG submission 79669) | Bulk soil microbial communities from a Populus tree surrounding site in Tennessee, USA - Soil MetaG P. TD hybrid SBSTD1 (version 2)... | ecosystem: Environmental > Terrestrial > Soil > Tree... | reverse complement strand
TACTCACACAAAAAATTGAGCGCTTCGCGGTTCCACTTCAGTGCCTCGCGCGGATCTTTCGCCGCATCTACTTCGGCGCCTTCGCGCCCGCCCCAGAAAACATAAATCTTCGCACCCAACTCCGCGCCGAGATCCATCGAACGCATCGTCTTCTGCAAGGCGTACAGACGCACTCGCGGATCGCTCGAAGTAAACGCCCCGTCTTTGAAAACCGGATCGTAAAAGAGGTTCGTCGTCGCCATCGGTACTTTCATACCGTGATCGCCGAGCGCCTGCTTGAACTCGCGGACGATGCGATCTCGGTCGGCGGCGGTCGCGTCGATCGGCACCAGATCGTTATCGTGCAGGTTCACGCCGTACGCGCCGAGCTCGCTCAAACGCTTCACGATCGTGACCGGGCTAATGCTGGCACGAGTGGCATCGCCGAACGGATCGCGTCCGCGATTACCGACAGTCCATAAACCAAAAGTAAACTTGTGTTCCGGCTTCGGTTTGTAATTCATTTTGGTGACCCCTGGCTCACTTCGAGTTTGACAGTCTCATACTTGACTGAACTTGTTCCAACCATGATGTCAAACCAACCCGGTTCGACGACGCGCTTCATATTCAGGTCGAGGAATGAAAGTTTATCCGGTGCGATCACAAATTCAAGTGTTTTGCTTTCGCCGGCCGCGAGTGAAATGCGTTTGAAGTCTTTGAGCTCCATGATGGGCCTGGTGACCGAGCTCATTAGGTCGCGAATGTAGAGTTGCACGATCTCGTCGCCCGCCCGTTTGCCGCTGTTCTTGACCGTAACGCTGACTGTCGCCTTGTCAGCGGGGCCAATCTTCGCCGGACTGAGCTTCAGATTGGAGTATGCAAACGTCGTATAACTCAAACCAAACCCAAACGGAAACAGCGGTTCCTTGTTGGCGAACAAATAACCCCGACGCGCTGTCGGTTTGCGATTGTAGTAGAGCGGCAGTTGGCCCACCGAGCGCGGGAAGCTAATGGTCAACTTGCCTGACGGATTGTAGTCGCCGAACAGAACATCCGCCACGCCGACGCCTGTTTCCTGTCCTAAATAAAACCCTTCGAGTATCGCGGGTACGTTCTCGGCGATGTAGTTGATCGAAAGCGGACCGCTGTTAATCAGCAACACCACGACAGGCTTACCAGTCTCGAGCACAGCTTTGACGAGATCATTCTGCGGGCCCACGAGATCGAGACTGTCGCGGTCACCAAGATGGTTGTCGGCCCAACCTTCTTTATTCGTGTCCTCATTGCCACCGAGCACGAGCAGCGCAACGTCCGCCGTCCTTGCTACGCCGGCAGCTTCCGCGATCAGTTTTTGATCATCAGCGGGATCGCTGAGCGTGGCGCGATCGGCAAACCAGTCGCCTCCTTCTTTCGTTATCTTGCACCCTTGGGCATAAACGACTTTAACCTTGTCGCCCACCTTGTCCTTTACACCTTGAAGCACGCTGACGCCGCGTCCAGGCTCGTCGCTGTAACCACCCAGATGCACCTGCGCCGCGTTTGGACCAATTACCGCGATCGACTTCAGCGCATTCAGGTTCAACGGCAACAAATTGTTTTCGTTCTTGAGCAGCGTGATAGATCTTCGCGCCGCTTCAGCCGCTAACGCTCGGTGCTGAGCCGAGTTTGTGACCTGCGCGGCGCGTTCGACGTCGACGTAAGGATTTTCAAACAAACCGAGCAGGAACTTCGCACGCAGCGTTCGCCCGACAGCCAAATTCAGCGTCGACTCTTTAACCTTCCCGTCTTTCACCAACTGCAAGAGCCGAGGGTAAGAATCAGGATCGGGAAGTTCGACGTCTACACCAGCTTCGATTGCGAGTTTTGCCGCTTCGGACTTGTCGGCCGCCACGTGATGCAGATCGACCATCTGCGGAATCGCATAATAATCAGAAACGATGTGGCCGGTGAATTTCCACTCGTCGCGAAGAAGCTTTTGCAGCAGCCATTTATTTGCGTGAGACGGAACACCGTCGATCTCGTTGTACGAAGGCATAACGCTCATGATGCCGGCGTCGACCGCGGCCTTGAAGCTCGGCAGGAAATACTCGCGCAATGTCCGTTCTGAGAAATTGACTGGCCCAATGTTGGTCCCACTCTCCGGCTGACCGTGCGCGGCGAAATGTTTGGCCGTGGCGATCACGTGGTTCTCGTCGATGGCCGGGCCCGTTCCCTGTAATGCTCTGACAATCGCATACGCCATTTGCGAGGTGAGGTACGGATCTTCGCCGTACGTCTCTTCGGTCCGGCCCCAGCGCGGATCGCGGGCGAGGTCCAGGTTTGGTCCAAGCACTTGATGACTTCCGCGGGCGCGTGTCTCCAGTGCCCCAGCGGTAAAAACCTTGGTGATGAACTCCGGATCCCAGGTGGTCGCCAGGGCGATTGGTTGCGGAAAGCTGGTGCTGCCCTTGGCCATTTGACCGTGAAGTATCTCGTCGTGAAGAATCGCGGGGATGCCGAGCCGAGTGTTTTCGATCAGCCATTTCTGCACGGCGTTGGCAAACTTTGCACCCTCGCGCGGATCTTTTCGTTCTCGTTGTCGCGCAATCTGGCCGATGCCGTACTTCATCACCTGCGCTGCTTTCGCCAGAGAGAATTCACCGCGGTCAGTCGCGAAATCTGTTTGCGGATTGGCTTGAGGCCGGTCGCCCCAAAGACAGGTCAACTGCGCGACCTTCTCTTCGAGGGTCATGCGCGAGAGCAGATCGGCGACGCGCACGTCAACGGAGAGCCGGGAATTCTTGTAGTCTGGAGGCCTCTCCTGAGAGTTCATGCGGGCAACCGGCAACCAGAACGAAATGATGACTGCAAAACAGATGCTGAATGCAAGAGTTCGCTTTTTTCTCAAGCAGTTGTGCCTTCTTTGGTTTGTTTATGGAGTGCCGACCCATCGATTGAAGTTACCGGAAAACAAACGATTGACGTCGCGCGAGATCTCTTCGCGCGTGACCGCGCGGCCGTTCAGCAATAGCTGTTCGTACGAGATGCAGAGCGCTTCAGCAATTTGCCGGCGTGCTTGTTTCCACTTGTAGATCAATTGTTCGAGCACGCGCGCGTCGGAATGTTGCGGGATAAAGCTTTGGCCCAACAGTTCGAACCGTTCGCGCGTAATCTCCGAAACGATCGACGGATTGTTCAGAAACCACCAGCAACCAAACGGCATCAGGTTGTTGAACTTCCGCGCCGCCACACATAGTTCGTGCTGGTTTTCGCGCGACAGGAACGTCACCAAAAACTTTACGTGCGTGTACTGCGCACACATTCGCTCGATCGCCGTGACGTCGGCGCGGCCCAGTGCATCACCCGCTTCTCTCAACTCTCGGTTCACCGCCCGGCGCACGCCAACCATCAGCGTCAACGTAAGCCCGTGCTCTTTCGCTGCTGGAAAAACGACTTCACGCAACAATCGATCGCGGACGTCATCAGCGGGAAACTCGAAATCCGCCGGTAACGACACCGCCATGTAGACCGGACTCATTCGTTGAATCCACTGGTCCAACCAGGAGCGAATGGCGGTGATATCTCCGTCATGAAGGTCCCAGGTGACGAAAACGCCCTGACGCGAGAGCGCGCGTATCGCTTCTTCCCAATTGTTCAGCAGGCAATCCAACCTCAACGAAGTCTGGAAACGTTGGCCCACATCGAAGCTGCTGTTCCAGATCTGCCCCTCCGCTTTATCGAGAGGATCGTTCGTCATGACGACGCCGCTGACGCGCGCGATATCGAAGACATGATCGATGTGTTCGGCGAGCCGGCGAGAGTTGAAGAACGCACGCGCTTCTTTCAGGTCGGGCGCGCGCGTGTCGAGTCCGAATGCGTCAAGCACCGAAATGATTCCCTGCGCGGCTTCGGAGGTCGGCGTGTTGTCGACGAATAATGTTTTCCAAACGAGGTCGGCCTGTTCCGTCTTCGACATGGCCCAGAACTGGTCATACGCGATGCTCGCCGTTCGAAACATTTCGGCCGTCAGGTAGTGATAGGTCAGCAGCTCGTCGATTCCAAACAGACATAGCTCGTTGAACTCAGGCGGGAACAGATGCGTGTGCGCATCCATCACCGGTGTTGAGTTCACGACGATTTCAACTTCGGCGCGAAGCTCTTCCGCATCGGTAAGCAATTCGGAAAACTTCGTGCGACTCTCAGTAGACGTGACCATAAGTTCTAACCCTTGTGCGTTGCTTCAGACGTGGATCTCCGGCACTCGCTTGTCGTTCGGATCTGCCCAGCGATCGTTTGGGATCGTCGGAGTCCAACCAGGTCTCAGCGGATCCTGATCGTAAGGATACGACCCGAGACGCAGATAGAGCTCGCGGTATTCAGCCAGCTTGTCGCGATCCAGCTTAACACCCAGACCGGGCGCAGCCGGCACCGCAATCGCGCCGTTCTCATACTTCAGCTTGCCGCCCTGGATAACGTCGTCGGTCAAATGATGATAATGAGCATCGGCCGCAAAGGACAGGTTCGGGATAACGGCGCCGAGATGCAGCATAGTTGCAAGCTGAATTCCGAGTTCACCGGACGAATGCACGGCGACGCCGAGTTGAAACGTTTCGCAAACGGCGGCCGCTTTAACGCAGGCGCGAATGCCGCCCCAAAACGTCGTGTCGAGCAATACAACGTCGACTGCTGTGTTCAAAATATTAGCGGCCAATTGTTCGAAGTTGACGACCACGGTGTTGGTAGCGAGTGGTATGCGGAGTTTCTCGCGTACGCGCCGCATTCCGTTCATGCCAAACACCGGATCTTCGAGGTAATCATGACGCAGCTCACAGATCTGTTCGATCAACTGACCAAACCAGATCGCCGTTTCGGTGGACCAGACGCCGTTCGGATCGAAGCGAAAGCGATCTCCTTCGAGTTCGATTGCCAGCGAACGATAGCATTCGAGCTCGTAATCGGGAGGAAAAACTCCGCCCTTCAACTTATGCGAGGCGAAACCGTAACGCTCCTTCAGCGATCGGGCCTCTTCAACGAGCTGTTCGATCGTTCTGACCTCGCCCTTTCCGGTCTGCGAATTTGCGTAACGAAAGAACAGATACGAGGCGAACGGCAAGCGATCGCGCAAACGCCCGCCGAGGATTTCGGAAACCGGGACGCCCCATCGCTGTCCGAGAATATCAAGACAGGCAAACTCGATCGCCGCCAGCATCTGCGTGCGATTGTTGTAGAGCGACGCAGTCGGATTGCAGATCAGAAACCGCAGTTCTTCAAGTCGCGCCGGGTCGTGTCCTACCAAATAGGACTTCAGAGCCATAAATGCGGCTTCCGCCGACTCACCGCCGCCACCCATTTCACCAAGACCAATCAGACCTTCGTCCGTTTCAACCTCGACGATTGTTCTCACGAATCGGCCCCAGTGACAGCCGTTCGCATGACGCAGCGGCGCCTCGAGCGGAACGGTAACGGTTGTGGCCCTGAGATCTGTGATTCTCATTCGTAATTCGTGCTCACCACTCAAGTGGCTTCGCTTCGTATTCCGCCAACGTCCTTGCCGCAGGCTCGACCCCGTTCGGCAGCGGTCGTTTCGAAAACGTTTGAAAGTAGAGCAAACACGCGTCGCGCCACCAAACGGCATCGCGCTCTTGTATGGCAAGCTTTTGAGCGATCGCCGCGTGCCGCTCCGGATCGATCGTGCCTGAGAGCTTGGCCCAGGCGGTCCGCGTGGCTCTTACCCGATCGACACCGGCCTGATAGTTCACCGCCAGATCCTCCCAGAGCGTGCGACCAGACTTCATCTTGTGGTCCCACGACACGTGATGAAACCAGAGCAGAAACTCTTCCGGACACTGTCGCACGTCCGAGAATTGTCGCCGCACCGGCCCATGATATTGACTCACGGTGTTGCTACCGGTCCTGGTCCGGTCAAATCCGATCCCAAACGTGTCCGCCTTGTGATAATAGACGGGGTTCCAGTCGTCGCGCTTTTCCTTGTCCCACCATGGCGCCGGACCGTAATGATGACCGGCCCACATAATGTGATGAAGTCCAAGCGGCGTCATGTATTTCACGGCGGCATCGTGCGACTGCGTCATGAACAGCACGATAGTCGCTACGGCGTTGCGGTCATGCGTAAGCGTCATCGTGGTCCATTCCGAGGCAATACGCTCCGAAGAAAGTCGCGGATTCCAGGCAAGGCGGCCAAAGGCGTACCAATTCGCTTGCAAGAGATGGTGTCCGGTCCAGTTTCGATCGGAGCCGGTGTTGGCAACGCCGGCGATGCCAGTCAGCCGTTGTCGATACAGCGTGCCGTCGACCACTTTGGTTACTGTCGATCCTCGCCCACGTGCGTACGTGTCGGCGTCGAGAAACTCCCGCCACATCGACGCCAGAAACACGACATGATTCGCGAAGCCAAGATACTCCTGCGTGATCTGAAACTCGGGCATCACCTGCGTGCGCGGCATCGCGCCGAAGAGTGGATGAAACGGCTCGCGTGGTTGGAAATCGATTGGTCCATTCTTCACCTGGAGCAGCACGTTCGGCGCGAACTTCCCGTCGAATGGCTGAAGATTTTCGTAAGCGGCCCCGGCGCGGTCGTACCCGGGCTTCATGTCGTAGACGAATGCACGCCACATCACGATGCCGCCATGCGGCGCAAGAGCCGCGGCGAGCATGTTTGCGCCATCAACGTGATTCCGGTTGTACGTTCGTGGTCCTGGCTGACCTTCGCTGTTCGCTTTGACAGTGAAGCCGCCGAAATCGGGAATTACTTTGTAGATCTCGTCGGCCTTCTGCTTCCACCACGTAATCACAGACGCGTCAAGCGGATCGGCAGTCGGCAACTTGCCCAACTCCATCGGCGCGGAAAAACGTGCCGAGAGATAGACGCGAATTCCATAAGGACGAAAAACACCGGCAATCGCGGCGACTTTTTCGAGATACTTCGCGGTCAGGAACTCCGAGCTGGCGTTGACGTTGTTCAGCACCGCGCCGTTGATTCCGATCGAAGCATTCGCTCGCGCGTAGTCGCGCAGACGCGGATCGATCCGCTGCGGCAATTCATTCCAGGTCCACAGAGACTTTCCGGCGTAACCCCGTTCGATACTACCGTCGAGATTGTCCCAGTGATTAAGTAAGCGCAGCTTCAACGCCGGCCGCTGATCGATTTGCAAGCGGACGATTGGCTGATCGGTTTGCAGCAAACGCAGAAAGTGAAATGTGCCGTACAGCGCGCCAACATCGGTAGTCGACGCGATCACGATGACGTTGTTGACCGTGCGAATACGAAAACCTTCCGGGCCAAGTCGCTCCAGATCAGCTTGCCAATTTAATCTGCTAATGAACGTTGAAGTCTCAGGACATCCAATAATGACCGACGGCTTAGCGCCTTCAATCTCTGTGAGTCCCGCAACCCTCAATTCATCACGAATTGCATCGAAAGTCGCGGATCGGCCATGGACCGCAATGGTCTTACTTTGAATTCCGTCGTAGCGCAGCCACAGACGGTATCCATCGTCCGCCTTGACGGTCTGGGCCAACAGAACGACGCAGAGCAGTGCGTACTTACAGACCCTGTTTCTTGAGAAACTCTCGAATCGCTGCATAACTCTGCAATAGTTCCTCACGATTGAAGCCGCCATGCTTGCGGCCGCGGATCGTCACCAACCGGTTTGGAACTCCCGCTTTATCCAACGCCGCGTGAAGTCGAACCGAGTGCTCGTAAGGCGCGACGTCATCCTTCTCGCCATGAATCGTGATAATCGGCGGCAGACCCGCGCGAACGTAGTTGACCGGCGAGAGCTGTTTCGCAAGTTCTGCTACGTTGCTCGCACTGCCAAACCACTCACGCGCATAATTCCTCGCGTTTGGACCATCAACCAGGTCCGCCACGTCACCGATCCCAAACCAGTTCACGATCGCCGCGACCTTCACCGCCGGCACAGTCGACGAATTCCAACGATCGTTTCCTTCAACCGGACACTGGCGATCGAAAACATTGTTCGCCGGCAACATACCGGTCATCAAAGCGAGGTGTCCGCCAGCCGACGTCCCCGTTAAGACAAACCGTGACGGATCCAGCGAGTAGTCACGAGCGTGATACGTGAGCCAGCGCAGCGCACAGCGACAGTCTTCTACCGCCGCGGGCGCCGCGGCCTGACGGGCCGTTCGATACTCGACGTTGACAGCAGACCAACCCATTTCCAGGTACGGCAACAGGAAGAACACGTTGCGTTCTTTCTGCCCGTCGACCCAACCACCACCGTGAAAGAGAATCAACGTCGCATTCGCACGCGTTCTGTTCTTCGGAAGATACAGATCCAGCTTGAGTTCAAAGTTACTTGCCTTCGCGTAAGTAATGTTCGGCAGGATGTCGTAATCGCCGGCAGCGTAATCAAGCCAGCGCTCAGAATTGGTCTGGCCCTGCGCAGCGACGCAAAGGAGACCGCAAAGAATCACGAAAAGCGACCCTGTCCTCGCACAACGGACTGTGCTTCTGTGCTTCTTTGCGGCCATCTGGTTCAGAAACTAAGACGCATTCCGAAGCGCCACTGTCGTTGTTGGTTCGGCCCGAACGTCTGCGTAATGTAACCGAATGTTGTGCTGTTCGCATTCGCGTCGGGGAGGTTGAAGTTCGCGTGGTTCAGTAAATTCAACGTCTCGGCGCGAAGTTGGAACTCGACTTTCTCTGACAAGTGGAACGTTCGATAGATCGTCGTGTCTATCTCGAAGAAATCCGGACCTCGAAGGTTGTTTCTTCCCCCGCTCCCGAAGCGTGCGCCATTTTCTAATGCCCAGGCGCAGTTCGCGGTGCAGGTCGCTCCAAAAATTGCGGGACCGCCCAGCACTGTATTAGCAAACCAGGGTCCGCTGCCGTCCGCACCGCGCTGCGCCGGTGTGCCTATGCCGCCTAAAATAGTGATATCCGGAGCCACTTGGTTCGGTATCTGGCCACTCCCGCGAGCCAACAGATTCGGAGCCGTATTTTGGACGACATAGAACGGCAGCCCGCTCATAACGCTCATCAGGCCACTAACCTGGAACCCGCCGAAGATCTTGCTGGCCCAACCATTATTGACCCATCGCTGGCCCTTGCCAAAAGGCAGGTCGTAGACCAAATAACTCTGGAGATTGTGCGTGCGGTCGTAACTGGCCGGACCTCGGTTGCGTTGTTTCTCTGGCGTGAACCCGATTCTGGGACCTCCGTCGTTGTCTGCGAAATTGATTGTTTTGGACCATGTGTAAGCTACACCAAAAAGTGAGCTGGCCCAACGACGAGTAAGTTGTGTCTGCAAGCCGTCATACGTCGTGTTTCCATATGGTTGGATGCTCGCAATATCCGCATTTATCCCAAACCCGATAAGTGGGCGGCCGGCATCCGCGGTTCCTGGAGCACTTGGGTTTATGTTGATGAATCCCATCTGACCTACTGCACGCGTACCAACGTAACCAACCTGAACTACAAACCGGGCCGGCAGTTGGCGTTCAATGATGAAGTTGAACGAGTGAATTCTGTCCCGCTGCACCTCTTTCGGGAACGTTGTCGTTCCGGTGTTTGGCGGGAGCGGAATAGTCCCATCGCTCAGATCCGGTGGCGTGCTCGAGTTGATGAGCCCCTGACGGAGGGTCGTCACAGGAATGAACCCTGATGTCCCGTTAAGTCCGTTAAAAGTGCGCGCCGGCATCGACCAGATGCTGACGATGGGAAATGCATTCCTCAGGTCCTGAAACGGTCTTGGGTCGGAAGATTGGCCATAGCCGCCACGAAGTACGGTTTTGTCGTCAAGCCGAAAAGCAATACCTACTCGCGGCAGGAACAATCCCGCTCCAACCGAAGCACCACCATCAAATGGAACATCGCCTAATCCGCCTGTGATTACTTGTCCAGTCGCCGGGTCGAAACGGTTGATTCCGGAATGGTCCTTCCTCGGAATCGGGAAGCGCTCCCAACGGAGACCATAGGTAAGAGTTGTACGACGACCAATTTGCCAATGGTCGCGGGCGTAGAGGCCGTATTGCTGCGACCACACCGAGTTGGGATTGCGAAGTTGATCCGCCTTGCCTGCACCGCTCGGCAAACCGAGCAGGAAGTCTGCCCAGGCATTGAATGCGTTAGCTCCCGCGACGGTTGAGTTCGAGCCCGGCTGACCGCAGACGTTGTTGGTAGCGATTGCATTGCACGCTTGCAACGCTGTCGCAGTGCCGTTGAACTGGAATGAACCGCGGACCGTCTGAAACGCTGCACCCTGTGGTTGGAAATGGTTGATCTGCGGATTCAAATAGTCACCGCCAAAACGGAACGAATGTGCGCCTCTAATCCAGGAGAGGTTCGCCGCAGCCACGTACTGGTTGTCTCGGAACAAAAACGGGTTCCCGGTGTTGTCGTTGCCGATATTGTTCCAACCAGTAATATTGAAGAACGGATAACCATTTTGCAGCCGGTCTGGTCCATTGGTGCCGGGAATCTTTAGCACCGACAATCCGTAAGGTTGATCAAGGTCAATGTTTTCTGCACCGAGTCTCTGGCGCGTAAAACCGATGTTGGCGTCCAGAATCACCGTCGGAGAAAAGGTGTACGTTCCCCCGAATCCAACCACTTGAACCAGTCCCGGAGCAGTACCCAGTTGTCCTCCATTCAAGGCGCCACCACCGATGATTCCAAAAATCGGCGGGTCGAAGATGTTCGTGGGCGAGCGACTGTAGCGCCCCCACAAGCTGAGCTCGGTGGCGACGTAATTGATCTTGACATCCACGTTCGTGCGATTGAATTCACCTGTGCCGGTGCTGGCGAAGTTGTTGGTATTCCCAGGTCCTGTCGGAAGCGGTAGCTGTCTGATCAATTCAAGGGCAGCGATATCAATCCGATTTGCCGGGATAACATTGCCGGGGAATGGAGTGCGTAGACGCGGATCGGCGTTCGACGCCGGATCAAAGACAGTGGTTCCAGTTCCAACGAAACTGATATTTCCGTTAGCGTCTGGACGCAGGCTCAGAGGCGGTATAGTTCTAGTCGTCCCGGCTGTATTACGTTGTGTTGTGCGCTCAAGATCGGTGAAGAAGAAAAGCTTGTTCTTGCCGTTCCAGACCGCTGGTCCGCCTTCGCCGAAGCGTGGCAACACGACTGGCCCACTGAATGCGTACCCAAATTGGCCCACGATGTTTTTAGGAATCCGTGGTTGGTTTACAGGCTGAAAGAAGTTTCGCGATTGAAAGCGACTGTTCGTAGTGTACCCCCAGCCCACGCCATGAAAGTCATTACCACCTGATTTGATCGTAACGTTAACCGCCGCGCCACCCGCGAGTCCCTGCTCAGCGTCGAAAGCGTTCGTGACGATATTAACTTCCTGTATGGCCTCCGCTGGCGGAACATAGACCGTGTTCCCAGGC